>Ga0208188_1000663_pt1 | contig 18902 bp, 20 predicted proteins | sample June2015DPH_8_50_FD_184698 | JGI IMG/M metagenome (GOLD analysis project Ga0208188, IMG submission 184698) | Peatland microbial communities from SPRUCE experiment site at the Marcell Experimental Forest, Minnesota, USA - June2015DPH_8_40... | ecosystem: Environmental > Terrestrial > Soil >...
ATTGATGCCACCGTGCGCGTCGATAATTTGAGCAAGCAGTTCATTCATTACGGCCTCCGTCACGCCGACTGCTTCAACGCGGCAGCGTCAACCGGTAGCTTTCGCACGCGCTTACCGGTTGCTGCAAAGATCGCGTTGGTGACCGCGGGTACGATCGCCGAGGTTCCGGGTTCGCCCATGCCGCCCGGCGGTTCGGAACTCTGGATGATATGGACCTCGATGGCCGGTACTTCGTTCATCCGGAGCATTTGGTAAGTATCGAAGTTGGTTTGCTCGACGCGACCGTTCTTGAGCGTGATCTCACCATAGAGCGCGCCCGTGATGCCGAAGATGATCGCGCCCTGAATCTGCGCCTGGACAGTGTCGGGATTGACCACGGTGCCACAGTCCACTGCGCACACGACGCGCCGGACACGAACCGCACCATTCTTCGACACTTCAACTTCGGCAACCTGCGCCATGTAGGTCCCGAAGACGAACTGGACGGAGACGCCGCGACCCACGCGTTGAGGCAACGATTGTCCCCAGTCGGCCTTTTCCGCGGCAAGCTCAAGGACAGCTTTGGCGCGGGGCGCCTGGTCGAGGAGAGCACGTCGATAAGCGACCGCATCTTGCTTCGCAGCTGCCGCCAGTTCGTCCACGAAACTTTCGGTCACAAACACATTGTGCGACGGCCCGACGCTACGCCAGAAGGCCGTCGGAATGCCCGGAGGCTCCACCCGCAAATACTCGACGTGCATGTTCGGGAGCGAATAAACGAGATCAATTGCGCCCTCGGTGCTGTCGGGATCGAGACCGTTGTTAAATGCCGGTGGGAGCCATCGCGCAATTACCGAAGATCCCGCGTAGCGATGGTTCCAGGCGATAGGCATTCCTTTCTCATCAAGGCCAGCGGAAATTCGGTCGAACCAATACGGCCGATACATATCGTGTTGGATATCTTCCTCGCGGGTCCACACGACTTTTACTGGGCCGTCGACTTGCTGCGCGATTTGGACGGCGCGCGTGACACCGTCGACCTCTAGCCGCCGGCCAAACCCGCCGCCGATCAGATGATTGTGGGCCACGACCTTGTCTAAAGGCAGGCCAGCGGTCTTCGCCGCCACTACCTGGGCGCGTCCGATGACTTGGCTGCCGACCCAGACTTCACAACCGTCCTTGCGGACATGGACTGTGCAGTTCATCGGCTCCATCGTCGCGTGCGCGAGAAACGGAACCTGGTAGATCGCCTCGATCTTGGTGACGGCACTTGCCATGGCCTTGTCGACATCGCCGATGTTTTGCGCAACCGGTCCCGAATTGAGCGTTGCTTTTTCGAGCTCGGCCGCGATGTCGGCGGTGCTCAGCTTCGCGTGCGACCCGTCGTCCCATTCGATCGCTAGCGCTGCCAGCCCTTTTTTCGCAGCGCCCATATGGTCGGCCACGACGGCGACGGCGTCGTCGAGCCGCACGATCTGACTCACGCCCTTCACGGCTTTGGCCGCCGTATCGTCTACGCTCTTCACACGGCCGCCGAAGACGGGCGATTGTGCAAGCGTCGCGATCTTCACGCCGGGCGGCCGCACGTCGATACCAAAGACGGCTGTTCCGTTGACCTTCGCCGGCGTGTCCAGACGCTTCGCCGGGCGGCCGATGAGCTTGAAGTCTTCCGGGTGCTTCAGCGCCACGTTTTCAGGGACAGGCAGGCGGGCGGCATCGGCGGCGAGTTCGCCATACTTGAGCCTTCTGCCAGTCGGCGCGTGAAGTACCTCACCGCTTTGGGCGCGGCAAGAGGCCGGATCGACATTCCAGCGTTTAGCGGCCGCCGACACGAACATGGTCCTTGCGACCGCGCCAGCTTCACGCATCGGCTTCCAGGCCGCGCGTATCGCGGTCGAGCCGCCCGTTGCCTGCACTCCCAACAACGGATTGGCGTAGAGCTTTTCGTTGGGCGGCGCATGTTCAAGCCGCACCTGTTTCAGGTCCACCTCGAGCTCTTCGGCGATCAGCATCGGGATCGCGGTGTAGGTGCCCTGGCCCATCTCGACATAGGGCATGGTCAGGACGATCTGCCCGTCGCCGTCGATGCGGATGAAGGCGTTCGGCACGAAGCTATCGCCGTCAGTCGCTTCGACTTCGCTGCTGGCGAACGGCAAGCTTAGGCTCAGCATCAGACCACCGCCGGCGGCCGCGCCGGCCCGCAGAAACATGCGCCGGGAGAGATCCTTTGCTGATCCAGATTGGTCCGAGTCGCCGCGCTGGGACGCAATGTGATCGAGGATCATTGTCAGCCTCCCTGTCCGGTCGATTGCCCGGCCTGCTTGATCGCTTCGCGAATGCGCACGTAGGTTCCGCAGCGGCAGATGTTGCCGGACATTGCGTCGTCGATATCGCCATCCGTCGGATGTGGCTTGCTCGCAAGAAGCGCCGAAGCCGACATAATCTGGCCCGACTGGCAGTAGCCGCATTGCACGACCTCGAGGTCGAGCCAGGCCTTCTGGATCTTGGCGCCGGCAGCCGTCGCGCCGATCGCCTCGATCGTTGTGATCGCGGAGGTGCCGATGCTGTCGATAGGGGTGATACAGGAACGGGCGGCGGCGCCGTCGACATGCACGGTGCAGGCGCCGCAGAGTGCAACGCCGCAGCCGAATTTCGTGCCGGTCATGCCCAGCACGTCGCGCAACACCCAGAGCAGCGGGGTGTCGCCGTCGACGTCGACCGTGCGGTCGACGCCGTTGACCTTAATTGTGGTTGCCATCACTGCCTCCAGGTGCCTACTTATTGGCGCAACGGGGATCTCCTGCTTGAATCTTGGCGATCTGTTGGTCATTCAACGGGATCGGAGGACTCCCGTGCCCCTTTTCGCACACAAGGTCGTGCTTCGCGCCTCCCTGCTGGCAACTCAGGCACGTCACCCCCCGTGGGTGATCGCTCATCTTGGTCCCAGCCGCGGAAGCATCCATGTCGAATACCTCGAGGACGTTTTCGCCTCGATCGGTGATCTTGGTCCCCGCCGCAGAAACATCTAGGGCAAAAAACTCCCAATCGTTTGTTTTGGCAAACGTACCGCGTGGATGCTTGACCATCGCTTCATTAGGAATGAGCTGCAAAATCGTGCCGACTGGATACTCGGTGTCCGATCCGTTATCTCGGAAGATGCGCATCGCCTCCTTCAGCTTCTCCGGATCGACGTTCTTGATGTAGGTACCTCTGATTTTTGCCCAGTCGAGGATACAGCTGAAAGTCTGCTCGGAAACAGCGATGTCGTCAGCCAGCACACCGCACAACATACAGAAGCCAAGCGCGGTCACGAGGGCGCTCTGCTTCAACAGACGACCGGGGAGTCGAGACACGAAGGCGATGAGACGACGCATGTTGTTTACTCTCCTTCGTTCTTAGCGTGCCTCGTATCTATCGTCAGTAGCGAGCGGTCTGTTGGCCATGATCTTGGATACAACGGGCCAGTAGCCTATCCGAACGAGAAGCTGAAAGCGCTCAACCCAGCTTTTGGTATTGTCAGGCGCAACACGTGCTCGCCGGCGACACCGCTATAGAGAGAATAAAGCTGGCTACCTTGGATCGTTACTGGCGGCTGTGGCTTGCCATCGACTACAATCGATAGTGTTTGCGAAGATGGGCTGCCCGCCACGAGGTTGACCCTGGGCGCACGAAACCGAAGAAGTATTTCGCCACCATCTACCGACAAGGTGGCGTTGTCTGCGCTTATCTTCCACGTCCCCGAAAAAGCGAAGCGATTTAACGGCACGTCATCGGGGGCGGTGTAGACCCGTTCCCCAGCACTGGAGCTCTGCGTACTTACGATAGCGCTACTTTCCGGTCGCTTCTCGAGGACGCCATTGACGCCAACTTCTTCCGTGCCGAAATACATCTCGGGCGAACCGATATCGCTTAGACCTGGATCGTCAGGTTCGGTATCGGACACGCTACCGCCAACGAGCCGTGCGATCGCTTTTTCTATTTTCCCATAGTTGCCTTCGCCAAATTGGATCAAGACGATCTTGCCCGACTTGTCGACAAGGTACTCCGCAGGCCAAGCGTAGTTCTGATAAGCTTTCCAGGTACTGAACCGATTATCTTGTGCGACCGGATAGGCGATTCCGAAACGTTTAATCGCTTGTTCGACATTATTCGTCTCCTTTTCGAAGGGGAACTCCGGTGTGTGAACGCCAATGACAATGAAACTCTTGTCTTTGTAAGTCTCGTACCACTTCGTTACGTAGGGCAGCGTACGCATCCAGTTGATACAGGTGTAGGTCCAGAACTGGACAAGGACCACGTGTCCTTGCAAATCCGCCACTGTGAGAGGTGAAGAATTCAGCCAGGTGGAAATTCCGGTAAATTCTGGCGCTGGCCCATGATCTGACAAGCTCAGTTCTTTGCCGCTGAGCGCACGGGGGCCAATCTCGGCAATAGCGAGAAGTGCAGCAAGCGCGAGCGCAACCGCAACCGACACAAACTTTGTTGAAGATGTGCGCATTGTCATAGTCCCACTTAAAAGGTTTGCTCAAACCCGAAAGTACAGCCTTTACGGTGCGTAACGGGTGAAGACAAAGTCGCGAGCTTTGACGGGCTCGTGGCAGGAAAAGCAGGCGCTGGGGACAACCTCGGCGGCGGGTTTACCGTCGTTAAATTGAGCGAACCCCCAGCCGCCGGTCGAGGCGTATTTTCTAGAATCCTTGACCATAAACTGGACGTTCGTGGGGGGCCCGGCAACGAAAGATTGGGGACGGCCAAAGACTTTGTTGTTTTCCTCCGACGGGACATAACTCCAGGCGAGCCGGGCAATGATCGTGCCGTCCGGGAACGGAAGCTTCCCTTCCCGGTAGGCCTTGATCGCTGCGTCGTTGCCCAGAACGGCGCGCAAATCGTTGAGGTTGCCTTCTTCGTGGGCCACGGAGATCAACCGCCAGTCGCGGTATCCGGGAGGGATTTCGACTCCAGAGATCGGGGAGCTTTCGTCATCGGCGCCTCGGGCTGAGAATGTCATTGCACCGCTAGCACTTACCGCCATGGTGGCTGCGATCACGAAGATTGGGATCTGTTTCATAGATCGTCCTTTGATAAGGTGAGAGGGGCAAGGCCGGCATAGTGCGAACGAAACAGGTTTTACTCAGACCACATCGTACGTCACGGCGACGTTGCCGCTTGTAGCCTTCGAGTAGGGACAGATCCCCTTCGCATCGTCGACCAGGCCTTGCGCGATGCTCCGATCGATGCCGGGAATGGAGACGTTGAGGCGGGCACTGAGGAAGTACTCGCCATCACCCAGATGGAGGTCGACCTCGGCGTCGAGCGCCACGTCGGCCGGGAGGTTGATCTTCTTCTTGCGGGCTGCGTGCGTGATCGCACTCTCAAAACACGCCGACCAGCCGGCGGCAAACAATTGCTCCAGATTGGTGCCGATCCGCGCTGAGCCAGGAGTCGAAAGTCTGATGTCGAGGCGACCGTCAGAGCTGAGCGAGGCGCCGTTTTCCCGGCCGCCGGTGGTGTGGGTTTTGGCCGTGTACACGACCTTTCCACCCCGGGGCGCGGTGCGTTCCTTTTCGAGTTGGGTCATGGTCGTCCCTCTTAGAGTTAGGTCGTTCTGAAGGCGTGCGAAGAAATGTGGCTCACCCTAGTGAGGCGGTTACAGCTGCGTGCGACCGCCGTCGACAGCGAGCTCGACGCCCGTGATGTAGGAGGCGTCGTTGGAGGCAAGGAACGCCACTGCTGTGGCGACTTCTTCCGGCTTGCCGAACCGCTTGACCGGGATCTGCTGGAGTAGGGCCTTGCCGAGTTCCAGGGCATCGGCTTCCGGAAGGCCGAGCTTGCCGAAAAGGGGCGTCTCGATCACGCCGGGGCTGACAGCGTTGACGCGGATTTTCCGGTCGATCAGCTCGGAGGCAAGCGTCCGAGTCAAGTTGCGCAGTGCTGCCTTCGAGGCGGAGACGGCTGATGTTCCGGCGACGCCGGTTTGGTCAAACCAGGAGGTCGTGAAGACGATTGCCCCGCCATCGCTCAGGAGGGGCAATGCTTTCTGGACGGTGAAATAGGCGGCGCGGAAGTTGGCATCGAGAATGTCATCAAACATTTCCTCGGTGGTCTCCGCGACTGAGCCTAGCTTGCCGATGCCCGCGTTGGCATAGAGGACGTCGATCCGACCGTACTTCTCGCGCACCGTTTGGAAGATGGCATCAAGCTCGGCGGACTTCGTGACATCGGCGGCAATCGCTACACCGTTCGCGCCGATCTCTTTTTGAGCGTCACCGACGGACCGCGGACTGCGCCCGATCACGACGACTGTGGCGCCCTCCTTGATGAACTGCCTTGCGGCCGCGAGACCGATCCCGCTCGTACCGCCAGTGATAACGACAATCTTGTTCGTGAAGCGGCCCACGCCCGTTCACCGCTTCTGGTACGAGTGGAAAATGTAATCTTTCGAAGCCACTATCGTATGGCACGCGAACCCGCAATTGACGGTTCCGCTCGCATCGGGCGTGAACGTGTCGGACGCGGGATTGTAGTCAAACACGGCGTAGGCCCATCCCTTCGTGTCCGGGAATCTCTTGGTATCCTTCTCGATCAAAAAGACGTCTTGCAAGGTGTCCGGCACCCTCACTGAAAAGGGGGACTCCGTCATCTTTTTCGGTTTCCACTCGATCTTAGCAATCTTGGAGCCGTCGGGAAACGGCTTGCCGTTGCCGGGAACGCCAGCCTTGTAGGCGTCGATCATCACGGGATTGGCGACTTCTACCTTGAGCAGGTCTTCGGTCTGACTGACGGAGACAACCTGCCAGTCTTCGTATCCCCTGAAGTCGGAGAACGCGAGCCCATCCGGCACCTGCAAAGTGTACTTGTCCTGCGCGGCAAGGGCCATGCCGCCCACGACGGCGAGCGATACCGCAATGATCATAGCCGGCCAGGATGGACTTCTCGTCATGTTCATTCCTCCGTTGCGATTTCGCGTTCATTCAAACGTGCCGGCGCGGCGCGCGCCGTCGAGAACTGTCGATCAAAATCCGTCCACGTCGACGATAGCTTGGGCAAAGGCCTGCGGTGCTTCCTGAGGGAGATTGTGCCCAATGCCGCCCGTGATGATCCGGTTCACGTATTTACTCGAGAAAAACTTGCGATAGGCCGTGTCGTCCGGATAATGCGGAGCACCATTGGCATCACCTTCAAGGGTGATCGTCGGAACGGCGATGACGGGATTTTTGGCGAGCTTATTTTCGAGATCGTCGTATTGCGGCTCGCCTTCAGCCAGGCTCAGCCGAAAGCGGTAATTGTGAATCACGATGGCGACGTAATCCGGATTGTTGAACGAAGCCGCGGTGCGATCGAACGTGGCGTCATCGAAGTCCCACTTCGGCGAAGCGATCTGCCAAATGAGCTTTCCGAAATCGTGCCGGTATTTGTCGTAGCCAAGCACGCCGCGTTCGGTGGCGAAGTAATATTGGTACCACCATTGGAGTTCGGCCTTCGGCGGCAACGGCAGTTTGTTGGCTTCGCGGTTGGCGAGCAGATAACCACTCACGGAGACCAAAGCTTTGCAGCGCTCTGGCCAGAGCGCCGCAACGATGTCGGCCGTCCGCCCTCCCCAATCGAAACCGCCGAAGATCGCCTTGTCGATCTTGAGAGCATCCATCAAAGCGATCGTATCGACGGCCACCGCCGACGATTGGCCATTCCGGACCGCTGCACTTGAAAGAAAACGCGTCGTACCACAGCCACGCACGTACGGCACGATCACCCGGTAGCCCGCCGAAGCCAGCAGCGGGGCGACATCGACGTAGCTGTGAATGTCGTAGGGCCAGCCCTGCAGCAGGATGACTGCAGGACCATTGGCGGGACCGGCTTCGGCGTATCCGACATTCAAGGCGCCAGCATCGATCTGCTTCAGCGAAGCAAACGAGGTGTTCGTCCCCGGCTTGATCGCGGGCAGTTTGATCTTGCCGGGCTGTGCGCGCGCTGAACCGACCAGTCCGAACTGGGCGGCGGCGATGGTCATGGCCGCAGCGCCAACAAAGTCGCGGCGAGGATGGTCGATTTGCTCCGAGTTTTTGGTCCCATCCATGATGAGTCTCCTGGGTTCGAGGATTGGTCGGAACCCGCGCCCGAAGGGCGCCTGGTAAGATCAACCTGCTTCCATTAGTTCCATGACCGCGTCCGCAAACGCCGATCGAACTTTCTCCGGCCGGCTGTACGGCAAGCGAATGCGGAGGCCCGTGGCCTCAGCAGTCCGAGCCAACATCGGATTAAAAGATCGATTTTGTGCCTACCGACGGTACTGGGCTGCCAGTTGATAGCAGCGGAGACTTCGGTGCGTCGCCGCTTTTTGGGCAGCTCCAAGTCAAGCAGCGCGCTTGACCCACAGACTAACGCTACGCTTCGTTGGGGTCAGTGTCGATCAACGTGGCGATCAAAAGTACGATACCGGATACGGTCGACGTTTGCGTACTCAAATAATTTATTATTTTTTTGAACTGCCAGAGTTTCCTCTCTGGCGCTTTCTTGTTCAGTCTGCCGTTTTTTTGTTCAGGGGGAGCGAGGACCGCGATGGTAGAAAACATCGAATGGCAGCCGTTCCCCGCGTTTCCGCCGGCGGCACGGCCTGATCACCTATTCATAACAACCGCGCTCAGAACCTTGGTGATCGCTAATCGCACCGTCGTGCTATCAATGTCTCGTCGCGCCGTGGACAGCGGGCGGGCAATGCATGCCCTGCACTGCGGTGTGGGATAAGACAATGAATGAACACCGGAACATTCGAGCGGCTTTGGATCGCCACCGGGCAGCCTCAGACGCGAATGATTTCGAAGCAGAGCACGAGATTTACCACGACGATGCAGTGCTTGAGTACCCGCAGTCCGGGGAGCGGATCCGCGGTCGGCGCAATATTCAAGCGTCTCGTTTTGCGCAGCCGAACAAGAAGCGCTTTATGGTGCGGCGCGTACTCGGTGCTGCCGACCTTTGGGTCACTGAACTCGTCCTTACATAGGACGGCTTGCCGTCTTACACGGTCAGTATCATGGAGTTCAGAGACGGGAAGGTTGCCCGTGAGACCCAGTACTTCGGCGATCCCTTCGAGCCGGGGGCCTCGCGCGCTCAATGGGTCGAGCGGATGCGCTGAAATGTTCGCCGTGAAATCGACGCCGCCAAGTACGTTCACCGGCGTACGCCTAGCAAAGGACGCCTGATGCTCCTGCAGAAGAACGAGCGGGAGTCGCTGTTCGCTGAGGTCGATCCGGCCTTTCGGGGAGATGTGCTCAAAGGTCTAGGTATCAAACCGCGGGCAATCCCCGCGCGATGGCTTTACGACCGGCGCGGCTCAGAGCTCTTTGAAGCGATTACCGCACTGCCCGAGTATTACCCGACCCGAACCGAGCGCTCGATCCTCTCGTGTGCCGTGAGCGATATCGCCGCGTTGATCGGACCAAAGCGTGCCGTTGTGGAGTTTGGATCAGGTTCCTCCACGAAAACACCGATCCTGCTGTCCGAAGTGAGCCCCACTGCCTACGTACCAATCGATATCTCCGCGGAGTTTCTCAGGGAGTCGGTGACGGCACTCTCGGCTGCATTTCCTAATTTACCGATATTTCCGATCGAAGGCGATTTCACTGGCACGTTGGGGCTGCCCGAGGCAATCGATGGCATGGCTCGGCTCGGTTTCTTCCCCGGGTCGACGATCGGAAACCTACTGGTGTCCGATGCCGTCGATCTACTGCGGGTAATGGCGGCGACCTTGGGCGCTGACTCGATGCTGCTCATCGGCATCGATCGCATCAAAGACGCAAATATTCTCCTGCCTGCCTATGATGATGCGCAGGGCGTAACTGCGGCATTCAACCTTAATCTTCTGCATCGGATCAATCGCGAGCTCTCGGGCACTGTCCCTGTGGATGCTTTCAGTCATGTCGTGCGCTGGAACGACGTCGAGGCGCGGATTGAAATGCATCTTAAGGCCGCTCGCGACGTCCAATTTTCGGTCGACGGTCGGATCTTCTCGATGGCCAGCGGCGAAACGATTCACACCGAGAACAGCTTCAAATACGCCGTGCGGGACGCTCGCGTGCTCCTGCGAGCTGGCGGCTGGACTCCGATCGCAGATTGGACCGATCAGAAGGAATTCTTCTCACTGATTCTTGCGAAGGTGGGGACTGCGGTGTCGGCGCCGAACCACGTCAACGGACGAGCGATCTTCAGGGTGATGGGACCTCATAAAGGTGACGAAGGCCGCGTGGAACTCTTCTATGCATACGGTAAAATGTACGTCCAAGCTCTCGGTCAACAGGATTAGGAGCAGCGCTTCCATCCACGAGCATGCTGCTGGTAACCGACCATGATGGATTTACTGTTCGTTGGTATTGGGTGGACCGACCTGGCAATCACCCTAAACCGGATCGCGGTTGGGGCATTCTTTATGCTGTCGGGATATCACAAGTTGTTCAACCCAGAGCGCCACCGCGCGCTGGTCGACCAACTAAGGGAACTTGGCGTTCACGCAGTAGGCTTTAACCAATGGTGGGTGCCAACAGTCGAGTTCGCCGCCGGCGGCGCTGTCGTCATCGGGTTGCTTGCACCGCTGGCCGCGCTTGGCCTACTGGTACTCATCGTCGTCGCCATCGTCACGTCGGGACCCCAGCGAATCAAAGTCTACAAGCCGATCGATGAAGCAGATCGGATCGACGATTGGCTCTATCTGCCCGAGGTCCTTTATGCCTTCATGCTGATCATGGTCGTCTCGGCCGGCGCCGGACCCTACAGCCTTGATGCCTTGATCTTGGGCCTGATCGACAAACATGGCGTGTGAGTTCTCAAGGGAAACGCCGGACCCGTGCGGGTTGAAAAATTGGGTCTCACTGGGCACACCGGTTGACCGCCTCAGGGGGTTCCGTAATCGTTGCCAATGGGAGTGTCCCTGTGATTGTTACGACCTTCCCCAGAGCTGTGCGGGTCATCGAGCATACTTTGATACCGTTGAAAGACGGTACGACGCTGGCGGCTCGCATCTGGCTGCCGGAGGATGCTGAGCAGAATCCAGTTCCTGCAATCCTCGAGTATCTCCCATATCGCAAGCGCGACGGTACGTACGAGCGGGACGCGCTGACTCATCCGTATCTGGCCGGTCACGGCTACGCCGGCGTTCGCGTCGACCTTCGCGGGTGCGGCGAATCGACGGGCTTGCTGTTCGACGAGTACGCCAAGCAGGAACAAGACGATGGCGTGGAGGTGATCGCGTGGCTCGCAGCGCAGCCCTGGTGCAACGGCTCGGTCGGGACGATGGGAATTTCCTGGGGCGGGTTCAATGGACTTCAAATCGCGGCGCGCCGTCCCCCGGCGCTCAAGGCGATCGTGACCATTTGTTCGACCGACGATCGGTATGCCGACGACGCTCATTACATGGGCGGCACGTTTCTGACCACCGCTGGCCTTGAGTGGGCCTTTTTCTTTTTCAGCTTGATGTGCCTTTCGCCCGATCCGGCGCTGGTCGGCGATAGCTGGCGAGCGATGTGGTTGGAGCGCCTGCAGAACATACCGCTGTTCCAGGAAAATTGGCTGCAGCACCAACGACGCGATGCGTATTGGAAGCACGGATCGGTATGCGAGGACTACGCGGCGATCCAATGCCCGGTCTATGCGGTCGGTGGTTGGACTGATGGTTATAAGAATGCAATCCCGCGCCTTCTCGAGCGACTGAAGGTGCCCCGCAAGGGTCTCATCGGGCCATGGGGACACGCCTATCCGCACTTTGCACTTCCCGGACCCCAGATCGGATTCCTCCAAGAAATCCTGCGTTGGTGGGATTATTGGCTGAAGGGCGTCGATACGGGCGTGATGGATGAACCGATGCTGCGTGCGTGGATGACGGAAAGTGTGAAACCGGCGACCCACCACGACACGTTGCCGGGCCGGTGGATTTCCGAGCCTTCGTGGCCGCCGCCGGGAATAACGCCGCGGCGGCTGTTCTTGACCGATGAGGGGCTGCGAGAAGCCGCGGCACCTTTGACGGCTCGGGCCGTATGCTCGCCGCAGACGGTTGGCAAGTGTGGGGGCTATTGGGTTCCATTCGGTCGTGGGCATGATCAGGCCGGCGACCAGCAAGAAGACGACACGCGCTCGCTGACTTTCGAGACGCCGCCACTCGACGGGCCAATCGAGACCCTTGGCGCTCCGATTGTCACGCTCGACGTCGCATCCGACCGGCCGATTGCGAATCTGGTGGTCCGGTTATGCGATGTGCACCCGTCCGGTGAATCGCTGCGTGTCAGCTATGGCGTGCTCAACCTCACTCATCGCGAGAGCCACGAACAGCCCGCCCTGCTGGCAATAGGTGAGCGCTACCGAGTGCGCATTAAGCTCAATGATGCAGGCTCGGTATTTCCAGCCGGCCACACGGTGAGGCTTGTGATATCTACGGCTTACTGGCCGATGATCTGGCCCGGTCCGGAGACGGCGACCGTGCAGATTTTCGCCGGCACGCTCGATCTGCCGCAACGCCCGCCCAACGCCGCGGACGCCAGGCTCGCGCCTTTTCCCGAACCGGAGACGGCGCCGCCCGAGAAGCCAACCATCATTCATCGCGATGGTGTCCGGATTGAGCGCATCGACCGCATCGGTCTGGAATTGGGCACACAGTGGAAAACGCAGTATCACGTCGAGGAGAATGATCCGCTGAGCGCCGTTGCCGAACTGAGCAACATTCAGACTCTGTCGCGAAACGAATGGCAAATCCGGGTCGAGACGCAGCTGCGGATGTCATGCACGGGCAATGCCTTCCTGCTGCAGGGAAGTTTGCGCGCCTTCGAGGGTGCGAACGAAGTGTGTCATCGCGACTGGGATCGCTCTGTTCCTCGAGATTTCTCATGATATACGGCATCGACGATGCGCTCATTCTTGCGGCCCGTCTTCTTCTTGCCACGCTGTTTCTGATTTTCGGCTGGAGAAAGCTGAGGGACCTTTCGGGCACGGTAAGTCAAATGGTGCAGCTTGGCCTGCCGACACCGGTCCTGGCCGCTGTCGTATCGATCATCATGGAGCTTCCGGTTGCGTTCGCGGTCGCTGTTGGCGCATTCACGCGTCCCTCGGCCGCACTCATGGCTTTATACGCGCTGGGAACTGCGCTTATCGGGCATCGCTACTGGACGGTGAAAGGTGCGGATTTTGTCGACAGCTTGGACGGCTTTTACAAAGACCTCAGCATTATGGGAGGCTTCTTGCTGTTGCACATTACCGGTGCCGGAAAATTTTCGATCGATGCATTGCTAAGCATCGCCGCGCCATGACCTGTTGGCTATTGGGCCGAGGATGCAACCTTCATGTCGCCTATCTCCGGTACCGGACATGTGATCGACGATTTCATCGACACCCACCCCGACGAAGCATAACCTCGTCCTCAATGGTCAAGCGGCTTGCTTGACTTGGGGTGCCAAAAAAAACGGCAACGCACCGAACTTGCCGTTACCTATCAATTGGCAGCCTGGTGCCATCGGTAGGCACAAAAATCCAACTCTAAAATCCGGGGTAGGCACAAAAATCCAACTCTAAAATCCGGGGTAGGCACAAAAATCCAACTCTAAAATCCGGCGCTCGGGCATCGTAGAGATCGGCCGGCAAGTAGTCACATCTTCCAGGAGTCCCCGCGCGGGCTCTGAGCTAGTTAGGGTTTCTGACCGGAGGCTCGGATATGTCGCTAGATAGCACTTTGACTGCAACCGCTGACTCGAGGCTGCCGGACGCCACGAAGGCTGGCTTCGCCGATAAGCTTTATCGGCTGGATGGCGGTCACTCGCTTGCGAACGACGAGTCGGTCTGGACTCCCGGCGAAAATGTCGGGCGGAGCATCGAATTCTCGTCGACTTGCTGGCTGATACAGCGGGGAAACGAATGGTTACTCTGGGATACGGGTGTTCCTCAATCCGCGTTGAACGACCCCAAAGGCTGGTCAACCCTGCCTAAATTGATCGTCTACCATTTGGATAAGACACTAACCGATCAGCTCGCTGAGATCGGCCTTAAGACAACCGATATTACCTACGTTGCGCTGTCTCATACTCACGGCGACCACATTGGCAATGTCCGCTTGTTCCCGGATTCAACGGTTCTGATACAGCGGGCCGAGTATGAATGGATCAGCTCTCCCGATGGCCCGAACGACAACGTCAATCAACTGAAGGCTCTCGCACGCGAGCTTATGGGCACTCCAAAACATCTTAAGCTGCTCGACGGCGATACAGACGTATTTGGCGATGGCAGTGTTACCTTGGTTTCCACACCAGGACATACTCCCGGCAGTCAATCATTGTTGGTGCATCTGAAGAATTCAGGCTTCATCATTCTGTCTGGTGACGTGGTTCATCTGGAAGAGAATTTTGAAAAGGACACGGTGCCGTCCTTGAACACGGATAAGACCGCCTCGATCGCCTCCATGGAAAGGATCAGGCGGATGATCGCAACGTACAAGGCGAAATTTTTTATCAATCACGACAAGGCGGAATCCGACGCACTAAAGCTGATCCCCACATTCTACGACTGATATCTCCATCAGCGCCCTTAAGCTCCTGATCTGACGCCGGCGCTTTCTTGGGTGATCAGTTCGATGACGACCGAAGTAATATACATCAAGCGGAATGACTGAGCGCCCGGAGCGAAATTGTGACAAGTGGAACTTCTCTGACAGCTGCTGCGGCGTCAATTGTTGGTCGTCATACGCAAGCTGCCTCGCTAGAGTCGACGTTCGCGACAACGACCTATCACCGCAAGACGGTTGATGGCGTCGAAGTTTTCTATCGCGAAGCTGGTCCGAACGACGCGCCGACGATCGTGCTCCTGCACGGGTTTCCGTCTTCCTCGCGCGAGTTCGATACGCTCATCCCCTTGCTCGCAACACGCTATCATCTGATAGCGCCGGATTTTCTAGGATTCGGTCAGAGTGAATCCCCGCCACCATCGTCGTATGTGTACACCTTCGACAATTTGGCCAAGACGATCAACGAGCTTCTCGAGCAACTCAACATCAACAAATACACCTTCTACCTTCATGACTATGGCGGGCCGGTCGGCTTTCGCATCATCCCGGCACATCCGGAGCGGCTGCAGGCGCTTATCATCCAGAATGCCAAGCGTATAAGGAAGGCCTGGGCGCCAAGTGGGCCGCCATTGCGCAATATTGGTCCGATCCGAAAGCGCATCCTGAAGTGTTCGATGCGTTCGTGTCGCTCACAGCGACCGAACAGCGTCACACCCTCGGCACCTCGCATCCCGAACGTTATAACCCGGATACCTGGACTGACGAGTACGCCCACCTGTCGAGACCCGGCCAAGGCGAGATCCAGGCCGATCTGCTGTACGACTACCGGACAAACGTCGCTTCGTATCCGGCGTGGCAAGCGTGCGCGAGCACAGGCCACCGGTTCTTGTGGTCTGGGGGCGGAACGATCCCTCGTTCATCGCTCCCGGTGCGGAGGCGTTCGAGCGCGATCTTCCGGACGCCGAAATCCACCTGCTCGACGCCGGCCACTTCGCCTTGGACGAGAAGAACGACGAGATCGCGAGTCTCATTCTTGCGTTCCTGGCCAAACATTCCGTCTGACCGATCGGTAGATTATTCCACGCGCCTCTCAACTTTATATCCCCCGAGTCAAAATAGGAGTCCTCCATGAGCGAAGTACAAGTCGGGCAGAAAACCTATCAGATGCCGCCGCAGGATGGGATTACCATCGCACACTTTCTCACCGTCGCCGACGTCGAGCGATCGCTTCGATTTTACGAAACGGTCTTCGGAGGTCGCGTTCTGAGCAGGGGCGACAGCAAAGGCGCGCCGGGGTACCTCCAGATCGCGAACACGTGGCTCCTTGTCAACCCCGGGGGCGGTCCGACACCTGATAAACCGTCGGTAACGCTCAGCGTCCCCGCCAATCCCGATTTAGTCAGCAGCTTCATGAATATCCGCGTAGCCGATATTCATGCGTGCTATGAACTATGGAAAAGCCGGGGGGCCGAGTTCATCACCGAGCCAAAGCCCAAATACGGCGAGACGCGCTGCTACATTCGCGATCCTGACGGCTATATTATAGAAGTTGGGCAAAGCAACCCCGGCGTCACTTACGGCTAAACGGAACGACCCGTGAAAGCATCCGGGGGTCGGTCATGCGGGCGCAAATCTGCTTTTTTGTCAGCATCGTCTTCAGTTTCGTTGCTCGGGGTGCAGTAACCGGTAGCTTGATCTTGCCGGAACTGCGCCGCCGAGGCCGCAACGAAGCCTTGCGGCCGCTGCTCATGTTTCATTTCTTCCGCTTCGTCGGCTTAGCGTTCCTGGTCTCCGGCGTCGTGTCCCCCGATTTGCCGGCGGTGTTCGCCGAAGGCGCCGCCTACGGCGATATCGTCGCCGCGGCGCTCGCTTTGTTAACGCTGGCCTTACTGCCCGGCAGGCTTGGCATCGTCGCGGCCTGGGTATTCAACCTGTGGGGCAGCGCCGATATCCTCCATGCCAATTACGAAGGCATTCACTTAGGCATCCAAGCCGGTCAATTGGGCGCTGCCTACTTTCTCCCAACGTTTATCGTGCCGCTCTTTCTGATCACGCACGGACTCATGTTTTGGCTTCTTGGTGCAGAATCATGCTCTGCCACAATGCTGACCATGCGCGATGTTTGTGCACGCCTGGAACTTAGCCCTTTCAATCAGAACCGCGGAATTTTGCGCCGACCCGTAGATTGGCCTGTTTGGCCTGAACATCAGGAGATCGGAGGTCCATCATGCCGAACTACGACGCGATTATCATCGGCACCGGACAGTCTGGCCCGGCCTTGGCGCGGCGATTGGTGGCTGCAGGCCGGAAGGTCGCGATCATCGAACGCAAGCTGTTCGGCGGCACATGCGTGAACACGGGCTGTACTCCGACTAAGACGCTGGCCGCGAGCGCCTATGTTGCGCATGTTGCACGCCGCGCTGCCGACTACGGCGTGATGATTGGAGGGACCGTCAATGTCGACATGAAGTCGGTCAAGGCGCGAAAGGACGCGGTTGTGGCTGTATTCCGCAATGGCGTTGAGCAATCACTGAAGACCTTACAAGGGTGCACGGTTTACGAAGGCCATGGCCGCTTTGTTGCGGAAAAGAAAGTAGCGGTGAACGGCTCTGAGCTGACGGCCGATCAGATCTTTATCAATGTTGGCGCGCGAGCCGCGATTCCACCGATACCCGGTCTCGACCAGGTTCCGTACCTGACCAACAGTTCGATGATGGACATCGATGTCGTCCCGGCACATCTCGTGATCCTTGGCGGCAGTTACATTGGCCTCGAATTCGCTCAGGTCTATCGTCGTTTCGGAAGCGAGGTGACCGTGATCGAATTCGGACCGCGCTTGATCTCGCGGGAGGATGAGGACGTCTCACAAGCTGTTGCCGGTTTCCTTAAGGAGGAAGGCATCGACGTGCGCGTCAACAGCGAGGTCGTCGGTGTGGAGAAGCAGGGAAACTCCATCGTGGCGAAAGTCGAATCGACCGGGAGGGTCTCACAGATTGCCGGAACTCATCTGCTGGTGGCAACTGGTCGGCGACCAAACGCTGACGACCTTGGCCTCGACAAGGCGGGTATCGGCACAAACGCGCGCGGGTATATCCTGGTGGATGACCAATTGCGTACCAACATTTCCAGTATCTGGGCGATGGGCGACTGCAATGGCCAAGGCGCGTTCACGCACACGTCCTGGAATGATTTCGAGATCGTGGCAGCGAATCTTCTCGACAAAGATCAGAGACGGGTGAGCGACCGCATCACGGCCTACGCGCTCTACACCGATCCGCCGCTTGGCCGGGCCGGGATGACCGAAGCGGAAGTCCGCAAGATGGGCAAGTCTGCGCTGATCTCGACCATGGCGATGAAGGACGTCATGCGCGCGTATGAGAGAGGTGAGACCAAGGGTTTCATGAAAATCCTTGTGGACCGGGATAACAAACAAATACTGGGCGCCTCCTTCCTGGGACTCGAAGGTGACGAGGTCATCCATTGCGTACTCGATATCATGTACGCCAAGGCGCCCTACACTGTGATACAACGCGCGATGCACATTCATCCCACAGTGTCGGAGTTTATTCCGACTATGATGGATAAGCTCAAGCCGTTGCAATGATCGGGCAGCGCTGAATTAAAGCAAGAGGAAGTCAGAGAGGAGCCTATGAAGTCCGTTAGGGATGGTATCAACACAGCGGCCAAGCCAAGCGGAACAGGTTGCGTCGAATGCATGGCCGCGGGCAAATGGTGGTTTCATCTTCGCAGATGCGCCGAATGCGGTCACATCGGCTGCTGCGATAGTTCCCCAAGTCAGCATGCATCGAAACACTACGCCGCCACGGGTCACCCGATAATCACGAGCTTCGAGCCTGGCGAGCATTGGTTTTACGACTACCGTACTCAAGAATCCTTCGCCGGCCCGAAGCTTGCCGCTCCTCACTCGCATCCGTTGGATCAACCGGCGCCGGGACCGGATGGAGCGGTGCCTTCAAGCTGGCAAACGCTGCTCCACGAATAGAGGATGCGCGCCGCGATCTGCCGACGCCATTCGATTGCCCGGCAGCCGTCACAAGCGGCATGACTTTGCAATGATTGTTCCGCAATACACACGAACTCTACAATTGGCGAAGAAACCGCCGCCGTTTACAATCGTGGCCTCGACCTTTTCGTATCCTTTCCAGCGATTGATGCCGCCGTGCGCGTCGACAATCTGAGCGAGTAGCCTGTTCATTACGGCCTCCGTCACGCCGACTGCTTCAACGCGGCAGTGTCAACCGGTAGCTTTCGCACGCGCTTACCGGTTGCCGCAAAGATCGCGTTGGTGACCGCGGGTACGATCGCCGAGGCTCCATGCCGCCCGGCGGTTCGGAACTCTGGATGATATGGACCTCGATGGCCGGTACTTCGTTCA
>Ga0208188_1000664_pt1 | contig 18882 bp, 18 predicted proteins | sample June2015DPH_8_50_FD_184698 | JGI IMG/M metagenome (GOLD analysis project Ga0208188, IMG submission 184698) | Peatland microbial communities from SPRUCE experiment site at the Marcell Experimental Forest, Minnesota, USA - June2015DPH_8_40... | ecosystem: Environmental > Terrestrial > Soil >...
GGAGGAGAGGGCCGGGGTGAGGAGGCCAATGTTTACAAGCACGAACCCCTCGCCCCAGCCCTCTCCCCGTTTGGACGGGGAGAGGGAGTTGTTTCCGTTCGGTGCGGGTGTCAAGCTGCACCCTATGCGCGCTGTGTTGATCCACACCTTCGGTAACATTTATCCGTGAGTCAACACGTGGCGAGATACTCGCGTTTGGCTGATAAACTCATGTTCGGGGTTTCGGTAACCACGAATATGAGTCAACGTATTGACCAACTCCTCCTCCCGGTAACATTTATCCTGAGTCAACTCGGCGCGGGCTCTGACTTTATTCGGGTCTGGCGTCCAGGTTCTGGGTCGGGGATAATTTGAAACCCGTTACCTCGTCTCCGGCCTGGAATCACGCCGCCACCGGCTGGATTCCTTTTTGAATCGGGTGTCGGGCGGCGCGTTTGCGCAGATACCATTGGTGGAATCCTTCGAGGTAAAGATAAACCACCGGCGTGATGTAGAGCGTCAGGCATTGCGACACCACCAAGCCGCCAACGACGGTGAGGCCGAGGGACCTGCGGGAGGCGCCGCCCGCGCCGAGACCCAGCGCAATGGGCAGCGTGGCCATGAGCGCGGCCATGGTGGTCATCATGATCGGCCGGAACCGCAGCAGGCAGCCTTCGTGAATCGCTTCGGCGGCGGACTTCCCGCCCCGTTGCGCCTCGATGGCGAAGTCAATCATCATGATGGCGTTTTTCTTCACAATGCCCACGAGCATGATCAGGCCGACGAAGCCATAGATGTTCAAATCAAGGCGGAACAGCATCAGCGTCAGCAGCGCGCCGAAACCCGCCGACGGCAGACCGGAAAGAATCGTCAGCGGATGAATGAAACTTTCGTACAGGATGCCGAGAATGATGTAGATGACGATGATGGAGGCGACGAGCAGCAGGCCCAAGCCTTTGACCGAGGATTGGAAAACCGCCGCCGAACCTTGAAAACTGCCGGCGATGGTCGCGGGCAGGTGCAGGTCATTTTCAATTTTCTGAACCCGTTCGACGGCGGTGCCGAGGGACACCCCGGGCGCGAGGTTGAAGGAAATGGTGACGGACGGCAATTGGCCGACGTGCGAAATGCTGGTCGGCCCGAGGTTGCGGGTGAGCCGGGCGACGGCGCTCAACGGAACCAGAAAGGGGGTCGTGCTGTTGGTCGGGGTGAATGAACTGGTGATGTAAAGTTGCGAAAGTGCGTCCGGGTCGAGTTGGAATTGGGGTTCAACTTCAAAAACGACCCAGTATTCGGCCACGTCGCCGTAAATCGTGGACGACTGGCGTTCACCGTAGGCGTCGTAGAGCGCATTTTCGATCTGGCCGGCCGTGACGCCGAGCGCGGCGGCTTTGTCGCGATCAATTTCAACATTGACCTGGGGATTGGCGATGAACAAATCGCTCGTCACGTCCTGAAACGTGCTTTTGTCCTCCGCGATTTTGTTCATCAGCAAAGGGGTCCAGTGAAAAAGCTCCTTCGTGTCGGTGTCCTGCAAACTGAATTGATACAACGCCTTGGTCAGCATGCCGCCGATGCGGATGAGCGGCAGGTTTTGCATGAAGACGCTCAAGCCCGGGATTTGTGCGAACTGCGGCCGTAGCTCCTGGATGATCTGGTCCGCGTTCAATTTGCGTTCGGAACGCGGTTTCAAACGCATGAAAAGGCGGCCGTTGTTCAGGCTGGCGGACGAACCGCCGGCGCCGATGGCCGACATGAAGCCTTCCACGTTCGGATCGGCGGCGACGATTTTGGCCGCGGCCATCTGGTGTTCGCGCATCGCGTCGAAGGAAATGTCCTGCGACGCCTCGGTGATGGCGAAAATCTGGCCGGTGTCCTCGTCGGGGAAAAATCCTTTCGGGATAAAGACGAACAAAAACAGCGTCGCGACGAAAATCACGAACGACACGATGACGGTTGCGCGGCGGCGGCGCATGGCGATTTGCAGGGTGCGGTCGTATTTGTTGCGCATTTCATCGAAGAACCGCTCGAAGGCGGCGTAAAGCCATCCGTGTTTTTGCCCATGTACTGCATGCACGAACCGGCTGCACATCATCGGCGTCAACGTCAGTGAAACGAAGCCGGAGACCAGCACCGCGACCACAATCGTCACCGCAAATTCGTGCAGCAGACGGCCGAGCAGCCCGCTCATGAACAGCACGGGAATAAACACCGCTGAAAGCGACAGGGTCATGGAAATGATGGTGAACCCGATTTCCCGGGAGCCCTTCAGCGCGGCTTGCATCGGCGGCTCGCCGTTTTCCATGTGGCGCACGATATTTTCGAGCATGACGATGGCGTCGTCCACCACGAACCCGACGCACAGTGTCAGCGCCATCAGCGAAAGATTGTCGAGGCTGTAACCGAGCAGGGCCATCACCGCGAAGGTGCCGATGAGGGACATCGGCAGCGCCAGGCTCGGAATCAGCGTTGCCGAGAGGTTCCGCAAGAAGATGAAAATGACCATCACGACCAGAAAGACGGTCAGCAACAGAGTGTGTTCCACGTCCGCCACCGACTGGCGGATGCCTTGCGAACGGTCGAAAAGAATGTCCATGTGGACCGCCGCTGGAATCGCCTTGCGGAATTGCGGCAGCAATTTTCTGATGTTGTCCACCACCTGGACCGTGTTCGCGCCCGGCTGGCGCTGCACCGCCAGCACAATGGCGCGCGTGTTGTTATACCAGCTGGCGATCTTGTTGTTCTGCACGCTGTCGGTGACATTGCCGAGTTCCTGCAGGCGCACCGGATTGCCGTTGCGATACGCGACGATCATCGGGCGGAACGCCGCCGCGTTTTTGAGCTGGCCGCTGGCCTGCACGGTGAACGCCTGATGCCGGCCGTAAAGCGTGCCGAGTGGCTGGTTCACATTGCCCGCTTCCACCGCCTGCTCGACTTGGTCAATGCCAAGGTTGTAGGCGGCGAGTTTGTTCGGATCCACCTGGATGCGCACGGCGTATTGCTGCGAACCAAAAACGGAAACCTGTGCCACGCCATTGATCATGGAGATTTGCTGTGCCAGCAGATTTTCGCCGTAATCGTCCACGGTCCACAGCGGCAGCGTCGGCGACGAGAGCGCCAGATAAATGACCGGCTGGTCAGCCGGATTGACCTTCTGGTAAGTTGGCGGGCTGGGCAGGTTCGGCGGCAATTGTTTGGCCGCGCGCGCAATGGCCGCCTGCACGTCCGCCGCCGCGGCGTCAATGTTGCGCGCCAGCGTGAACTGGATCGTGATCTGTGTAAGTCCCTGCGCACTGATGGAGGACATCGAGTCCACGCCCGCAATGATGGAAAATTGCTTTTCCAGCGGCGTGGCCACGGCCGAGGCCATCGTCTCCGGACTCGCGCCGGGCAAATTGGCCGAAACCTGGATCGTCGGATAATCCACGCTGGGCAGATCGCTCACCGGCAACTGGAGAAAGCCAATCAAGCCGAACAACAAAATGCCGGACATGACCAGCGTGGTCATCACGGGCCGGCGGATGAAAAGCTCGGAAACGCTCATGGCGCGTTGGTGGACGAAATGGCGTTCTTGATGTTTACCTTCACGCCGGGTGCCAGCCGCAGTTGACCGTCCGTTACGACGGTTTCGCCGGTTTTCAATCCCTGTTGCACCACAACCGCACCTTGATAAGTAATGCCAGTGGTTACCGGACGTTCCTCAACGGTCTGATCCGGTTTCACAATGTAAACGAACTGGCCGTTTTGTCCCGTCTGCACCGCCTGCGACGGCACCATGATCGCATTCGTCAACTCCGACAGCGTCAGGGTCACCTGTACAAATTGTCCCGGCCACAACATATTATCTTTGTTCGGGAACGTTGCCTTGAGTTGAATCGTGCCGGTCGTCATGTCAACACTGTTGTCCACAAACGTCAACTCGCCTTGCGGCGGCGGTCCTTCCAGGTTTTGAAATGCCGCCGATGCCTTCAGCGTTTTTTGGCGCATCTCCCTTTTGATTTCCGGCAGGTATTGCTCCGGCACGGCGAACGCGACGTAAATCGGATGAATCTGATTGATGGTCAGCAGCGTGTCGTCCGGCGCCTTGACGACGTTACCCTGGTAAAATTGCAGGCTGCCGGTCTTGCCATCAAACGGTGCGCGGATTTCGGTAAATTCAAGGTTCAACAGTGCATTGGTGATGGCCGCCTTGTCTGCCGCCACCGTGCCGGTCAAGGCATCCTGACTCGCCCGGTTGGTGTCCAGTTCATCCTGTGAAATCAATTTTTGATCGAACAATTTCTGCTCGCGCGCAAAGTTAATTTTTGCGTATTCCAATTGCGCTGCATCGCGCTCCAAAGCCGCCCGCGCCACATCCAGCGCCGCCTGCGTCGGTCGCGGATCAATCGTGAACAGCAGGTCGTCCTTCTTGACCTCCTGACCTTCCTGAAAATGCACCTGGCTGATGACGCCGCCGATTTGGGGGCGGATCGTCACCGTCGAATATGGCATCACGTGGCCGACCGGCGGCGGATCGATCAGCACCGGCACGTTGGTTTCGACCGCCTGCGCCACGAGCACCGGCGCGCCCGCGCCACCCGCGCCTTTTTTTGCGCCGCCGGAACAGCCGTTGACCAGCATCGCTGTGACCACTGCCAGCGCCGGAATCAGGGTTGAATTTTTCATGCCGTTTTCAATTTTCGAAATTGGTTTTGTTGCGGCGGCTGCCGGCGGGCTGGAAAGCGGCGGCGAATTTTTTCAGAAACTCCGCGTACTTCTTCTGAAAATGCGGATTGGAAACCGGCTGGCCCGTGATCAGCCGCGTCAACTGCGGAAACGCCATCGGAAACATCGTCAGCGACCGCATCGCCAGCAAAAGGTGGCGCGGCTCAAATTTGCCGGCCAGATAGCCGAGCGCCTGCTGTTGGCGGATGCGGCCCAGCGACCGGATCGCCAACGCCCGCCGGCGGGTCCCGTCAATCAACTGGTTGTCCGTCTCCTGCAACGCCTCCCATTCCAGCAAACGAACCCAGTCCGCGTCCCTGCAGGAGAGCTTGAACCAGAATGGCAGGCTCTCCGCCGGGTCGCCCGACAGGCCCTCGGCTGACGCCTGCCGCTCAGCGATTTTGCGGTGCAGCACTTCGCGGAACAAATGCTCCTTGTTGCCGAAATAATGGTAAAGCATCCGCTTGTTGATGGCCGCGCGCCGCGCGATTGCGTCCACGCGCGCGCCGGCAAAACCATTCGCCGCGAATTCCTGCAAGGCGGCGGACAAAATGCGCTCGCGGGTGCGTTTGGGATTCCGCTCCGCCACTGCGCCGTTTGGTTTGACAGGTCTGGCCATGTATTCCATTAAGTAACCATCAAGTTACTTGGAATGCAAGCCCGACGATTTGTTCAAACGGTGTCGGGTCAACCCGGCGGCCGGTTGGATTCCTTGATTTCCGCGATCATTTTGGCCGCCGCCTCCTTGGAAAGACCATGCGAAACGGAAAGACCGAACCGGCGTTGCAGGTATTCGTCCAGGCGAATCCACTGGCCCTCGTATTTTACCTGGCCGGTCCAGGCGCAGATGGTGACGACCTGTTGCAGTTTTTCGAGTCGCCGCAGGATGATGACAATGACCATCAGCACCATGACGACGGTCCCGATGAGCACCACCGACGTGATCTGGCTGGAAAGGGAGTCGGCTTCCGCGCGCTGCTGATGTATATTCAGCGAGTATTCCTCTTCCTGCCCCATTTGGAACAGCACGCGGCCGATTTTCTCCATCGTGTTTTTGCCCTCGTCGGTCAACGTGACGGCCAGCGCATCGTGCACATTGACCTTGCTTCCGGCAATCGTGTCGGGATTAATGCCCAGCCGTTCAGCAATGAGGTTTTGCAATGCCAGGATGTTGGTTTGTTGCCCGGCCCTGGCTTGGACGAGGCTTTTCAATTGATCAATGTCATTGCGGACCGCTGCCATGGCCCTGCCGTATGAGTTAAGATAGTCGTTGCCACCAGTCAACAGGTAGCCGCGCCGTTCGGTTTCCGCATCCTGAAGGTGAAACTGGGTTTGCTGGACAAGGTTCAGGACTTTGTAGGTATGCCCCACTTGAAAAAATGAATCCCGGAATTGTCCGGTCGTCTGATGCACGAGCCAGCTCATAACAATCAGTGCCAGCAGCGGAATGCACATCCCCACGAAAAAAAGAACTTTGTTGGCGCGCGGACTTGGCTTCATACCGGATAATCTGGCTCAGATTACTGTAGTTGTTTTTTCATTGTGCCACAAGGTGTTCAGCTCATAAGCATGGGCAATTTTCAGAAGCGTTTCCTCGCCAAAAGGCTTGCCGAGCAGTTGCAGGCCGATGGGCAACCTTGGTTGAGCGTTGAGGGTTAAAGGTTGAGAGCCGGTAAAACCGCACGGGATGCTGATGCCGCAGATGCCCGCCAGGTTGCATGAAATCGTGAAAATATCGCTCAAATACATTTGCAACGGGTCGTCGGACTTTTCGCCGATTTTGAACGCGGCGGTCGGCGAGGTCGGTGTGACGATGGCATCCACTTTTTCAAACGCCTGCAAAAAATCGTTGCGGATGAGCGTGCGGACTTTTTGCGCGCGCAAATAATACGCGTCGTAGTAACCGCTGCTCAAAACGTAGGTGCCGAGGATGATCCGCCGCTTCACCTCCGCGCCAAAACCCGCGCCGCGCGTCCGGCGGTAAAGTTCAATCGGATCCGCGCCGTCCACCCGCGCCCCGTAGCGAATGCCATCAAACCGCGCCAGATTCGCCGACGCTTCCGCCGTCGCGATGATGTAATAAACCGACACGCCATAGTCGGTGTGCGGCAGCGAAATTTCCACGATTTCAGCGCCGAGTTTTTGAAATTGTTTCACGGCGGCGTCCACCGCGGCTTTCACCTCGGGATCCAGCCCGCCAATCATGTATTCCTTCGGCAGGCCAAGCTTCAAACCTTTGATGTCGCCGGTCAGGCTCGCGGCATAGTCCGGCACCGGTTGCGGCACGCTGGTGGAATCGCGCAAATCGTGTCCGCTGATGACGCCGAGCATCGTCGCCGCGTCGCGGATGTCCTTTGTTAACGGACCGATTTGATCGAGTGACGACGCAAACGCGACGAGGCCGTAGCGCGACACGCGGCCGTAGGTTGGTTTCAGGCCGACGCAACCGCACAACGCGGCGGGTTGACGAATCGAGCCGCCGGTGTCCGAGCCGAGCGTGGCAATCGCTTCGTCGGCCGCGACCGCCGCCGCCGAGCCGCCGGACGAGCCGCCGGGAATGCGCGTGGTGTCCCATGGGTTGCGCGTGATGCCGAACGCGGAATTTTCCGTCGAGCTGCCCATGGCAAATTCGTCCATGTTCAGCCGGCCAAAGACAATCGCGCCCGCCGCCTTCAACTTTTCGACGACCGTCGCGTCGTAGGGCGAAACAAATTTGCCGAGGATTTTCGAGCCGCAATTGAGCGGCTGATTTTTGACGGCGAGCACATCTTTGACTGCGACCGGAATTCCCAGCAGGCACCTTGCGGTGCTGCCACCTTTGGCCAGTTCCTTGTCCGCTGCCTCTGCCTGCGCCAGCGCGTCATCGGCATTGTAACTGATAAAGGCGTGGATTTTTTTGTCCACGCGCGCGATTTGGTCGAGACACGACTGCATGGCCTCGCGCGCGGAGACTTCGCGTTTCGCAAGTTTCGCGGCGAGTTCAGAAATGGTCAGTTGATTTAAAAGCATAAAAATCCAACATCCAACATCGAACATCGAACACTCAATAATTGTTCCAGATGCCCCCCACTGGATGTTGGGCGTTGGATGTTGGATGTTGGATGTTTGGGTTTCTGCATTGCAACCGGTGATTTTTTGATTCTATTCCACAATCTTGGGCACCATAAAAAGTCCGTTGGCCTGCGCGGGCGCGTTGCGCAGGGCTTCGTCGTGCGGGAGCGACGGGCGGACTTCGTCCGGGCGCGTGACATTGACCAGCGGCACAGCGTGGGCGGTGGGTTCGACGCCGGTCACGTCGAGTTCCTTCAACTTTTCGATGTAGCCGAGAATGCCGCCGAGTTGCGCGCCGAGTTTCTTTTCCTCGTCGGGGGTGAGATGGAGCCGCGCCAGATGCGCGACGTATTTGATGTCAATTTCAGCGGCAGCCATGCGCCGAAGTTAAAGTCCAAAGCCCAAAGTTCAAAGTCCAAAGTTGAAGAGATCTGCGTGTTCCGGGTTGCGGATCGCGTCAAGAACAGACTTCTTCACGGCTCATTCCTCATCAAACTTCCGTTTGACGAGGGCTTCGATTTCGGTGATGGCGGCCTGGGCGTCCGTGCCGCGGACGTGCAGGGTCAGTTTGCTGCCGGGGCCGGCGGCGAGCATCATCAATCCCATGATGCTCTTGCCATTGATTTTTTCACCGTTCTTTTCAACGAAAATTTCGCACGCGAACCGGTTGGCGGTCTTGACAAACATGGCGGCGGGCCGGGCATGGATGCCCAGCTTGTTCAAGATCGTGAGTTCTTTGGTGAAGAATTCACTGTCCGCCAGCTTTTTTGCGCTCATCGGTTTGCTCATTTTACACTAAATAATGCAGAAATAAAGGGCCACGGAAATTTATTTTGCCGGCGGCAGCTTGGCCCGGCTCATGTGGGCGATGAGGCGGTCGTTCAATTCCTGAGCCGCGTTATGGCCGGACATTTTCAACTTGGTCTGAAACGCGGCGACTTCGATGAGCCGCGCCAGGTCGCGTCCAGGGCGGACCGGGATGACGATGTGCGGAATGTCCACGCCCAGGACCTTCTCGAATTCCTCTTCCAGGCCGATGCGCTCCACATCCGCAACTTCGTTCCACACCTTGAGGGTGACGACGAGGTCCAGGCGTTTTTTGTTGCGGATGCTTTTGATGCCGAACATCGTGGCGACGTTGATGATGCCGATGCCGCGGATTTCCATGTGGTCGCGCGTCAATTCCGCGCAGGTGCCGACGACTTCGCGGCCGTCCAGCAGGGAGACTTTCGTCACGTCGTCGGAGACCAGGCTGTAGCCGCGCTCGATGAGCGCCAGCACCGCTTCGCTTTTGCCGATGCCGCTCTCCCCGCGAATCAGCACACCCACGCCGAGGATGTCCACCATGCTGCCCATCTCGGAGCCGCGCGGCGCAAACATCGTTTCGAGCTCGAGGGTCGCGGCATTGATGAACTTCATCGTGACCATCGGGCATTGAAAAACCGGCACCCCCGCTTTTTCGGCGGCGGCCAGAAATTCCTTGTCCGGACGAAGACCGCGGCTGAAGACGAGGCACGGGATTTTGAAGGCAAAGAAATGATCGTAACGTTTGGCGCGTTCGGCGGCCGGGAGCGACCGCAAATAATACACTTCCGCGTTGCCTAAAACCTGCACCCGTTTGTAGGCGAAATAGTGCGTAAATCCGCTCAGGGCCAGGCCGGGCCGGTTGACGGTCGGCTCGCGGATGACGCGCTTCAGTCCGCGTTCGCCGCCGCCGAGCCGCATTTGCAGCGTGGTTTTGTGTTCCTGGTAGAACTGCTCGACCGTGACGATCTGGTGTTGCATATTTACAGGTTGAATTCCGGTCCCAGGTAAATTTCGCGCGCCTTCGGGTCGTTCGCCAGAAATTCGGACGACCCCTCCACGAGCACCTGGCCTTTGTGGATGATGTAGCCGCGGTCAATCAACTTCAAGGTCTCGCGCACATTGTGGTCGGTGACCAAAATGCCCAGCCCGCGCTCCTTCAGCCGGCGCACAATCTTCTGCACTTCATAGACCGCAATCGGATCAATGCCGCTAAACGGTTCGTCCAGCAGCATCAACTTGGGGCTCGTCACCAGCGCGCGGGTGATTTCCAGCCGCCGTTTTTCCCCGCCGCTGAGCGTGTAGGCCTTGTTTTTGGCCAGCGGCGTCAATGCCAGTTCATCGAGTAAATATTTCAATCGCACGGCGCGTTCGTCACGCGACAGCCGGCACATTTCGAGAATCGCCAGAATGTTTTCCTCCACCGTGAGTTTGCGGAACACCGACGGTTCCTGCGTCAAATAACCGATGCCCAGCCGCGCGCGCCGGTGCATCGGCAGGCGCGTGATGCCACAGCCTTGAAATTTCACCGCGCCCCCGTCCGGTTTCACGAGACCGACGACCATGTTGAACGTCGTCGTCTTGCCCGCGCCGTTCGGCCCGAGCAACCCGACAATTTCGCCCGCGCCCACGGAAATGGACACGTCGTTGACCACGCGGCGACTGTGATATTCCTTCACCAGATTTTCCGTGGCGAGCAGCAGGCCGTTCGATGATGGGGCGGGCGTTTCCATTTACTGTGTAATAATTCTGTCAATATTCTGAATCGTTCCCGGTGGAAGATTCGTTTTGACCGACGGCGAATTGGTGTCACCCGTCACACCATTGAGGCTTTGTCGGAAAATCATGTGTGGATTGTCGAAATGGAGTCTGTTGTTCGCGAGATCCAGGATAATAACGTCGCCCGCCTGTGTACCTTGCGCGTTTTCCATCTGCGGATTGCCCGTCAGCGTCACCGTCTTATTGGTCACGCCGTCCTGTTCTGAATAAACGTAAACCGCCTTGTCGCCGGTCGCGTGGTTGGTCTGGCCTTTGGTGTCCGTGAAATCAATCACCACGTTCGTCTCGGCCACAATGTGGTTCGGACGCCCGCCCGCCTGCGGCATTTCAGCGACGAGCTGTTCACATGTCAGTTTCATCTGCGGATCGTCCACGCGCACGTGCCGGTGATAAATTCCCTGATGCCCGTTCAAATCAAAATCTGCGCTTTCCGAATTGATCAACGTCGGAGCATGTGGCGCGGGCAACGCGCCGGGCGTGTTCGTTTGCGCGCGACCCACCAGGCCGCCCAACACGGCAATTATGACAAGACTGTAACGTTTCATGGCTTGATGTTCATGGTTGCCCCGTTTTCGATCACGGAGCAGGCATTGTTTGAGATGGTGAGTAATTGCTCGCTTTGCCGCCACAAAAAACCGTCGCCCTCGGTGCGGAACTTTCCATCGCCCGTCCGCACCTCCAAATGCCCCGGCGAATTCGCCACGCCTTTGAACGTGTCATAAACGCATTCCGGCGCATTCACCACCCATTCCAGCCTGCCGTCCGGGTTGAACATTTCGAGCTTGAGTTGTTTGATGATAAGCAATCCCCCCGGCTGGGGCAACGCCTCGGCGCCGGACAAAATTGATTTGATTTGTTGTTGATTCGTCGGCCCGTAGTATTCGGTGGAAGTGAAATTGTTCGCGTGCTGGAGGCCGTTTGGCTGCGCGCGAACGCCGAGCGCGACGGCGAACAACAACCCCGCGCCCGCGGCCAGCGATACCCGTATGATGTTCACTTTCGCATTCATTTCGCGTAATGCGCCACGATCGCATCCCATTTGCCCTGCGCTTTTAAAAGCATTTCCGCAACCTCACGCACCGCGCCGCGCCCGCCCGCCGCGCGCGTGACCAGATGCGCCGCCGCTTTCACCTCGGGCCGGGCATCACCCACCGCGACGGCGAACCCCGCGCGTTTCAGCGGTCCCAAATCCACGACGTCATCGCCAACGAAACATACCGCGTCCCAATCCAATTTCGCGCGCCGCAAAAGTTTTTCGACCGCGCCGATCTTGCTGATCCGGTCGGTTTGCTGGACGAGAAAATCAATGTGCAGTTCGGCCGCCCGCAGTTCCGTCACCGCCGACGGCCGCGCCGAGACCCAGCCGACTTTGAGGCCGGCCCGGCGCAGAAATACCAGGCCCAAGCCGTCCCGGATGCTGAACCGCTTGATTTCCCGTGCTCCGCCGATGAACACCGAGCCGTCGGTCAACACGCCGTCCACGTCGCACAGGAGAAGTTTCACGCGCTTCAGACGCGAGTGAAATTTTTGGGAAATCTTGGCGGGCATGAAAATTAAGGATGAAAAACATCCAACTCCGATAAATCGCGAGCCGGCAACCAACATTCAACATCGAACAGCCGCTGATTTCCTGCGTGGGGTTCGATTGGATGTTGGGCGTTGAATGTTGAATGTTGAATGTTCATTCCTTCACCGCTTGGAACACTTTCAGGAAACTTTTCAACAACCCGGACATCTCCGCCAGCGGAATCATGTTCGGCCCGTCGCTGAGCGCGTGCTCCGGTCGTGGATGCGTTTCGATAAAAAGGCCGTTGGCGCCCGCCGCCAGCGCACACCGCGCCAGCACCGGCGCAAATTCGCGCTGCCCGGATGATTTGTCGCCGCCGCCGCCCGGCAATTGGACGGAATGTGTCGCGTCAAAAATGACCGGAAAGCCGGAACGTTTCAGGATTGGAATCGAGCGCATATCGGCGACGAGATTGTTGTAGCCGAACGTCGTGCCGCGCTCGGTGAGCAGGATTTTTTTCGCCCCGGCGCGCCTGGCTTTTTCAGCGACCTGGCCCATTTCGCCCGGCGAAAGGAACTGGCCCTTTTTCAAATTGATGATCCGGCCGGTGATGGCGGCGGCTTCAATCAAATCCGTCTGGCGGCAGAGGAACGCGGGGATTTGCAAAATATCCACGACTTCACCCGCGATGGCGGCCTGCGTTTCGGTGTGAACATCGGTCAGCACCGGCACGCCAAATTCGGCGCGGACTTTGCCCAGCACGCGCAGGCCTTCGTCAAGACCCGGTCCGCGAAAGGATCTGGCCGACGTGCGGTTGGCCTTGTCGAAGCTGGCTTTGAAGACGTAGAAGATGCCCAGTCGGGCGCAGGTTTTCTTCAGTGCGCCGGCGACTTGCAGGCACAGCTTTTCGTTTTCAATCACGCACGGCCCGGCGATCAAAAACAGCCGGCGCGGCGCGTTGAGATTTTTCCAGATGGCGGCGTCGTTGAGCACACGGGTTTTGTAGCAGCGCCGGGGCGGAAAGTAAATGACGGCGAATTAATTCGTCCCGATAGGATTTTTCCATTTCAACCCGCGAAAACGGGCGAAGTCCGAGTCGGTCGAATTCAAAATACAATTATGTTCCACCGCCAGCGCCGCGAGATACGCGTCCGAAACGAGATTGGCCGTGGCGTTTCCCGCGCGGAGCATCTGCTGGAAAATTGTCCAATGGTTTTCCGTCGGCTGAATAATTTTCACCCATGGTTGGTCGAGCCAGCTTTGCACGCGTTCAATCGCCTCTTTGATAGTCAATGGTTGTCGGCTTGCGCGTGGATTGGTGCCAATGCGGATGAATGCCTTTACAACCGGCCAGCATAGACAGACTGGTTCCACGCCGCTCAACTGTGCATCCCACCATGTTCGCGCAGCGGTGTGATATTCGGATAAGCTGTCCTCGGCATAAATCAGCAAGTTCACATCCACCAAAATCATCGGTAATCCTCTCCCTCAATTTGCGCCAGCAGTTCGCCGATGTTGTCATAATTCAAGCCGGGCCGAAGCCCCATTGGTCGCGGCTTGGTGCGGTAAGGCTTGGCGGCGGCCGGTTTCAAGACTTCGTCCAGGCCGATTCGCAACGCGGAATTGATCACGCTTTTGAACGGTTTGCCGAGCTTGGCTGCGCCGCGTCTGGCTTTCGCGGCAACATCAGGATCAAGCGTCAAGGTGGTTCTCATATAAGCATCATGATGCCTATATGAAGAAAGTCAATGTTAATTTTCGCAGAGCAGCGGCGTTGAACACGTGAAAGTTTTAACCGCCAAGCGATGGAAAGCAAATGCGGCGATTGAACCACCGATGGACACGGATTTATTTTGGTGGGGCGAGCGTCCCCGCGAGCAGAAAGTTTTTTGCTCCGTAGCGGCGCGTCGGCAGACCGCCGGTGACCAAATTCAAAATGGCGGCGCTCTGCCGAGACGCCGCTACGCCGACACGCCGCTACGCCACGGGCATCTCTTCACGCTCCTGCTGGTAAAGTTTTCAGAACTGTTCCCAAAAATCTTCACTCAGCGGATGCAGAAATGGATGGCCTGGCACAACCGCGCCCAAGTGCGGCCAGTTGAACCGGCAGACAGACCAGAGAAGCTGGCAGTTTGATTAAATGAGACGGCAGATTAATTCGATCAACTGGCAGAAACGATATTCGAACCGCATTTTCAAATCACCGTCCCGTGCGGGATGATGGCGTTTTTGGGAATGATGACGATGCCGTCGCGGATGTAATAAAGTTCGTGATCCACCTTTTCGGGCTTGCCGGCGGGCGAAATCTTTACGTTGTTTCCAATCCGCGCATTTTTATCAATGATGGCGTTTTCAATTTTGCAATTCGCGCCGATGCCGATGCGCGGTTTGCCTTCGCGTTCGTGCTGTTCCACCGATTCCTGCGACTCGTAATAATCGCTGCCGAGGCTGATGACGCGGTTCAATTCCGTGCCCGCGCCAACGACCATGCGGAGGCCGACGATGCTGTTACTGATGCTCGCGTAGTTGATGATGCAGCCGTCGGCGACGAGCGCATGGTCAATCTGTGCGCTGTTGATTTTTGAGCCGGGCAGAAAGCGCGGACGGCTGAAAATCGGCGCGTTCATGTCAAAGAAATTGAAACGCGGCAATTCGGAAACCAGATCGAGGTTCGCTTCAAAGAATAAACGGATGGTGCCGATGTCCTCCCAGTAGCCTTGAAAAATGTGGGAGTAAACACGGCGCTCATCGATGGCTTGGGGAATGATGTGTTTGCCGAAATCAGTCAGCGGATTGTCGAGCAGGCTGCGGATCAAATCGCGGTTAAAAACGTAAATGCCCATGGACGCGAGGAACAATTCGCCCTGCGCCACAGGCTCGGCAATGCCGAGTTTCGGATACCATTTCGGTTCCAGCCGCAATGAATCAAGCACCGCGGGGTCTTTTGGCTTTTCCTCAAATCGCGTGATGCGCCGGTCTTCGGCGATTTGCATGATGCCAAGCGATTGCGCTTCGCGCCGCCCGACTGGAATCGTCGCAACCGTGATGTCCGCGCCGGTCTCGACGTGTTGTGCGATCATGAGACGAAAATCCATCCGGTATAATTGGTCGCCGCTCAAAATGATCAGGTAATCGAAATCGTGATTGAGGAAGTGAATCAGATTTTTCCGCACGGCGTCGGCGGTGCCTTCATACCAGGAAGTATTGGTCAGTGTCGGCTGCGCCGCGAGGATTTCCACGAAGCCACTCGTGAACTGGTCGAATTTATACGTTCGCGAAATGTGGCTGTGCAGCGAGGTGGAATTGAATTGCGTCAGGATGTAAATGCGCCGGAAGCCGGAGTTGATGCAGTTTGAGATCGGGATGTCCACCAGCCGGTACTTGCCCGCCAGCGGCACGGCGGGCTTCGCGCGATCTTTGGTCAACGGAAACAGGCGTGTGCCCTGGCCGCCGCCCATGATGACGCAGAGGACCGTGCTGGTGTTCAGTGACTGGCGCCCGGTTCGTGACATATCCTATTTTCGCCGTAATTATACCGTTGTCCGCAGGGTCAGGCAAGCAGCGGATAAAAAAATGATGAAGGCGAAATGAAGAATGAAGAAACAAAAAACGGACGCGTTGAACGTTCGCCCTCATCCCGGCCTTCTCCCCCGGGGAGAAGGAGAATCGTTCGCCATGTCTTTGGAATGTCGTGTGCCTGGGTTGGCCGGACAACCTCCCGCCAATCGGAAACTAGCGCTGGTATGTCCTCTCCTTGGGGAGAGGAAACAGGTGAGGGAGGTCGTAATTCAACAGTGTCTGCATTCTTACTTCTTCATTCTGCGTTTGTGACGATGTAAGGCGCGAATTCGTCGTGGTACTGCGGCGGAATGCGGGCCTTGAACCGCGCCGCCCGGCCGCGATAACTGCGCGAAATGACCTGGCCGACCTTGTGCAATCGCGCAATCACCGCCGCCTGTTCGTGCGGCACGCGCAATTCGAGAAACTCGCGTTTGGGACGCAACTGTGTTCCGATTTCCGCGAGCAATGACGCAATCCCTTCACCAGTAATGGCCGAAATCGTGACGGCATTTTGATGCCGTTCCTTCAAACGGTTCAATGTGCCCACGCCGCCTGCCCCGATTCCGTCGGGGTTGCCGATGAGCCGGTCCATTTTGTTTAAAACCATCAACGTCGGTTTTCCGCCCGCGCCGATTTCGGCCAGCACGGCATTCACGGCGGCAATTTGTTCCTCGGCCTGTGGATGGCTGATGTCCACAACGTGCAGCAGCAAATCGGCCTGCACCACTTCTTCCAGCGTCGCCTTGAACGCCTCGACGAGTCCGTGCGGCAGTTTGCGGATGAACCCGACCGTGTCGGTGAGCAACACATTCTGGTTCGTCGGCAATTTCAACCGGCGCGTCGTGGGGTCGAGTGTGGCGAACAAAATGTCCTTCACCAAAACGTCCGCGCCGGTGAGGACGTTGAGCAATGTGGATTTGCCCGCGTTCGTGTAACCGACGATGGAGGCCAGCGGCCAGTTGTTGCGCTGGCGTCCGGTGCGCTGAATTCCGCGCTGTTGCCGCACCCATTCCAGTTCGCGTGAAATTTTCGCGATGCGGTCCTGCACGCGGCGGCGGTCGGTTTCCAATTGCGTTTCGCCTTCGCCGCCGCGCATGCCGATGCCGCCGGCCTGCCGCGACAGGTGGCCCCAAAACCGCGTCAGGCGCGGCAGCAGATGCTGGAGCTGCGCCAGCTCAATCTGCAGCTTGCCTTCGCGCGTGCGGGCGCGTTGCGCGAAGATGTCGAGAATCAGCGACGTGCGGTCGAGAATCTTGCAGTTGAAAATTTTTTCGAGGTTGCGGCTTTGCGCCGGCGAAAGGTCGTCGTCGAAAATCACGGTGTCCACGTCCTGCCGCCGACAGAAATCCGCGAATTCAGCCGCCTTGCCCTTGCCGATGAACGTGGCGGGATTCAGCGATTCCGTTTTTTGCAGGCCCTCGCCGATGATTTCGCCGCCAGCGGTGGCGGCCAGTTCCCCGAGTTCGGCGAGCGAATCGCTCGTGTCCACATGGTTGCGCGATTTGAGTTCGACGCCGACGAGGAAGACCCGTTCCGGCCTCGTGTTTCTGGTTTCAATGAGGGCTTTCAACGGCTTGCGAACAGGGTAGTCAAATCTGAAAATCCACACCGGCCGTTTTTTTCGCTCTGTTTAACACGCGCATGTCAGGGCTGTCGTAAATGACCAGTGACTTCGGCGCGACGCTGTCCATGAGAAACACATTGCCGCCAATCGTACTGCCGGCGCCAATGACGGTTTCGCCGCCGAGAATCGTCGCGCCGGGATAAATCGTCACGCGGTCCTCGATGGTCGGATGCCTTTTCTTGCCGCGCAATTGTTCCACGGCGGCGGTGGATTTCGCGCCGAGCGTGACGCCGTGATACATCTTCACGTGGTCGCCGATGATGGCGGTTTCGCCCACGACCGTGCCGGTGCAATGGTCCACAAAAAAGTGCGACCCGATTTGCGCGCCCGGATGCAGGTCCATGCCCGTGCGCGCATGGGCCCACTCGGTCATGATGCGCGGAATGAGCGCGACGTCCTTCAAATACAACTCATGCGCCAGACGCTGCACGGCGATGGCCTCGATGAACGGATAGGAAACCAGCACTTCCTCCTTGCTCTTCGCCGCCGGGTCGCCGTCGTAAGCCGCCTCGACGTCCGTCTGCAGCACGTCCCGCAACCGCGGCAGGCTGCCGAGAAATTCCACCGTCAGGCGGTGCGCCGCCGTCGTGATGTTTTGTTTCGGCAGATGGGAGGGGGGATTGTATTCCAGGCTTTTGCGGATTTCATCCTCCAGCGCGCCCAGCACCGAATCGAGCAACTCCGCCGTCACCACCTTGATTTCCGACGAATGGATGAGTTTCTCGTCGAAATATCCGGGGAACAGCAGCCGCAACAAATCCTGCGTGATGGCGGCAATGGCGCGTTTGGACGGCAGGTTTTTGCCGTCCAGATGATTGATGCCGCCGACGCGCGCATACGACGCGACGAGCTGGTTTGTAAGTTGAGTAACCGTTTCCACAAAGGCGAATTTACCACGGAGACCCGAAGAAACAAAGATTTTGTACTTTCGATTTGCTTGCTTCCCAATCTTCGTAGCCGCGGACGTCAGTCCGCGCTAACTATCCGGGACAATGGCGCCGATTGACGTCGTCGGCTACGCGGTATGGAAATGGCCGTCTTTGTGGTTCAACCTCAATCCGCCTTGCCGAAAACATTGCCGAGAAATTCTGGCTGCTTGGGAAGTTTCAGCAAAGGTTGTGACCATTCGTAAAGATTCCGGGCCGGCCAGTACCACAGGCTGCCGTCCGCAGCCAGCGACACGACACCGTTCCCGGTTCCGACAATGGCAACCCAATCTTTGTGAATCCCCATTCGTGTCGGAGGCGCTTTTAAATCAAGGGTTAAGGCATGGTTGTTCATGCCCCATTGCCAGAGGGTGCCGTCGGACTTGAGCGCGACCATCCTCCAATCCCAAGTTACTGCCACTGAAACCCAGTTTGTCTCCGTACCGCCTTGCAGCGGTTGAAATTCAGACAGGTTGTGACCATGACCGAATAACTCGCCCCATAGCCATAAGGTCCCATCTGCGCGAACATAGGCCCCGAATTGATCACCCGCTCGGGAAAATTTTCCCAGCGGGATTCGGTCAAATTTTGTTATGGGCATCAGTTCGTCATTTCCGCCTTTTTTTACTTGGACTGTCCAGGCGGTGCCATCAAACCTCTGGGCAAGGAATCCATATCCACCGGCCGTCGAAATTATCTTCCAGTTGGAATTTGTTCCGATCCGATACGGTATGAAAGCGCGCAGCCCCGGCCATCGTTGTGGCTGTTTGTCCCCGTTAAAATGGTTGGTTCCCCATCGCCACAGCGTGCCGTCCTTTTTCAAAAGCAAAACCGAAGGAGTTGACCATGATCGGGCGACTTGCTGCCAGTTGGTTTCGTCGCCGAACTGTGCCAGCTTGTTCCCTGTCCAGGCTTTCGGGTTCGAATTGTCGGAAACCCAAAGTGTG
>Ga0208188_1000681_pt1 | contig 18445 bp, 20 predicted proteins | sample June2015DPH_8_50_FD_184698 | JGI IMG/M metagenome (GOLD analysis project Ga0208188, IMG submission 184698) | Peatland microbial communities from SPRUCE experiment site at the Marcell Experimental Forest, Minnesota, USA - June2015DPH_8_40... | ecosystem: Environmental > Terrestrial > Soil >...
CAGCGGCTGCGGAGTTTGAGGAGGACGATGACGACGACGTTGACGAGGAAGATGACGAGGAAGATGACAATTTGGTTGAGGTTTCTCGGCTGAATTCACCCGGATCATGCAAGTTGTTTCAACTGGGACGTCTCACTATGACGCGAGGAGTCCACTCTCTCGTTGTGGATGGCTTCGATCTGGGTCAGCTACTGGCGCGCTACAAGCGTGGCGAGTGGGGTGATTCAGACAAGGAAGACATCGACTCCAACAACCTTGCAGTGAAGAAGGGCGGTGCTCGTATCTTCTCCAGCTACGATGTGCCCGAATCACCCGATGGCCGGGTGTGGATCATCACCGAGCACGATCGTTCCAGCACCAATGTCCTATTGCCGACCGAATACTGATTTTCTCCCCGCTGATGCCCCAATTTCCTCCCCCACCTGGCGCGCGCCGGGTTTGGGAGGGCTTTGGCATCGGTGGATTCGGCATTTAACTTTGTCAACCAGCAACATACACAGGAGCTCGCCCATCCCCGGCGACATCATTCAACTCAATCTCACCGAAGAAACGCTGTTCCCGTAGAGGATCAGAGCGTTCTTCCCTCCCCAAGGAGAATTACCATGAAGAACGCCCACCTACGACTTACCCAGGTCGAATACTCCGTCCAGTCCAAGAATTGGTCTACTCGCGTGGAAGTTTGGTGCGATCGCCTGGCCACCGAGGACAACACCACCCACATGCTTTCGATTTTCGGCAATGATTCTGAGATGGCCGCTGTTTCGGGTGCGATCTCGACGAACTCACGTCTCACTGCCAAGCTCCCGGATGGCTCGAAGCTGGAGCTTTTCATGGGCCAGAAGCCAACCACGTACCGCGGCCACCTCTCGATCCCCGGCCGCTTGCGTCCCGTGAGGCACATCCTGTGCTTCTCAGAGGCACTCATGCAGAACGGCACAAACGGATCAGTCACGGTCCTCCACAATGACGACACCCTCATTTGGGCAACCGTCATTTCGTTTCTTGGGCTGCCTGCACTGCCCGAGTGGGCTGGCCCCGGCGTCCAGATGTTGCGGAATACCGAGAAGATTCGGGAGATCATCGGGTTCAACTGCTCCCCTGTCACGGTGACCATCACGCGCGAGGAGTTGTTGCAGTGGATTGGATTGCAGGTTGCGGAGAAGTTTCTATTTCTCCCCGAAGCTGCAGGCCCTGTCATCTGGCCTTCCTACGGAATCAAAGATCTACTCTCCGCTTCTGTGATAGATGAAGACGAGCTTGAAGTCGCCGCGTAGCAGAACAAACCGCAGCAGGGCCAGTGCATGGCTGATACTTCCCTGAGTTTTTCTAGACCATCAGCATATCAGGAGTGTATACTCTCCTAGTCAGGAGGAATCATGGCAAGCCTTTCATATCCAATGACGCGGTACTCGCCTCCCCCGATCACCGACCTCACATCCAAGGATGCACGAAAGCGGCTTAGCGCATCCGCGCTCAAGCTGTTTTTCAATATAGTCGACGTTTGGAAGATCCGCGATGAAGACGCGCGCATGCTTCTGGGTGGGGTCACGAATGGCCCCTACTATGAGATGAAGAAGAAGCCTGAAGTTCGCCTACTCGATACAGACAGGCTGCAACGGGTCTCCTATCTGGTAGGGATATTCAAGGCGCTCAATATTCTTCACGGGCGAGAGCTTGCTGATGAGTGGGTCCGGCTCCCCAACACAAACCGTATTTTCAACGGCTCTACGCCTCTCGACTACATGATTAAAGGGGGAGTGCCAGCCATGCAAACCGTGCGCCGGCTACTCGACGCGCGACGAGGAGGCATTTGAACGCCAAGACTGCTCTAGTACGGAGACAAAAAAACAGCAGTAAGCTGCCTTTAGTCTCTCGAATTCGCGCCGAAGAAACGAGCCGCCTCATCCCCTCCAAATACAGCATCGGCGAGGATAGCGTGCTGACGCGCATAGCAAACGACAACACTCTGCTTGCAGACGCGTTCGACCTTGACAGTGCGACGAATGACCGCCTGTTGGCCGAGAATCAGCTTCTACCAGGCATTGGCACTCACGAACTGGTGTTTGGCATACCCTACGCGAGCATTATCAATGCCGCCTTTGCTCACCCCCACCCGCTGGGGAATCGCTTCAACGGACCCGATCGCGGAGCATGGTATGCCGCAGGGGATGTTTCAACCGCGCAGGCCGAGGTTGCGTTTCATAAGTCTGTGCAACTGGCGGAGATCGATCGATACTACGATGAAGTGACCTATGACGAGTATCTGGCTGACTTCAACGCGGATTTTCATGACTTGCGCCGAGCACCAGCGTTCAAGCCCTGCCTTGATCCAGAGAGTTACGCAGAGTCGCAACTCCTGGCCGAGCGGCTGATGACGGTCGGCTCACTCGGAGTGGTCTATCCGAGTGTCAGGCATGCGAAAGGAACATGCTTTGCCTGTTTCTGCCCTGCGTTGGTGACAAACGTCAGGAAACAATTCACATTCAGCTTTCGTTGGGATGGCAAACCTGAGCCGATCATCGAGAAGATTCGAACCTAAAGTGTAATCAGTCCTCCACCATAAAGCCTGAATCGGCGCTTTATTCCCCTGTCACACATTACTGCAAGGCCAGCCCCTCAAAGGGCTGGCCATTCCTATTTAGGACTCGAGGTAAATTCATGGCAGCACTCGCCACAATTTTCGATTACTTGCGCGAATTCGCTCCGGACCTCGGGAAGCGAATTACTGAAGCGTATCAACCCCTCCATAAACCCGGTGACCCACTGTCACCGCTTCTCTCCAAACTTCGTCGCAAGGCGCTCCCAGCTCAAGCACTCGCCATCATGGGAACCGTCAAGTTCTGGAAAAAGGGCGGACGCGCCGCCAAGATGGTTGCTGAATGCGGGTGCGGAAAGACCCTGATGGCGATTGCTGCGTGCTTCGTGCATGCGGCCGGCAAGCGGTTCACCGCGATCGCGATGTGCCCGCCTCATCTTCCGAAGAAGTGGGCGCGTGAAGTGTTCATGACGCTGCCCAATGTCCGGGTCTTCATCGTGTACGACATGCGCAACAACGGCGACGTACACAAGCCGCACGGAATGACGGAAGTCGCCTACGTCAACGGCAAGATCGTTCACAAGGGTCTGAAGGTCACCCTGAGCGAGCTTCGCCAGATGGGGCCCAAAGGCTTCAAGAAGATATGCCCCGAGAACTCTTTCTTCATTATGAGCAAGGAGAAGGGCAAGCTCGGCTACTTCTGGAAGCACGCTTTTGACGTTGCCGAATCAGGTCCCAACAATGGCAGCGTCATCGGCATCGATAGCGGTCTCCCGGTCGAGACCTCATCCGGTGGCAACCTCACCCGCTTGTCCTTCGACAGCAACAAGTACGACGAGACGCTTGAACGGCCCAACAAGGGTACGACGGTCTTCTCGCCGCTCTGGCAGGCCGACAAGAACAAGCTGCAGCGCATGGCGCCCTTGGATTATATGGGCCGCTACATGAAGGGCTTTTTCGACTACGCCATCGCGGACGAGCTGCACCAGCTCGCCGGCGACACCGCCCAGGGCAACGGTCTGGCGGTGCTGGAGCGGATTGCGAAAAGGCTGGTCGGATTAACTGGCACGATGATGGGGGGCTACGCCGATGATCTCTACAACATCCTGTATCGCATGGATGCCCCACAGATGGCGAAGGACGGCTATGCGTGGGGTGGAGAGGGTCGCAGTGTCTTCCAGGGCAACTATGGCGTCTGTGAGGAGATAGTCAAACGCTTCACTTCGGACAACGCATGTTCAAGGGCGTCCAAAGCCAGTGTCACGATCAAGCGCAAGCCGGGCTGCAGTCCACTGCTTTTCGGCAAATTCTTGATGGAGAATACCGCCTTCGTTTCTTTGGAGGACATCGCTCGAGACCTGCCTTCCTATACGGAGTCGGTAATTCCTGTTGCCATGGACGAGGAGTTGTCGAAGGCTTACACGGACATCCTGGAAGCGATCAAAAAAGCGCTTGAGGAGTACCCGCGTAATCCCAGCCTCACCAGTCTCATGCTGAACACCCTGCTTTGCTACCCAGACCACCCGTTTGGCTTTGACTCAATCTACGGAAAGATCAAAGACAAGCAGACCGGCGCGATCCAGGTAGTCCATGTCTGCGACCCCGCGGAACTGGACCAGAGCAAGCTCTATCCGAAGGAGCAGGCACTGCTCGACGACGTGAAGGCTGAGATTGCGTCCGGGCGCCGCGTACAGGTGTTTGCTACCTTTACGGGTCGCCATGACGTTACGGCACGCTTGAAGTGGGTCTTCGAGCAGGCTGGTCTTCGCACTGCGGTTCTCAGGTCGTCGGTTGGCACCGATGTGCGTGAGGCGTGGTACGAGGCGCGGCTCAAAGAGGGCGTGCAGGTTGTTGTCTGTCATCCCAAGCTGGTCGAGACTGGACTCGATCTTCTGGACTTTCCCACGCTGTATTTCTATGAGACCGGGTACTCTCTGTTCACATTGAGACAGGCAAGTCGTCGCTCCTGGCGCATTGGTCAGAAGCACCCAGTGCGGGTGAAGTTCCTGATGTACTCAGAAACCGTGCAGGAGAATCAGATTCGTCTCATGGGCAAGAAGCTCCTTGTAGCGATGATGATGGAGGGAAAATTCAGCGGAGAAGGGTTGGACGGCTTCGAGGAGGATGACGACATGGTCACATCGATGGTTCGCGAACTGCTCGAAGAGGGCAAAGTCGGTGAATCCGCCGATGCAGTCTGGGCTAACCTCGCCCATGAGCGCGCGCAGATGTTTGCGCAGGCTCCAACCCTTGTGACAGAAGAGCAGGAAGAACCAGCCACTGACAGCAACATCCAATTCGTCGAGTCCGGCGCTTTTGCGTTCGAAGCCGCCGATGAGGAAGCCTCTGAAGTTGAAGAGGCTGAACCGTTGCCAGAGATGGCGAAGCCGTTCTTGGTCCCACCGCTTGTACCTGTCTCCGTACCTGAACCAGCACCAGCACCCACATCGCAAACCAACATTCTTGCGTTCAATGCGATGCGTCCAAAAGCCCACCGCCGCAAGCCAGTTGCGGAGGATGAGGAGCAGATGCTGCTGTTCGGGTGACTCGGCCAGCAGTAACGAACAAGCGGCATGCGCCTTTAATAGGCGCATGCCGCTACACCCAGATCACGATTCGGAGCGAGGCAACCATCGTTCTGATTATCAAAAATCTGATTATCAAATTCCTGATAAACAGGTTTGGAAGGCGCACGCTCACGTTTCTTACGTTCGAGGTCCAAACATGGCAACGACATCACCGCAATTCGACCTTAAGAGTTACCTCCTGTGCCTCCACGGTCTCACCCCCAAATCTACCAAAATGGCGCGGTTCTTCGACGCGAATCACATCCTCATCGCCGAGCGGCCAGTGACGGCAGCCGAGTGCTGGTACGCAGGAGGCCCCTACTGGAGTAATTTCATGCTTGCGGATGGGCCAACAGCCCGAAGTCTCGGAGCAGCATCAGTTTGCTTCGTCCCGGAAAGGTTGACGATATGAGTCTGCTCGAAGAAGTGAATGCGAGAGTCGCTGCAAAGAATGCTGAGATTCTGGCGGCGCGGATCGCGGTCTACGACAAAATTGACGGGCCGCGGGTCGGCGACTACATGGAATTCCCCGATGGCAAGACCTTCCGCATCGCCCACGATTGGAGCGACCGGGTCCAGCCTGTGACGTGCGAGGGTGATATTCCCGTCCAGACCTCGACCAAACCGTTGATGTAAGTAGCAAACTCCGTCATTTCAACCAAGACGACCCAAATCGGGTCGCCTTTCGTAGTTCATCCCCCAGAAAGATAAAGGACCCCACCATGTTCAAAGAACTTGCACCATTGTTGTCGAAGCGCAGTTTAATCCTCACCATCACATCGGTTGCCGACGAGCGCATCCGCGTCACCATCACCCCGCGTCCCACCGGCAAAGACGACGTCAAGGAACTCTCACAGCCTTTCGCCGTCGAAGGGACCGCCGAGGAGCTCGACACCGAACTTCCCGCGACGATCGTCAGCTACACCGCCGAGCACATGACGCTGGAGAACTCGCTCGCCCAGGTCAAGGCTGGCATGGAAGCCACGCTCAAAGAGGTGAAGGACGAGGCAGCCAAGAAGGTTGCCGACGCCAAGAAGACCGCCAAAGTCGGCACGAAGACTCCGGCTGTGCCCGCAAAGGCAGCGGAGGTGAAGGCCCCCGAGCCTCCGAGTCTGTTCGACGTGGCCGCCCCGACTGCGGAGACAGCGCCTGCGCCTGTGCTGGCGTCGACCACCGCCGCGGCCGAGTCGGACGAAGCGGAAGAGGAAGGGGATCAGAAAACGGAAACTCCGGAGGCTACGGTGACTGAAATCGCAGCAGCCGCGTGCTCGTCCGATTTGGCGCAGTCGATGTTCGATCAGCAGGCGGAGGAAGAGGCCGAGATCATGCGTGAGGCGTTCCCGGAAATGGGCGGCCAGCTCATCGCAGCCTGAGTCCAACCTCTCTCGATCACGACACACCCCTGGACGGCGCCGCTCAATTTGAGTAGCGCCGTCCATCAACATTGGCGACATAGCTGTCCACCGAAGGAGCCTCTATGGCATTGAAGACAATCGCACTCCCGAGAACGTTCTACAGTTCTGGCCGAAAGCTTGCCGACCCGAATCCGGCGCTCTCAATCGAAGAGGTCCGCGCGCACTATGCGGGCATCTACCCGGAACTCAACAACTCCTCTTTTGAGGAAGAGATCACCGGAACCGAGCACAAGATCACCTTCAGCACGTCAATCGGGCATAAGGGCTGATCCCGATGGGAGCCCCTTTCCGAAAGACTGATCCCCTATCGCGCAAGTTCCTGCTGGCCGAGTTGAAACGAATCGGCCGGCAGGAACGCACGCCCAACGAACAAATGATTGCGAGTTTCGTCCAATGCGAAAAGGCACAGAAAGCATCTCAAGTCGTCGCCTCCGTGTTGGGTCGACACAGGTACAACGAACGCCCGATCCCAACGCCGAGCGCCTTGCTTCCCTGGCTGCAATGACTGTAGCCCGGCAGTCGCCGGGCCTCGTGCTCCCCTTCCTCACTTCAATCCCAACCTCCTTCACGTATACGAAGGGCGACGATAATATCCTCACATTGGCGCGTTCCCTCGTCGAGTTGGGCCTCGGTACGGCTGAACTATGGGAGCGCCACAACGCCAATACATCTGCGTTCATTCGCGATTCGATAGGCGCGTGGCTCTCAGAAATTGGAGCAGACGAGATGAATGGCGAGACTGACGTTGACCTGGCGATCTTCGATGCACTCGAAAACGAGGCCAAGCCAACCGATGGCAGACTCTACATTCTGCTGGACACGCCAGACGGCTGCGGCTTCATCGCCGTAGGTGATGAGTTGGAACTGCTAGAGAAAGAGCATGTCGGTCTAGGCCGCGCGTTCTACCTCGTTCTACTCGGCACCATGAATCAGTGGATGGATGTCTACGACGCTGAGCGGACCCGCTACTTTCTGGACAATTGGAAAGAGTCGATCGAACAGGATATCGAGAGCGAGGGCGAGTACGTACCAGAAGAACTATTTGCCGAATACCTTAAGGCGCATGACATCGACTTTCCCGATCTCGACGCCGCAATTCCAGAGTGTGCCAAAAACGTCGGCCGCAAAGAGTACCGGTCTGCCCGTGCCCTTCTTCAGAAGCACAGGAACGGCCGCTACGCCAAGTGGATTGAACCCTTGCTCACTATGGATGCGGTAAAGCAGAGAAAGTCGACTCAGGACCCCCGGGATTTCGAGGGCAACTGGGACGATGGGCCGCTGCCAACCTGGGTGCTCGCCTTCGATCACCACGATCCAATTTCGCAAGCGTTCGACGAAGAGGCCGCAGGCATGAACGAATGCTCGCACGCCCCCACGTGGATTGCGGCGTTCAACCCCGCTGACAAGCAAAACGTCAGAAGGGTTCTGGAAAGGGTTCGAGGTTTCGTCATGGTCAATCGGCAGATCGTAAAACTAAGCAAACTGTTCGACAAGAGGAGAAAGAGCCTTGGACACATACATCAACATCAGATCCACGGCCAGCTTCGAGCTGCGTGAAGCGCTTCTTGTCTACAGTTGCGACCGCGCAATGGGACGCACTGACGGTAGTGCGTTCGTAACCAAGCACGCAGTCAAACTCGACGCGAAAGGCGCACCCTCGCTCCTGCCCGGCTCCCCGCTTGGGGAGTCGGACATTTTCGCGCTGATCGAGCAACTGCGAGGAGCAGTTCCGAGCGAATTTCTGCCCGAAAACGTCCTCATGCGCACCCAGGAAACGATTGTGTGGTGGACCCCGTCCACCATACGTCCCATGTACTACGTGGACAACAAAGGTCAGGAACTCAAGCAGCTTTCAGGCAAGAGGTTTCCCCAGCCTGCCCTTGTCTTTCGTGCGCGCCCCGGCTCGTTGGACATTCGCGCTCTCGCCGCCGATGAGCGCCCAACCCCAGGGACGCCACTATATCTCGCGCCCTACTGGAACGTGAGCAACAACGGCAGCGTCTGCCTGGGAACGACCAAAGTGCCGCGAGAGGCCTCCGTCAAGTCGCTGCCACGGTGGGAGGAAGCGTTCTTTGAGAGCGAATTCACCCACGCAAACGCATCCTCCAGCCTCACGAAACACCCGGGCGGCTTCATCGGTCTTTGGAAATCGCTGATGGGCAAGAAGAAGTTCCCTGTCGAGCATCTTTGCTACACCAAAGAGACGCTGGCGCAGTTCATCAAGTAACTAACACCGGACGGCCGCGCCCCCTTTCTGGGTGGAGGGGCGGCGCGGCACAACCAAATCATTTCCCGAGGACCGGACATTGACCATTGAGAAGAAGTCCACCATCGCCGCCGCCGTCGCCGCCGCGTCCGAGCAACTCGTTGCGGCGCTCCGAGAAGGCAAGACCGAAGTGCTCACCCGCTATCTTGAGGCGATGGGACGCTTCCGGAAATACAGTTTTACCAACTCCATGCTCATCTATTGCCAGAAGCCGGACGCTACGCGGGTCGCCGGGTTCCATACGTGGAAGACGGCGTTCGGTCGCAACGTCAAGAAAGGTGAGCACGGAATCATGATTATGGCTCCGATGGTGCGGACGAAAAGGGCAAAGTCTGAGGGCAATATCGTCAGTATCGACGCGGAACCGGCAAAGTTCATAAGCTTCCGGCCCGTCTACGTCTTCTCTGAGGACCAGACCGAAGGCGATCCCCTTCCCGATCTCCGCGCGAACCACGTCGAAGGTGATGCCACGGTTCACCTTGCGCGTCTGGTCAAGCACGTTGCGGCTTTGGGTATAACGCTCGAATACGGCGATGCCACGATGCAAGCCGATGGGGTCTCCCACGGCGGCAGAATCGTTCTCAAGCCCGGCATGACGGAAGCAGAAACCCTGTCTGTACTGGTCCACGAGTACGCACACGAGCAGTTGCACAAGGGCGACCGTCGCAAGAACACCACCAAAAAGGTGCGGGAGACGGAGGCCGAGGCTGTGGCGCACGTCGTGTGCTCTTCACTTGGCTTCGCCACCAACGGAGCCTCTGAGACCTACATCGGGCTCTACGAGGGCGACGCGGACCTCCTGATGGCCAGTCTGAGCCTCATCCAGAAAACCGCTACAGACATCCTGGTCGCGATAGCGGATCCCATAGAGCAGGAAACCAACGATGCGGGCTTGCAAGAGCCCGCACCACTGCCCATCGCGGCATAGATTCACCAGATTCCCAACCTGCAAGGAGCAGCCCAATGAAGATCACTCACCATATGCCAGACACCGGCTCCAGCCGGCGTGGTTTCCGCGTTCTCGTGATCGGCGCGGGAGGCAACGGCAGCGCCGTCCTCTTTGGGCTGCCCTACTTGCACCACGCTCTTATCGCCTGGGGATTTGCAAACGGCCTCAATGTGACAGTGATGGACGCCGACACCGTTTCGCCCACCAACTGCGTTCGCCAACCCTTCGGCGCCGCCGACATTGGGCAAAACAAGGCCACGATCCTCATCAACCGAATCAACCTCTTCCACCAGCTCTCCTGGCACTCTGACGAGACATTCTTCAGCCAGGGTACCCAAAACAACACCGGCAGCAGCTACGACAACACGGTCGACTTCGTCATCAGTTGTGTCGATACTCGCGCGGCCCGGCGAGAGATGCACGAGGCCTTCAATAACGTCATGGGGCCCTGGCGCAGTGTTCGCTACTGGCTGGACATTGGGAACAACGCCAGCAATGGCCAGTTCGTCCTTGGTCAGCCCCTCAACTGCGTCAATCGCCGGTCCAAGACTCGGCTGCGTACCGTTACCGAGTTATTTCCCTCGATTATGGATACGTCGCTGGGTGAGGGGCCGCTGCCGAGTTGCTCTGCTGCGGAGGCTTTGGAGCGTCAGGAACCGTTCGTCAACAACGTGCTCGCCACGAGTGCACTGTCGATGATTACGCGCCTCATGCGGTACGGCCAGATCGATCACCAAGGCGCGTTCTACAATGCCGAGTCGGGCCGCTCTGCGCCAATCTCAATCGATCCTGAACTGTTGGAAAAGCACGCGCGCCGCCGACGCACTTTAGCGAAGGCGGCGTAATGCCCATCAGCGCGTGATACGCCACTACCCATTACAGGGGTTATTGACTCAATAAAACTCCCATATAGGGGGTTCACAAAACTCGAAATCGACCGGCTGCGAACCTGTTTCATCGCCTGTGATGAGAAAATCCATGACGTAAATCTGACGGTGTGACGGCTCCGTCGTTCGCAGATAATGCACGCCGTTGACAACATTGAGCGGCGTAAGCTGCTTGAACCTCTGGAGGCATCATGAGCCAAGAAGCTGAAACTATCGTCACAGAAGAAGCGGAGAGCAGTCCGAACGATGTAGCTCAAACCATTCTCCAGCAGCTCGGCGGGAGAATGTTCATCGCCATGACCGGAGCGCACCATCTGACAAGTTCAGAGGGAGGCCTTGCTTTCAAGCTGCCCTCCAATTTCGCCACGGATGGCATCAACCACGTCATCATCCGCCTCAACTGGCGAGACACCTACGACGTGACCTTCGGGAAGACCCGTGGACTGAAGTACACCGTCGCGTGTGAGCACAAAGACATCTATGCGGACGGTCTGGCTGAGATGTTCACCAGGATCACATCGTTGGACGTTTCCCTTGGCCGCCGCCGCCGTGTCCCGTCTTAACGATGCAGAGCCTGTACTGAAGTCACCAGAAGCTGAACTAGGAAGGCCGGCAAGCATGGCTACGAAGTCCGGCGAAGATGAATGGGAGATCAAGCAATAATACTTGATCTCACTTTACTGATAGACACACAGGCGCCCTCGATGAGGGCGCTTTCCTTTGGAGATCACCATGTCCCAGCATCGCTTTCAGGCTGAGTCCTTCACCCCAACCAAGTGGAGCACCGCCGAACAAAAAGCCAAGTTCGCCAACCAGTTGATGGCCTTCATCGCAGCGGACTTTCCGGAGAACAAGTTCACCAAGGCGCTATACAACCGGCTGAGCCAGTGTTTTGGCATGATTGCCCACTACAACCGCGAGGGCTTCATCGACACATTCTTCACATCCTTACCGGGTAAGGTCCGCTTTCTCAAGTGCCTTACCGAGTGGCCCTGCTACGGAAGCTCTGAGTACACCTTTTCTGACGTGGAGTGCGCAACTTCCGCAGCGATTCGGTCGATGGGGTACGTGGAGATCTACGATGCCAGGCTACGTCGCGAGTCCGAGACGCGCGAGAGAGCCATACTGGCACTACTTCAGGCCAAGTACGACGGGACAGAAGCATCGACTACTGTCGAGCCACTCTCCAATCACGAATTGGTGTTCGCAGCACACTTTGCCCCTGCTTCCGTTCCAACCCCTGCCGACACTCAGTTCGCGTTGTTTGGATAGAGCCACCGCAGTCGCAATCGCTACATTTCCATAACAGAAAGGGATCAAGATATGTCCTATAACGTGTTTTACAACGGCGAAATTAGTATCACGCCGCCGCTTACCGAGGCTGATGCCATCATCTTTACCGCAATCGTTATTTCCGAGCGTACCGAGCCGACAAACTTCTTCTTCGACGCAATTGCGGCGAGCGATGAGCCCGACCTCCCTTACTATGGTGGGCTGCTTGAGTTGTCCGAAGACTACTCGAAAATCATCTCAGAGGAAGGCGAGAGTAATCCCGGTGCCGGGATGTGGCTGCTTCTCCTGGCTAAGTATTTCTTTGCTTCGCGAGGCTACTCGCTAGACGGAAGCATCTCGTGGATGGCTGACGACGATGCGGACGATCGCGGTTGCATCTACGCCAAGGACCAGCAAGTAGAGATTGTCGACGATCACATAGAGAACGCTGGCCCGAGCTGGTCGCCCACGCCGTATGCAAGCGATGGCGTCAAGCAAGCAATACTGACTCTTTTAGAGTCTGCTGACAGTACCGGGTGCTCGCCCGATCTCACGGTCGTTTCTGCTACCGACGTCGAGGCGCTGCGGCTTATGTCCGAAGGACTGTAGGTGCGGCGGGGGGAGTGAAATTTCCTCCCCTGTTCGTTCAATCACGTAACAACCACCGCTTTAGACTCGTCCACCTGAAAGGTCCACCAATGTCCACCGCTGCTGTAACCCCCCCACCCCCACAGGCTGCGCCGCAAGGCCTCACGCTTGTCTCCGCAGCCCCGGCCGCGAAAGCCAAGTCAGCCGTACTCATGGAAGTAGTTGTGAACCGTGACGCACTCCTGGCCGAAGTCGCCGCCGCCCAAGGCATCACTTCATCGAGAACAACGATTCCGATTCTTTCCAATCTCCTGATCGAAGCCCAAGACGGCTTCCTCAAGATTTCGGCGTCGAACATCGAGCAGACGCTGACCACGAAGGCACCTGCCACCGTGAAGAAGGCGGGCGTTGCTACCGTCCCGGCGCGAAAGCTGTACGACTACCTCAAGCTGTTGCCAGCCGGCGACATCAGCATCAAGCTGTTGGATAACGATTGGATACGAATTCAGGCCGCTCGTTCCAACACCAAGATGGTCGGCATGGCACGGGACAGCTACCCCGCGATCCCAACCATCGGCAGCTTGACGAAGGTGACGCTTCCCACCACCACACTCCGTTCCTTGATCGCTCACACGATCAGTGCGGTGTCGATGGAGGAATCACGCTACACGCTCACCGCATCCCTGCTCCTTTTGGAACCGACCAAGGTTTCGATGGTCAGCACAGACGGGACCCGTCTAGCGTTGGCCGAGAAGGATGAGGCTCTGGAAGGCGTTACTGCTCCCCGGAAGCTTCTCGTTCCTTACCAGGCGCTGCACAACCTCGCTTCGCTACTCGCTTCCACCAAGAGCGAGACGGTCGAGATCGCGGAGAGCGACACCACGCTGTTCGTGGTGATTGGGGAACGGGAATACACCTCCAGGAAGAAAGCAGGAGCGTTTCCGAACTACGCAGCCGTCATGCCCCGGAGCAACAACAACGTGGTCATCTTGCGGACCGTGGATGTCGAGCGGTCGGTTCGCAGGGTTGCGCAGTTTACGGATCAGAGATCCAGCGGCGTGAAGCTCGCCCTCGGTGCCAATGCTCTAAAGATCAGCGCATCGACCACCGAATCCGGCGAGTCGGAGGACACCATCGACTGTCCGTACGCTTCGGAGCAAATTCTGATCAAGCTGAACTCCGACTTCATCCTCGACTTCTGCAAAGTTGTCGGAAGCCTGGGAGAGGTCAGATTCAGCTTCAAGGATGGCCGGAGTGCCGCGGTGTTGGAGCCGGAAGCTGCCAACAGGGATATCCGCTTCACGCTGGTGCTGATGCCAATGCGGTTTTAAATTGGTCCGTCGCTGTCAGAGGCGAGAAGGGCATAGTGTTGCCACCAAAGGCCCACTATGCCCTTTTGCTCCTTCGTAACGGAGCCAGATGTGGTGATATGTTGATGGTCGTACCCGATAAGCGTAGCCAGATTCGCGTGCGGGTGGAGAATAATGAGATGTCAGTTCAGTCCCGCAAGCTCACCCGAGCAAAGCGGAAGTTGCAAGATGCTGAGAAGAAGCTGAAGCGCGCCGAACGAAGCGTCCTGAGTTGGCGCCGCAAAGTCGCCGATCTCACGTTTGAGCGGCGATCCGTTGAGCAAACCGTACTTTGGTCTGACAAGCCTGCAATCGTCGAATAACCCCGTGACACCGGCAGAGATTGCACATCTGTGACCGCGTTCACACCTGGTAGGCTATGTCGGTGACTATACTAGTGCCACTATGCGGACCTTTGGTTTGGTAGCTACTGCCGGCGCGGGAGGCGCCTTCTACTGGAAGTGAATGGCTGAAATCATCAAGACCTGGCTCTGACCGTCCCCAACGCGGCTATCAGTAAGCCGGAGTGCTGGTGACAGGAAGCTCCTAAACACTTTGAATCTGAACCAAGCACGCGATTCACAGAACCAAATACGCCATTCGGCGCCATAAAGGACAATGCACATGACTTCCACTACTACTGCAGGTTTCACAATTGAGCCGGTTTTCACAGCCCCCGGCGCTCACGGCTTCGATGGCGTTGAATTCACGCTGCGTGACGCCCTCATCCAGTCGGGCTCCGGCAAGACCGTGTTTGAGCAGAAGGACTGCGAAGTCCCGACATCCTGGTCGCAGACGGCCACGAACATCGTTGCAAGCAAGTATTTCCACGGCGCGATCAATACTCCCGAACGCGAATTCAGCGTGAAGCAGCTCATCACACGGGTTGTGGACACGATCACCGAGGCTGGCATCTCTGCTGGCTATTTCGATGGCAAGGAGAGCGCGGCTGCCTTTCAGAATGACCTCAAATATCTGCTGGTTAATCAGAAGATCGCGTTCAACTCGCCGGTGTGGTTCAACGTCGGATGCGCCAAGCTTGAGCCCAGCAACAAGGGCGGGAACTGGCACTGGAACACGGAGACGAAAAAAGTCGAGTTCGGAAATACCGGGTACAACAACCCCCAGTGCAGCGCGTGCTTCATCAACTCAGTGCAGGACTCGATGCCCTCGATTCTTGACCTCGCGAAGACGGAGGGCATGCTGTTCAAGTGGGGATCGGGCACAGGCACCAATATGTCGGTGCTGCGTGGCTCCACGGAGCGTCTCTCGGGAGGCGGCACAGCTTCGGGACCCCTCAGCTTTATGAAGGGCTTCGACGCCTTCGCCGGCGCCATCAAGTCGGGCGGCAAAACCCGTCGCGCTGCCAAGATGGTCATTCTCGACGCCGATCACCCCGACATCGAGGACTTCATCGCGGCGAAGGGCAAGGAAGAGTTGAAGGCAGCGGCTCTTGTGCGCGAAGGTTACGACGGCAGCGGTCCCGATTCAGAGGCCTATGCTTCGATCGCGTATCAGAACGCCAACAACTCCGTCCGCGTTACCGACGAGTTCATGGAAGCGGCCATCAACGGGCGTGACTGGGACCTCAAGGCTCGCAAAGATGGCACCACGATAAAGACGATCAAAGCGGCTGACCTGCTTCGCCAGGTGGCAACTGAGACTCACAAATGTGGCGATCCAGGCATGCAGTTCGACACCACCATTAATTCATGGCACACGGCCAAGGTCTCTGGACGCATCAACGCCTCCAATCCTTGCTCCGAGTACATGTTTCTCGATGACTCCGCCTGCAACCTTGCCAGTTTCAACCTGGTCAAGTTTCTTGGCGAGAATGGCGAGTTCGACTCCACCGGCTTTACCGCGGCGGTTCGTCTGCTTGTCATCGCAATGGATGTCCTCGTCGATATGGCAGGCTACCCCACGGAGAAGATCGCGCAGACCTCGCATGATTTTCGCCCACTGGGTCTTGGATACGCCAACCTCGGCGCGCTTCTGATGAATATGGGGCTTCCCTATGATTCCGTAGACGCGCGTTCGATGGCGGGGGCAATCACGGCGATTATGGGCGGTGCGGCAACCTTGGCGTCTGCTGAGATTGCTTCGAAGATGGGCAGGCTCGTTCCGGCCTCGAGCATCGAGAACGATTCACTGACTGGCTCCTTCCCAGGCTATGCGATGAACTCGGTTTCGATGTTGGAAGTTGTTTCGATGCATCTGGAGGCAAGCGCGCGGCTCGCTCAGGATGCAACGACGGACGAATCTCGCTCATTGGCAGCCGTGGCAAAGTGCCTGTGGCATGATGCTCTTCAATCTGGGACCGTCAATGGATTCCGGAATGCGCAGCTCACTGTCCTCGCACCAACTGGCACAATCGGGTTCGTGATGGATTGTTCCACCACTGGCATCGAGCCAATGATGGGCCTGGTCATCTATAAGAAGCTCGTCGGTGGAGGGTACATGACCCTCGTCAGCGACGTAGTGCCTGCGGCTCTCACACGCCTCGGCTACAACGAAGCTGAGATCGCGGCTATCGTTGCGCACGTTGAAGCAGTAGGCACGGTCGAAGGGGCTCCTGGCATCCGCGATGCCGACCTCGCTGTATTCGATGGAGCGTTCGTTCCCACCAACGGAGTTCGTTCAATCCGTTGGGAAGGCCACGTTGACATGATGGCTGCAGCCCAGCCGTTCTTGTCTGGTGCGATCTCAAAGACGGTGAACCTGCCAAACAGTGCCACCGTCGAAGAGATTGCCGATGCGTACGTCAAAGCATGGCGCAGTGGTCTGAAAGCAATCGCAATTTATCGCGACGGCTCAAAGTCCGCGCAGCCGGTCAGTGTGACCAAGGAAACAACCAAGTCCTTGGATCGTGCGGAGGTGGTCGCAGAAGACCCCAATGGTCCTCCCGTTGCTCGGCGCCACCGGCTCAACGACGACCGAACGGCAGTCACGCATAAGTTCTCCTTTGGAGGCCACGAGGGTTACCTCACCGTGGGACTCTATCCGAATGGTCAGCCTGGTGAAATCTTCATCAGAATGTCCAAACAGGGATCCACTATCAATGGATTGATGGAGTCTTTCGCAACGCAGTTCTCGGTGTCGCTGCAACATGGGGTGCCACTGGAAGTGCTGTGCGGCAAAATGGCCCACACCCGGTTTGAGCCTTCGGGCTGGACTGGCAACGAGAAGATGGGCTACGCCAAGTCCATCATGGATTACATTGGCCGCTGGCTGCAGTTCCGTTTTCTTGAAGGCGAACAACTCCCGCTCTTCACGACGAACACTCACGTGGCGGGGATGGCGACGACCGGCACCAAGTCGGAAGCCGCCATCCCACCGCCACAGTTTGGGGATGCTCCTTTGTGCCCAGCCTGCGGCTCTGCCACTCGTTCATCTGGGACGTGCTTCGTGTGCGTCTCATGCGCTTCGAGTGTTGGCGGGTGCTCGTAGAAGTCTTTAGATACAAATACTTAGTAGGACAAGGAGAAGGCTCATTATTCGACTCTTTTTCACTCTAACGCCGGTATCTTTTCTTCCAACCTTTAACCCCACATAACCCGAATGATTGATCCCCTACTGGGGGCTGCGCGAATGATGCGCAGCCCCCAGTCATTAATTTCAAGCTCCGCAACGAAAGCTTCGCGCAAGCGAGGAAAGAAAGACAAATGAACATAGACAGTCTGCGCAGCGCGGCCGACCTCTCCCCCGCTGACCGAGCCGTTGTGGATGCACTGCCGGCAGGCTACGAGACAAACGCTACCGGACCCGCCGCTGCCCAGCGCGCCCTGCTCAAGCAGTGGTTTCCTTGGCTGAGGGACGAGGACGAAGATGTGGAGGGCGCAGCGACCGTCGACACGCTCAACGAGTGGTTCGCATCGCTCGACGAAGGTGTTTCGACCTACCCACCGCTATCCTATGCCGAAAAACAATGGGCATGGTAATTTATCGTTGCGGAGAACCGTCGATGAGCCGCAAAATCGCCATTGCGTTATTCGAGGCTTCGAAACTTGCAAAGCCCTGTTGGCAGCAGCTGAGGCTCTTCTTAAGGCGGATTCCCGGATCCTGGCCGACTTGAACGGACTAATCATCCTCGATGAGTGCCATGGCGATTTAGCGCGAAGCCAGGACCTTCCAGGCGACATCGGCGTTAGAAGGATCAATCCTCGAAGCGCACCCTACTCAGGGTCAATGAGTGAAATAGCCTGTTATCGCCAACGCAGGTTCTCTTGTGGGCACCTCGATGAACACTGGGTGACTTCCAAGGGACAATTTCTGTCCCTTTTCATCCTGTCTGGCCCAGGCCGGTTTCGCGCTCTCCGGGTATCAATTCGGAGATGGCGGATCGAGATGGATGATTTCCAACTTGGCAAACATTAGGCGAAGATTTATACTGTATGGTGGTATCGAATGCAATCCGCCCTGGTATTGGAGGTACGACGTGCACAGGTTGATCTTCTTCCCACTCGGAAACGCTGACTGCATCCGCATGGAGCTTGAATGCGGAAAGCAGATCCTACTCGATTACGCCAATGTGAAGAACCACGAAGACACGAACGACAAGCGCATCGATCTCCCAGAGCAACTGCGCAAGGACCTGGGCGACCGGAAGTCGTATG
>Ga0208188_1000683_pt1 | contig 18361 bp, 13 predicted proteins | sample June2015DPH_8_50_FD_184698 | JGI IMG/M metagenome (GOLD analysis project Ga0208188, IMG submission 184698) | Peatland microbial communities from SPRUCE experiment site at the Marcell Experimental Forest, Minnesota, USA - June2015DPH_8_40... | ecosystem: Environmental > Terrestrial > Soil >...
CTTCATCCTGCGTGCCGGGACAGCCGCAAGCCGTCACGTCTGTCATGAATCGCTGTCGTATGCAAATTTTTTATTCAGGCTGTGTGCAGGGTGTCGGATTTCGCTACACCGCGAAAACCGTCGCCACCGGCTTTGAAGTCACCGGCATCGTCCGCAATTTGCCCGACGGACGCGTTGAATTGATTGCCGAGGGCGCCCGCGAGGAACTGGAGGCGTTTCATGACGCCATTCGTGGTGCAGGACTTGCTGGCTTTATCCGCGACGAAAGTGTAAATTGGAGCGATGCACAAAATGAATTTCACGGTTTTGAAATTGTCCGCTAAACGCAATGAGATACGCCATCATCGCTGACATCCACGGCAACCTGGAAGCGTTCCAAACCGTTTTGGCTGACATCAAAACCCAAAACGCGACGCATATCGTCTGTCTCGGCGATGTCGTCGGTTACAACGCCAATCCCAAAGAATGCCTCGCCATCGTCCGCGAAATGAACATCCCCTGCGTGAAGGGAAATCATGACGAATACTGTTCCACCGACGACCCGCTGGAAGGTTTCAATCCCCACGCCGCCGACGCCGTTCACTGGACGCGCGAACAACTTTCCGAGGAAGAATGCCAATGGCTGCGCGATCTCAAGTACACCCGCATGGCCGCCAACTTCACGATGGTTCACGCCACGCTCGACGCACCGCAACGCTGGGGTTACGTCTTTGACAAACTCGCCGCCGCCGCCAGTTTTCCGTATCAAAACACGCAACTCTGTTTCTTCGGCCATACCCATGTGCCCGTCGCCTTCATGCGCGACACCGCCGTCCGCGGCGGCACCTATTCAAAATTCAAAATTGATCCTTCCAAAAAATATTTCATCAACGTCGGCGCCGTCGGCCAGCCGCGCGACAACAACCCCCGCGCCGCCTACGTCATTTACGACATGGACGCCGGAACCATTGAACTTCGCCGGCTCGATTACGACATCGCCGCCGCCCAGCAAAAAATCCGCGCTGCCGGCCTGCCCGAACGCCTCGCCGAACGGCTTGAATTTGGAAGGTGATTCAAAGTGACGGGTGACAGGTGACAAGTGACCAGATGCCGGCCCGCGCGCGGTTTGTCATGTCACCGGTCATTCGTCACGTGTTACTTGATTGAAAATTTTAATTCTTAAACCCAGTTCGCTCGGCGACGTGGTGCAGGCGTTGCCCGTGCTGCGGCTGCTCAAATGTCATCTGCCCGCCAGCGAAATTTTCTGGTGGATTGACTCCGCACTCGCGCCGCTCCTCGAAGACGATCCCGATTTGACCGGCATCGTCCGTTTCGAACGCAAACGCTGGGCCGCGCCGCAGCACTGGCCCGAAATGCTCCGCAGCCTCCGCTGGATGCGCGCGCAAAATTTCGACTGGGTCATTGACCTCCAATGCCTCGCGCGCAGCGGCGCGTTCGCCTGGCTCGCCAACGGACAATTTCTCATCGGCCTCGATGAAGTCCGTGAAGGCGCGCGGGGATTTTATGATGTCGCCATCCGCCGCGCCTCGTTCCACACCCACGCCGTGGACTGGTATCTCGCCGTGTTGCCGCGCCTTGGCGTGCCCGTCCATAACCATTTTACATGGCTGCCCCTACGTCCCGCCATCGCCGCCGCCATCCAATCCAAATGGCAGACGGACGGCGCGCGCTGGATTGCCATCCAGCCCGGAGCCCGCTGGGAAAACAAACGCTGGCCGGTGGAGCATTTTGCCGAACTCATCCGCCTGCTCGCAAAAAAATTTCCCGACACGCGCTTTGCCGTTCTCGGCACCGCCGAAAACCAGTCACTCGGCGCAGCCATCGCCCGGGCCGAACCGCTACGCTGCCTGAACCTGTGTGGACAGATTTCGTTGCTGGAAATGGTCGAATGGCTGCGGCGATGCGAATTGATGGTCACCAACGACACCGGCCCGATGCACGTGGCCGCCGCGCTCGGCAAGCCGCTGGTCGCGCTCTTCGGTCCCACCGAACCGCGCCGGACCGGACCGTATGGCCATCTGGAAAATGTGCTGCGCCTGGACCTTCCCTGCTCGCCCTGCCTCAAATCGCATTGCACCTTCGAAAAGCCAGAGGAATGTCTGAAGGCAATTTCCCCGGCCCAGGTCTTCGAACGCGCCTGCCAGCTGCTTAATCCGACCTGACGGTGGTATCCGGATTTGTTGTCGCGTCGAGCCTGCGGCTCGAAATCGGCGCGCAGCGCCGACGCCACAACAGCCAAACCGCGCCACCTCCGGCCTGACCGCGGTCTTGCACTTTTGCCGCGCGGCGCTAGGCTCGCCCGCGTGAGCACGTCCACTCAGACGGCGTCAGCGGGAACCACCGGAAATGAAACGTCCCGCCCGCCGGTCTTTGCCACCACACATTGGTCGGTGGTGCTGTCGGCGCGTGACCCCCAATCGTCGCAGTCCGCCGCCGCCCTGGAAAAACTCTGCCGCGCCTATTGGTATCCCCTTTACGCCTATGTGCGCCGGCGCGGATATTCGCCCGAGGACGCGCAGGACCTTACGCAGGAATTCTTTGCGCGGTTGCTGGAAAAAAACTGGATTGCGCATGCGGACCAATCGCGCGGGCGGTTCCGCTCGTTTTTGTTGCTGGTCATGAAACGGTTTCTGGCCGTCGAATGGCACAAGGCACACGCACAGAAGCGGGAGGGCAGCCGCCGCTACCTGCCGCTGCCGCTGGACACGGCCGAGACGCGCTACGCCCGCGAACCCGTTGACACCGCCACGCCGGAACAGGCCTTCGAGAAACAGTGGGCGCTTACGCTGCTGGAAACCGTGTTGAGCCAGCTGCGCATGGATTATGAGCAGGACGGCAGGGGGCGTTTGTTCGAGGCGCTCAAGCCGTGCCTCCTGGGCAGCCGCGAATTGCAGCCCTATGCCGAACTCGCCGCCGCGCTGGAGATGTCCGAGGGCGCGGTGAAGGTGGCGGTGCATCGCCTGCGCGAGCGGTACCGGGAACGGCTCAAGGCCGAGATCGCCAACACAGTGGCTTCGCCGGCGGACGCAGCCGCCGAATTGCGTCATCTGTTTCGCGTGCTGGGGCGGGGATGAAGAAAACATTCAATATTCAACGCTCAACGCCGAAGCAGGCCTTGAGTGTTCGGCGTTGAATGTTCCCAAAGTTAATGTCTGAAGCCCTGTAACCTTCGCCCGGAAATCCTTAGTGGAACGGGTGGAAGGATTGTCATGGAAACGAAACGCATCTGTTCAATCTGCGGAAAGCCCCTCGCGCCCAGCGCGCCCGAGGGGTTGTGCCCCGAATGCCTGCTCAAAGCCGGCCTGCCCACCGGCGAGGACATCGGGCCGGACACTGAAACGGGAGCGGCGCGACCCCGCTTCGTGCCGCCAAAGCCGGAGGAACTGGCCCCGCTGTTTCCCCTGCTTGAAATCCTCGGGCTGATCGGCCAGGGCGGCATGGGTGCCGTCTATCATGCACGGCAGAAGCAACTCGACCGGATGGTGGCACTGAAAATCCTGCCGCCGGACGTCGGCCGGTCGCCCTCGTTCGCCGAGCGCTTCGCCCGCGAAGCAAAAGCGCTGGCCAAGCTGAACCATCCGGGCATCGTCACGCTGTACGAGTTCGGCCAGGTCGCGCAACCCTCAACCCTGAATCCTCAACCGCTTTACTACTTCCTGATGGAATTCGTGGACGGCGTGAACCTGGGCCAGTTGCTTCGTGCCGGCAAGCTCGCGCCCAAGGAGGCGCTGGCCATCGTGCCGCAGATTTGTGATGCGCTCCAATACGCCCACGACCGCGGTATCGTACATCGCGACATCAAGCCGGAGAATATCCTGCTCGGGTGCGAGGGCCAGGTGAAGGTGGCGGATTTCGGCATCGCCAGAATGGTGGGGGACGCAGGCAGGGTGGGCAATCCTCTGCCCGCCGATGCCGCGCAGACAGAGAGCGGCGCGCACGGAGTGACGCGTCCTACCGACGCCCTCACTGCCGCGGACAAGGTCCTGGGCACACCGCAATACATGGCGCCGGAACAGAAGGAGCATCCGCTGGAGGTGGACCACCGCGCGGACATTTATTCACTGGGCGTGGTGTTCTACCAGATGCTGACAGGCGAACTGCCGGCCGGAAAATTCGAGCCGCCATCGCACAAGGTGCAGTTGGACGTGCGGATTGATGAAATTGTCCTGCGCGCGCTGGAAAAGAAGCCCGAACTCCGCTACCAGCAAGTCAGCGAAGTCAAAACCCTGGTGGAAACTCTTACCACTTCGAGCGGCGCAGGCACCTCGGCTGCTGCGAAACCCAGCGCCAGCGAATCCACGATCTCAGGCAGGTTCGGCGCGCTGCTGCCGTTGGTTTTGTTCGCAAGTCTGCTGGCGCTGCTATTCTGGCGCAGTTTCGTTCCCCGGTACGTGCTTTTCTCCAACGTGGATCCCCTGGGAATCCGAATGGCCGAGTGTATGCGGCTTCCGTCAGGATTGCTGGGCCTGTGGGATGATCTCAACAGTCTCGGATTCAACGGCGGCTCTTTTGGAGAGTCTCTCTCCACGCTGATCCTTTGGGTGCTCGGCCCGCTGGGTAGCAGCAAATTCCTGGCGCCGGTTACATTATGCATTCTCGGGATGTGCGCTTGGTTCTGTTTTCAGCGACTGCGCCTGGCACCATTCGCCGCGCTCCTGGGCGCTTTGGGAGTGGCCCTCACTTCGTGCTTCTTCTCGACGGCCTGCTGGGGAGTAGCTCCAATGGTCCTGGGCATTGGCATGAGTTACTTGGCCATCGGATTGGTGGCGTCGGCAGGCCGGGCCGCCGGCACGCTCGAACGCTGGGCATCCTACGCCCTGGCTGGTCTGGCCGCTGGGATGGGCGTCGTTGAAGCGAACGATGTTGGAGCTGTCTTCAGCCTCATTGTCTTTGCCTTCGTCGTGTTCTATTCGCTGGTTGAAGATGGTCCTTTAACGGCGAGGGTCATTCGAGGCGTTTTCCGCATGCTGGTCGTTGCCGGCTTTGCCTTCTTCATCGCGGGGCAGACGTTCATCGGCTTGATCAATACCCAGACCAAGGGCGGGGCTGGCACCGGACAAGATATGCAAGCAAAAGCCCAACATTGGGATTGGGCCACGCAATGGAGCCTGCCAAAAACTGAAATGCTCGGCTTGGTCGTTCCGGGTCTGTTCGGCTATCGGATGGATACGTCTGATGGCGGGAATTACTGGGGCGGGATCGGCCGCGACCCGGCGATTGACCGCTGGCGTGACAACGGCCGGCAGGGGGCGCAGCCGCCGGGGTTAATGCGTTTTTCCGGCGGCGGCAATTACCTGGGCGTGCCGGTCGCGCTGGTGGCGCTTTGGGCGGCAATCCAGGCGCTCCGCAAAAAGGATTCCGTCTTCACTCTGCCCGATCGGAAGCTGCTATGGTTTTGGATCGCAGTGGGTATCGCCTGTCTTTTGTTCGCCTTCGGCCGTTTCGCGCCGTTTTATCGCCCGCTTTATGCGCTGGCGTACTTCTCAACCATCCACAACCCGATCAAGTTCCTCAACCCGATGATTTTTTCCGGGTCTATGATTTTCGCCTATGGCCTCAACGCCCTGTGGCGGCAATACCTGACATCCGCCAGCTCTCCTCCTCTGGCCGACGGGCCAAAGAACTGGTGGCATCGGGCCAGCCAGTTCGACCGGCGTTGGGCCATCGGTTGCGCGCTGGCACTGGGGTTGAGCCTGGTGGCCTGGATCGTGTATGCCAGCTTCCGGGAATCGCTCGAACGCCACATCCAGATGAACGGTTTTGAGGCGCAACCGGCACACCTCATCGCTGCGTTCAGCATCCGCCAAGCGGGTTGGTTTGTGCTGTTCTTCGCTTTGGCTGCCGGGCTACTGACGCTGATCATCGGCCGCGTCTTTGCCGGACCGCGTGCCAGATGGGGCGTATGGCTGCTGGGTTTGCTGGTGGTGTTTGACCTCGGCTGCGCCAACCTGCCCTGGATCGTTCACTGGGATTATCGGCAGAAATACGCCACCAACGACGTCATCGAGTTTTTCCGGCAGAAACCCTATGAGCACAGGGTCGCCGAGTTGCCTTTTTCCCTCGGTCCACAGCAATCTTTGCTGGGCTCTCTCTATCGCATTGAATGGGTCCAACATCATTTCCCTTATTACAACATCCAATCGCTCGACATTGTCCAGCTACTGCGCATGCCCGAGGATCTGGCCGCCTTCGAAACCGCGCTCCGCCCGCAAGGTTCGAACACGCTGTTGCGCATGACCCGCCGCTGGCAATTGACTAACACCCGCTACCTGCTCGGCTCCGCTTCGTCCCTCGACACGCTCAATGCCGGACTCAGTCTCGCCCAGCACGGCTTCCGCATCGCCCGCAGTTTCGACATTGTGCCACGCGGGCAAAACCCGACCAAACTCGAGGACCTCACGGCGGTCTTTAACACCAATGGCCAATACGCCATCTTCGAGTTCACCGGCGCGCTCCCCCGCGCCAAAATTTATTCCCATTGGCAGGTCATCACCAACGACCAGGCGGCGTTGGAGCAATTGGGCAGCGCGAGTTTCGACCCGGAACAGACCGTGCTGGTCGATACCGCCCTGCCCGCCAGCCAGGCGACGGAAAACGCAGGTGGGAATGCCGATGAGGGAGGGACTGTCGAGTTCGCCAGTTACGCCTCGAAACACATCGTCCTCAAGACCAAAGCCGATTTCGCCTCCGTGCTGTTGCTTAACGACCGATTCGATCCGGCCTGGAGGGTCATGGTCGATGGCCAGCCAGCGTCTTTGCTGCGCTGCAACTATATCATGCGCGGCGTGCAACTCGCTCCGGGTGCCCATACCGTCGAGTTCACTTTCCAGATCCCCATCGGCCTGCCATTCGCGCGCGTCGAAGTCGAACGCGACACGCAATTGGTCGAATTCGTCTTCGAGGTCCCGATCGGCCTGCCTTCGTATATCACCCTGTCGGCCTTTGGCGTCGGCTTGGTTCTCATCGGCGTGCTCGCCGTTGCTGGCCGCCGGAAGGGCGCGCCTGGATCGAGGAAGTAAAACGGATTACTTTCGATCCCGGCGGCTATGGGATGAAAGGCATCATGGAACCGCGCCGCACCGGCCCGTATGGCCATTTGGAAAATGCGTTGCGGCTGGACCTCCCCTGCTCTCCCTGCCTGAAATCGCATTGCACCTACGAAAAGCCGGACGAATGCCTGAAGGCGATTACGCCCGCGACGGTTTTCGAGTTCGCGCGCAAAAAGCTTCAGGCTTGAGCGGGCTTGCGTTTCTGGCCGGCGGCGTTACGTTCGCGCCGGTGAGCACTTCCACACAGACTGCGTCATCGGGAACAACTGCAACCGGGAATGAGCCCCCCCGCCAACCCGTCTTTGTCACCACGCATTGGTCGCTCGTGGTTTCCGCCGGGCGCAACGACACCCCGCACGCGCGCAACGCCCTGGAAAAACTTTGCCGCGGCTACTGGTTTCCGATTTACGCCTTCGTGCGGCGGCAGGGTCACCGCCCGCACGATGCGCAGGATTTGACCCAGGAATTTTTCGCGCGCCTGCTGGAAAAAAAATATCTCGCCGGCGTGGACCCCTCGAAAGGCCGGTTCCGCTCGTTCCTGCTCGCGTCGCTGAAACATTTTCTCGCCAACGAATGGGATAAAACCAAAGCGCAAAAGCGCGGCGGCGGGCAGGTGATGATTCCCATAGACATCAAGAGCGCTGAAAACTCCGGCGGGTTTGAGCCGGCCGACAATCTCACCGCCGAGAAAATTTTTGAACGGCGTTGGGCGCTCACGCTGCTGGAACAGGTGCTGCGCCGATTGCGCGCAGAATATGCCCGCGACGACAGGGAAAAATTATTCGAGCAATTGAAGCCGACGCTCACCGAAACCAGCCGAACCGTTGCTTACGCGGAAATCGCCACCCGGCTCGGCACGAGCGAAGGCGCGGTAAAAGTGGCGGTGCATCGCCTGCGGCAGCGTTACCGCGAATTGCTCCGTGCGGAAATTGCGGACACCGTCGCCAGCCCCGGCGAGGTGGAGGACGAAATCCGGAATCTGTTTGCGGCGCTGGCGGGGTGAATTCCGCCCCATTTTCGTAGCCGCCGGGGTAACGAGGCCCATTTCAAATGCAGAATGAAGAATGGAAAAATATTTCAGAGCCTCCTCACGTCGGCTGCCACTGAAATTGAAATTTTCCCGGTAACCTTCGGCTGGTTTTTCTTCAGTAACGGGTGGAATGCGGCACTTTTTGCCATAAAAACGTGATTCCGGCCAAATCAAATCGCAAAATGAAAGGCGCGATATGAATCCAGGACTTATCGGAGGCATTGCCGGTGGAATTATCGGTGTAGCCGGTGGATTGCTTGGCACATACTTCAGCATCAAGAACACAAAAGGTCCACGGGAACGCGCCTTCGTTATCAAAGCGAGCATTGTGTGTTGGATTTTTGTCTTGGCATTTGTGTTCGGCCTCTGCCTGATTCCGGGCCTTTACAAGTTATTGCTCATCCCAATTTATGTAGTTGGTCTCGTGGCCGGTATTCTATTGGGAAACAAGAAGCAGGCGCAGATACGTCTTGAAGAATCAAAGAAAAATCCCGCTGTTCCATACGCCCAATCCATTCCCCGCCAATGCCCGCAATGCGGCGCAGAACTGAAACCGGACGTGTCGGAAGGACTTTGCCCGGCCTGCCTGCTGCAACGCGGCATCGCGACCGAAGGCGGCGCGCCGCCCGGCACGCCGCCGTTCGTGCCGCCCACGATTCCCGGCCTCGCCCGACTTTTTCCGCAACTGGAAATTCTTGAACTCATCGGCAAAGGCGGCATGGGCGCGGTTTACAAGGCGCGCCAGCCGTCGCTGGACCGTTTCGTCGCGCTGAAAATTCTTGCGCCGCGCTCCGGCGGCGACCTGGATTTTGCCGAACGGTTCACCCGCGAAGCGCGCGCGCTCGCCAAGCTCAGTCATCCGAACATCGTTGCCGTTTATGATTTTGGCCAGATTCAACGTAGCGCAGGCGTCCCGCCTGCCGTGCCGGATGCAGGCGAGACGCCTGCGCTACATTATTTCGTCATGGAATACGTGGATGGGCAGAACCTGCGGCAAGTCGAGCAGGCCGGCAAACTCTCGCCGCATGAGGCGCTGGAAATCATTCCGCAAATCTGCGCCGCGCTCCAGTTCGCGCACGACGAAGGCATCGTCCACCGCGACATCAAGCCCGAAAACGTTCTGCTCGACAAAAAGGGCCGGGTGAAAATCGCCGACTTCGGCCTGGCGAAAATCCTGGGGCAGGAACCGAAAGATTTCCGGCTGACCGGCGTGCGCGACGTGGTGGGCACGCCGCATTACATGGCCCCGGAACAGTTGGAAAAGCCGCAGACGGTGGACCATCGCGCGGACATTTATTCGCTCGGCGTGGTGTTCTATGAAATGCTCACCGGCGAGCTGCCGCTCGGAAAATTCCAGCCGCCGTCGTTCCGCACGCACGGAATGCAAATTGACGTGCGGCTGGATGAAGTCGTGCTCCGTTCACTGGAAAAAGAACCGGAACGGCGTTATCAGCAAGTCAGCGAAGTCAAAACCCAAGTGGAGACGATTGTGGCGACCGGTAGCGCGGGCGTCCCGCCTGCCGAATCGGGCGGCGCGCCCGATTCATTGTCCCGCAAATCGGCTGACGAGCCGTCCGGCTTGGCGTCATGGAGTTGGTTGGGAATGGAACGGGCGCCGTTTTATTCCACGGAAATGCGCGAACTCGCCAGCCATCTCACAAAAAAGGAAAGGATTCAATCAAGGTTGATCGCAGGCACCACCGGAGCTGTGTATGCAACGATTATGGTAGCAGTGGTTTGGGGCATCCAAACTTTGGGATTCACGCCCACTCTTTGGAATGTGATGGGAGTTGCCGGGCTGGTTCTCATTGTCTGCCTTCCCATCCAAGTGCGGGTGATGCGAAAATTCTACTGCTCCACTGTTTGGGGCAAGCAGCGCGGCTACAAACCCGAACAATTCAAGATATTTTCTTTTCGCGGAAGCAATTTTTGGAAAAAAATTAGCGCGTTGCTGTTTTTCATGGCGGTGATTCTTTGCCTTGTCAAGGGATTCAACGATTTTTTCCTGGGAGCTTTCTTCAAGGTACTCCCATTACTCCCACCGTTTCAACATTACATTGGCCAAGCCTGTTTTCCCAAAGGCGATTCGATTGAAATTGATACCGTTGCGCGATTCAAAAACTGGATGATCGTCAAGGGTCATTATACTCTCGTCAGTCACAATAACGCAACGCTCGCGCTTGATATCACTTCGACAAACAAGAACGTTCCCGAAGACGCCAAGCAGCGGATGCAAATTTCCAACGGACACGGCTATTTTGAATTGACCGATTCTCATGTCGTTCCGGGCTTGCCACGCATCTCGATGTCTGCCGACGGCAAATCATTCGCCGCGCTCGGTTTTGGAACCAAGGCCGAAGCGCTTGAAGAAAGCAAAGCGAAGTGGATCTCGGAGACTGACCAGACAAATGTTCCGCCCGCCTCCGCCGAAACCTGGTCATCCACGCTCGCGCCGGGCGAGAAGCCGGATTTGCAAAAAATTCTCAGTGACGCGAAAGACTTCATGACCAAAGGCCAATACGAGGAAGCATTGCAACGGCACATCTGGTATCACAACCACGCGCTGGAATATGATCAAGGGCAAACCGGCGTCCGGCTTTCGTTCGCGTTGTCGCAATGGGTTGAACTGGGCCGGCGTTATCCGAAGGCGAAACAGGCGTTGATTGAAATCCGCGACCGCGACGCGCAGAAACTTGCTGGTGGCGAAGGTTATTTCAATTTGTTTACGGACGTGAGTTCCATCAACCGCGAACTGCAGGATGAAGACGCGACTTACGCCTTGTTCAAAACTATTCAGGCCAAAGACCCGAAGCTCGCGCAACAATGTTATTATTTCATTGAAGATTTGCTGGCGCGCAAAGGCGAATACGAACTGTGCTTGAAATACATTGGCGATCCGCAGGCCAAATTTGAAATGCTCCAGCATCAATTCGACATGCTGCGGCAACTGGAGCGGCGGACTGCGGTGATGCAGCATGAACATCCCATGCCTTCGGGCTTTCCTGACACAATGGAAAGCACCAAAAAGATTCACGAAAATCTTTTTGTCGGCCAAGTTCGCCAGTTGATCGAAATTCTCGTCGCCACTGATCACAAAGCTGACGCGGAAAAAATCCGTGACCAGGCAATGGCGGTCCTTGATGACCCGCGATTGAAATCCGCCGTGAGCGATGCGGAATTAAAAATCCAAAAGCGCAATGCAGTCCAAACCCTGGCCGAACAACCGCCGGTGGTCGTCGAAACGCAGCCCCTTTCGGGCGCACGCGATGTGGAGCCGGGCGTCACCGAGATTCGCGTGCGGTTCAGCAAGGAAATGGCTGACGGCGGATGGAGCTGGTCCACGGCCTGGGAAAACTCCACCCCGGAAACGGTTGGCCAGATCCATTACGAAACCGACCAACGAACTTGTGTGCTAAAGGCGAAACTGGAGCCGGGACGAACCTATGCCTGGTGGCTGAACAGCAACAAATTCAAGAATTTCACCGACTTGGCCGGTCAGCCGGCAGTTCCCTATCTGTTGATTTTTCAAACCAAACAAAATTGACCGGAAAGGAATAAATCATGAAAGCCAAAAGAACATTCGTCATCAGTCTCTCAATCGTTGCGATGCTGCCGGCCATACTGACACAACCCGTAATCGCGGTTGATCTGCTCGAACGCTATCCAACCCAATTGACGGCCGGCGATGCCGAGCCGGACCACGCCCGACCATGGAAGTTTACGCCGGGTGACATTTACCGTGTCTCACACTTTGTGGTTAAAGTCGGAAACAACTTCAAAGTAGAGACGGGTGCCGCCGACCTGGGGGTCGGTCATTGCGATGACGGGGCTGTCTGGGCGGTGTTGATTCCCCATGAAGACGGGACGCTGACCAGCCCCGTCGCAAAACAGGATGAAGCCGTCGCCCACGTCTGGCTGCGGTTTCACCCGGGACAGGTTGACCGCTTGTTTCCCACCGACACGGTGCTCGCCGGCGGCAACACCAATCTGATGATTCAGATGCAGGCCATCGTCAACACCAAATTCAGGTCCAGCTGGCACGCCGGCATGAACGCCATGATTCCCGAACCCAAAGACATGACTGTCTATGTTGATACCAAGGATGGTTCGCATCGTTTCTTCATGGTGGATACCCAAGCCAAAACGGCAGAGTATGTCGCCGCATTTGATTCGCGCTCGTCCCAAAACCCAGGCACCGGCCCATTATCATTGGAAACCGCCCCGCCCGTGGTGGTGAAGACAGTGCCCGAAGCCGGCGCCAGGGACGTTTCGTCCGGCATCGTCGAAATCAAAGTCACCTTCAGCAAGGAGATGACCGACAAATCCTGGAGTTGGTGCCAAGCCTGGGAGGGTTCCACCGGGGAATCCGTGGGAGACCCCCGGTACGAAAGCGACCACAAGACGTGCGTTTGGAAGGTGAAGCTCGAACCCGGCAAAACCTACGCCTGCTGGTTGAACACGGACGGATTCCAAAACTTCAAGGACCAACAAGGGCATCCCGCCGTGCCTTATCTTCTCACCTTCTACACCGGCGCGGCGGAAAAAGAAAAACCGGAAAAACCTTCGGCCAGCGTCCCGCAAACGGAACCGGCGGGGCCGAACCGTCCCAACGTGGTTTCCGTGTCGCCGGCGGACGGAGCGACAAATGTGGATCCGAGGCAGGAGTTGCGCATCCGCTTCGACCAGTCCATGAATCCGAATGTCATGGGAATAAACTGGTCGTCCGGCGGTTTTGTGCCCGATGGCCAACCCCGCTACGAGCCGGCCAGGAACGAATTTGTCATTCCCGTGCGGCTGGTTCCGGGTCGGACGAACGAACTGATGGCACAATCGAGTTCCACCGGTTCTGGAGGGTTCCGAACCACAAGCCTGACCTACGCAGGCGATTACCGCTGGCATTTCACCACCAAACCCGTTGTGGTTAAACCCGGTGCGGTCAAACCCAACGTCATCCGGATTTCACCGGCGTCCGGCGAAACCCTGCCGGTGCTGACACTGCTGGAAATTACTTTTGACCAACCGATGATGCCGCCCGACCAGGGTTTTCCCTATTTGCGGAAGACCGGTTCGTCTTTCGACCTGCCCGCGCAGATTCCCGCTTTCGATTATGACCCGTCGTCTCACCGATTCACAGTTCCTGTGGTCTTGCCGCCAGACAACGACACGAAGCTGATGTTGGATGGCTTTTACAGCGCCGATGGCGTGGCCAGCGATCCCATTGTGATCCGATGCCAGATCGGCACCAACAGTTACTCCAGCGGGCAACGGAACCTCATCGCCACCGCCGCAAAAGATCCCCGGCTGGAACAACTGGTGTCCTCGATGAAAGCCGCCCGCGCACGGTTAAACTCCGGCACGGAAACAGTCCAGTGGACAAGATTTTTTGGCGGAAAGGAATCTTTCAAATGGATCATGGCCAATTCGGCCACCTTCAAGTGGCAGGGCACCAATCAAATCTATGCCGACATTTCGGAAATAATGAATTTGAAGGCATTCATTTTGGGAAACGACGGAAAAACCTGCTGGCTTTACGCGGATGACCCAAATGGACGCCGGCTCGACAGCAGTCCGGCGGCGCTGGTGCCGGACATTTACACGTCAGTAGCCGATCCATTCACCTTGACGAAATTTACGGTGGCAGAGGCCATTGCGAAAGGGCAGCTGGTTTATCAAGGCCAGACGCAATTTGAAGGGCGCGCCTGCCATCGCGTCCAAAGCTGGATGGTCCGGCAACCGCAAAATGAAAACGACCGCGTCTTTGCCGCCAAATTGGAATGGTGGATAGACGCTGAAACGCTTCTGCCTGTGCAGGTCATCGAAAACAGCCAATACAGTTCCGAGACATTTCGATTCCACTACGAGCAACTCAACCAGCCTTTGCCCGATGCCGCTTTTCAGCCGCCAGCCATGACCGGCATCAATGCCAGGAAAGACGGGTTTAAGTTGTTCAAACAGGAAACTCCATTGCCGGATGAAAAGCGTTTCCTCACAATTAAAGACGGCAGCAACGGAGAGATGAGCGGAAGACTCGGCTGGAGCAGTCCAGGCGGAACCACGAGTTCCGGATTGAACTGAAAATCGTCGCCGATTTGCTGATTTTCCAGACCAAACAAAACTGAAAACCAAGAATTAAAAATATGAAAACGAAAACATTGCTTACCACACTCATCATCGGCGCGATTTGTCAATTCGCGCCGCAGATCTGCCGCGCGCAGGATGTTGATTCCATGGCGCCGGTGGTCGTGAAAACCGTGCCTGAAGCCGGCAACAAGGAAGTCGCGCCTGGCGAGGTCGAAATCAAGGTCACCTTCAGCAAGGACATGATGGACCAATCCTGGACCTGGAGCACCGCGTGGAAGGATTCCGACGCGCCGAGTATCGGGAAGCCTCACTACGACACCACTCATCGCACGTGCATCCTGAAGGTGAAACTGGAACCGAACAAGACGTACGGTTACTGGCTCAACAACCAGAACTTTCACGGCTTCAAGGACGCGCAAGGCCATTCTGCCGTGCCGTATTTGCTGGTGTTTCAGACCAAGTCCAACTAGCTCCGCCCATACCGTCGTGCTTGACTCGCGCCAGTCGGGCCGTGATTTTTCGCGGATGAAATCCGCCATCATTTGGCTTTGTCTCGCGTTCGCGGTGGCCGGCACTGCCATCGCGCAGGGAATCATCACCCCCACGAATCACATCGAGCTGTTCAACGGCAAAGACTTCACGGGCTGGACATTTTGCCTGCGGTCGAACGCCGACCCCGCGCTGGCCTGGACTGTCACCAACGGCGTGATTCATTGCACCGGCAAACCGAACGGCTACTTGCGCACCCAACAGGCTTATCGCGATTACCAGCTTACGGTCGAATGGCGCTTCGTGAAAGTCGCGCCCAAGGCCGACAACACCGGCATCCTCGTCCACATGCAATTGCCCGACAAAGTCTGGCCCCCCTGTGTCCAGATCCAGGGAAAGCACGACAACCAGGGCGACTTGATTTTCATGGCCGGCGCGGAATCCAAGGAACACCGGGGCATGGACGCCAACACGCCGGTTCCCAAACGCGGCCCGTCCAATGAAAATCCCGTCGGCGAATGGGACGTGGTCAAAACCGTGTGCGATGGTGACAAGGTCAAAGCCTGGGTCAACGGCAAGCTGATGAACGAAGCGACGGAATGCTCTGTCACTTTCGGTGCGATTGGCTTTCAAAGCGAAGGCGGCGAATTCGAAATCCGCAAGGTGTTCCTGGAGCCGCTGAAATGATGCGCCCAAGAGAAAGATTTTTCGAGGCATTTTTGCGAATTCGGGCTAATGCAGAGTGGACAGAAAAACTTGAAACCAATTCCACCATGAAATCCAAACTATATTTGCAAAGTCTGGCGGCCATCTTTTTCCTCACCATCTCCCTGGGCGCGGCGCCGACCCAGAAAGGTCCGGGCGCTCCGCCCGCAGTTGATCCCAACACCGGTTTACCCATCACGATGCCTCTGCCCGGCAACGCGGGCGGTTTGGCGGCACCTCAGCCCAGGCCCGCCCCTCAATGGATGGACCCGAAATGGAAGGATCCGGACATCGTTTTGACGAACGTTTCTTATGAAACGCCGCTCGGTGAAGTGACGGAAGATTTGCGCGCGCGTTTCAGGGGTTTCTTTGACGTGTTAACGCCAGTCAACCCAGTTCCGGACCTGAATTGGCAATCCACCATGATCCGGCTGCAATTGAAAAACGTGACCGCCAGCGAGGTTTTCAACGCCATGAATCTGGTGTTTGAAAATGACCAGACCCCTTTGCACTGGGAACTCAAGATCAACGGCAAACGTCCCACCGCGTTGCTGCGGGTACTGGCACAACCGGGCCCCAACATTGACCCGACAACCGGCCTGCCCATGCCGCCGCCGGAAACAAAGCGGGGGGTTTATTTCGTGGGTAATCTGCTCGGAGATGAAAAAACCGGCGGCATGACGATGGAACAACTTGTCCAGACCCTTTCCGAAGTTCATCAAATGAGTTTTAGTTCGGAGAGCGGACTTCAGTTCCACAAACAGGCGCAGTTGGTCATTGTCACCGGCACGGACGCCGGGATTGAATTTATTGGGAATACGCTCACGGCGCTGAGGCAAAAGGAGGAACTGGATGCGGCGGTCGTCGGCATGGCGGACCTGCCGGAACACCCGGATGCGGTCAAACCCGATTCCGTGCTGGAGGAGAGTCTCGACACGGCATTGCAGGCAATGGACGCGGAGGAGCGGCAGTTGATTGAATGGTTTTATTTCGACCGGTTGAGCCACCAGGAAATTGCCGGGCAGCTCAACGCTACACCCAAGGCTGTGTCCAGCCGTCTGGAACGGGCGCGCGTGAAACTGCGTTCACTGATTACCCGGAGGTTGTCCCATGAACCCTGAGAAGCAACAATTGATTCAAGATTTGCTCGACGACGAAAGCCGCCGTAACGCCACTCTGCTCGCTGGCGGCCGGATTCTTCGCCGCCGGCGGCATTGGCGCGCGGCTACACGAGGCCTGGTCCTGGCGCTGGTGGCGACCGCGGCCGTTTTGTCGCTGGAACAGAAAAAATCACACCCGCCGTCCGTTCAAGCATCATTGCCCCTGGCAAAACCCGTTGCCTCCACTCAACCGCATTCCCTGACCGACGACGAACTGCTGGCGCTTTTCCCGGACACTCCGGTTGGTCTGGCCACGTTGCCCGACGGCAAAAAGCTCCTGATCTTTCCGCGGCCCGGAGACGAAAAACGGTTTGTCACCCGCCTGTAAACCGGTCTCACGTCACAACTTCCGCAACTGCACGATGGTCGCGCCCCAGCCGCCGAACTGCGGATGATCGAGCGTGAAGGATGCCACGGCTGGATGCCTGGCCAGAATCGCATGCACCGTGCGCCGCAGGTTGCCGATGCCTTTGCCGTGAATGATGCGCACCTGCAGGATGCCGCGCTCCCGGCACGCCGCCAGATAATCCGGCACCAGGTCCTTCACCTCGCGCGGCTGGAACGTGTGCAAATCCAGCACTCCGTCAATCGGCAGTTGAACCGGTTCGTCAGCCATGCGCCAGCCGTTTCCTTGCCCACGCCCTGGCCTGGCGCGGCGATTTCAGTTCATCCTGCAACTGTTTTTCGCGGATTTCCGCGAGCAATGCACCCATCGCCGGACCAGGTTTCACGCCCAGTGCAATCAAATCGTTGCCGGTGAGCAACGGCGGTCGAATCGCCGGCTGTTTCTCCAATTCCGCCGCCTGCTGCACCAAAAATTCGTAATGATCCAGCGCGCCGTGCGAGCCGAGGCAATCCAGCCGGTGCAATTCGAGTTCGAGCGGAAATGTCTCGCGCAACAGCAGCCGACGCAATGTGGCCTTGCGCATTTGCTTCACGTCCTTGAATTGCATGTGCTGCCGCACGCACGCGACGATTTCGTCCGTTTGCTTTTTCGGAAAGCGCAACCGCTGCAAAATCCTTCCCGCCAGCGCCGCGCCGACTTTTTCGTGGCCATAGAAATGGATATTGCCCGTGGCGGGATCGCGCTCGGCCGTGGCCGGCTTGGCGATGTCATGCAAAATCACCATCCACGGCAGCGATGGATGCGCGCTTGCCACGCCGAAGCCGCTTCGCGGCGAAGGCGGGTCCGTCGCCATTTTTTCCAGCATCAGCCGGATGTGCTCGAACACCGTGCCTTCGGGATGAAAATCCGGCGATTGCTCGCACGCAATGGTGGCAACGAGCTCGGGTAAAACCCCCGGCAGCAATCCGCTGTCGCGCAATAAAACCAGCCCGCGCGCGGCGGGAGAAATCATTTTCTCCCTCGCCCCGCCCAAGCGGGGAGAGGGCCGGGGCGAGGGGTGGTGAGTTTTAAAATTATCGGCCTCCTCACCCCGGCCCTCTCCTCCTTTTGGGGAGGAGAGGGAGACGTTTTCGTGTGGCGGACTGAACAATTTGATGAGTTCGTCGCGAATCCGCTCGGCGCTGATGAGTTCGATTTTCGGCGCGAGGGTCCTGACCGCGGCAAAGGTTTGCGGCTCGATTTCAAAACCCAATTGCGCGGCAAACCGCACCGCGCGCAGCAAACGCAAATGGTCTTCGGCGAACCGTTCGCCCGGCGAGCCGATGGTGCGGATGATTTTCGCGCGCAAATCTTTTTCACCGCCGACCCAATCGTGGAGCTTTTCCGCGACCGGATCGTAGAAAAGTCCGTTCACGGTGAAATCGCGCCGCTGCGCATCGGCTTCGGCGTCGCCGAACGTGACCTGCTCCGGATGCCGGCCGTCGCGATAATCCGCCTCGGC
>Ga0208188_1000685_pt1 | contig 18307 bp, 10 predicted proteins | sample June2015DPH_8_50_FD_184698 | JGI IMG/M metagenome (GOLD analysis project Ga0208188, IMG submission 184698) | Peatland microbial communities from SPRUCE experiment site at the Marcell Experimental Forest, Minnesota, USA - June2015DPH_8_40... | ecosystem: Environmental > Terrestrial > Soil >...
GCGTGCGCACCGTCGCCACCGTTGAGCTGGCGAAAGGGATCATCGTCGTTCTCGCCGGCCTCGGCGTGCTCTCCATGCGGCACAAAGATATCTGGGGAGTGACGGAGAGCTTCCTGGAATTTTTTCGCCTTAATCCTCATCACCACTTCGTTGGGGTTTTTATCGTTCTCATGCACCGGCTCGGCGACGTGCGCCTCTGGAAGATCGCCACGGTGGCGTCGATTTACGTGATCCTTCGCTTCGTCGAGGCCTACGGATTGTGGCACATCCGTCCATGGGCGGAGTGGCTGGCCTTCGCCTCCGGTGCCATCTACATCCCATTCGAGGCAGCCGACCTGTGGCGGCGGCTAACCTGGTTTCGAGTGCTGGTTATCGTCGTCAACGTCGGCATCGTCCTCTACATGCTAATGCTGCGCCTGGAAGCCGCAAGAAAGTGCCACGCGGCGCAGCACTCGGGGCAATCTGAATAGATCGCCTTGTGTGAACCCGAATAGATCGCCCGTGTAGAGACGGGGCTTGCCCCGTCTCAGCCTGCGCAAGAACTCCGGCCTAGACATCGTTTTGAAGAAGCACAGCGGGTGCCCCATCCTTGCGCGTTCTGTGCGCAAGGGTGGGATTCCGCGCCGGGCGTTTCGACTGCTCGGAAAGGACGTTTCGACGTTGCCTTGAAGGGGCGCCGCTTCACAGGGCGCTGAAAAAGTCGACGCTGCACTTGATTTTGGGTGGCGCAGCAGTTCACCGCTGCGATAAGTGGCTCGTTTCCAGAGTCGGCTTTAGCCGCTGCGGTGAAACAGCGACGTGGAAAATGCGGGTGCCCCACGTCTCGCGCTTTTCGAGACGTGGGACCTTTCGCCTCGATCGCCTCGAACTCTTTCATCACCGTTCCCACCCCCCGCCTCAACCAACACCAAAGTGGTCTATGTATTTTTTGTCGAGACTGGCAGATAATGATCCCGACCGAGGGGGCCATAGGGAAACCTATGGCCCTTTTTCTGTCTGATCGGACGGAGGCTCATCGATACAGCCTGGAGGAACATGTGATTATCAAGTCAGTCGGTGTCGAAAACTTTCGCTGTGTTCAACGCGAAGTGCTCACATGCGGACGTCTCACCGCCCTCGTGGGGGCCAACGGCTCTGGGAAGAGTACCTTCTTAAACGCAATTGACCTCTTTTACAGCACCTCCCCGAAGGTAGCCTCGGAAGACTTCTACGATGGAGACGTGGGGAACAGCATTCAGATTACTGTTACGTTTTGCGAGCTAGACGAATCAGAGAAGAAACGCTTTCAGAAATATATTCAAGACGACGAGCTTTCCGTGGTGCGCGTCTTGTCACTTCAAGAGAACAAGCTTATCGACAAGTATCACGGCTCGACAATGCAGAACCCAGACTTCGTAAGGGTCAGGAAGGCCGGGTCAGCAACGGCGATGAGGCCGATTTACGCAGAACTTCAGGAAAGCGAAAAATACAAGGGCCTCCGCAAATGGAAAAACCAATCAGATGCCCTTGCAGCCCTCGATGAGTGGGAGGCAGCAAATCAGCAGGAGTGCAAGTGGGAACTCGATGACGGGCAGTTTTTTGGCTTCAAACAAGTGGGGCAGGGATACCTTGGCGCATGCACTCGCTATTTATACATCCCAGCCGTCAGGGACGCAGCAGGCGACGCATCCGAGGGAAAGGGCTCGCCCTATCACCCAACTAATGGATCTTGTGGTCAGAAACCTAGTTCAGAGCAGGACGGACTTCAAAGAGTTCCGGGAGCAGTCTGACCGCCGCTACGGCGAGATATTCGATCCTGCCAATCTGACCGAACTCGGAGGATTAGAGGGCAAACTTACAGAAACACTGCAACAATATATCCCCGACTCTGCCGTCGACTTGGAGTGGCTAGATCTCCCGGGACTCGACATTCCTATGCCGCAAGCCCATCTTAAGCTGTTGGAAGACGGATACAAGACCGAAGTCGAACGGGCGGGGCACGGGTTGCAGCGTGTTTTCATCATGTCCCTACTCCAACACCTCGTGGTCGCACGGGCTAAGGCTGACGCGGACGCCACATCGCCAGAGCTCAGTTCGACAAAACAAGCTACAACTAATGAGAAAAGCGCCAAAATGCCAGACCTAATTATAGCTATCGAAGAGCCTGAACTTTATCAACACCCCGGCAGACAGAGGCGCCTTGCGGACATCCTCATGAAGCTCTCCAGGGGCCAGATCCTCGGCGTGGCCGAGCGGACGCAAGTGATGTATTGCACCCACTCGCCACTCTTCGTTTGCCTAGACAGATTCGACGAGGTGCGCTTAGCACGGAAAACTCAAGCTGCAGTGGGGAAACCAAAAGTCTCACAACTCATCACTCGCAGTCTTGATTACATCGCAGACCGCCTCTGGACAGCCGATGGTATGTCAGCACCCAAGTACACGGGGGAGACTTTGCGCCCGCGTCTAGTTTCGTTGATTGACCAAGTGAGTGAGGGGTTCTTCGCCTCGAAGGCGGTCCTAGTCGAAGGTCCCAGCGACCGGGCAGCAATCATCGGTGCTGCACTCGCCAGCGGCCACGATCTCGAGAGCACGGGAATATCTGTGATTCCATGTACAGGGAAGCATGGCGTTGGCACCGTGGCCGCGGTCTTCATCTCCTTCCGAATACCAATCTATTGTGTTTGGGATAGCGACGAAGACACCGCGCAACCGCGGGGCCCGTGTGAGAAGTGCAAGAGACCCTTCAACAAGAAGTCCGATCCGTCGGAGAACCGAAGACTGCTCAGATTGCTGGGCATGACGGAAGAGGATTGGCCAAGTTACATCAAGGAAAGATCCGCCTGTTTCAGGACTGATAGAGAAACCGTCATTGAGACGGAAATAGGAAAGGATCTATTCGATCAAATCTTGGATGAGGAGATGGTTCGATTCAACATTCGGGAAAAGGATCACGCTCTGAAAAACCCGAGAGTTGTCTCAGCCGTGCTTAAATCAGCTAGCACGTCAGGGAAAACCTCACCATCGCTGGATCTGATAGTGAAGCATGTTCTAGCAATGAAAGATTAGACCCGACTTTTTTCATCACATCCACGCTGTGAGCGCCATCACAGACTCCCAACCCGCCCGGCGCGATAATGTTCCCTGACCTGTGGCAGGTTCGAGGTGTGGCCGTCTCCGAAGACGGCCCTCGCAGCTGCCCCAGCCCCACAAGGGGTCAGTAACTCTTTGATAAGTTAATTTGAAGCGATGAGCGGTTGCCAGAAAGCCGCAAAAACTCCAATTTTTAATAGAATCGGGCGAAGAAGCGAGCTAAGTCCTTCTTCCGGAATACTTTCCATATAAGTCCTTTGCGTTCTAGATTTTGGAAGTTTTCCACAGCCTAACTCTCTGATTCCAATAGATAGGGGGGGAGGGGGGTAGTGGTAAACACGGGTTAATATCTTAAAAGTAAATATGGCGAGTGGCGCAGCCTAATTCAACGAGCATCCGCAATCCGCTGGCGGAACGTGCGCTTTCAGAAAGTCCGCCACGCGCTTGTAGGCGTCGATTTGATTTTCAACACGAGCGAAGCCGTGACCTTCGTTCTCATAGACCTTGTACTCGGTCACGCCGCCGCGCTTTTTGACCGCATCCACGACTTGCTGCGCTTCTTCCTTGGGGCAGCGCGGATCGTTGCCGCCCGCCAACAGATACAGCGGCGCTTTGATTTGGTCCACAAAGTTGATGGGCGAACGGTCCTCGTAAAGCGCCTTGTTCTTTTCAAGATCGCCCATGGTCGCAAGGTCCGACTGCTGCAGCACGGGGTCTTCGTTCTGGATTTCGGTGAACCAGTTCACAAACGGCACAATCGGAACGCCAGCTGCCCACAGATCCGGAGCCTTGGTGACGCCCATCATCGTCATGTAGCCGCCGTAGCTGGCGCCCATCAAAATAAGTTTTTTGGGATCGACGTAGCCCGTCTGCTTGATCCAGTCGGCAGCCGCGAGCACGTCCTGCAAATCGCCGCCGCCCATATCGAAAAGATTCGCCTGCTGGAATTCTTTTCCGTACCCAGTCGATCCGCGATAATTGGGCGCGATCACGATGTAACCCTGGTTGGCCATGTACTGGACGAAGCGATTGAATGTGTTGGTCGTCTGCGAAGTAGGACCTCCGTGAACATAGACAATCGCGGGGTGCTCGCCATTGCGCGGCAAATTATAGGGCACATAGACGAAAGCGGAGATCGTCCACTTACCATCTTTACTGGGATAGTGCACAAGGTGAGGTTCGACCATGTCTTCGGATCGCATGCCGCCCATCAGTGAGTGCGTGAGTTGATGCGATTTGCCGTCGGCGAGGTTATAGACCCATAGATCGCCGGGAACCGTCGGTCCCGTGTGGTAATAAAGCAGCCGCGAATTGTCGCGCGTGAAGGGCGAAGGCCCGCCTGCGGAGTAATTCACTCCTTTGGGATGGGGCAGTGCGCGCGCTTTTCCGGATGCAATGTCATACAGGTAAATATCCGTGTTGCCATCGACATTTGCGTTGTAAGTCAGAAACTTGCCGTCGGGAGAGAAGCTCTCGCCAGAAATTTGCCACTTATCTTGCGTGAGCCAGCGGATTTTCTTGCTCGCAATGTCGAGCAAGCCTACGTTGTCGTAACCGTCGCCGGCATTCGACGTGATCAGAATGCTTCTACCGTCGGGCGAAATATCATTTGCCGAGTATGTGTGTTCGCCATCATGCGGAGTCAGCAGCGAACTTTGCGCGGTCGCAACCTCGACGATAAACACATTCGAGTCGGTCCCTTTCGACTGCTCCTGCGTGTAGACGATGAACTTACCGTCCGCCGACCAGATGGGCGCGACGTTCATGCGGTGTTTGGCAGTTCCGGTGGTCAGGTGCTTCACCTCGCGCATGACAGTGTCGTAGACATCGATCTCGAACACAGACGACGTCTTCGGCTTCACCATGTAAGCCAGGTAGCGCCCGTCGTGCGACCAGACGGGACTTTCCTCCGCGATCTCGCGCGTGTTGGTCAGGTTCACGATTTGTCCGCTCTTAGGCGACACGAGGAAAATGTCCCATTGCTCGTCACCGTCGTAATCGGACGTATAGGCGATCCACTTGCCGTCCGGTGACCACGTCGGGCTGGTCTGGCGCTGATCGCTCACCGTGAGTTGCATCGGCCATCCACCTTCGGCGGGCACGAGCCAAAGATTATTGCGGCCGCTCAGGTTGCTGACGAAGGCGACGGTTTTGCCGTCCGGCGACCAAGTCGCGCCACCCACTTGGCGCGTCATGTAGAGCTTCTCGATGGAAAGATTCTTCTCCACCCGGGCATCGGGCTTGGAAGCGATCTGCTTGGGATCGGTGATGGCTTGGGGCGCGGGCAGAGTCTGGGATGCCGTCAGGACGCTCGTCAGTATGTTCATCAGTACGACCATAACAAACGGGATAGGAGTGCGCATGGTGGCCTCGAATTAAATTCGCCAGCATGGAAAGTTTAGCAGTGTCGCTTAGGCTCCGGCTTATGTGCTACTCGACCGTTACCTGGTAGTCTCGTCCTTCCCAGCGCGCGGCGTTTTTCCAGAAGAACGTGAAAACGATTTGGCGGCCTGCGGCGAGAGTTTCGGTTGGCAGATCGACGTGGTGAAGATTCCATCCGCTGTCGTGGGAGTTACCGTCGTGGCTCCTCTGCCAGTTGTCAAAGCTCCAGTGCACAATGGCTGGCTCCATCAGCAGAAGGCGGAGCTTCTTTCCGCACGGGAGCGTGCGCGGCTTATTATTGAAGCGCCAGTGGAAGTATGTCGCGGATACTTTTTCTTCTAAGTAACGCTTTACCGTTTGTGGAGGCTGATCGAAAATCTTGCTGTCGACGAGCGACCTGCGCAGCTTGATGTATTCGGAGTGAGCCCACACCAGCGGACACGCCGACCCCGACCCTTTTCCTGCGAACAGCTCGCGCTCCGGAATGTCGTCCGTGTCCCAGACCTGTTCAGGGATCAGGCGGCTCGCTCCGGTTGAATTCTCCATCACGCCCAACAAGGCCTCGGCGGAAGCGACGCGTCCAGCAGCCAGTTCGTAGTGGGCTCGTTCACCCGCCAGCAGCGGCCATGGGCGGCCAATCCCGGTTCCGTCGAACGGAGATCCGTCTTCGTGCTCCCCGTATCCGTCGCAGGTGTAGCGGTACCAACCCGGACCCTGGGGAAGTATTATGCACAGCAGTTCATCGATGACCTTGATCGTGTTCACGATTCGCGGATCGTCGGGCGCGCGCAGGCCGAAGCGTACCAGAGCCAGCGCATCCGGACTGACGATCTCCACCGCCGGCGCACGCGAACTGCTGGTGGCGCGATTCTTAATGGGAACGAATCCCTGCAGGGGCGACGCGGCTCCGTCTTCGTCCGGAGGCGTGATGCGCACGTAGTAGCCTTCCACGCCGAACTGCCGGGCGAGATCGCTGTTGACAGCGTAGGTCCAGCGTTCGATGTTGTCGTTCCATGTGTCGGCCATCTGGCGCAGAAATTCGGCAGGCTGAGACTGACCCATCGAGTGCGCCAGATCGGCGGCGACCAGCAGGGCAGAGACTTCGGCGGCCAGCGTGAACGGTGAATATCCGCCGTCCTCTTCCCAACGGTCTTGCTGCGTGACGGGGCCGTTGGCCACAATGAATGCCGCCGCTTTTTGCACCATCGGCCACCAGCGACGGCTGTCACCGAAGCAGCGCGGCGATTCGCGGCGCAGCAGATCGACCAGCAGAATCGGAAAGGCGGTCTCATCCATCTGCGAGCCACTCCAGTACGGACGCCCATCCAGCCACATGTTCTGCGACCAGTGTCCGTCGGCTTCCTGCGTGGCCTCGAGGTAATGCAATACGCGCAGAGCGTCGTCGTGAGCGCCCGCGGCCAGCAATCCGCCGGCATTCTCGACCAGATCGCGCGGCCAGATAAGGTGGTAACCGCCGAGATCCTCGTCGCCTTTGTTGAAGCCCCAGGGAATGGAGAGGCTGGCGATGATTCCGCCGAGGAAGTCCTTGGATTCGTGCGTGCGTAGAACCGCCATGCTGGCGCGGTATAAATCTTTTTCCCGCGGCTCCTCGTCGAGCTTCTTCAGCGTTTGTTGCCAGTTCTGCCAGTGAAAGACGTAATCTTTGCGGATCGTGTCGTAAGAAGTGAGCAGGGAAGAGAGGGCTTGCTGACTGGCTTCCGCCCAGATTCCGCCAAAGCCGAGTGCGAGGATGAACTCGCCGTTGCAGGCGGCCAGGTCAATTTCAGCAGTCAGCGCGATGTTTCCGTTTTCCGCGCGGTCGTACTCCCACGTCATCTGGAAATGTTGCGACAGGTCCTGCCAGCCGTCCGACATGCCGACAAATCCGACGGAGCGTTTTGGCCAGGGCGCGGAGCAGGCGAGGGCGAGGGCGCAGGAATCGCGCTGGGCAAAAAGCATTGGCTTGCCTTTGTACTCGCCCGCCCAGCCGGTATTGTCGAATCCGAAATTCGCCAGGTGAGGCGCCAACAGCGCATACAGGCGGTAGTCGCGCAGATTTCGCTGCAACGGCACAAAGCGAATTTTCTGCAGCACCACGTTTCGCCAGGGATCGGTCAGCACTTCTTTTTCGATCCGGTACCGGCTTTGCACGCAAGTATTGGTCAGTTCATAGGCCGGCACTCCCGGCTCGATGGGAAGGTTGCGGAAGTTACAATGGCGTTTTTCTTCCGAGAAGAAATCATGGCCGTTGGTGACAATCAGGCCGAAATCGCGGGTGCAGGCTTGGTCCACGCGGGGAAAATAAATCTCATTGAGAATGCCATGACTCAGCGTGAACCAAACCCGGCTGTGGAGGTTCAGCGCCGTGCCTACGCCTGTTTTGGCGCTCGAAGTCCAGCGGGCTACGATTCCGGGCCAGCCCGGCGCATAACGAAGATCATCGCTCAAAGAGGGTGGTCCTCACCGTCAACAAGTTTGCCAGAAGATGCGGATTTGCGCTCGATTTCCACCGGAAATACGCATCGAACCCAACCCCTGTTTAGATGCCGCCTCACGGCCGCGGTTCGACAAAAACGGCAGGCGCTAAGTACTTGGAAAGCAAAGTACGTTCATCAGAAATTCACTCCGCTGTAATCTCCCTTTAATACTTCGCCGATAAAAGAAAATTGCACACTTAAATTGAGCACGAGGAGGATTCGTCTAGTGAACCATCGCATCGCGCTGCTGTTGGCTGGTCTCGCGCTGGCGCTGCCCGTCCTGGGGCAGACCACGTTGAATGGAGCGGGCGCCACCTTCCCATATCCCGTGTATTCCAAGTGGTTCAGCGAATACAACAAGCTGCACCCGGACGTGCAGATCAACTACCAATCGATCGGCAGCGGCGGCGGCATTCGCCAGGTATTGAACGGCACCGTCGATTTCGGAGCGAGCGATTACCCGATGTCCGACGAACAACTGGCGCAATCTAAAACCAAGATCTTGCTCATCCCGACCGTGTTGGGTGCAGTCGTGCCCGCCTACAATGTCCCGGGCGTCAGCGGAGAAATCAAGTTCACTCCCGAAGCTCTGGCCGGCATCTACCTCGGGAAGATACAGAACTGGAACGACCCAGCCATCACCGGGGTGAATCCCGGCGTCAACTTTCCCAACCAGCCGATCATCGTGGTTTACCGTTCCGAAGGCAGCGGAACCACGTTCATCTTCACCGACTATCTCTCCAAGATCAGCAAAGACTGGAGCAATAGCGTTGGGAAGAGTGTGTCGGTGCGCTGGCCGATCGGTATGGGCGGCAAAGGCAACGAAGGCGTTGCGGGGCAGATCCGGCAATTGCCGGGATCGATCGGCTACGTCGAATTGATCTATGCCGTGGAGAACAAAATCACGTACGGATCGGTCAGGAACGCCGCTGGCAATTTTGTAAAGGCTACGCTGAATGGAGTGACCGAAGCGGCCGCATCGGTGAAAACGATGCCCGCCGATTTTCGCGTCTCCATTACGAATGCGCCCGGCAAGACGGCGTACCCCATCTGCAGCTTTACCTGGCTGCTGATTCCGGTGCAGGCCAAGGATCCGAAGAAGGGCAAGATCATCGCCGATTTTCTCGACTGGATGGTCAACGACGGTCAGAAGATGACGAACCAGCTCAGCTACGCTCCTTTGCCCGCGAACGTAGTGGAGAAGGTGAAAGCGACGATCAAGCAGATCCACTAGATGGCCGGTGGTGAGTTCGAGGCCATTCTGCACCTTCCAGGAGGAGAAGTGCATCGAGGGAAAAGGGAGAAACTTGGCGCACATGGGGGTCTTGACGAGCAGTGGTCCGCGGGTGACGACAGGTTAAGGTCGCTTCTTCCGCAGGCTATTCCGTGTGGCAGGAGAATTGCTCGCAAATACAAGTTAGTCTAGCATCGTTATAGAGATAAAGGTGAAAACAGGTTGAGGGAACAAAAAGCAAGAGTCTTAAAACGGCCAAGAGCCGAAGGACAGCAAAGCACAGTTGAGACGCAAACTGCGCGCGCTCGGGCCAGCAGGCCGGCGCCACAGATTTTGGCAAAAGGAGAAAAAATGAAAGCAGTTATCAGACTGAGTATCATCCTGCTGTTGGCATCTGTGCTGCAGGCACAGACGGCAACGCCGACGGCTACACCCAAGAAAAAAGCGGCCAAGCCCGTTAGCGCCGACGTGCAAGCGTTGAAAGACGCGGTGGCGGCGCAACAGGAACAAATCAAGGAGCTGTCGCAACAGTTGCAACAGACCAACCAGCAACTGCAGCAGACCAACCAGCAGTTGCAACAGCAACTGCAACAGGCGCAGGCCGCCGCGGCCGACGCTGCCAACAAGGCCGCTGCAGCTCAAACCGAGGCCAGCCAAGAGCAGCAGTCGGTGGGCGAGATGAAGGGCGACGTGGCCGACCTCAAGACGAACGCCACCAACACGGCCTTGACGGTGCAGGAAACGCAGAAGACTGTCACGGCGCTGGAGAGCCCGGCGGCGATCCATTACAAAGGCATCACCATTACTCCGGGTGGCTTTGCGGCAGCCGAGTTTGTGCGGCGGTCACGAGCGCTGGGAGCCGATCTTCCCACTCCCTTCAATTCACTGACCATGCCCGGGGCCTCGCAGAGCTCGATGTCGGAGTTCTTCGGTTCCGGACGCCAGTCGCGGGCTACGGTGTTTGTCGAGGGCCGCTTGAAGAACGTGGAGCTTTCCAGCTACGTATCGGGCGATTTTCTCTCGGCGGGCACCACCTCCAGCGCCACGCAGACCAATAGCTACACGTTCCGTCTCCGACAGGCTTGGGGCCAAGCCAAGTTTGACAATGGCTGGAAAATTCTCGGTGGCCAGATGTGGAGTCTGGTCACAGAGAACAAGGCGGGAATCGCCCCCAGCGACGACCTGGGGAAAGTCAACGACGCCCGGCCGATGACGATCGACCCGCAGTACTCCGTCGGATTCACTTTCGCGCGCCAGTACGGGCTTCGCTTAACCAAGGACTTCGGCGATAAATTTTCGGTCGCTGTCGCCATGGAAAACGCGCAAGGCACGCTCACTTCACACAACAACGATGCCAATTTCCTGCTCGGCTCGGCGGGCGCGAACAGTAGCTACAACTCGACCTCCAATTACACGTTCAATCCTTCCCCCGATCTCATCGCCAAGGTCGCCTTTGATCCCGGCTTTGGGCACTACGAGATCTACGGCCTGTTCGACCGGTTCCGAGACCGTATCTTCCCGTGCTACGAGTACACGAGCCCTAGCTGCGCCGTCTCCGGCCTGACTGCGCCCAGCGCGGTGACCGCCTACAACGCCTCGAAAAACGGCGGAGGCTTTGGCGCCAACGCCCGCTTTACCTTCGCCGACAAGCACGTTGTTTTTGGCCTGCATGGCTTCGGAGGCAGCGGAGTGGGCCGTTACGGCGCAGCTCAGCTCTCCGATCTTTCCATTAACCCCACCGGAACGGTCCATCTCATCAAGGGTTTTCAGGGTTTGGGCACGCTGGAGTGGCACGGCAAGAAACTCGACCTCTACTCTTACGCCGGAGTGGAGTACGCCGGACGGTCGTATGGCTACGATAATTATTTGGTGGTGCCGACGACGACAACAAGCCTGACGACTGGGTTGCCTGTGACTACGTATCCGATCACACCAAATTGGGTCGGCTACGGATCGCCCAACTTCAGGAATGACGGTTGCTACATTGAAACGGTTGCTGGGAGCGGCGGTTTTGCTCCAGGCTCACTCTCCCATTGCGCCGGCGACACGCGGGCGGTGATTGAGGGTACGGCCGGCTTTTGGTACCGCTTCTACAACGGGCCCAAGGGCAGGTTCCAATTCGGCACGCAGTACTCCTATGTGACTCGCCAAACCTGGTCTGGGGCCAACTCCACCGGGCCAGGGCCATTCTCGCCGGAAGGGCTGGACTCGATGTTCTTCACGTCGTTCCGCTACTACTTGCCGTAAGGCCGCAAATGGTCCCGCGTCACCGTTTGACGCGGGACCACCAAGTTTAATGGCCTTTCGACTTTCTGAGGTGCAGCCTTCCCTTCAGAATCGGCGCCGGCCACAATCCGGCGCCCTCTTACTATAAGCTTTGAGCTGCGAACCACGAGCAAATCTCGACATCTGTTTGCTCGCAGCTCGAAGTCCGCAGCTCGCAGCTATCTTGGTATACTATTTCGGTTCGGATGCGTTGCAGGGTTTTGGTTGCGCTGGTGTTGTTCCTGGGCCCGGGAGCGGGCTCCTTCGCGGTCGAAAGTGTTTATCTGGCACTGACGATCGTCCGGGCCCGGCAGAAAACGCGGGATCGCGGCGTATACTGCGTAGTTAACATCTGCGGTTCGTCATTACCCGCCGCACCAAGGCAGCTCCGGAACAGCCCTAGCGTTGTGTCCCGTAAATGCGCGACATAGGTTTCGGTTGTCATCTTGAGCGAAGCGAAATACCCATGCATTGCCAATTCAAATCCATAGGTCCTTCCCCTTCGGCTCGGCTCAGGGTCAGGATAACAGTGTGGATTTTTGCCACGAACTTGCGGCATCGCTAAAGCGATGCCCTGATACAAAACCTGAGTTTTTCCGCAGCCTGCTAGACGTTCCACCGTGACGATGGGATTTGGCAAACTGGGTTCAACAAACATGGTTAGACAGACTCTGAGCAATCGCGCCAGCCTCCTGAACCGCGAAGCGTCATGGCTGAAATTTAATTGGCGCGTGCTCGAGGAAGCCGGGGATCTCCGTAATCCGCTACTCGAACGCGTGAAATTTCTCGCCATCTCCGCCAGCAATCTGGATGAATTCTTTGAGGTCCGGGTAGGCGGCCTGTTGCAGCAACTTGAAGACGGCCACAACTCCACCACTCCCGACGGCCTCACCATGGTGGAGGAGCGGGAATTGATCAAGGACGCGACGCACGAGTTCGTCGAAGAACAATATTCATGCTGGAACGAGCGCCTGCGGCCGGAACTGGCGGAGCAGGGAATTCGCGTTCTCGGCATCGACGAACTGGATGACGCGGCATTGGCCTTCGCGGACGACTACTGCGCGCGGGAGCTCGATCCGCTGCTCACCCCGGTGACGGTGGATCCGGCACATCCATTTCCTCGTGTGATCAACAAGGCGCTGTGCGTGGCGCTGTTGCTGCGTCGCCGCCGCCGTTCCTCGCTTACCTATACTGGAGTCGTGACCGTTCCGCGGGCGCTGCCGCGGCTGGTGCGCCTGCCGTCCCAGGGGACCATCGACTTCATTTTTCTTGCCGATCTGGTCGTCCATCATGCCGCGCGCATGTATAAGGGTTACGACATCGTTTCTTCCGCCGCCTTCCGCGTTACGCGCAATAGCAACCTCTATTTGCAGGAAGAGGAGTCGCGCAGCCTGCTGGAATCGGTGCGCGCCGAATTGCACAACCGCCGCAAGGGAGACGCGGTACGGATGGAGATTGAGTCCGAGGCCAACCCCGAGATCATCGAGCGTCTGGGCACGGTGTTCGAACTTGACCGCTGGCAAATTTTCCCGGTTAACGGTCCGGTGAATCTTTCGCGGCTGTTTAACATTTACGACGAAGCGGCGCGGCCGGATTTGAAGTTTCGCGCGTTTGTGCCACGGGAGTTGCGCCTGACCGCGAAGTCCCGCGACCTGTTTGAAGAGTTGCGCCGCCACGATATCCTGCTGCACCATCCTTACGATTCTTACGATGCAGTCCTATCCTTCATTCAGTCGGCCGCCGAAGACGACCGCGTGCTCTCCATCAAGCAGACGCTTTACCGGACCAGCGAGCATTCGCTGATTGTTCCGTCGTTGATGGCTGCCGCGGCGCACAAGGAAGTCACCGCCGTGGTGGAACTGAAAGCGCGCTTCGATGAAGCGTCGAACATCCGTTGGGCGCGCGATTTGGAAGATGCCGGTGTGCAGGTCTTCCACGGACTGGTCGGCCTGAAGACGCACTGCAAGCTGTGTCTGCTGGTGCGGCGCGATCCCGATGGCGTAACCCGCCAGTACGCGCACCTGGGCACCGGAAATTACAACGCGACCACGGCCCGAATCTACACCGATCTCAGCCTGCTTACTGCCGATCCGGAGATCACGAGCGCGGTGCACGATGTTTTCAGTTTTCTGACTGCCTACGCCGAGCACCCCAGCTATGGGCCGCTGCTGGTGGCGCCGCTGGATCTCGCCGAAAAGTGCATGAGCTTGATTGAGCGCGAAGCCGAACACGCGCGCCTGGGGCGTCCGGCGCGCATGATCGTCAAGATCAACTCGCTGGTCGACAAAAATATTGTCCAGTGTCTCTACCGGGCTTCGCAGGCAGGAGTGGACATTGAGCTGCTGGTGCGCGGTATTTGCGCGCTGCGGCCGGGGATTCGCGGCATCAGCGACCGCATCCGCGTGCGCAGCCTTGTGGGCCGCTTCCTCGAGCACAGCCGCATCTTCTACTTCGAAAACGGCGGCGAGCCCGAAGTTTACCTCGGCAGCGCCGATTGGATGCCGCGCAATCTGCACGAGCGCGTGGAAGTCCTGTTCCCAGTCAAGAACCCGCTGCTGCGCGACCGCGTCGCGCATGAAGTTCTGGCGGCATATCTCGCCGACAATGTGAAAGCAAGATTTCTGCAAAAGGACGGTCGCTACCTGCGCCCATGGCAATCGCCGCGCGGACGCAGCAAGAGACCTCCTCGGGGCGCTGCCGCCTTCAGTTCGCAGGATTTTCTCATTGGTCTGGCGGAAGGCACGAAGACGCCCGAGGAGATTCCCGCTTCCGTCCCGCGGCGGTCCTCTCGATCATTGAACGGACGAGCTGTAAACGGACGAGCTTTGACCGGAAAGGAATAGGCACTCCGAAATGTTTCTCTATTTTTTGCGCCACGCCAGTGCTGGGGAACAGTTGAGCAGCGCGAAGAAGGATGAAAAGCGCGGTCTCGATAAAGACGGCATCCAGCAATGTGGATATATCGGCCGCGCCCTGGCCGCGCTGGGCGTGCAGGTGGAAATCATCGTCTCCAGCCCGCTAAAACGATCCACGCAAACCGCGGCTTTGGTGGGAAACGAAATGGGGCACGAAGGCAAACTGGTCACTGAAAACGCACTGCGCCCGCAGGCGAGCTTCTCGGATTTTCAGAAGATGCTGGAAAAGTACGCCCGCCAGGATTCCATCTTGCTGGTGGGGCACAATCCGAACCTGCGCGAATTTCTCGGACGCGTAATCAGCGACAGTGGATGCGAAGCGGTGGTTGAGCTTAAGAAGGGAGCCGTCGCCAAAGTCGAAATGCGGCGCAATGCCGGGTCCCTGAGCTGGTGCATCACGCCCCGCATCTTGCGCACGCTTCACGCCGCGGCCACGGAAAGTTCGCGCCCGAAGACTTCGCGGAAGTAGGATCGGTCCTTCTCAATCGACCATACTTCCAGGTCCACGCTTGCCTTTCCGCGCGGAGTGAGTTTCATTGCGACCCTGCCGCTGCGCGCCGACACGCCAACCTTCCCGACGGATTGGCTTCTCCCCATATTCAAGGCTCGCGCGATGCGGAGCAATACCGATGCTTTCGTTACATTTTCCTGTTCCTCGGGGCTCAAGGCGTTCATCGGGCCATCTCCCGGCGCGGGGCGCGACTTGCCGAGGTAGCGCGCGATCGAGCCAATGATGCGCCGCTGTTGCGGCGTGTATCCCAGAATTTCCGAGTTCGCGATGATGTAGTAAGTGTGCCGGTGGTGCCCGTTGCGGTTCACGTAGTCGCCCACCTCAAACAGCATGGCTGCCGCCGAGAGCCATTCGCGATACTCCGCCGGAAGGTGATGCACCGACTTCAACGAGGAAAATAGCAGCAATGCCGACTCGCGCACGTGCAAAGCGTGATGTAAGTCGACGCGGTAATGTTCTACGGCGCGCTTGATCGACTCCCAGCGCTCCGATTCAATCGCTCGGCCCGACCTTGTGCTGCGATCGTATTCCGCCGCCATCTGGGCCAGGATGCCGTCGCGCAGCCCCAGCGCGGAATAGCGAAAACCGGGGAGATGGCAGCGCTCCAGCAATTCCGCATACACCACTGCGCCGGCACAAATGATTTCAGCGCGCCGCGGACCAATGCCGGGGACCTTCCGCCGCTGCTCCAAGGTCAGGCGCGTGATGTGTTTTGCAATGCGGCGGATCATCTCGCGGGTCGCGTAAGTTGCCGGTCCGCGCTTCCGGGACCGCGCCATGCGGCCGGCGGCGCCCACCAGGGCGGCGGCTGTGCCGGATGTCGCGATCACCGCGCCCACACGCGCGGACTTGATCCGATCTTGAATGCGCGTAATCTCTCTCGCGACAAAGCCCTGGAGCCGCTTCAGTTCGCTCTTGCGCGGCGGATCGTGATGAAGAAATTCGCCCGTCAGGCGCACGGCCCCGAGCGGCAAGCTCACCGTATCACGGAGTTGTGCCTCGCGCGAAAGGGTGAGCTCGCAGCTGCCGCCACCGAGGTCCACCAGCAGAACGCTGTGTGCGCCCACGCGACCAACGGAGACGATGCCCAGGTGAATGAGGCGGGCCTCTTCCAATCCGGAAACGATTTCGATGGTCCAGCCTGTGGTGGAGCGGACCCATTCCAGAAACGCGCGCGAATTGCGGGCGTCGCGCAGCGCCGCCGTTGCCACCACTTTCACCGCATCCGTGCCCCATTCTTGCGTGGCACGATGGAAGCGTCGCAGCACGCGCACTGTTTGCGACATTGCTTCCGGCGAGAGGAGTCCGCCGCTGAAAACGCCTTCCCCCAATCGCGTGACTTCGCGATCTTCGTGGACTGATTTCAGCCGCCCGGCTTGCAGGCGAGAGATTTTCAGGCGAACAGAATTTGATCCGATGTCGATGGCGGCAAAGGTGGGCATCGAGTGACGATCGAACGTGAAGCATCAGTATTCTCACACACGGGTTGATTCGCGCAAGCTTGTACGCTTCCCGGCAGTGGGCAGGTTGAAACTGGGCACGGCTCTTCACGCCGCGACCCGATGTTTCGACGAATGGTGGTACGACCGACCCGCTAGTTACTCTTTGGTACCCCCACCCCCCTCCCCCCCTGCCTTTAGGAATCATGGAGTTAGGCGGAAAATTCCAGGCCGGTCTTTGATTCTAAAGGACTTATAGATAAAGTCTTTGAGAACAAATGACTTAAGAGCGATTTCGCTGCGCTTGCTGTCAAAGAACTTCCCACAATGGGATTTGTGGTGGATTCTGTGGCCGTCTTCGGAGACGGGCACACGTCTGGATTCGTCGATCCGATCGTCATTATCGCGCACGGCGGGTTGGACGTCTGTGATGGTGCACACAGGTATTTTGTGATGAAAAAAGGTCAGAGGTCAGATTGTGGATTGGGAATGCTCGCGGCATACCAATCAGTGCGGAGAACGTGGTGAGTGGGGCACACGGAGGAGTCGAACGGTGCCGGCGGTTCGGCAGGCCACTTCTCGAAAAGCGCGAGAAGTGGCGCACCCCGTTTTTTCCTCTTCCGCAGTCAGGAACGAACGGCGTTAGGCAGGAGAAGTGCGCCACCCGCCATATTTCTACACGCACATTTCAGACACTACCCGTTCCGCTTTTTAACCGATTTGTAACAACCCTTTGATAGCCTCAGCATGGAATGTCTAATCAAGCCCTGCCCCGGCCGCGTTTCAACGCTCCAAACCCGGAGCCGGGATCGAAGGCCGCCCTGAAAGTCGAAGCCAGAACGACGCCGCTGTTGCAGGGGAAAGTCAGCGAAGTCCCCGACGTTGCTTTTGGCTGGGCGATGCGCCTTTGCGGCTTGGCGGTGGTCGCGCTACTGGGCTTGATCGTTTACCAGTTGGTGGTGGGATCCGCGCTCTCCTGGCACGCTTTTGGCTGGAAGTTCTTTGGTCAATCGGACTGGAATCCGGTGTCGGACCAGTACGGCGCGCTGCCGTTCATGTACGGCACGATCGTGTCCTCGCTGCTTGCGCTGGTCATCGCCGTGCCGCTGTCTCTGGGCGTGGCTGTGTTTATTACCGAAATGTGCCCGGTCAGTCTGCGCGGAATTCTTTCCTTTACCACCGAACTCTTGGCCGCAATCCCCAGCGTTGTTTATGGGCTTTGGGCAATCTTCGTTCTGGTGCCGATACTGCGTGAATATGTGCAGCCATTTCTTGCCTCGACGCTGGGCTGGACGGGCCTGTTCAGCGGACCGCCTTATGGCATCGGCATGTTGGCTGCGGGCGTGATTCTGGCGATCATGATTATTCCCATCATCTCGTCGATCACGCGCGAAGTGCTCACTGTCGTTCCACAGCACCAACGTGAAGCTGTGCTGGCGCTGGGCGCGACGCGCTGGGAAATGATTCGCATGGGTGTGCTGCGCAATGCGCGGGCCGGAATCGTGGGCGCCATTATATTGGGCCTGGGCCGCGCGCTCGGCGAAACCATGGCGGTCACCATGGTGATCGGAAACCGTCCAGAAATTGCCAAGTCGCTGTTTGCTCCCGGATACACCATGGCCAGCGTGCTCGCCAACGAATTCACCGAAGCGACCGGCGATCTCTACCTTTCCGCATTGATCGAGATTGGCTTGGCGTTGTTCTTTGTAACGATTGTGGTCAACGCGCTTGCGCGGCTCATGGTGTGGAGCGTTACTCGAGGCCAACCGGCGAGAAGCATTGCCTGATACTGACTCCAATACGGCTGCGGGCTTTGTTCCGCAAAGCAGTATTCCGCAGATCAGCATTCCGCCCATCAGCTTGCGGCGGCGGGTGATGGATCACGTGATGACCGGCGTCGCTGTGCTCACCGTCGCCCTCGTGCTTTTGCCGCTCTTCGCCATCTTTGCCTACCTGGTCTATAAGGGCATCGGCTCGATCAATCTCGCTTTTCTGACCCAGATCCCGAAGCC
>Ga0208188_1000687_pt1 | contig 18242 bp, 19 predicted proteins | sample June2015DPH_8_50_FD_184698 | JGI IMG/M metagenome (GOLD analysis project Ga0208188, IMG submission 184698) | Peatland microbial communities from SPRUCE experiment site at the Marcell Experimental Forest, Minnesota, USA - June2015DPH_8_40... | ecosystem: Environmental > Terrestrial > Soil >...
CCCTATAGTCCTCTCAGGGCCGGGAACGGGCTGTAAGCTTTCTCGCCCGATGGCGCGCTTGCACACCGAGAATTCGGCTACAGCGCCTCGATAAAGGCCACCATTTGCCGGCGCTGGTCGGGATCGGGCAGCGGTCCGCGCATGGCGCCGAGATTGTCGGCCATGTGCGCAGGATCGGCGGTTCCCGGGATGACCGTGGTGACCCGCGGGTCAGCCAACAGGTATTTGAGGAAAAACTGCCCCCAGCTCTCGGCGAATCCCCGCGCCCAGTCCGGGATCGCCACGCCCTTCACCGCGCGGAACAGCCGGGCACGGCCGAACGGCAGCGCGGTCAGTACGCCCGCTTTGACCTCGGCGGCGAGCGGCAGGATGCGCTTTTCGGCTTCGCGGTCGTCGAGCGAATAGTCGACCTGCACGAAATCCGGTTTTTCCCGCCCGAGCACCGCTTCGATCGCGGCAAAGTCGGCATGTCGCGTCGAAGTGATGCCAATATAGCGGGTCACGCCTTGCGCCTTCCACTCCTTGAACTGCGCCAGCGATTGCTGCGGATCGTGCACATTGTGAAACTGCAGCAGGTCTAGTTTCTCGGTTTTCAACCGGGCCAGCGAGCGTTTGAGCTCCGCCGCGTCGGGCGCCTCGAGCTTGGTCGCGATGAAGAGCTTGTCGCGCAGACCGGCCGGCGCCATGACGTCGCCGAGCACGGCTTCGGCATCGCCATAGACCGATGAGGTATCGACCAGCCGCCCGCCGCCGGCAATCAGCGCCTGTAGCACGGCGGCCGCCTTCTGCCGGGTCGCCTCGTCGTTGGTATTAAAAATGGAGGCGGTGCCGAGGCCGACCGCCGGCAGGCGCTCGCCGCTACTCGGAATAGCGCGCGTCAGCAGTGCGTCGCTCTGCGCCAACGCCGGCGGCGCCAGCACCGCCGCGCCGGTTGCTATGGCGAATTCACGTCGCGTCATGCGGATTGTCATGCCTGTTCTCCCTGCACCGCGGCCGCGTCCATGAGCGCGGCGCGGCGTTCCTGAGTGCGTCCCAAAGCGGCGGACAGAATGAGCCAGCCCGCCGCGACCGGCAACATAACGAGCGCGATCGCGCCCAGCTTCAGTCCCAGCGCCTGCAGGCTGTCGAATACCCAGCCATATAATGCGTCGGAGCCGCGATAGATCACCACGTCGATCAGGTTCTTGGCCTTGTATTTCTCTTCGCGGGCCAGCACGGTGAAGAACACCTGGCGCGCCGGATTGGCGATGGCGAAGTTCATCCAGCGCTGCACCACTTGCAGCGTCACCACGACGGCCAGCGTCGGCGCCAGGAACAGCGCGGCGAAGCCGATGACGTAGACGCCCGGCAGCGCCCCGGCCGCGGCGCCGGTGCCGAACCGTTTGAGCACCTGGCCGGTGGCGAAGATTTGCGTCGCCAGGCTGAGCAGGCCGACCGCCAGATCGATGCTGGCGAAAATGCGCGTCTGCGCGCCGGCCTCATGCACTGTCGCGGAAATGATGTGGGCCTGCTCGAAATAGACGATGGTAGCGCAGAACGACAGCAGGCTGACCCAAGCGCCGACGCCGATCAGATACGGCGAGCGGATCAGTTCGGGCAGCGCCGCGAAGGCGCTGCCGCCGACCCGCTGCGGTTCAGCGTGTGCAGCCGCTTGCGCGCCGGCTTGCACCGTCGCCGCGCGCTCGAGCCGGTAGACGCAGAACACCGCCAGCTCCAGCAGCACCGCCGCCGCGATCAAGAGGTTGACCGGGCCGAGTGGCACCGACAATCCGATGGTGATGACCGGGCCCAGCAGCCCGCCGGCGGTGCCGCCGGCGCCGATGAAGCCGAACAGGCGCTTGCCCTGCTCGGCGGTGAACAGATCGGCCATGAACGACCAGAACACCGCGACCGCGAACAAATTGAACACGCTGACCCAGACGAAGAACACGCGGGCGACGATCACCGGAGCGATGCCGAGCGTCAACAACAGCCAGAACAGCACAATGTTGGCGACGAAGAAGTGATAGACGATGGGGATGAAGCGTCGGCGCGGCAACTTCGCCACCAGCGCGCCGTAGAGCGGCTGCGCGACGATCAGAGTGACAAAGGTGGCGGTGAACAGCCACGGCAGGTTCTTGACGCCGCCGGCGATACCCATCTGATCGCGCAACGGCCGCAGCACGTAATATCCCGCAAGCAGCATGAAGAAATAGGCGAACGACCACAGCGCCGCCGCGCGCTCTTGCGGCGTTGCCGGCACCGCCCAGCCGACCCAGCGCTTGAGCGCCGTCATGGCGTGAGCGACAGCTTCTGCTTCAGCTCGGCGGCAGTGACCTCTTGGCCGTAACCCGGCGTGCCACGCTGGAAGCGGCTCGCATCCTTGAGCGAGCCGACCACCACCGGATCGAAGCCGGCGTCGCGCACCAGCCCGGCGGCGACTTTCACCGCTTCGGGATCGTCGCCGGCGATCGGGATCGCCAGCTTCGGATCGGGGCGGTTCGCCTCGCGCGCGAAGATCAAATAGTTGAGCGTATTGAAGGCGCGCACCAGCCGCGTGCCGGGAAGATATTTCTGCGAGGTCACGCCGATGCCGTTCTTTTCGACTTCCTCGGCGAGGTCGGCACCGTCGCGCGCGGCGGTGGCGTTGCAGGCGTCGAGCACGATCTTGCCCTTCAGCGCGGCGCCGTAATCCTGGCCGACCTGCGGCAATGCCTTGTACGGCACCGCGATGAATACCACGTCGCCGAAGGCAATCGCCTGGTCGACCGTGCAGGCTTGCGCGAGCTCGCCGAGGCCGGACACCATGTCCTTGAGTTCCTCGGGATGGCGCGAGGAGAACAGCACTTTGTGGCCGTCCTTGACCCACAGCCCGCCGATCGTGCCGCCGATATGGCCGGAGCCGATGACGCCGATGCGCAGCTTGGCGGCGTTATTGGTTTGCGCCGACGCGCGCGCCGGCCACAGCGCTGTAGCCAATATCAGGGCGCCGCCCGCGCCGAGCACGGCGCGGCGGTCACGGTCGATGGAATCATGCTGGGGCATCGGAGCCTCCTTGCTTTCGGGTGTGTGGCAATCAACGTCGCCTTGTCGGTCGTATTATGAAACTAGCCGCGGCGCAGTACCGCTAAAATGGAATTCCAGCTATGCGGGCGATCACTTTTACGATGGCGCCTCATAAAGGCGCCGCCCGGCAGCCGGCTCAGCCGTCGCCGCACGGCCCTACATCACATAGAGCCGATCCGGCAATTGGTTGGGCGAGCCGTCGGGCGGAGCGTGCGCCGCAAGCACGGCTCCGCAGCGTTCGATCGCCGCGACGAAACCCTGCGTGATGCGGCCCTCGCGCATGTGACCAGTCAGGGCGTCGATCGCGGCCTGCCACTCCGCGCCTTGCACCTTCTCGGCGATGCCGTCGTCGGCGATGATGCGCGCATAGCGCTCCGCCAGCGACACGAAGATCAGTACGCCGGTGCGTTGTTTGGTATGAGCGACGCGGCGCACGACGAATTGCTCCAGCGCGGCGCGGTGCGCCCGCGCCCGCCGCACGGCGCGCGGCACCAGCAGAAGCCGCAGCGGCATCCAGGAAAAAACCAGCGCGGCGACGATGAACACCGCGATCTGGATCAAAAAAATCCGCTGCACGCTCCACGGCGTGAAATCGATGAGCGGCCATGGTGTGATAAGCGCCAGCACGCTCGCCCACAGGATCGGCACGTGCGCATAGTCCGACGAGGAATGCGCCAGCACGCAGACGATCTGCCCGCTGCTATGGGCCTCCGCCTCGTGAATAGCGGCGGCAATGGCGGCGCGATCCTCCTGAGTCAGCTGCATCACCAGCCCCCCGACGCGCCGCCGCCGCCCGACGAACCGCCGCCTCCGGAAAATCCACCGCCGAAGCCGCCGCCGGAAAATCCCCCGCCGCCCCAGCCCGATGAACCCCAGTAGCCGCCATACGGCACGAACCCCGTGCGCCGGCGCCCGCCGCCGGCCGAGGGCGGGCCGTTGGCGTGGCTGATCAAGTACCAGACGATGAAGAGCATCAGCACGAAGAACAACAGGGGAAACAGCTGGTTGAAAGTCGCCGACGACCCCTCCGAACGGACGTTGACTTTGCGATGCCATTCGGCGGCGTCGGTGGTGAGCACGCTGATGATGCCGTCGACGCCGCGCTCGATGCCGCCGGAATAATCGTTGGCCTTGAACCGCGGGATGATCGCACTCGAGATGATGACCGACGACAGCGCATCGGTCAGCGTGCCTTCGAGGCCGTAGCCGACTTCGATGCGCACCTTGTGCTCGGCGGGAGCGACCAAGAGCAGCACGCCGTTGTTGTTCTTGGCTTCGCCGAGCTTCCAGAAGCGGAATAGCTGATTGGCGTAGGTCTCGATGTCGCTGCCTTGCAGCGATTTCACCGTGGCGACGACAAGCTGGATGCCGGATTTGTCTTCAAGCTCCTTCGACTTGGTCTCGACATCGCTGCGGCTCGCCGCCGTCATGACGCCCGCCTGATCGACCACGCGGCCGCTCAGCGGCGGGAAATCGAGCGCGAAGGCTGCCGGTGTGAGGCAGAGGATAAGGGCGACGGCGCACGCCAGAACCGCCACGACGCCCTCATTGCGAGGAGCCAACGGGTCCGGCCCGAAGTGGCCGGCCCGATGACAGGCTCCGCGACGAAGCAATCCAGACGGCCCTGGATTGCTTCGCCCCTCGGGCTCGCAATGACGAAGAGGCATCAGAACTTCACCTGCGGCGGCTTTTCCGCGCCTTCAGTCGCCGTGAATTCCGCCATCGGCTTGTTGCCGGAAAAGGCCGTCTTCGCCCAGATCACGGTCGGGAAGGTGCGCAGCGCCGTATTGTAGGCGCGCACCGCCTCGATGTAATCGCGCCGCGCCACCGCGATGCGGTTCTCGGTGCCTTCGAGCTGCGACTGCAGCGCCAGGAAATTGGCGTTGGATTTCAGATCCGGGTAATTTTCCGAGATCGCCAACAAGCGGCCGAGCGCGCCCGACAGCTGGTTCTGCGCGTCCTGGAAGGCTTTGAGCTTTTCCGGATCGGTGAGTTGCGAGGCATCGACCTTGACCTGCGTCGCCTTGGCGCGCGCCTCGATGACGGCGGTGAGCACGTTCTTTTCCTGCGCGGCGTAGCCTTGCACCGTCGCCACCAGATTGGGAATGAGATCGGCACGGCGCTGATACTGGTTCTGCACGTCGGCCCAGCGCGCCTTGGCCTGCTCCTCGAGCGTCGGAATGGTGTTGTAGCCGCAGGCCGAGAGCGTCAGTCCGATCGCCAAGATCGTCATCACGGCGCCAAGGCGGGAAATCATCTTGTTCATTGTGCCCCTCGTTTTCGCGTTGCCGATGCGCTGCCGCGCGCCGTCGGTCACCCCTCGATTGGCTCCGTCGCCGCGATCTCGATGCCGAAGCCGGACAGGCCGACATAGGTCATGTGCGGCGAGGAGGTCAGAAGCCGTATCGAGCTGACGCCGAGGTCCTTGAGGATCTGCGCGCCGAGACCGACCTCGCGCCATTGCTTGCTGCGCGCCTCGCCCGAGGCGGTTTCATCGGATTTGGGAATGGCGATCACCGGCACCCCGGCGGCGCCGTCGCGCAGCACCACCAGGACGCCTCTACCCTCAGCCTTAAAGCGCGCCAGCGTCCGGCGGATCGTCTTGGCGCCGCCGAAAACGTCGGTGATGAGATTGGCGCGATGCAGCCGCGTCAGCACGTTCTTGCCGTCGCCGATGCGGCCGTAGACGAAGGCCGCGTGATAGACCGGATCGAACGGCGTCAGGAAGGCGTAACCGGCGAGCGTCCCGATCTCGGATTCCACCGGAAACTCGCCGACCCGCTCGATCAGCTTGTCGCGCGTCTGCCGGTAAGCGATCAGCTCCGCGATCGAGGTGCGCTGCAGCCGGTGGCGCTCGGCGAAGGCGGCAAGCTCCGGCCCGCGCATGACGGTGCCGTCGTCGTTCATGAGCTCGGCGAGCACGCCGACCGGCGGCAGCCCGGCGAGCCGGCAGAGGTCGACGCAGGCCTCGGTATGACCCGAGCGCATCAGCACGCCGCCCTCCTTGGCCACCAGCGGAAACACATGGCCGGGCCGCACGAAATCGGCGGCGCCCATATTGCCGTTGGCCAGCGCCCGCACGGTATTGGTGCGCTCCTCCGCCGAGATGCCGGTGGTCAGGCCGTGGCGGGCGTCGACCGAAACGGTAAACGCGGTGCCGAGCGGCGCATCGTTGCGCGCCACCATCGGATCGAGGTGGAGCCGCCGCGCTTCGTCCTGCGCCAGCGGCGCGCAAACGATGCCCGAGGTGTGGCGGATAATGAACGCCATCTTCTCGGGCGTGCACAACGAAGCGGCGACAAACAGGTCGCCCTCGTTCTCGCGATCGTCGTCATCGGCGACGATGACGATTTCGCCGCGAGCGAAGGCGGCGACGGCGGCACTGATACGCTGGTGAGGTTCGTTCATGTTGTTCTTTTGGTGTCGTCGTCACGGCGGTCAGCGCTGCGGCAGCGCAAATGGCCAATCCGGCGGCTCGCCGACCTGGCCGCGATGGCGCAGATAATGATCGGCGATGACGCATGCCACCATGGCTTCGCCGACTGGCACGGCGCGGATGCCGACACAAGGATCGTGGCGCCCTTTAGTCGATATTTCGGTCTCGCGGCCGTAGCGGTCGACGGTGCGCCGCGGCGTCAGTATTGAAGACGTGGGCTTGACCGCGAAACGCGCGATCACCGGCTGGCCGGTGGAAATCCCGCCGAGGATGCCGCCGGCATTGTTGGAGAGAAAGACCGGCTTGCCGTCATTGCCCATGCGCATCTCGTCGCCGTTCTCTTCACCCGACAGCTCCGCGGCACCGAAGCCGGCGCCGATCTCGACGCCCTTCACCGCATTGATGCTCATCAGCGCGGCGGCGAGGTCGGCGTCGAGCTTGCCGTAGATCGGCGCACCGAGGCCTGGCGGCACGCCCTCGGCCACCACTTCGATCACCGCGCCGATCGAGGAGCCGCGCTTGCGCAAGCCGTCGAGATATTCGGCGAAAAAGGCGGCGGTTTCGGCGTCGGGACAAAAGAAAGGATTGCGCTCGACCTCGGCCCAATCCCAACGCGCGCGGTCGATCCGGTGCGCGCCCATCGCAATGAGCGCGCCGCGCACCTGCAATCCCGGCACGAGCTTGCGGGCGATAGCGCCGGCGGCGACCCGCAGCGCCGTCTCGCGGGCCGATTGCCGGCCGCCGCCGCGATAATCGCGCAGGCCGTATTTGATCTCGTAGGCATAGTCGGCGTGGCCGGGCCGATATTTGTCCTTGATGTCGGCATAGTCCTTGCTGCGCTGATCGAGATTGTCGATGAGGAGCGCAATCGGAGTGCCGGTGGTGACCTGCTTGCCGGTCGCCTCGTCGATGAACACGCCGGAGAGGATTTTGACCGCGTCCGGCTCTTGCCGCTGCGTGGTGAAACGCGACTGGCCGGGCCGCCGCCGATCGAGATAGGGCTGAATATCGCCTTCGCTGAGCTCGATGCGCGGCGGGCAGCCGTCGACGACGCAGCCGATCGCCGGCCCGTGGCTCTCGCCGAAGGTCGTTACCCGGAAGGAATGCCCGAACGTATTGAATGACATGGTTGAAAAACTTGGCGCGCCAGCAACGCGCAATGGCGCTGAGTGCTCGACGTCAGGCGCGTCGGGCTTGGTAACCCGTCGACTCCACCGGGTCAAACGCCGCCGCGCGAAGGCTCCATTGCGGCAGCTCCGATAAAGGTGTTCATCCCGCATTCATCTCGCTGAACGCCGATTAATGAAAAGCTGAATATTCGTTAAGCTACGGAAAAATCAGGGTTATTTTCAATTTTGAGGTTGCGCCTGCGGCCCGCCTATGGCATCGTTGTTTTTGGTAAGGAGGGCGAAAGCCCCGGGGACCCGAGATACGCGCCCGCGAAGCTTAAACTCAACCCTGCCGTTTACGTTCATCACTCAACAAGGACGCAAGCCATGGCAAAGAAGTCGAAGAAGAAGAAGAAAACCAAGATGTAATGACGCATGCGCGCGCCTCGCTTCGAGGCCGCGCCGTCAGCTTCTTGAATTCGCGAGGCGCCTCGAGCGGTGTTTCGTGACAGCGGCTGGACGAAAGTCCGGCCGCTGCTGTTTTGTTGGTACCGTCGTCCAGAGCCGGCCGGCGGGCGTGGCGCCGTCATTCCTTCCCGTTGTCGCCGTTCTTGCCAACGGCGATATCCGGCGCGTCGGGGTGTTTCATGCCGACGATGTGATAGCCGGCGTCGACGTGATGCACCTCGCCGGTGACGTTGCGCGACATGTCGGAGAGCAGATACACCGCGGCCTCGCCGACGTCTTCGACGCTGACGTTGCGCCGCAGCGGCGCGTTGTATTCGTTCCAGCGCAGGATATAACGCATGTCGCGGATGCCGGAGGCGGCCAGCGTCTTGATCGGTCCCGACGAGATGGCATTGACGCGGATATTCTTCACGCCGAGATCGGCGGCGAGGTACCGCACCGACGCTTCGAGCGCCGCCTTGGCGACCCCCATCACATTGTAATGCGGCAGCCATTTCTCGGCGCCGTAATAGGTCAGCGTCAGCATGGCGCCGCCATTCGGCATCAGCTTCTCGGCGCGCTGCGCTATCGCCGTGAGCGAGTAGCAGCTCACCAGCATGGTCTGGGTGAAATTGTCCTGTGTGGTGTCGATGTAACGGCCGTCGAGCTGGTCCTTATCGGAAAACGCCACCGCGTGAACAAGGAAATCGATCGTGCCCCAGGCGGACTGCACGGCGGCGAACACCTGGTCGATGGTCTTTGGCTCGGTGACATCGCAATGGCCGACGACGATGCCGCCGACCTCCTCGGCCAGCGGCTCGACGCGCTTCTTGAGCACCTCGCCCTGATAGGTGAAGGCAAGCGCGGCGCCGTGACCATGGCAGGCTTTGGCGATGCCCCAGGCCAGCGAGCGGTGGTTTGCGACCCCTATGACCAGGCCGCGCTTGCCGCGCATGAGGCCTGAGACTTCCGCCATTCCACTCACCTCGCTGGACGTTTCGGCCCCGGACTCCTATGGCACACGGCCGTAGCAGCCATCAAGCGCGGGGCCTGGAGTTAATGAGCGCCGCTCACGGCGGCCCGCAGCAGCGTATCGGGGCTTAGAGCATGATCCGGAAAAGTGGAGGCTGGTTTTGCGAAAAGATCATGCTCCACCAAGATATTAGAGCGCCAATCTATTCAATCTGAAGCGGTTGCGCTCTAAGGCGCTCACATTCCCTTGCGCGGATCGTAGGGCTTCTCGCTCCGCCACTTCTGCATCAGCGCTTCGAGCTCGGGGTCGCTCCGTTCCGGCAGCATGATCCGCACGGTGGCGAACAGATCGCCGCGGCCCGCTTTCGCCGGAAAACCCTTGCCCTTGAGGCGGAAGGTGCGCCCGCTGCTGGTCCAGGCCGGGATGGCGATTTCAACCGGTTTGTCGAGGGTTGGCACCCGCACCTTCGCCCCCAGTGTGGCTTCGTCGAGCGTGATCGGCAGGTCCAGCCTGAGATTGGCGCCTTCAAGGGTGAAAATCGGGTGCGGCGCAATCGAGAGGGTAATCAGCACATCGCCGGCTCCGCCCGGTCCCGGCATACCCTGGCCGCGCAGCCGGATTTGCTGGCCGTCGGCTATGCCTGCGGGAATCTTGACTTCGACGTCCTTGCCGGACGGCAGCCGGACACGCTGGGTGACGCCGCGCGCCGCGTCCGGCAGCGTCACCGTCAACGCCGCCGCGACATCGGCGCCGCTGCCGAAATCCTCGGCCTCGAACGCAGCTCCGCCGCGGTGCATGCGCGCGCCGGGCCCGGCGCCCGCGCCGCCGAAGGCGTCTCTGAGGATATCCTCGAAACCGCCAAAACCGCCGCCACCGCGGCCGCCCCGGGTGGTCCGGGTAAAGCCCTCCGGGCCGAAGCTGAAAGTCTCAAAGTCCCCTTCCGGCGTAAAACCGCCGCTCGGGCGTGCGCCGGCGCCAGGGTGGAAGCCCTGGAATCGCGGCTTGCCCTCGGCGTCGATCTCGCCACGGTCATACGCCTTGCGCTTGTCGTCCGTACCGAGGATTTCATAGGCGGCATTGATCTCGGCGAAACGCGACGCCGCGTTCGGATCGTTCTTGTTGGCGTCGGGGTGCAGTTTTTTTGCCAGGCGTCGGAACGCGCTCTTGATATCGGCGGCGCTCGCCTTGCGATCGACGCCCAGCACCTCATAGGGATCACGCATCCCCCATCGACTCCGCTTAAGTTCCGGGCTGGCCCCGCCCGCCCATATCTTGCAATGTGGGATTTACGCCACCGCCCTGCAATGCGTTTCTATCGGTGGCGGGAGCGCGACGATGATCCGATCAGCCCTGCTTGAGAGGTTTTAGGCTTTTCACCTCCCACTTGCCCTCGCGTGTGCGGCAGGCCGCGCCTTGCAGCCAGGCCTCCGATTCGCCGCGGACGTAGCTCGCCAGGAAATCGCGGCAGGTGAAGGCGCCCTCGCTATAGGATGCGGCAAGGGGCGTGATGTTACCGCCGGCGCCGGTATGCGGATTCTCCCAGGGGATGCTGCTATCCTTCGCCGCGTGCGCGAGTACGTCGGCTGCGACCGCGCGCGCATAAGCGAGGTCGACCTCGGACGGCGGCGCGGCGGTGGCGGCATGGCCCGCTTTGTCGGTCGGCCGGGTCGTGGAGCCGGTCTGCTCGACGTCCGAATCGGCTTTGGAGGACAGCGAATCGAGCTGATAGGAGCAGCCGGCGGCGGTAAACGCGCCGAGCAGAGCCGTCACGGCAGCAAATCGCTGCAGCGGCCAACATAGGCGTGGCGCCCCGGTTCCATTATATAGACACCGGCGGCCTGCTTCCCGATTGCCGCACGCGAGCACCTGGGTACTCCGCAGAATGTCCGACGCAGCGCCGATAGAACACCCGGGGTGGTTAACGGGCGGTGACTTCACCGCGGCCGACGAACCGTTCCGCCTGTTTGCGGTGTGGTTTGCCGAGGCCCAGCGCGCCGAACCGGTCAATCCGGACGCCATGGCACTGGCGACCGTCGATGCCGACGGGCTGCCGAATGCGCGGATGGTGCTGTTGAAGGGTTTCGATGAGCGCGGCTTCGTCTTTTACACCAACCTCGACAGCGTCAAAGGTTATGAATTGGCGGAGGCGCCGAAGGCGGCGCTGACGTTTTACTGGAAGTCGCTGCAGCGCCAGGTCCGCGTCCGCGGCAGCGTCGAGCCGGTCTCGGCGGCGGAAGCCGACAGCTATTTCGCCACGCGCTCGCGCATGGCCCAGATCGGCGCTTGGGCCAGCAAACAGTCGGCCGCGCTCGAAAGCCGCATGGCCTTCGAAAAGGCGGTAGCGCGTTACGCGGCGAAATTCGCAATCGGCCCGGTACCGCGGCCGCCGCACTGGTCGGGCTATCGTGTGGTGCCGCAGGGAATCGAGTTTTGGCAGGAGCGGCCGTTTCGGCTCCATGACCGTATCGCGTTCACGCGCGCGAGCGCGACGGTACCGTGGAGCAAGACGCGGCTTTATCCATGAGCATGATCCCGAAAAGTGGGAACCGGCTTTCGGACAAGATCATGCTCCAGCAAAAATTGAGCATGAGCTCAAACGCGAAACCTGGCGTCAGCAAGATTGGAAGAAACAAATGCCTATGAGCAACCAGCCGCGCCGGACGCTCCTTCTCACCGGGGCGAGCCGCGGCATCGGCCACGCGACCGTCAAGCGTTTTTCCGCCGCCGGCTGGCGCGTCCTCACCTGTTCGCGGCACCCGTTCCCGGAGAATTGTCCGTGGGAAGCCGGCCCGGAAGATCACGTCCAGGTCGATCTGGCGGATCCCGATAGCACCGACGCGGCGATCGCCGAGATCAAAGAGCGGCTCAACGGCGAGCTGCAGGCGCTGGTCAACAACGCCGCGATTTCACCCAAGGGGGCCGGCGGCACGCGGCTCGGCTCGATCGACACCTCGCGCGACGATTGGCATCACGTCTTCCAGGTGAACTTCTTTGCCCCGATCATGCTGGCGCGCGGGCTGCTTGACGAGCTCAAGGCCGCCAAGGGCTCGGTCGTCAACGTCACCTCGATCGCCGGCTCGCGCGTGCATCCGTTCGCCGGCGCCGCCTATGCGACCTCGAAGGCGGCGCTCGCCGGCCTGACTCGCGAGATGGCCGCCGATTTCGGCGCGCTCGGCGTCCGCGTCAACGCCATCGCCCCCGGCGAGATCGACACCGCGATGCTTTCGCCCGGCACGGAAAAGATCGTCGAGATGATCCCGATGCACCGCCTCGGCACGCCCGACGAAGTGGCAAAGATCATCTACGTGCTGTGCACGGACACTTCGTCCTACGTCAACGGCGCCGAAATCCACATCAACGGCGGCCAGCACGTATAATCATCGCCGGATGGACAAAATGACGATGGACAATACCGACTATCTGCACGCCACACCCTTTGTCGATTGCGACGATCCAGCCATCCAGGCCTTCGCCCGCCGCGCGGTTGGCGACGCGCACACAGCGAAGGACAAGGCCATCGCGCTTTACCGCGCGGTGCGCGATTCGATCCAGTATGATCCCTATATCGATTTTCTCGATCCGGCCGAATTCCGTGCCAGCGCCGTGCTTCAAGCCGGCAAGGGCTTCTGTGTGGGAAAGTCGGCGCTGCTGGCGGCCGCGGCCCGCGTCTGCGGCATCCCGGCGCGTCCCGGCTATGCCGATGTGCGCAACCACCTCACCTCGCAGCGGCTTCGCGACCGGGTCGGCGATACGTTCTGCTGGCACTCCTACACGGAACTTTATATCGACGGAAAATGGGTCAAGTGCACGCCGGCCTTCGATTCCGCGCTGTGCGCGCGAGCGAACATCAAGCCGCTCGATTTCGACGGCGTGAACGACAGCCTGTTCCATCCGTTCGACCAGGCCGGACGGCGGCACATGGAATATCTCAAGGACCGCGGCGCATTTCCCGACGTGCCGTTCGCAACGATCGTGGCGGACTTCAAAAAGCTCTATCCCAAGCTTCGTGCCGCCGACCCGGCCGCCGCGAGCTTCCGCGACGAAGTCACCACCTGATTTTTGCAAAGACGCGTTCAGCGGCTGGCACCGCGAAGCTGCCAGCCATTCACCCATACAAAAAGTCCAGCACCGCGGTTTCGGCGAGCACCGCTTCGGGAATGCCGTGGCGGGCGGAGCGGGTGCGCTCTTCGGCGCTCTGCGTCGCCTGCAGATAGGCGCCGAGATGCCGCGCCCGCTCGATGATGCGATTGCCTTGCGGCAGGCGCTCCGCCTCGAAACGGCGCAGCCCTGCTTCGATGTCGTCGCCGTCGACCGCCGCAGCGAGCGCCGCCGCGTCGTCGGCCGCCTTGGACACTCCGGCCGCCACATGGGGCCGCGCCACGAAGGCCGCATCGCCGATGATGGCGACCCGGCCGAATGCGAGGCGCGGGCTCGCCAGATCGTAAATCGGCTGCAGGATCGGCTCCTCGATCAGCCGCACGATGTCGCGCAATTGCGGCGCCAATAGCCGCTCCGCCGCCGCGCGCATGCCGGCGATGGCGTCGCGGCGGATCAGCGGCGGCGGAATCGAGATCGCATGCCTGACGCCATTCTCGTCGGTGAGCAGCCGGGAAAGTTCGCTCGTCTCGTTCGCCGGACAATACCAAACAATATTGTAGCGGCGCTGTCCCGCTCGCAGATCGTTGTCGGGGCCGGCGACCGGATAGCCGAGGAATTGCTCGCCGGGCGGCAAGCAGAACGTCATCGCTTCGAACAGGTCGCGATGAATTGCGGCTGGCAGTGCGCTCTCTGGAATGAGCGCGCGCCAGGCGGCGTAGCCGGCGTAGAGCGGCGCGACCGCGGGCAGGCAGAGCTGGCGCACGGTCGAATGCAGCCCGTCGGCGCCGATCAGCACGTCGCCCACCGCAGTGCCGCCATCGCTGAAATGGGCCACCACGCCGCCAGCGCTCTGCTCGAATGCATGAAAGCTGCGGCCGCGGTGATAACGGTCCGGCGGGAACGCATCGCGCAATACCCGATAGACGCGCTCCCAGGCAGTCAACACCTGCGGACATGCCCGTGTAGCGACCACGCGGCCCGCGGCATCAAGGATTTGCCGCGTCGTGATGGCGACGCCGAGATCGCGCACGTCGAGGCCGAGCGCGGTGAGCCGGGCGATCAGCTCGGGTTGGGCGACGATCCCGGCGCCGCGGCCGGCAAGCTCGCCGGCGACGCGCTCGAAAATGTCGACTTCCCAGCCGCGCCGCGCCAGCATCATGCCGGCCAACAGGCCGCTCATCGAGCCGCCGATGACAAGAGCGCGACGTAGGGCGCGATGTGGGGCGCGGCGTTGCGGCATGGAATGCCCGGCTATTTCGCATCATGCGAACGTTCTGTATTGTATTGTGACAATAATCACCGGAGGAACGCCGTGGCCCTGACGATGCTGGACAAGACAACCGACCGCGCCGACACGACGGCATGGCCAGGCGCGATCGCCGCGGAATTCGAGGCCGAGCGCCACAACCACAATGGCTGCGTCGGCACCGCGCTTGTCTCGGAAAGCGACCGCGTCCGGGTTTGGATCATCCGGCTGGCGCCCGGCGAGCGCGTCGGCTTCCATCGTCATGTGCTGGACTATTTCTGGACCTGCGTCACCGGCGGCCGCGGCCGCCAGCACGTCCATGACGGCACCACCGTCGAATACAGCTATCCGCCGGGCGAGACCCGGCACGAGACCTACGGAGCCGGCCAGTTCAAGGTCCACGACCTGACGAATATCGGCGACCAGGAGATGGTCTTTATGACCGTCGAATTCCTCGACAGCGCCAACAAGCCGCTCGCAATCCCTGAAACTGTTCGCGCCGCTGCGTAGCAGCTTCGCGTGCCGAACCACCTCTACGCTTCGTTCCGTCATCCTGAGGCGCGAGCCAACGGGTCCGGCCCGAAGTGGCCGGCCCGATGACAGGCTCCGCGAGCCTCGCAGGAGGCGGCCGAATCGTTGATGCCGTCGCCCTTCGAGGCCCGGCTGCGCCAGGCGCCTCAGGGTGACGGGAAAGGATTACGCAAGGCCGACGAATGATCTTTTCGTTCGATCTTCTGATCAACGCCCTTGTTTCCGGCATCCTGATCGGCGCCTTCTACGCGGCGGTGACGGCCGGCGTGTCGCTGTCGTTCGGCATCCTCGACATCGTCAACATCGCGCACCCGGCCTTCGTCATCCTCGGCTCCTACATCGCCTATATCGTCAGCGTCAGCCTCGGCCTCGACCCGATCGTCACCAGCATCCTGGTGATGCCGGCGTTCTACGCGCTCGGCGCCGGCATCTATCAGGTCTATTACGTCTCGTTCGAGAAGCGCGGCCAGGAATCGCTGCGCGGCCTCGCCTTCTTCTTCGGCCTGCTGTTCATCACCGAAGTGTCGCTGGTGCTGTATTTCGGCGTCGACTATCGTTACGTCGAGGCGCCCTATATCGGTCCGACCTGGCACATCGGCTACGTCGACATCCCGATGCGGCTTCTGGTGCCGTGCCTGGTTTCGCTGGCGTTGATCGCGGTGCTGCAGCTGGTGCTGACGCGCACTTTCATCGGCCGCGCGATCATGGCGGTGGCGCAGGATCAGTTCGCGCTCAAGCTCATGGCGGTGGACCCGATCCGGATCAAGCGCATCGCCTTCGGCATTTCGATCGCGACCGCCTCGCTCGCCGGCGCCTTTCTCATCATCATCCAGCCGGTCGAGCCGTCGGTCGGCCGGCAATATATCGGCCGCGTGTTCGCGATCTGCGTGCTCGGCGGCATGGGCAGCCTGCCGGGAACCCTGATCGCCGCCCTTCTGATCGGCGTTTTCGAAAGCCTGACCTCGACGTTCTACGGTCCGTCCTGGGCGCCGGCGGTGTCGTTCGGCTTTCTGCTGCTGGCGCTGGCGGTGCGGCCGGCCGGCCTGTTGGGACGCTAGCCGTGCGCTCGCCCCTGTTCTTCCTCATCTGCCTCATCGTCGGCGGCGCCGTATTCGCCGCTGCGGTCGCCCTCGGCAACGACTATTATTTTTTCGCCGGCTATGTGGTGCTGCAATACGTCGTGCTGTCGACGGCGTGGAACATTCTCGGCGGCTATTGCGGCTACGTGAATTTCGGCTCGGCCGCCTTCTTCGCGCTCGGCGCCTATTCGACCGTCGCCCTGCACCGGCTTTATCCGCTGCCGATTCCCGCCATGCTGATTGCCGGCGGCGTGGTATCGGGCGTCGTCGGCTTCGGCATGGGCTATCTGACGCTGCGGCTGCGCGGTGCCTTCTTCGCCATCGCGACGCTGGCGCTCGCCGTCGTCCTGGAGACGCTGATCGTCAACTGGGAGTATGTCGGCGGCTCGCGCGGCGCCTATATCGTGCGGCCGGAGTCGATCGGTCCGTTCGGCAACTACATCGAATACCTGTTCCTGATCATGATGCTGCTGGCGGTCGCAGCGATTACGGCGGCCCGCGTGATCGAGCGCTCGCGGCTGGGCTTCGGCTTCGCCACGATTCGCGACGACGAACTGGCGGCGGAGGCTTCCGGCGTGCCGACGCTGCAGCTGAAGCTGATCGCGACCACGATGTCCGGCGCGCTCATGGGAATGGCGGGCGCGCCGTTTCCCTATTACATCGGCTATCTGCAACCGTCCTCGGCGTTCGGCCTCGATTACGCCGTCAACTCCATCGCCATGCCGCTGATCGGCGGCACCACGAGCTGGGTCGGCCCCTTGATCGGCGCCATCCTGCTCGGCTCGCTGCAGCAGCTGGCGACGGTGACGATTTCGTCGGCGGTCAATCTGCTGATCGTCGGCCTGCTATTGGTCGGTTTCGTGATCGTCGCGCCGAACGGCATCATCGGGCTGGTGCACAAATATTTGCAGCGCAAGCCGGATGATTTCGTCGGCCGCCGCCACGTCGACGCCGAGGCGCCGGATCGTGTACCGGGACCTGCGCCATGACCGAACTGCTCAAGATCGACAACCTCGGCAAGCGCTTCGTCGGCTTCGTGGCGCTGGAGAATATTTCGCTCGCGGTGGCTGCCGGCGAGCGGGTCGGCCTGATTGGTCCCAACGGCTCCGGCAAGTCGACGCTGGTCAACTGCATCTGCGGCACGCTGCGCAACGATACCGGTTCGGTGCGCTTCGACGGCCATGTCCTCGACGGCTCGACCGCGCATCAACGCACGCGCCGCGGACTGGCTCGCACCTTCCAGCTGCCGCGGCCGTTCGCGAGCCTCAGCCTGCTCGACAACATGCGCATTCCGCTGATCTACACCGTGGCGGCGCGCGGCATCCATCGCTCCGGAAACGAGATCGAGGCACGCTGCGTCGAGCTGCTGCGCGAGGTCGGTCTGGAGGGGAAGGCGCGGCGGCTGCCGCGCGACCTGACCCAGGTCGAGATGCGCAAGCTCGAGCTGGCGCGCGCCATGGCGGCGGAACCCAAGCTTTTGATCGCCGACGAATCGATGGCCGGCCTGACCCACTCGGAGATCGAGGAGATCATAACGTTGCTGCTGCGTTTGAACGAACGCGGCGTGACCATCATCCTGATCGAGCACATCATGCGCGCCGTGATGAGCTTCTCGCGGCGGCTGGTGGTGCTGGTCTCCGGGCGCAAGATCGCCGACGGCCAGCCGGACGACGTCATGCGCAATCCGGAAGTGGAGAGGGCTTACCTTGGCTAGCAGCCTCAGCGTCGCCGGCCTCCACGCCGCCTATGGCGCGGTGCGCGTGATCGACGACGTTTCGTTCAAGGTCGGCACCGGCGAGACCGTGGTGCTGCTCGGCACCAACGGCAACGGCAAGTCGACGCTGATGAAGTGCATCATGGGGATTTTGCGGCCGAGCGCCGGATCGATCGTCGCCGAGATCGACGGCGTTCACCACGATCTGGTCGGCCGCAGCACCGAACAGATCGCCGATCTCGGCATTGCGCTGGTACCGGAGGGACGCCGGCTGTTTCCCAAGCTCACGGTCGAGGAGAACCTGCTGCTCGGCGCCTCCCGCCCGGCCGCGCGCCGCGAGCTTGCCCGCAACCTCGCCGTCTGCTTCGAGACCTTCCCACGCCTCGCCGAACGCCGCGGGCAGCTCGCCGGCAGCCTGAGCGGCGGCGAACAGCAGATGCTGGCGCTCGGCCGCGCGCTGATGCTGGCGCCGAAGATCCTCTTGGTCGACGAACCCTCGGTCGGACTGGCGCCGATGCTGGTCAGTCGCACCATCGATGCGATCGCCGAAATGAAGGCGCGCTA
>Ga0208188_1000689_pt1 | contig 18211 bp, 15 predicted proteins | sample June2015DPH_8_50_FD_184698 | JGI IMG/M metagenome (GOLD analysis project Ga0208188, IMG submission 184698) | Peatland microbial communities from SPRUCE experiment site at the Marcell Experimental Forest, Minnesota, USA - June2015DPH_8_40... | ecosystem: Environmental > Terrestrial > Soil >...
GCTTGGAAGAACGTTTGGTTAACGCCGGCATGTGTTACCGACCTGCCGCCACAACTTTTGTTCAAAATCCCCTCCGGAAAACTTCACCCTCCAGTGCATCCATCGTTCAGCTGGCTAAGGATTGGGGCGCGAGTCCTGGGAGCGCCGGGGTCTCGCCGGCAAATGAATATCAGTCGTACGTCATGCAACCAGCTGGCGGGACGCCGGCGCTCCCAGGAGAAAGAAGCCTGGTGGCATTCCCACCGGAACACCGGATTCATCCGGCCCCGTTTGAAAGCATCACTGCAATTTTTTCTTCACTTCGTCCGGCACTTCGATTTTGGTCGAGTTGACGTCTTTGATTTCCACAGTGGTTGTGCGGTCAACGTCGCGGTCATTGCCGTTGAAGCTCACAGCGCCTTGAAGATGAAACTGGTATTTTGCGAGTTTGCCGTTCGAGAGCCAGAATTTCACCGAACCTTTGGCATTGGTGACAGTCGGGCCGTCGCCGCCGTTTCCGCGCCGCCGGAAGGACAACAATTCCTTCGCCCCGGCCTCGGTCAGGTCGCCGGAAATCGAATTGGTGTCCTGCTTCAATTCCTTCGCGTCGTCGGCCAGGCTCGCGGCTTCGACCGCGGGAACCCGGTAATTTTGCACCATGCGCGCGATGAACATCGTCGGATTGAATCCGCCGTCGCCGTTGTCTTTCAACGCCTCGGCCAGCGTCTTCCAGCCATCGTCCGTCTTGACCGCGCCGTTCGTACCTTTGGTCACGGCCTCGGTCGAGTTGTCGCCGAAGCTGAAGGACAGCGTCGTGTAGCCGCCCTTCTCCGTTTTCCCGTCCGTCGGGCCGGGCTTGAACGGCGAATCGGCGGGGACTTCCACCGTCGCCTGCCAGGTGTAGTTGGTCTGGCTGCCGAGCGCCGCCGCCGCCTTTTTGACGTCATCCTTCGGGCTGGAGTCCGCCGCCAGGAGCGAGCCGGCCAGCAAAGCCATCGTGCCGAACAAAAGATTTTTTTTCATAATGATTTTGGCTGAATTGGGGACGGGGGGAACATTGCTCCCGCAGCCCCGTCAATTCAACACAAAAATCGCCTGCGAAAATTCGCTATTTCTTTCGCCGGTTTTCGCTATGTTAAACCGCCAATGAGCAAGCTGCTGTTGATCGATGACGAAGAGGATGTGCGGTATTCGTTCCAACGAATCTTTAATTCGCCGGAAATCGAACTGGCCACCGCGTCGAGCGGCGAGGAAGGGCTGAAGGTCATTCCCAAATTCAAGCCCGACCTCGTGCTCATGGATGTGCGCATGGGCGGTATGAACGGACTCGAAACGCTCCGCCGGCTCCGCGCCGCCAATCCGAAGCTCCTCGTCATTTTGATGACCGCCTACGGCACGACGCAGACGGCCATTGAGGCGATGAAGCTCGGCGCCTACGATTATCTGCTCAAGCCGTTCGACGCGCTGAAACTCAAGGAAATCGTCGCCAACGCGCTCAAGGCCGCGCGCGACATGCAGCAGGTCGTCTCCTACGAACCTCTGCTCGAATCCGAGGATTATGAACTCGGCATCGTCGGTCGCAGCGAGCCGATGCAACAAGTTTTCAAGCTCATCGGCCAGGTGGCCGCCAGCGACGCCACCGCGCTCATCACCGGTGAAAGCGGCACTGGCAAGGAACTCGTCGCCCGCGCGATTTATCATCACAGCAACCGCAGCCAGCAGCCGTTTCTGGCGGTCAATTGCGCCGCGATTCCCGAACAATTGCTCGAGAGCGAACTCTTCGGCCATGAACGCGGCGCGTTCACCGGCGCCACCATGCAACGCATCGGCAAATTCGAGCAATGCAGCAAAGGCACGATTTTTTTGGACGAAATCGGCGACATGACGCCCGCGACGCAGACGAAAATTCTGCGCGTGCTGCAAAGCGGCGCCTTCGAGCGCGTCGGCGGCAACCAGCCGATTCAAGTGGATGTGCGCGTCATCGCCGCGACGAACAAGCCGCTCGAAGCCGCCGTGGCCGCGAAACAATTCCGCGAGGACTTGTTTTACCGGCTCAACGTCGTGCGCATTCACATCCCGCCGCTGCGCGAACGGCGCGAGGACGTTCCGCTGCTGGTGAACTATTTTCTGGAAAAAATTGCGCGCGAACAGCAGCGGAAGCCGAAATCCATTGCCGCCAATGTCATCAAGGCGCTGGGAAAATATCATTGGCCGGGCAACGTGCGCGAATTGGAGAACGCCATCCGCCGCGCGCACGTCATGGCCAAAAGCGACGCGATTCTGCAAAGCGATCTGCCGCCGGAAATTTCCGGACAAGGTGGCAGCGGCGCCACGCCGCCTCCGGCGACGGCCGGCGAAGCAGCGGCCACGGACGCCGCCACGTTCGCGCGACAATTGTTCCAATGGGCCAGGCGCGATCCGAAATTGAAGGTCATTCCCGCCGTCGAACGCGAACTGGTCATCCAGGCGCTCAAGGAAACGAACAACAACCAGGTTCACGCCGCGAAGCTGCTGGGTATCACGCGCGCGACGCTGCGCAAACGCATTGAAAAATTCGGCATCCAGCGCGAGTTGAATGTGAAGTGATTTGGCGGCAATGCGACCTGTCCGCGCCAGATTGCCCGAAGCGGAAACAAAAATGTGTCAAAGTTAGGAGGCCAAGTGACAGGAGATAGGCGTCAGGAAAGTGACTGAAAAGAGCCGTGTCAATGCAGCCCCGGTAAAGTACGCCTGGCTTCATCAGAAAAGCCTGCCGCGACAATAACGCTGGCGGAAGCCCGCCCGGTTAGTATCCGTGAACTGAAACGGTGATGCATTGGTCACGAGCGAAACCCAATTGAACAGGTTGGTAGATGCTTCGATAACATAGTTGTAATCCGGCACGCCTTTGAGTCCGAGCATGAATCCGTTGGTTGTGCATAGCCCGGTCATGGCCGGCGGGAAGTCTGGACATTTTTTTTCAGCCTGTTTGCATCCCATGGCTGCCGCCCAATAAAATTACTTTTGGGGCGGGCGGTTGAATTGCCATCATCAACCAAGGCCTGCTCACATGGGTTTTTGAGGGTCTTGGGGCAACTTGGATGTTTGGATGACGGCATTAAATGCCGGTTTGGGCGAGCCATCGCGGTTGAAGAGCAGCGGATACGCGGTGCGGCCCCGGACCGGCCAGTTGTTGAGCCAGGAGTCTCCGTCGGTCACGCCCCAAAATGTCACGCGGCTGACGGTGTCATGATGCTGGACGAACACGGCGAAGAGGTCGGCGTAACGTTTTGCCAGCGCCTGCTGCACATTGTCAGGCAGGCCATTGGTGTAAGGATTCAATTTGGCCTGCAGCTTGAAGTTCATCGAGATTTCCGCGGCTTGCGACCAGGTGGCGGCCGGCAGCACATCCATGTCCAGCTCGGTAATCATCACCTTCACGCCCAGTTTGGAAAAAGCTTCGATGGTTTCACTCAACACGGCCGGACTGGGCCAGTCCATTTTGTAATGGCCCTGCAAGCCGACTCCCGCGATATGAACGCCCTGCGACTGGAGTTTTTTGATGAGGGCGATGGCGCCCGCGCGTTTGGACGCGTCTTCCAGGGAAAAATCGTTGTAATACAATTCGGCCTGCGGATCCGCCTCGTGCGCGAACTGAAACGCCTTGAGCACATAATCCTCGCCGATGATTTTCTTCCACGGTGAGTCATGGAGCGTACCGTTCTCGTTCAACGCCTCGTTCACCACGTCCCAACCGCCGATTTTTCCCTTGTAGCGTCCGACCACGGTGGAAATGTGATCATGCATCCGGGCCAGTAACGTGTCACGGCTGACCGGATTGCCCTGGTCATCCTGAAAGACCCATTTCGGGGTCTGATGCTGCCAGACGAGGGTGTGGCCGACGATGAACATGCCGTTCTGCCAGCCAAACTCGACGTATTGATCCGCCGGCGAAAAATTGTATTGATCCGGGTGGGGATGGATGTGCTCCCATTTCAAATCGTTTTCGGGGCTAATGGTGTCGAACTGGGCCTTGGCGATGGCGGCGGCGGTGGCGTTCTGGCCGGTGAACGCGGCCTGGTTGAGCGCCCCGCCGACGAGGAAGTCCTTTTTGAAGGCGTCCTTGAGGGTGGTTTGGGCGCAGGCATTCAGCAGCAGGTTGACCGTCAAAATGCCGGTCAATGGAATCCACAGGGTTGGAATGATTTTCTGATGGGTTTTCATGGGGTGAGTCCTGCGTTTGGAACCGGGGTAAATTTTTTCCGGCGCCCGGCCAGTTCGTCGGCCATCTGGATGGTCATGCGTTTGTTGATCTTGCAGGCAATCAACAGGACGGTGCAGACGGCGAAGAGGATGCCGACATAGACGCCGGAGCACATGCGGATGCCTTCCAGAGTTCGGGGCGTCTGGGCTTGGTTGGCTTCGTAGCCATACATGCCCATCAGCCAGAGGAATGACGCGGAGCCAAGGGCCAGACCGGCTTTGAGCGCAGCGCCAAAAATAAGTTTAAGAGGAATTGTTTTTTCATTCTGACATCTCGGTTGCCGTTCGCCTACAACATTGGATTTTATTCCTTTCGACCAATTGCCGTCAAAAGTATTCAAGCAAAGCTGCATCTGAAATAAATGGCGCCCCCGCCCGGAATTGAACTGGGATACGCGGTTTAGGAAACCGCTGCTCTATCCATTTGAGCTACGGGAGCATACGCCAAAGACAGGGTGGCTGTGAGACTCGGATCCCAGATGGAATGTCTCAAAGAACCTGTCGCCAAGTTCCGGCCAATTTTCCGCTCGTTATACCGGCTGTTCATTTTGCCCCTGCCAATATGCCTGACAAGGCAATATGAAAACCGCCGGGATCAAGCATTAAGCTGCAACGCCTTGCGTTCGCAGGCCGCATATTTTTCGACAAGCTTGTCATAAACGCGCGCGGCGTCCGGATTTGGGCGGATTTCACTGCCAGGAACCGGCTCGGTGAAACCGGCGACAATTTCCTCCCACTTCGGTTTTTCTCCGCTGTGAACCAGCCAGCCGTGGGCGGCGCGCAAAGCGGCTCCCAGCGCGGCGCTCTTGGAAACTTCAATCCGCAAGACGTGACAATTCATCACGTCGGCCATGACACGCAACAGCGCCAAATCGTTCGACGCGCCGCCGGTGGCATAAATACAGTCGGGCGCAACCTTCATCCATTGCGAATGCAGCCGCATGGACATCATTTGCGCTTCGATGATAGCACGGCAATTCGCAGCGGCGTCTTTTTCGTCGAGGTCGAAGCGGTGAATGCCGGGCTGGTTGACGCGCGGGACGATCTCCGCCTCAAACCATGGCAACAAAATGCCGCCATTGTTGCCCGGCGGTTTGGTGGCCATCAACTCACCGAACTTTTCCCAATTTTCAATGCCATAAAGGCCGCGGACCTTTTCGCGGGCGAGCGAGCCGTTTTTGAAACAGATCAACGTCATGTAACCGCCTGCCGGCGAACCAAACACGTGACCTTCGCCATGCTCGTCGGTGCGGCATTTTTTCATCGAGCCAAAGTAAGTATCGCTCGTGCCCAGGCTGATGGCGACCATGCCTTCGCGAATCAGGCCAAGGCCGACGACGCTGCACGGATTGTCACCCGACCAGACAAGAGTTTGCGCGTTGGGATTCAGGCCGAACTTTTTTACGAAGTAGGGACTGACTGCCCCGATGACCTTCCCTGATTCGGCGAGCGGCGGCAGCTTCTCCTTCAAATCGGGCGCGGTGGCTTGCAATGCGTCCGCCTGCCAGGTTTTTCCCTGAATGTCCATCAGGTTCATGCCCGCGCCGTCACCGTAATCCATGGGCGCGATTTTGCCCGCCAACAACGAGGCCATAAACGAACTGACCAGCGCGATGCCCGTCGTCTGCGCGTAGGCTCCCGGTTCAGTCTTGTAAAACCTGCGGATTTGAGGGCCGGTAAACCGTTCGAAAGCGTCTGAACCGGTCTTTTGTGCCGTGGCTTTGACGCCGCCAAGTTTTTCCCGGATCTCCGCGCATTCCACGGCGGTCGAGGAATCCATCCAAATCGGGGAAGTCGGACGCGAAAAGACACCGCGCAGGTTTTCGGCCAGAGTTTTTTGCGGATTCAGATTTGCCAACGCGGCGGCGGCGCGGTTGTTTAAATAGACTGACCCATGTTGCTGTCCGCTGCCGCTGACGGCCAGAATTTCGCCCAGTGCCACGCCGTCCTTCTTCATTCCGGCGAAAATCAAGTCGAGCGCCTCGGCCCACATCAACGGCGAACTGTGTTTAACCAGCGGGTTGGGATTGGGCAGCACACCATTTTGAGTTTTATAATGCGGCAGCGCGCGGTCGAAGTTCAGCGATTTGTCATACACGACTTTGCGACGTTCGTAATCAATCACCACCGCGCTCAAACTTTGAGTGCTTGAATCCAAGCCGAGAAATAATTTTGCCATAAAAATTTAGTAAAACCGCGATCGGCGCTGCTGTCAAGGACGGGATTTTGTGGTCCGTGACAATTCTCATCGCTTTGGCGGTCAACAAAGTCCCCGCGCCAATGTGTGTGTCCCAGTCGTATTTCAAGGTATAAATTCCGGGATACAAGACCTGTATTGCTGCAAATTTTTTTGTTTTTTTCGCTGTTAGAAGTTGACTGTACACGCGCAGTTCGTTAGCTTTCGCCGATATGACAAACGCTTTTAATAACATTTCAAAGATCCGATACGAAGGACCCAAATCCAAAAACCCACTGGCTTTCAAGCATTACAATCCCGACGAGTCCATCGACGGCAAGACGTTGAAGGAACATTTGCGTTTCTCCGTTGTTTATTGGCACACGTTTCGCAACGCGCTCTCCGATCCGTTCGGCGTCGGCACGGCCGTCCGCCCGTGGGATGACGGCAGCAATTCAGTCGAAAACGCGCAAAACCGCGCGCGAGTCGCCATTGAATTCATCGAAAAGCTGGGCGCGCCGTTTTATGCCTTTCACGATCGCGACATCGCACCCGAGGGAAAAACGCTCGCCGAAACAAACAAAAATCTCGATGCCGTCGTAAAGGTCTTGAAGGAAGAACAGCAGCGCACCGGCATCAAACTGCTCTGGGGCACGGCCAATTTGTTTTCCAATCCGCGCTACGTTCACGGCGCGTCCACGAGTTGCAACGCCGATGTGTTCGCCTTTGCCTCCGCGCAGGTGAAGAAGGCGCTCGAAGTCACGCACGAACTCGGCGGCGCCGGCTACGTTTTCTGGGGCGGACGCGAAGGTTACTGGACCCTGCTGAACACCGACATGAAGCGCGAACTGGATCACCTCGCCAAATTCCTGCACATGGCCGTGGACTACAAAAAGAAAATCGGTTTCAAAGGCCAGTTCTACATTGAGCCAAAGCCCAAAGAGCCGACCAAGCATCAATATGATTCCGACGCCGCCGCGTGTCTGAATTTCCTGCGGGAGTACAATCTGCTCGGGGATCTCAAGTTGAACATAGAGACCAACCACGCCACGCTTGCCGGCCACTCCATGCACCACGAACTCGAGGTCGTCGGAGCGGCGGGCGCGCTCGGCTCGATTGACGCCAACACCGGCGACGAACTGATCGGCTGGGACACCGATCAATTTCCCACCAGTGTTTATCTGACCACGCAGGTCATGCTCACGGTTCTCAAGTATGGCGGTTTCTCCACCGGCGGACTGAATTTTGACGCCAAGGTGCGCCGCGAGAGTTTTGAGCCGGTGGATTTGTTCTACGCGCACATCGGCGGTATGGACGCCTTCGCGCGCGGCCTGAAAATCGCCGCCGCCATCCGCAAGGACGGCCGGCTGGCCGAATTTGTGAAGGAGCGTTACGGTTCGTGGAATACCGGGATCGGCGCAAAAATCGAGTCCGGCAAAATGAACCTTACCGAACTTGAAGCTTACATGCTTCAGAAGGGCGAAGTGGCGCCCAACGTTAGCGGCCGGCAGGAATTTCTGGAAAATCTCATCAACGAATTCATTTAAAAACAGCTTCGGCTGAAAGAAGATGTAGTTGAGGACGCCTCGCGCAGGCCGGCCATGCCGGCATGAGCGAGGCGGTTTTATTTGATGGTCACACTCACCGGCAGGCGCAACCGGATATCGTCCGAGGCGGCGCCCAACATCAGCTCATACCCGCCCGGTTCCACTGTGTATTGCTTTTTGAGCGTGTCCCAATAGCGAAAACGTTCCACTGGAATTTCCATGGTGACCTGGGCTGTTTTTCCTTTCGGGATATGAACCCGGGCAAAAGCACAAAGCGCGAGCTTCGCCTGAGGCAATGCGGATTTTATGTGTCGAAAATAAACCTGTGCCACTTCATCGCCGTCGCGTGAACCGGTGTTCGCGATCTGGAACGTGAGTTTTAAAGTGCTGTTCGCGGTTGCGTTTGTTGTGGCCAGCGCGGCGTTGCGGTAATCGAACCTCGTGTAACTGAAGCCATGCCCGAAGGCGAACAGTGGTTGGCCGTTGAAGCAGCGGTAAGTGCGGTTGCTCATCGAATAATCTTCAAACGGCGGCAGATCGTCCGTGGAACGATAGAACGTGACCGGCAGCCGCCCGGCGGGATTCGCATCGCCAAATAAAACCTCGGCCACCGCCCGTCCACCCTGCCCACCCGGATACCACGCCTGCAAAATTGCGGGCAGGTTTTCTGCTGCCCACGGCATGGCGATGGCGCTACCGCTGCAATTGACAAAAACGACCGGCTTCCCGGTCATTTGCAACGCTTTCAGCAAATCCGTTTGCACGGACGGCAGTTCGATGCGCGTGCGGTCACCGCCGCTGAACCCGTCGTAATGCACGGGCATTTCCTCGCCTTCGAGTTGCGGGCTTATGCCGCCGACGTAAACGACCATGTCCGCCGAATCTGCGGCTTCGATGGCCTTGGTCAACATCTCGGCATTCGGCTGGTCCGAACTGTTCCACATCGTCAGCGGACAACCCGTTTCGCAGGTCACCTCGATGTTCGTGCCGGCGACGCTCTGGATGCCATCCAGAATCGTCACCGGGTTCGACGGCTGGCCGCTGTAATTGCCGAGCAGCACCTGCACCGAACGCGCGTTCGGGCCGATGACGGCGATGCGTTTTATTTTCGCGCGGTCGAGCGGCAACAATCCGTCATTTTTCAACAGGACAATGGATTCCCGCGCGACTTTGAGCGCCAGTGCTGCGTGTTCGGAGCTGTTGTTTTGTGTTATCGGAATTCGGGCGTAAGGCTCCATGGCCGGCGGATCAAATAATCCCAGGCGGAACCGCGCCTCGAGCACGCGACCCAGCGCGGTGTCAATCTCCTTTTCCGAGATCAATCCCTCTTTGACCGCGCGCGCCAGCGAGTTGTAATCGGTGCCACAGCAAAGGTCGTCACCGGCTTTAACCGCGAGCGCCGAGGCTTCTTCCGGAGTACCGGTGAATTTGTGGTTGCCGTATATGTCGTAAATCGCGTCGCAATCCGAAACCACATGGCCATCGAAACCCCATTGCTTGCGCAGCAGGTCGGTGAGTAAAAGCGGATTCGCGCAGGCGGGTTTGCCATAAACGGAATTGTAAGCGCCCATTACCGCGCCGACACGGCCTTCGCGCACGGCAGCCTCGAATTGCGGCAAATAGGTCTCGTAAAAATCGCGTTCGGGCGGTTCGGCGTCGAAACGATGACGTTCCGGTTCGGGCCCGCTGTGAACGGCAAAGTGTTTCGCGCAGGCCATGGCCTTGATGTATTTCGGATCGTCGCCCTGCAATCCGCGGATAAAAGCCACCGCCAATTGTGCCGTAAGGAACGGGTCTTCGCCGTAAGTTTCCTGGCCGCGGCCCCAGCGGGGATCTCGAAAGATATTGATATTGGGCGTCCAAAATGTGAGGCCATAATATTGCGCGCTGTCACCATTATGTTTGCTGACATAATCGTTGTGCTTGGCGCGCGCCTCGGTGGCGATGGTGTCCGCCACTTCCTGCAGCAACGGCGTGTCCCAAGTTGCCGCCATGCCGATGGCTTGTGGAAAAACGGTGGCGACGCCGGAGCGTGCGACGCCGTGAAGACATTCATTCCAATAATTGTAAGCGGGAACGCCAAGTCGCGGAATCGCCGGAGCGGCGTTGCGCATCTGTTGCGCTTTTTCCGCGAGCGACATCCGGCGCACAAGGTCATTCACGCGCGCGGCCGTCGGCTGTGAGGCGTCCTTCCAAATTTCCGGTCCTTTGACAAGGGGCGGTTTCAACGCGGCGGGGTCTTCAACGTCAAGCAAATCCGCCGTGCGCATGAAAATAAGGGATTGTCCGGAAATGTCCTTGAGTTCAAACGAGTTCAACTTCGCCGTGTCAATACGACCGGCGAACTTGAGCGTGAGCGGTCCGCTCAACGCCTCGTCCGCGTGCTCAACCTGGCCGGTAACGAAATACACTTTTCCCGCGCCACCGGCGGCGGCAAAAATATCGAGATTGCTCGCGAGCACTTGCCTGCCGCAAGTAATGTCGAACACACGTTGTCCGGCGTTGGTGAAATCAACCTCCGCAAAACCGAGCAGAACGGTGTATTGGCCTGCCGGAAGACCGGACACGGACAATGTAAAATTCGTCCCGTAAATCTCCTCGCGGAACGCCTCTTCACCCCGCCACGTCGCTCCTTCAATTGTGGTCACTCCCCATGCCCGTCGGTGATTGAACTCGCCGCTGATACGGACATTTTTGTCGCAGGCGACACAAACTTCCTCGTCACCAAACGCGACGCAGGGTGAAAACCAGATGGTGAGAACCGCCAATGCCCAAAGAATCAGCCGGTGCATGGTTTTAAAGTTACCCAAGGCGGATGGCGCGCGACAAATTTTATTTTGCCGCGGCCCGAATGACCGCGGTGAACGCCGGCTTGGGTTGGCCGTCGCGGTCGAACAGAAGCGGATGATTCACACGTCCTTGTGTGTTCAGCCAGGAATCCCCGTCGGTCACACCCCAAAAAGTCACGCGTCCAATGACATCGCGGTGTTTGAGATACACCTCAAAAAGACCGGCATAACGTTTTGCCAGCGCCTGTTGAACGTCGTCCGGCAGCCCCTTACTGTAAGTGTCCGCCCCGGCAACCAGCTGGGCATTGACGTTGATGTCCGCCGTCTTATTTTCCTGAGTGGCGGGCACGACGTCGATGTCCAGTTCGGTGATCGCCACTTTTACGCCGAGCCTGGCGAAATCAGCAATAGTGGCGTCCTCCTGTTCCAAGGTCGGCCAATCCATTTTAAGGTGCCCTTGCAAGCCGACAGCAGTGATGGGAACACCCCGGGCCTTGAGCTTTTTGATCAACTCAACCGCACCTTTGCGCTTTGGTTCTTCCTCCAGCGCGAAATCGTTGTAATACAACTCTGCTTCGGGATCTGCTTCGTGTGCGAATTCAAACGCCTTTGCAATGTAATCCTCACCTATGATTTTCATCCAGCGCGACTGGCGTAGTGTGCCGTCTTCGTTCAAAGCTTCGTTCACCACATCCCAGTCTTTGATCCGGCCTTTGTAACGGCCGATGACGGTGTGAATGTGGTCGCGCATTCGTCTCAGCAGCGTATCGCGGTCAATATCTTTGCCATTCCCATCTTGAAACACCCATTCCGGGGTCTGGTTGTGCCACACCACTGTGTGCCCAACGACAAACATTCCGTTCTTTTGGCCAAATTCCACATAACGGTCCGCCGCCGCAAAATCGTACCGGTCCGGTTCAGGATGAACCGGTTCCCATTTCAAAACATTTTCCGGGCTGATGGTGTTGAACTGCGCCTTGACAAGTGCAACAGCGTTGATGTTCTGGCCGGTGATCTCGGCTTCATTGAGTGCTGCGCCTATGAGGAAATCGTTTTTGAAGGCATCCTTCAAGGTGGCTTGGGCGTGAACGTTGGTTAACGCCGTTGGAACACCGGTCGAGGCCGAGGACATCGACATAAGATTTTCCCAATGAGGCTTCAGCTATGGGGTTTGAGCGGCGAATTTTTTCCGGCGTTCGACGAGCTCATCCTGAATGCGAAGGTTGAGCGCCTTGCCAATCGGGTAGATCATCAAGCACACGATGCCAATGGCGAAGGGAATGGCAGGGTAGAGGGTCGCGCACAGGCGGATGCCAAGCATCGCATGCTCCGATTGGGCCACATTGGGGACGTAGCCGTAGGCGGCGAGCAGCCAGCTGGCGAGCGCACCGCCGAGGGCGAGCCCGGCCTTGAGCGCGAAGACGATGCCCGCGAAAATAAGCCCGGTGGCCCGGCGCGAATTTTTCCATTCCGAATAGTCGGCGACGTCAGCCATCATCACCCACAACAGCGGAACCGTCGGACCCCAGCCGAGCGGCCACAAAATGCTCAATACGAACATCAGATTCATCGAAGTAGGAGTAACAAAGTACACCAGTATGGTGGCAATGGTCGTGACAGTCATCCCGCCAATGAAAACCGCCTTCTTGCCAAAGCGGTCGGCAAGCGGCTTGGAGAACATGATACCGACAATCTGAATCAAGCTGCCCAGCGTCATGAAGAAGGCGAGACCAACGGCCGAGGCATTGGAACCATCGGGCTTGACGATGAGGCCGAGGGCATCCAGGGCGGATTTCCAACCGGTGACTCCGCCAGCCCCTATCGAAGCAAGGCCGACCTTGTCGAGGAACCCACGGATTGCACCCTGATCAAGGTAGTAGGCGAAGTAGTAATTCAAGGCGCTGCCGCGCAACACGAGCGTGGTGAAGACGAGCAGCGTGAGGATGAACATCACAATCCATGGTTTGCAGGTCAATACATCCTTTAGGTCGTCGCGCAGGGACGACTTCTGCCGCGGATCGGGCTGCACCCGTTCACGCGTATTGAAGAACGTGGTCAGGTAACACACAATCATGACCGCGCCGAATATGCCCATGGTAATGGCCCATCCTTTGGCGCTGGTGCTGTTACCCTGGCCGAATTTCGCGACGAGCGGCAGGACCAGGGCTTGGATTAAAAGCTGCCCGCACATGGCGGCAACGAAGCGATAACTCGCGACGCTGGTGCGTTCGCTGGCATCGGGCGTCATAACACCCATCAACGCCGAATAGGGTGTGTTGTTGGCCGAGTAGAGTATCATGACCAATGTGTAAGTCAGATAGGCATATACGAGCTTGCCGGTTGGCCCGACATTGGGAGTTACGTAAACCAGCCAGAAAATGACGCCGAATGGGATTGCCGTAAACAGCACCCAAGGCCGAAACTTGCCCCAGCGGGTTTTGGTGCGGTCGGAAAGGGCACCGATGACCGGGTCAATGACCGCGTCGCCCAACCGCAATATGAGGAACATAAAGCCAAGTGCGACGGCCGAAAGCCCCACCGTGTCCGTATAAAAACGGTTTTGGTAGAGGATCATTGACATGAAAAAGAAGTTGGTCGCAACGTCGCCGAGGCCGTAGCCGGCTTTTTCCCTGAATGAAAGTTTTTGATGAACGTGCTCCGTCATAGTTTGATATGTTGGTTGAAGGGTTTATTTTCCCACCTTAAAAATCACCTTCTGCCAATCGGCTTCGCGGGAGGAATTGCCAAACACAACGTCAATTCACCCGATTCAGCCACATTTTTCATATTGATGTCGTAGAATGCGAATGGCTCCGGCGTGATGTCAAGCGAAACCGTTTTCCTGTCGGAACTCGATGAGAATGTCCCCTTTGAGGCGGGGTTGCGGTAGCAACTCCGGCCACAACATGAAGACATTGAAAATGAGCCGGAAAGAACGGGATCGGTTGACGATTATGGCTGGCGTGAAGCCGCCAGGAACTGACACCGGTGCAAGGCGACTGGACGGTGGCTTGTGGCGGCCACTGGTATCAACTGGACGGCAACACGAGGCCTTGAATCTGGGGCGGCGGAAAGTGATCGTACGGACGCTGCGGGATGGGCGTGTGCAGTTGGTGTCTCGGGGCAGGAAACTGAAGTGGCGGGAACTGCCCGGGCGGCCCCTGCGAGTGAAAGCCAAGCTGGTGAAGGTCCAGCGCGCGGCGCTGCCGCCGTCGGCGAATCATCAGTGGCGGCGGTTTGGGATGGGCGTTGGGCGGGAGTTATTGGCGCGGGGTGAAGGCGAGCGGACGGCCGGGGACCAGATCAACGAACAACAACCAAAAAAAAGGGGACATTCTCTCCTGAGTTAACAGGGGGACATTTCTAAAGAGTTTTGACATGCGCGGCTGAAGGTGTGACGGGTGACCGGTGTCGCGTGGCACGAGTCTCGTCACTTGTCACGCGCCACACGTCACATTCAACGGCGAATTGATTTTGCAGTTTCACATTTGCCGGTTATTTTGTCGCCATGCGTTTCATTGGCAACATCATCGAAAAATTGCAGCGGCATCCGAAGCGGGTTGTGTTTCCCGAAGGCACGGAGCCGCGCATCTTGCAGGCGGCCCGGCAGTTTTACGCGCTGCGGCTGGGCGCGCCCATCGTGCTTGGCAATCCGGCAAAAGTGACGGAAATCGCCGAGGGCTTGAACACTTCCATCGAGGGCATCCGCATCATTGACCCCGTCGAAAGCGAAGATCTGGATAATTTCGCCAAGCGTTTCCTTTCGCTTCGCCGCGCCAAGGGAATTCGCGCCACGGAAGCGCGCGAGGCGATGCTGCAGCCGAATTATTTCGGCACGATGATGGTGGCGATGCACCAGGCGGACGGCCTGATTTCCGGCGCGTCGCACATCACCGGCAGCGTGTTGCGTCCGCTGTTTCAAATCGTGAAAGCCGCGCCGGACATCGCCACCGTGTCGAGTTGCATGATCATGGAGGTTGAGGACACGCGCGTGGGCGAAAACGGCGTATTGTTCATGGCCGACTGCGGCGTCGTTCCCGATCCGACCGTGGATCAACTCGCCGATATTGCGGTGACGACCGCGCGGCTGGCGCGCCACATGCTCGGTGTCCGGCCGCGCGTGGCGTTGCTGTCGTTTTCGACCAAGGGCAGCGCGTCGCATCCGTCCGTCGACAAGGTGCAGGCCGCCACCGCGATGGCCAAACGCAAGGCGGAACAGTTGTTTTTGGAAGCCGACTTCGACGGTGAATTGCAGGTGGACGCCGCCCTCGTGCCGGAAATCGCCGAACGCAAATTGCACGACAGCCAGGTTGCGGGACGCGCGAACGTGCTGATTTTTCCCGAACTCAATTCCGGCAACATTGCCAGCAAGCTCGTCCGGCTCGTCGGCCATGCGAATGCGTACGGACATATTTTATTGGGCTTGAACCGGCCGGCCGCGGATGTTTCACGCGGTTCAAACGCGCACGACATTCTTGGCGTCGCTTCCATCATCGGGGTGCAGGCGATTGATTATCAGAAACTTTATCCGGGCGCCGACGCACATTTGCCCGGCGAGTAAATGAACACCACCACGCCGCGGGTTTTTATTGCCGCCACGCGCCAGAACGAAGGCAAGACCACCGCGTCGCTCGGCCTGATTGCCGCGTTGCAGGAACATTTTCCGCGCATCGGCTACATCAAACCCGTCGGCCAGCGCTTTGTTGAAATCGAGGAGCAAAAAATTGACGAGGACACCGTGCTCATAGATGCGGTGTATCGCCTGAACTGCCCGCTGGTGGACATGAGCCCCATCGCCGTCGAGCCGGCCTTTACCCGCAAATACCTTGAATCGGCGAACAACGAAGCGCTGGTCCAACGCATCCAGAACGCCTTCGACCGCGTGGCGTGGGAAAAGGATTTTGTGCTGTGCGAAGGGTCCGGGCACGCGGGCGTCGGCTCGGTTTTCGATTTGTCCAACGCGCAGGTGGCGAAAACGCTCGGTTGCAAGGTCATCATCGTCACCCAGGGCGGCATCGGCAAACCGATTGACGAAGTCTGCCTCAACCAGGCGCTGTTTGAAAGGGAGGGCGTCGAAATCATCGGCGTCATCATCAACAAGGTGCTCGAGGAAAAAATTCCCGAAATCGCCCGGTTCGTTGGCCGCGGTCTCAAGCGCAAAGGGCTGGAACTGCTCGGGGTCATTCCGCATCAACAAATGCTGTGCAACCCGACGGTGGATTTGATTCGCGAAGAACTGCGCGCCGAATTGCTCAATACGCCGCCCACGTTGCACACGCTCGTGGACGACGTGGTCGTCGGCGCGATGGGCGCGCACAACGCCATGGAATTTTTCAAACGCGGCGTGCTGCTCATCACGCCCGGCGACCGGGAAGACATTTTGCTTGCCGCCGGGGCGACCATGAGTCCGCATGGCGATGAGAAGATGGCGGGCATCGTGCTGACCGGCGGCATCCGTCCCGGCGATAATGTGCTCAAGGCGTTGCAGGCCCTGCCAGTGCCGGTGTTGCTGGCGAAGGCGGACAGTTATCAGGTTGCGTCCAAAGTCCACAACCTCACCGTCAAAACGCGGCCCACCGACGCTGAAAAAATTTCCCTCATCCGTGACATTGTCGCCAAAAACGTGAACGTCAAAAAAATCATCCAATCCTTGTAACATGACAACCCCACTACCCACCAATACCGTGCTGAATAATCTGCCGGTTTATCAACCCGGCCGCCCAATCGAAGAAGTCGCGCGCGAACTCGGTCTGGATCCCGACGGCATCATCAAGCTCGCGTCGAATGAAAACCCGCTCGGCCCGTCGCGCCTGGGCCTTGCCGCCATGCGCCAGGCGCTCAAGCAGGTGAACCTTTACCCCGACGGCAACGCGTTTTACCTGAAACAAAAGCTGGCCGCCAAACTTGGCGTGATGCCGGCCAACCTCATCCTTGGCAACGGCTCCAATGAAGTCATCGAATTGGTCGGGCACGCGCTGCTCGCGCCCGGCGCGGAAGTCGTCGTGTCGCAGTACTGCTTTGCGGTTTATCCCATTGTGACCGCCCTGTTCGGCGCAAAACTCGTCGTCGTGCCGGCGAAAAATCACGCCCACGACCTCGACGCGATGCTTGCCGCCATCACGCCCAACACGCGCATCGTCTTTGTCGCCAATCCGAACAACCCGACCGGCACCACCGCCAGCCGCGAGGAACTGGCCCGCTTCGTCAACGCCGTGCCCGCAAATGTCCTGCTGGCATTGGATGAGGCCTACATCGAGTTCCTGAACGAACCGCTCGATCTGCTGCCGGAAATCCGAAACGGCAGCAAACCGAACCTGCTTTTGATGCGGACGTTCTCGAAGATTTATGGCCTGGCGGGAACGCGAATCGGCTACGGCATCGGGCATCCTGACTTCATTGCCGCGCTCGAAAAAATCCGCCAGCCGTTCAACATCAACTCGGTGGCGCAGGCGGGCGCGCTGGCGGCGCTGGACGACACCAAGCACGTTGAAAAGACGCGCAAGGTCAACTCGCGCGGACTCAGACTCTACGCGCGCACATTCCGCAAACTGGGCTTGGAATTCGTTCCGTCGCAGGCGAATTTCATCCTGGTGCGCGTTGGCGACGGCCAGCGCGTGTTCGGGGAATTGCAGAAACTGGGTGTCATCGTCCGTCCGATGGGCGGCTATCAACTGCCGGAATGGGTGCGCATCACCGTCGGCACGCCGAAGGAAAACAAACGGTGCCTCGAGGCGTTGAAAGCCGTGCTGGGGCAAAACCAGGCAACCAGCTAAACGGTTCTCCCTCTCCTCCAAGGAGAGAGCGGGGTGAGGGAGGATGTGCGGATCAAATCTGCCAGCGCCGTAGGCGCGAAATCTTTGTAGATTGAGAATTCAATTTTTCAAAAGCTCCGTAGGAGCGACATCTTCCGAATATGCCGCCCCGACGGGGCTTGAATTTTGTTTTGGGTTGTAGTTCTACAAATATACCGCGCTACGGCGCTGTTTTTGTGGATAACCGTCCGGCCAATCCGGTCGCGCGAATTTTCAAGGGGACGGCGAACGTTTCTTCTTCATGCTGAGAATTTCGGCAATTGAAATATCAATGTCCATAAGGAGATATTCGATTGCGAACGTTCTTCCAGGCGCTAGAGTGAGTTTGCGTTGCTCAATGAATTTTTTAAGGTTGCCGGATGTCGTCCTAACAATTTTCACAACCAATTTCATTATGAAGCTGTGCCAATTACGGTAATCCTTGCGCGACACAACAATTGAATCCATGAAAAGCCTCTGCGGGACTTCATCTCGCCTGAGTTTTTCAGAGGCGTATTCTATGGTATAAACCCCGGCATGATGGACAAGCAGGTTCCTGTCGTTAGAGCATTTTCTATTTAGATAGACGCATATTTGGCGTGACGAAAGAAGCCTCGACAGTGTGTGGCAGAGAAGGAGTCGAGGGTTGTTGCCAAGGCTGAATGTAGATCCTCCAAGGTGCGGGCA
>Ga0208188_1000690_pt1 | contig 18192 bp, 18 predicted proteins | sample June2015DPH_8_50_FD_184698 | JGI IMG/M metagenome (GOLD analysis project Ga0208188, IMG submission 184698) | Peatland microbial communities from SPRUCE experiment site at the Marcell Experimental Forest, Minnesota, USA - June2015DPH_8_40... | ecosystem: Environmental > Terrestrial > Soil >...
GATGAGGTGCAGCGCCGCCTCGCACAGCTCGGCGATGTTGTGCGGCGGGATCGCGGTCGCCATGCCCACCGCGATGCCTTGCGAGCCGTTGGCGAGCAGATTGGGGAACGCGGCCGGCAGCACGACCGGCTCCTGCATAACCCCGTCATAGCTGGGTCGGAAGTCCACGGCATCTTCGTCGATGCCCTCGAGCAAAAGCCGCGCGGCTTCCGTCAGCCGCGCCTCGGTATAGCGGTAGGCCGCCGCGTTATCGCCGTCGACATTGCCGAAATTGCCCTGGCCGTCGACCAGCGGATAACGCGAGGAAAAATCCTGCGCCAAGCGCACCAGCGCGTCGTAGATCGCCTGGTCGCCATGCGGATGGAAATTGCCCATCACGTCGCCGACGATTTTTGCCGATTTCTTGAACGCCGCACCGGGATCGAGGCGCAACAGCCGCATGCCGTAAAGGATGCGGCGATGCACCGGCTTGAGCCCGTCGCGTGCGTCGGGCAGAGCGCGATGCATGATGGTCGACAGCGCGTAGGCGAGATAGCGCTCCTCGAGCGCCTCGCGCAGCGCGATCTCCTGCACGTCGCCGGTTTTTTCCGGGGGAATCAGCTTTTTGTTCATGGCGGAGCGGTAGCGCGGTTAGGCGTTGCGGACAAGAACAGCGGCAAGAAAGCGCGCGCGCGCGTCCGGCACGGCGAGACCGCGCGGCGCGAAGGCGTGACGATCGAGAAAGAAACCGGTCAGCGCGAACGCATCGGCGAGATCGGCGGCGGACGCCGGCTCGGTGTCGGCGCGCAGGAAGCTCGGGAGCCGCAGGAGTTTTTCGCGATACGCTTCCCCTGCCGCGCCCGACACGGCACGGCCCGAGCGCGGCGAGACATAGACAAGATCATCCTTGGCCCCGGTCGCGGCGCAGGAGGAAAGATCGAGCCCGAAGCCGAGCTCGGCCAGAAAGGCGAGCTCGAAGCGCGCCACCATGGGACCGACGACCGAGGGATCGTCGAGAGCATCCAGGATCTGTTCGAGCGTGGCATGAATGCCGGCATGCGGCTCGCGTTCGGCCAGCAGCCGGCACAAAGCCGCGAGATGGGTCACGCCATGGACGGCATGCGCCGCGGTAAGAATGCCGGCCGCGCGCAGATTGATGCCCTCGACCAGATAATGGCCGAGATGATCGTCGAGCCGCGCCCGCCAGGTCGCGCGCAGCGAATTGCCGGGCTGCAGCACGCCGCGCAGCCGGACGCCGGTGCCGCCGCGCACCAGCCCGAGATGGCGGCCGCGCTCTTGCGTCATCAATTCGAGAATGACGCCCGACTCGCCAAGCCGCCGCACGCCGAGCACAATGCCTTCATCGGTCCATTGCATGGGTTTCTATGTAATGCCTTTGTCGTCATTCCGGGACGGCCTGCAGGGCCGGGTCTGGAATCCATAGTCCCGAACTGTGGTTATGGATTGCGGGCTCGCTTGGCCCCTGAATGACGAGAACCCGACTCGGGCTCGATGTTACTCCCGGGGAAACTCCAAGCCCATCTCGCGGTAACGCTCGGGGTCGTCGCCCCACCCCTCGCGCACCTTGACGAACAGAAAGAGATGCACCGGCTGTTCGATCGCCGCGGCGATGTCGGTCCGCGCCGCCGCCCCGATCGCCTTGATGGTCTGGCCGCCTTTGCCGAGCACGATCTTGCGCTGGCTTTCGCGCTCGACATAGATCGTCTGCTCGATGCGCACCGAGCCGTCCTTGAGCTCCTTCCAGACTTCGGTCTCGACCGTCGACTGGTAAGGCAGTTCCTGATGCAGCCGCAGATAAAGTTTCTCGCGCGTGATCTCGGCGGCAAGCTGGCGCAGCGGCGCATCCGAAATCTGATCTTCGGGATAAAGCCACGGACCCGGCGGCACGTGGGCCGCGAACCAGCTTTTGAGGTCGGCAACGCCGTCGCCGGAGCGTGCGGATACCATGAAAGTTGCGGCAAAGGTCGCGCGCTCGTTGAGCGCTTGCGTCAAGGCGAGCAGCGTCGGCTTCTCGACCAGATCGATCTTGTTGAGCAACAGCACCTTGGCCGCACGGATGTCGGCGAGGCCGCGCAGGATTGCTTCCTCGTCGTCCTCCACGCCCTTTCGCGCGTCGATCAGAAGCGCGACGATGTCGGCGTCGCGCGTGCTGCCCCAGGCGCTGCCGACCATGGCGCGGTCGAGCCGGCGCCGCGGCGCGAAAATGCCGGGCGTGTCGACAAAAATGAGTTGCGCTGGGCCTTCCATGGCGATGCCGCGGATCAGCGCTCGCGTGGTCTGTACCTTGGGCGTGACGATGGAGATTTTCGAACCGACCAGCGCGTTGAGCAGCGTCGATTTGCCGACGTTCGGCGCGCCGATCAGCGCGACAAAGCCGCAGCGGGCGGCGGCCTCCGCCGGCTCAACCATCGATCCGGTCGGGCTTGACGCCCTCGCGCGCCATCATGGCGGCGGCAGCGGCCTGCTCGGCGGCGCGCTTCGAGCGTCCCGAACCTTCCGCCGGGGCGAGCCGCGGAAGCTGCACGGCGACGCGAAACTCCGGGTCGTGGTCGGGGCCGGTGCGCGCGATCTCGCGATAGGCCGGCGTCGGTAAGCCGCGCGCTTGCGCCCACTCCTGCAGTACCGTTTTCGGATCGCGCAGCGGCTGCGCCTTTGTCTGCATGCGCGCTGCCCACAGCCGGCCAACCAGCGCTTCGGCGGCGGCGAAACCGCCGTCCAGATAAACCGCACCGATCAGCGCCTCGCAGACATCGGCGAGGATCGCCGGCCGGGTGCGGCCGCCAGCATTGGCCTCCGACGAGCCGAGCCGGATCGCGGCGCCGAGATCGATGGTGCGCGCGATCTCGGCGCAGGTTTCCTTGCGCACGAGATCGGCCAGCCGGCGCGACAGCTCGCCTTCATCGGCCTTGGGAAAGGCACGGAACAGCATGTCGGAAATCACCAAGCCGAGCACGTGGTCGCCGAGGAACTCGAGCCGCTGGTAGCTGCCGGCGCGGTTGCGCGCGCCCTTGAGCGCGGAAATGTGCGACAGCGCGCTGTCGAGGAGCGCCACGTCTGTGAATCGGTAGCCGATGCGCTCCTCAAGCGAACCGTCGCCACGGCGACGGCGGGGCCGGGAATCTTTTTGCCCGGCAACCGCCGCGCGCGGCGCGTTTGGCGCCGGGGCAACCTCAACGGCAGGCGGCTGTTGCGGCGTAGCGGTGGGTTTGGCTTTGCCGCGGCCGCTCATCGTACCAGGGTGAACAGCCGGTTCCAGCGCACCGTCCACGGCCAGCGCCAGACCTCCCAGGCATGGGCGCCGTCCCTGATCGAGAAGAAGATGATCTGCGCCTTGCCGATGATGTTCTGGTAGGGCACGTAGCCGACCTGACTGAGCACCCGGCTGTCGGTCGAATTGTCGCGGTTGTCGCCCATCATGAAATAATGACCGGGCGGCACCTGGTAGACCGGCGTGTTGTCGTAGAAGCCGTTATCGGTGAGATCGAGCGTGGTGTAGATCACCCCGTTCGGCAGCGTCTCGCGGTAGCGCTTGACGCGTTGAACCGCGCCGTCCTCGTCGGCGACGAAGTCCTCGATGCGCTGCCGCTTCACCGGCTCGCCGTTGATGTTGAGCACGCCGTCGATCATCTGGATGCGGTCGCCGGGCAGCCCGATGACGCGCTTGATGTAGTCGGTGGTGTCGTCCTTCGGCAGCCGGAACACGACAACGTCGCCGCGATCGAGCGGCTGGCCCAGAATGCGGCCTGAGAAAATCGGCGGCGAGAATGGCAACGAGTAATGGGTGTAGCCGTACGAATATTTGGAGACGAACAAGTAATCGCCGACCAGGAGCGACGGGATCATCGAGCCCGAAGGGATATTGAACGGCTGAAAGAGAAAGGTGCGGATGACGAGGGCAATGATGAGGGCATGGAACACCACGCGTACGGTTTCGGCGAATCCACCCTCTTTGCGCTTGGTTCCGGTCTGCACGCTCATCGGCCTATGGTTTCCGTCTGCAACTTCTGCCCCGCGACCTTGTAGCCCGTGGGCCATACGCACGCAATTGCACGCGGGATTTCGCCGCGGCGGCGGGCCATTCCGCTTTACCTTGGAATGCCATGGGCTTAACGCCAGAACGTGGCGAACATGACGAATTTGTCATCCGGCATAAGGCCGGCAAAGCAAGCTCCGCCGGGCGGCCGAAATGCGTCGCGTCAAGGGCCGGCAAGCGGGACCGCCGAGATGATCACGACGGCCTGGGCGATAGGCCCGTCGTCGGTGATGGTGAGGTCGATACGCGCCTCGTAGCCCGCCGGCGTGATGGCCTCGAGCCGCCGTTTGGCGCCGCCCGTGAGCGCGAGCGTGGGCCGCCCCGACGGCAGGTTGACCACGCCAATATCGCGCCACCACACCCCGGCGCGGAGCCCCGTGCCCAGCGCCTTGGCGCAGGCTTCCTTGGCCGCAAAGCGTTTGGCGTAGGTCTCGGCCCGGTTTCGCCGTTTTTCCGCCTTCGCACGCTCGGTCGCGGTGAAAATGCGGTCGATAAAACGGTCGCCGTGGCGTTCGATCACCTTGGCGATGCGGCGCACGTCGGTGATATCGGAGCCGATGCCGAGAATCATGGCGGCGCCCGGCCTTTGGCCCGGCCGCGATCCATCGCCGCACGCATTTTGCGCACAGCGGCAGGCAGGCCGTCGAAAATCGCCTCGCCGATGAGGAAATGGCCGATGTTGAGTTCGACAATCTGGCTCAGCGTCGCGATCTGCTCCGCGGTGGCGAAATCGAGGCCGTGGCCGGCGTGGACTTCCAGGCCGACGCGCGTCGCCAGAGCGGCGCCGCGGACGATGCGCTCGAATTCGGCGGCGCCGGCGGCGGCTTGGCCCGCCGCCACCGCCTCACACCAGGCTCCGGTGTGAAGTTCGATGACCGGCGCGCCGATCGCGACCGCGGCTTCTATCTGCGCGGGCTCGGCGGCAATGAACAAGGAGACGCGAATCTCGGCCTCGGCCAGCTCGCCGACCGCCGCGCGCAACGCCTCCCGCTGCCCGGCGGCATCGAGGCCGCCTTCGGTCGTGCGCTCCTGCCGCCGTTCCGGCACGAGGCACGCGGCGTGCGGCAGTATCTTGCGGGCGATGCTCACCATCTCGCGCGTCGCCGCCATTTCGAGGTTGAGCGGTTTGTCGATGCTCGCCTTGAGGCGTGCAATGTCGTCGTCGACGATATGGCGGCGATCCTCGCGCAGATGCGCGGTGATGCCGTCGGCGCCGGCCTTGATCGCAATCTGCGCCGCCTTCACCGGGTCGGGATGCCGCCCGCCGCGTGCGTTACGCACAGTCGCGACGTGGTCGATGTTGACGCCGAGGCGGATAGGGGGAGCGGACATATCGGGCAATTCGCCAAATCCAAAATAATCGCCTGACTATAACTCAAGCTGCGCAAAGCAAATGGCTACCCGTTCACCCGCTCGGCGTTGGCGACCACTTTCTTCGCCCGCAATTGCGAGATGATCGAAGTCAGGTGCTTGAGGTTATAGACCGCGAGATCGATGGTCAGTTCGGTGAAATCCGGCGACTGCCGGATCATGCGGATATTGTCGATATTGCCGTCATGCTCGGCGATCACTTGAGCAATCTGTGCCAGCGTCCCGGGCTCGTTCACCGATTGCACCGCGAGCTGCGCGGGGAAGCGTTGCGGTGTCTTCTCGTCGACGTCCCAGCGAACGTCGAGCCAGCGTTCCGGCTGGTCCTCGAACTCGGTCAGCGCCGGTGAATGGATCGGGTAGATGGTGATGCCCTCGCCCGGCGTCATGATACCGACAATGCGGTCACCGGGAACCGCGCCGCCGTTGGGCGCGAAGCGCACCGGCAGGTCCGAGTTGATGCCGCGGATCGGGATCGCCGCGCCATTCTCCGCCTTGTCCGGAAGCTTGAACTTTACCGCCTTGGCCCGTTTCAGCCCGAACCAGCCGCTCTCCGACTTCGGCGCCACCGGCGTGACGCGCTCGTCCTTGTAATCGGGATACATGGCGCGCACCACGTCGGCGGCTTTCATCTCGCCGCGGCCGACCGCCGACATCACGTCCTCGATCGAAGCGCGGGCCAGCCGCGGCAAGGCGCCTTGCAGCTTATCGTCCGCATAATCGATCTTGGCGCGCTGGCAGAGCCGCTCGAGGATACGCCGGCCGAGCCCCGAATATTGGTCGCGCACGGCCGTTCGCGTCGCGCGCCGGATCGCGGCACGCGCCTTGCCGGTCACGACGATCGATTCCCAGGCGGCCGGCGGCGCGGTCTGCGCTTTCGACGTCAGGATCTGGACTTCATCGCCGTTCTGCAGCGGCGAACTGAGCGGGCCGATCTTGCCGTTGATTTTTGCACCGACCGCCATGTTGCCGACGTCGGTGTGCACCGCATAGGCGAAATCAATCGGCGTGGCGCCGCGCGGCAGCGCGATCAGCTTGCCCTTCGGCGTGAAGCAGAACACCTGGTCGTGGAACAGTTCGAGCTTGGTGTGCTCCAAAAACTCTTCCGGATTGGAGCCTTCGGCCAACAGCTCGATGGTACGGCGCAGCCACGCGTAGGCATTCGATTCGCGCGACAGCATTTCCGTCGGCGAACCGACGCCGTCTTTGTAGAGGGCGTGCGCGGCAATGCCATATTCGGCGATCTGCTGCATGTCGCGGGTGCGGATTTGCAGCTCGACCCGCTGCTTGCCGGGCCCGATCACGGTGGTGTGAATCGAGCGGTAATCGTTCTGCTTGGGTGTCGAGATGTAATCCTTAAAGCGCCCGGGCACGACCGGCCAGGTAGTGTGCACGATGCCCAGCGCCTGGTAACACTCGACCAGGCTGCCGACGACGACGCGGAAGCCGAAAATATCCGACAGCTGCTCGAAGCCGACGGCCTTCCTCTCCATCTTGCGCCAGATCGAATAGGCGCGCTTGCGCCGGCCGGTGACTTCGGCGGCGATGCCGCTGTCCGCGAGTTTTCTGGCGAGCTGTTGCTCGATCTCGGCGATCCAGCCTTTGCTGCGCGCAGCCAGCGCCTCGAGCCGCTCGGTGATGACCTTGTAGGCGTCGGGGTTGAGCTCGCGGAAGGATAAATCCTCAAGCTCCTCGCGCATTTCATGCATGCCCATGCGGCCGGCCAGCGGTGCATAGATGTCAAGCGTCTCCTCCGCCGTCACCCGGCGCGCCTCCGGCGGCCGATACGCCAGCGTGCGCATGTTGTGCAGCCGGTCGGCGAGCTTGATCAGTAGCACCCGCACGTCGTCGGCGATGGCCAGAAGCAGCTTGCGCAGGTTCTCGGCCTGCTTCGCCTCCTTGGAGACGAGGTCGAGCTTTTTGAGCTTGGTCAGGCCCTCGACCAGGACGCCGATGTCGTGACCGAACAGGCGGTCGATCTCGGCGCGGGTAGCGTCGGTATCCTCGATGGTGTCATGCAGCAGCGCCGCCGCGATGGTGGCATCATCGAGCTTCAGATCCGTGAGGATCGCGGCCACCTGCAGCGGGTGCGAGAAATAAGGGTCGCCGGAGGCGCGCTTCTGCTCGCCATGGGCTCGCATGGCATAGACATAGGCGCGGTTGAGCAGGTCCTCGTTGGTAGCGGGGTTGTATTGTTTGACCCGGTCGATCAGCTCGAACTGCCGCATCAGCCGCGGCTTGCGGGGCTTTGGCGCCGCTTCTTCAGCCTCCTGCGGCACCAGGTTTGGCGCGTGCGCAGCCGCCACCCGCAGCCGGGGCTGGTTCTGCATCCGGGGCAAATCGATCGGCGAGCGCGCCATGGCATCCTCGGCGCCGCCGGCAAAGCCGGCGACAGCTGATCGCAAGGATATCATGACGTATGGCCAACGCCACAAGGCGACGGCTTAGGCCCGCAGGAGCGACCAAAGTCGCGGCAGTTCGCTGACTTATCGTTAACCGCGCCGCCTTCGTGGAAAGCCTTACTCTTCCTCGTCGCCGACTTCGACGTCGGGCTCGGGTTGGCTTTCCGGAGGCGTCAGACCTTCCAGGCCCTTGAGCAGCTCTTCCTCGCTCATCCGCTCGGTGGTGACTTCGGTATCGTCGGCATCGACCCCGGTGCCGGGCGCGCCGATCAACGGCACCCCCTCGGGTTCGGGCTCGTCGACCTCGACGTATTTCTGCAGGGAATGGACGAGTTCCTCCTTGAGGTCCTCGGGCGATACCGCCTTCTCCGCGATCTCGCGCAGCGCCACGACCGGGTTTTTGTCGTTGTCGCGGTCGACGGCGATCTGTCCGCCGGAGGAAATCATGCGCGCCCGATGGCTCGCCAGCAAAACGAGATCGAAGCGATTTTCGACCTTGTCGATGCAATCTTCGACGGTAACACGGGCCATAGTCGCGACTCCTGGGAGGTTCCTGCAACGGCACGTTGCCGGGACCGGGCGTTAGGTATCGTCACCGGCGGGCAAGTGCAAGGGCGTTCTCGACCCCCATCCTGAAGTTGTGAAATCTTTTAACTTGGCGTCCGCGAGCCGCTCTGTTACCCAAAATTCGGGAATCTGGTCGCGGCGTCCCGATTTTTGATCTCCGAGCCGCCGCGACGGCGTGCCGCAGTGCTCGCGCCGGAGGGCCCGCGCCATATGGCTCGTGCGCCGTGCTTTTGCACAATGTTCACGCCATGGGCGACGTGGTTTTGCCACTGTGCTTGGGTACTTCGTCAGTAGAACGGTCCCGACGGCGATAAAACTGTTTTGAACAACGCCGGAAATGTCGAGTCCATTGCGGCTGCTCCGGTTTCATCACGAGAAACGCATCAACAGACACCATCGAGAATCACCATGTCGGCACAGATCGAGAAAATCGCGCTCTTCATTGACGGCGCCAACCTCTACGCCACGGCGAAGTCGCTCGGCTTCGACATCGACTACAAACGCCTGCTGCGCGAATTCCAGTCCCGCGGCTATCTGGTGCGCGCCTTCTACTACACCGCCGTGATCGAGGATCAGGAATATTCATCGATCCGGCCGCTGATCGACTGGCTCGACTACAACGGCTATACCGTCGTCACCAAAGCGACCAAAGAATTCGTCGATCAGACCGGCCGCCGCAAGGTCAAGGGCAACATGGACATCGAGCTTGCGGTCGATGCCATGGAGATCGCGCCGCATATCGACCAGATGGTGCTGTTCTCCGGCGACGGCGATTTCCGCTCGCTGGTCGAGGCGGTGCAGCGGCGCGGCGTCCGCGTCATCGTCGTGTCGACGATCTCGACCCAGCCGCCGATGGTGGCCGACGAGCTGCGCCGCCAGGCCGACCAGTTCGTCGACATCATCGAGCTGCAGAACAAGATCGGCCGCGACCCGGCGGAACGGCCGGCGCGGGAGCCGCGGGATGCCCGGGAGGCACGCGAGCCGCGCCACACGCCGCAATTCCTGCAGCGCAGTACCGGAACCCCGCGCGCCGAAGTCGAGATCGAAGACGAGTTTGAGGAAGATTAGGCTCGGCTTATGGCTGCGATGGCGCGCCCGAGCGGCAAGCCCGGCCGCGATTGCCCGCGCTGTCCGCGCCTGGTCGCCTTTCGCGAGGCGTGGCGAAAGCGCGAGCCCGAGTGGTTCAACGCGCCGGTCCCTTCATTCGGCGCAATCGATGCGCGCCTGCTGATTGTCGGCCTCGCTCCGGGGCTCCGCGGCGCCAACCGTACCGGACGACCGTTCACCGGCGACTATGCCGGCGATCTCCTTTACGCCACGCTTGTCGAATTCGGGTTTGCGCAGGGCCGCTACGAGGCGCGTGCCGACGATGGCTTTACGCTGGTCGATTGCCGGATCACCAATGCCGTGCGGTGCGTGCCGCCGGAAAACAAGCCGACCCCGCAAGAAATCGCGACCTGCCGGGCTTTTCTTGCCGCGACGATTGCGGAAATGCCGCGTTTCTCCGCCGTCCTCGCGCTCGGGCGCGTCGCTCACGACACGGCAGTCGTTGCACTCGGCGCCCAGCGGTCAAGCTTGAACTTCGCGCACGGTTCGGCGCGGCCGCTCGCCCATGTCACGCTCTTCGACAGCTATCACTGCTCGCGTTACAACACCAACACCGGCGTGCTCACGCCGGAGATGTTCCGCGACGTCATCGGAAAAATCCGCGCGTTTCTCGGCGCGGCACCGCCCTCCCCCACCCTCGGCGCCAAAGTCGGTGCCGCATAAGCGGGCAATCCCACGGCGAGAAGGTAGCTCGGCTGTCGGACTACCATGCCATTGAACGAGTGGGCTGCTGGCCCAGGGTCAATGGCCGCGCAGCCATGCAACCACGTCCGCGGCGTTCTGATCCGGTGGAAACACCGGATAAAACACTTTGTCGATGACGCCGTCGTCGATGACCAGCGCCATGCGTTTCAGCAGCGTCATCCCGGCGACGGAGAATGTCGGCATGTTCAGCGCCCTGGCAAACGCCAGCTTGGCATCGGACAGGATCGCGAACTGCAGGTGCAGCCGCTCGGCGGCCTCGCGCTGATAATCGGTGTCCTGGGTCGAGAGGCCGAACAGGTGCGACACTCCCAGCGTTTTGAGTTCGGCAAAATGGTCGCGAAAACCGCACGATTGCGGCGTGCAGCCGCGCGCGCCGGGGATGTCGTCCCACCCCGGCGGCAGATCGACGCCCGGCACGCCGGTGCGCGGATAGATGTAAAGCACGCTACGGCCGGCAAGCAGCGCCAGATTGATGGCGCCGCCGCGTGTCGCCGGCAGCGCGAGATCTGGCAGTTTCATCCCGGTGAGATGCCGCGCGGCGCCGTCGTCCTGCGGGACCGGGATGCCGGGAGGAAGAAAAGTCGGATCATGCTTACCGGGTGCCTCGGCCATGCGTGCGCTCCAAATGATCGCCTGCCGGTGATCTTGTCCGAACCCGGCGCCGCTCTTCGGATCATGCGTAAGAAATGAATTCCATCAGCGAGCCGTCAGGGTCGCGGAAGTAGACGCTGGTCCCCGGCCCCTTGGCGCCGAACCGCTGCAGCGGACCACGCTCGATGGCAACGCCGCAGCGTTCGAGATGGCTCATGGCGGCCGCGATCGGCCCGCGCCACGCGAAACAAAGATCGCTGTTGCCGGGAGCCACCGGAAGCCGCGCCACCTCGGCGGGCTCGACGCCGGGACCGTGGACATTGAGCTGCCGGTCGCCGAAGCGGTAGGCATAGCCGACCGGCCGCGCAATCAGTTCCGCTCCCAGCACGGTCGTATAGAACGCATTCGAGCGTTCCCAGTCGGTGACATGAATGACGCAATGGTCCAACGTCACGGGAAGCATTTTCAGCCCTTTTGCCGCAGCAGGCGCCCGCGCTCGCGCTCCCACGAGCGCTTCTTCTCGGTCTCGCGCTTGTCGTAGAGCTTCTTACCGCGCGCTAGCGCCAGCTCGATCTTGGCGCGGCCTTTTTCGTTGAAATAGAGCTTGAGCGGCACCAGCGTCATGCCCTCGCGCTCGACCGCGCCGATCAGTTTGCTGATCTGCCGCCGGTGCAGCAACAGTTTGCGCGGCCGCTTCGGCGCGTGGTTGAAGCGGTTGGCCTGGAGATATTCCGGAATGTTGGAGTTGATCAGCCAAATCTCGCCGCCGCGGGCGTCGGCGTAAGATTCTGCGATCGTCGCCTTGCCCTGACGCAGCGACTTCACCTCCGTGCCGGTGAGCGCGACGCCCGCCTCCATGGTCTCGTCGATAAAGTAATTGAACCGCGCCTTGCGATTGTCGGCGATGATCCGGAGCTTTCTTTCAGGCTTCGCCGCCATGCCGTCCCGCTTTAGCGATTCTTCAGCGCGTCGCGAATCTCGGTCAACAACAGCACTTCCTTGGATGGCGCCGGTGGCGCTGGCGGCGCTTCAGCTTTCAGCCGGCTGATCCCCTTGACCGCAAGGAACAACGCAAAGGCGATGATGACGAAATTGAGAACGAGGGTGAGAAAATTACCCCAGGCGAGCACTGCACCCTGCTTTTTGGCCTCGGCCAACGACGTCGCCGTCACTTTCGACGACAGCGAAAGGAAGTAGTTCGAGAAGTCGAGCCCGCCGGTGACCGCACCGATAATCGGCATAATAATATCGGCGACCAGCGAATTGACGATCGCGCCGAAAGCGGCGCCGATGATGACGGCGACGGCGAGATCGACGACATTGCCGCGCATCGCAAATTTCTTGAATTCCTCAAGCATCCACCCCTCCCCGACGCTAAGATTTTCGTTCCCCGCTGAGCTCAGCGGGAGAGATTAAAGAGGTCAGTTGACCAGCCCGGCATGCACCATCGCCTGGCGGACGGCGGTCTGCGCCCGCTCGCTCGCTGGCACCAGCGGCAGCCGCAACGTGTTGGCGCACTTGCCAAGGAGCGAAAGCGCATACTTGACCGGCGCCGGGCTGGTTTCGATGAACAGATCCATGTGCAGAGGCGCGAGCTTGTCCTGCAGCTTCAAGGCGGCGGCATAATCGCCCTTCAAGCACGCGGCCTGGAATTCGGCGCACAGTCGCGGCGCCACGTTCGACGTCACCGAAATGCAGCCGTGTCCGCCATGCGCCATGAAGCCGAGCGCCGTGATATCCTCGCCCGACAGCTGGTTGAACTCTGCGCCCATGGCCGCGCGTTGCTGCGTTACACGCGTCATGTTGGCAGTGGCGTCCTTGACGCCGGCAATGTTCTTGAGTTCGTACAGGCGCTTCATGGTGTCCACCGACATGTCGATCACCGAGCGCGCCGGAATGTTGTAGATCAGGATCGGAATGCCGATCGCGTCGTTGATCGCCTTGAAGTGCTGATAGAGGCCTTCCTGGGTCGGCTTGTTGTAATAGGGAGTGACGACCAGCACCGCGTCGGCGCCGGCGTGTTCGGCATGCCGGGCGAGATCGATCGCCTCCCGGGTGGAATTCGAGCCGGCGCCCGCCACCACCGGCACGCGGCCGCGCGCTTGGTCGACGCACCATTCGGCCACGGCCTTGTGCTCCTCGTGCGATAGCGTCGGGCTCTCGCCGGTGGTGCCGACGGGGACCAGCCCGTTAGTTCCCTCGGCGATCTGCCAATCGACCAGGGCACGAAACGCTTTCTCGTCGACGGAACCATTCTTGAACGGCGTGACGAGCGCGGTGAATGAGCCTCGGAAGCTCGTCTTGGCAGTCATGACACGATCCTTGGATACGGCCCCGGCCGGGCAGCACGTCGCCGGCGGCGATCCGTGCTGCCTTCAGGATAGATATCGGGTCACAGCCGGCCTTGAAAGCCCCCTCACGCGGCTTATCCTTGGATTCAAGCCGTGGGAAGCGCCAGCCATCTCGCCGGGCTGGGGAACTTCAAACCCACGACACGCACAGGGTTGTGCCCCGCTTTTGCCGTGAAATTCGCCGATTGCCCTGTTAGCTGGCGCGCATTAGGAATTCTTCAATCTTGCCGGCCGAAGAGGAATTGCGAAAGTCGCCGGCGGGAAGCGCTGCGGCAGAAAGGTCAGTGCCGGTGTCGCTCACTCGGCTCATACTCGCGCTCGCAGCCCTCGGTCTGCTGACGGCCGAAGCTTGCGCCTCGCCGCCGTCCGCCGAGTTTCCACTGCCGCGGGCGAGGCCGGCGCTTAAATCCGACAAGCCATTGAAGTCAGCGGCCCATTCAGCACCGCTCAAAGGAGCGGCCGAACCGATGCTGCGCGCGGTTCCGTCACGGCCGCTCGCGGCACCAGCGTCGATTCCGTCCGCGAGCGTCCGCGGCTACGACGCGCCGGAAGGCGCGAGAAGATCCGCGGCACTTGAGGCGTCGCGGCCGACGCCGCTGCACGCCATGAGCGTAGCTCCTCGCGCGGCGCGACCGGTCGCGCCCCTGGCGATGGCGGCAACCGCGAACACATCGCCGCTGGATCTTGCCGCCGTCAAACAGGTAATCGATCTGGCGCACAAGGGGCAGCCTGACGAGGCGACCAATGTCGCCGGCACAATATCCGATCCGCTTGCGCGCAAGCTCGCCGAATGGGTGATCCTGCGCAGTGACGACGCCGATCTTGATTTTCCCCGTTATGCGGCCTTCATCGCCGCCAATCCGAGCTGGCCCAGCATCATGACCTTGCGGCGGCGCGCCGAGGCGGCGCTTTGGCAGCGCCAAGTCGATCCGCAGGCGGTCATTGCCTTCTTCAACAGCGATCCCGCGCGGAGCGCCAAAGGCCGGTTTGCCCTGGCGCGGGCGCTGCTCGCCAAAGGCGACCGCGACGGCGCGCAGGCGGCGGTGCGCGAGGCCTGGCGCAAGGACGGCTTTTCGTCTGACCTCGAGGCGCAGGCGCGCGTGATCTTTGCCGGCCTTATTACCGCCGCCGATGACAAGGCCCGCATGGACACGCGCTTCGATGTCGAGGACGACGATGCCGGCTTGCGGGCAGCGCACCAGCTCGATTCGGTGCAACTCGCCATCGCCAAGGCGCGCATCGCCGTCATCAACAAATCCGCCAAGGCCAAGGCGCTGCTCGATGCGGTGCCGGCTGCGGCCCGGCACGATCCCGGCTATATGTTCAGCCGCATCCAATGGCTGCGCCGCGCCGACAAGATCGCCGAGGCCGCGCAGTGGATGCTGGCGGCACCGCACCAGGCGGACCCGCTCGGCGATGTGGATCAATGGTGGATCGAGCGGCGGCTCATCGCCCGCAAACTGCTCGACCTCGGCGATTTCAAGTCGGCCTACGAGGTCGCCACCGGCGGCGCCACACCGGCCAACGAAAACTATCGCGCCGAGCAGCAATTCACCGCCGGCTGGATCGCGCTGCGGTTCCGGCGCGAGCCGGCGACGGCGCTCGCCCATTTTTCCCGTATCGCCGAAGGCGTCTCCAATCCGATCACCTTGGCGCGCGCCGATTATTGGCAAGGCCGCGCCGCCGAAGCGCTCGGACGCGGCTCGGATGCGCGCGCCTACTACGAGGCGGGCGCACGCTATCCCACCGCCTATTACGGCCAGCTGTCCCGCGCGCGGCTTGGGCTCGACGCCGTCACGTTGCGCAATCTGCCGGAGCCGCCCGCCGAGCAGCGTCGGCTGGAAGTGGCGCGCGCCTTCGAGATCCTCTACGCGCTCGACGAGCGCGATCTCGTCGCCGTCATGGCTGCCGACCTCGCCGACAAGACGACCGACGCCGCCGCGCTGGCGACGCTCGCGGAGATCGCGACGCAGCACAACGACGCGCGCGCGACGCTCTTGATCGGCAAGACCGCTGTGGGCCGCGGCTTACCCTTCGAGCATTACGCCTATCCGGACTTCGGCGTGCCGAGTTACCAACAGATCGGGCCGGAGGTCGAGCGCTGCATCGTCTATTCGATCGTGCGCCAGGAAAGCGCCTTCAACACCCGGGTGGTGTCCAGCGCCAACGCTATCGGCCTGATGCAGGTGACGCCCGCGGCCGGCCGCGACACCGCGAAGCGCTTTAACGTCTCGTTCGATCAGCGGCGGCTGATGGCCGACGTTGCCTACAATGCCCAACTTGGAACGGCCGAGCTCGGCAACGATATCGCGACGTGGCGCGGCTCCTACATTCTCGCATTCGTCGCCTACAATGCCGGACCCCGCCGGGCGAGGGAGTGGATCGAGCAATACGGCGATCCGCGCAATCCGAAAGTGGACCCCGTCGACTGGATCGAGCGCATCCCGATTTCGGAGACGCGCAATTACGTCCAGCGCATCATCGAGAACATGCAGGTCTACCGCGCCCGCCTTGGCAACGATCCGCGGCTCCTGATCGAAGCCGACCTGCGCCGCGGCGGCTGATTGTTGCTCTAGTGTGGCGGTTCAGAAGTCCGCATCATTTTTGCCGCGACCTGCTCCCCGGCGGGGAGAGATGGTGGCGGCGCCTTGGACAAAGCGATGAACGAAGCCTCCCCTCATCTGCTGACGGAACCAAATCGCGGTGCCCGCGAAGCAGGCACGAGCATATTTGTGAGCGCGCAGGACGGACTGCGGCTGCATGTGCGCGAATATGGTACGCGCGGCGCGCCCGGCCTGGCGGTCGTTTGTCTCCCCGGCATCACCCGCACGGTGGCCGATTTCGCGGAACTGGCGCCGGCGCTGGCGGCCGGTCCGACCCGGCGCCGCGTCATCGCCATTGATTCGCGCGGCCGCGGCCGATCCGAGTACGACAGCAATCCGGAGAACTACAATTTCGTCGTCGAACTCGGCGACATCGTCAGCGTGCTGACAGCGCTTGCCATCGGCCCGGCCGTTTTCCTCGGCAGCTCGCGGGGCGGCGTTCTGACCATGTTGCTCGGCGCGGCGCATCCGACCGCTATCGCCGGCGTCGTGCTGCACGACGTCGGTCCGGTCGTTGAGCCGAAGGGCTTGGCGCGCATCAAAAGCTATCTCGGTAAGCTGCCGCAGCCGCGCAGCTTCGAGGATGGCGCCGACATCCTGCGCCGCGTCATGAGCACGCAATTTCCCAATCTGACCGCGGAGCAGTGGCTCGCCGCCGCGCGGCGGGCCTGGCAAATGAAAGACGGCGCGCTGGTGCCGACCTACGATGTCCGCCTGGCCCGCGCGCTCGCCAGCATCGATCTTGAGCGGCCGATTCCCCCGCTATGGAACGAATTCGACACGCTTGCAGGTGTGCCGATGCTGGTGATCCGCGGCGGCAATTCCGACATACTTTCGGCAGAGACCGTGGCGGCGATGCGGGCGCGGCGCGAGCAAATGGACGTCATCGAGGTAGCCGACCAGGGACACGCGCCGCTGCTCGAAGGCGAAAACCTGCTGCGCGGGGTCATCCGCTTCGTCGAGGACTGCGAAATCACGAGCCGCAGAACGCCGACGACAACGACATCGCAGTGAACGCATACGGCCATTGCGCGTCGCGCCGCGACCAAGCAATCCAGCATTTCGTGCAAGTTGCAGATTGCGTCGGCACACGGCGCCCGCCGGCGCTTCGTGTCTCGCAAAGACCAAAAATTCGGCTTACCAGCCCGTCTTGTAATTCAGTCGACCCAACAGGCTCTGGGTCTTCAGGGCGGTTGAGTACATCTCAGGCGCGCCCGCAAGCGGCACGCCGCCGATCGTGTTTGGCGCACCATTCGCCGGGTTGCCGAAGTCGGTGTAGAGATATTCAAGGCCCAGCGACCATTTGGGTGCGAACTGATATTCGACGCCGACGCCGGCTGTCCAACCGTTCACTTCCGTGCCTTGTGAAAATGCTCCGACCGGGCCGCCCTGCAGTGGCGATCCGACATCGGCCGCGGCGAAGCCGCCTTTGACATAGGGGAGCCATTGACCAAACGAATATCCGACCTTGCCCGTTACCGTGCCCAGCCAATTCATGTTGGGGGTCCAAGCGCCGGTCGCGGGTAAATACGGTGCCGTAAACCTGCCGTCGAAGTTCGCCGCCGCCAACGAGCCTTCAAGGCCGAATACGAAATTTCCCGCTTGGAAGTTGTATCCGAAATTGTCGTTTACCGGACGCGTCGCCGCACCGGGCGATGAAAACCCGTTCACGGTTCCCAGACCCGTCCACGGTATGCTGTCGGACCCACCACCGGGTTTGAAATAGAAGCCTGCCCAATCGGGGGTGTTCGGCTGTGCCGGCGTTGCCGGAAAATAATTCAAATCCATCGCGCTAGCGGCTTGCGCGATGCAAGCGCCCAAGCAGGCAACGGTCAGAAGCGTGCAAACTCTTTTAACTGGCACAGGCATTCGCCTCGTTTGCGTCCTTGACGGTCACCGACGAGTTACAAAGGGCCAGAGCTAAGGTTCGAATTGAAGACCGCCGCATTCCGCCGGCCTTGCCTCCGACTCTCCCCCGCCTTGCCCCGAAACATCATATACGCGTTCGGCAATAGGGTCGATTCCACAGCTGGATTAACCTAGCACGCTAAGTCCCTATTTTCTCGTAGTTTTCCGGGCCGGCCGCGCTTTCCTGCCATGTGTTGCAAATATGACTCAGGGGGTTGCCCCCGCTAAACCGATATAAAACGAATGGCGCCGCCGGAAATTCCGGCGGCGCTCAATCATCCTCGTTGCGTCTCAAGCTGCCCGACCGATCGGAGCTCAGACCGGCCTGCGGCTTTCTCAGAACCGGAAGCGGACGCCCCCGGTGGTGGCAACGTTGTTGGTGGCAATATCGCCGGTGGCGATGCCGCCAAACGCCGCCGAGTACGTCACGCCGATGTAGGCATCCCACTTCGGCAGGAACCGCCAGTCGAGAACGAGTGACGCCACTTCGTACGTGCCGGCGCACTGCGAATGGGCAGTCGTGACGGCGCAAACGTTGCCCACGTTATCCGTGTATT
>Ga0208188_1000696_pt1 | contig 18053 bp, 15 predicted proteins | sample June2015DPH_8_50_FD_184698 | JGI IMG/M metagenome (GOLD analysis project Ga0208188, IMG submission 184698) | Peatland microbial communities from SPRUCE experiment site at the Marcell Experimental Forest, Minnesota, USA - June2015DPH_8_40... | ecosystem: Environmental > Terrestrial > Soil >...
AAAAATATCGTGCAAGGCCACGTCGTGAGCTGCGTATACGCTGGGCGCGCCGACTGCGGCGCGGCCGTCCATCAGATCCTTGGTGATCTCGGTCTGCCCGTAGACCATCACCGCCTTGCCGGTGAGTTCCTTGAAGGAGATGCGGTGGCGGCTGCCGTCGACGCAAATCTGCACCCCCTCGTGCACGAGCCCGTCCCTGTGCATGCGGGCGCCGACGCCGGCTTGGTCGAGCAGATCCATGGTGACCTGTTCGATGACGCCGGCGCGGATGCGGCCGAGGACGTATTCGCCGCTTTGCCGTTCCAGGATGATGTTATCGATGCCGTGCTTGTGCAGGAGCTGGCCGAGCAGCAGGCCCGCCGGCCCGGCGCCGATGATGACGACTTTGGTGCGCAAGACCTGGGTTTGCATGACTCACCTTGGCATCCACAGAATGGTTCCGTGGAACTTTGAAATCAAATGGGCGGTTCCTTTGGCAGTGGATTGGTGGGGCCGGCCACCTTTCGACCATCGACGGCGCGCCAGCGCGCCGCTAGGTTACGCCGTCCGGGAGTAACCCGCACGAAACCAGGGAAAGAAACCTATGCTGCGGACCATGCGTCTCGTTTGCTGGCTGGTGTTGCCGGTCGTCGCGCTTCTTGCTGTCCTCAACCCAGCCGTCGCCCAGGGCAGCGACGAGGCCCGCCAGGCTTGCACGCCCGATGCGATGCGGCTGTGTTCCGAATTCATCCCAGACGTGCCGAGGATCACGGCATGCATGAACGCCAAGCACGCCCAGCTCAGCGCCGCTTGCCGCCTGGCGATGTCGCATGGCCACCGGGCCGTCCACGGATATCGGACACATCGAGGGAGGAGCTACCGCCATTGCTGGCACGACCGGCACGGCCGGCATTGCCGCTAATCATCCCCTGATTGGAACGCGCCCGCGCCGCGCTTGCCAAAATCGCCGCGCGGCGGCGCGCGAACGGTCGACGCCTTGAGCGCCGTCACGCGAAAATGCCATGCTGCATGCGCGCCGGCGGCCGCGACGGCCAAAAGCGTCGGCGTTCGAGTTCGGGAAGAGGCGCTACGGTGGGGGCCATGCAGGGGCGAAAGTCGGCCATATCAGCGGCGTTACGCCGAACCCTGCATTGGGGATGGCTCGTCGCGCTGGCCGCCGTGGTGCTGATCGCGGCTTTCGCAGTACCCAAAGCCCAACCCAAGGCCCAGGGTGTTGCGGCCGAGGATGGACCGGTGTTGGCAGCCGTTTCGTCGCTCGGCGAAGCCATGCGCGCCGGCGACCGGACGGCGGCCCGCCGGCTCCTTGCGTTGCAATTCACTTTCGTCGACGCCGGCGGCATGATTCACGCGCGCAGGGATTTTCTTGGGGAGATCAAGAGCATTGCCGCCACTGCCAGTGCCGACGCCAAGGTGCGCAGCTACGGCCAGCTCGCCATGGTTACCGGGCACCGCAAAGCGGCCGACGACAACGATGTATTTTTCCTCGACATCTGGGCCAGGCAGAAGGCCAGCTGGCACGTGCTCTTGATGCAGAACGTCGCGGCCGCGCCGGCGGAGCCGCCATCTGCCGCTCCGGCCGCGGCCGGCGGCGAGCCGAAACAGCACGAATGCAAGAACCCCTGCCAGGCGATCCCCTATCGCGTGCGCTCGGCGGCCGAGCAGGACGTCATCAACACCTACCAGGCGATAGTAAAGGCCATCGTTGCCCATGACGCCAACGAATGGGCCAAGCACGTCGCCGACGAATTCGTGCTCCAGGGCAGCGGCTGGGAGCCAGTCCCGAAATCCGAGCGGGTCGCCGCGATCGAGCGGCAAAAGGAGAGCAATGCCGTTGTGGCGGTCGGCGAGATCCAGACGATGCGGCTTGCAGTGTATGGTGACGGCGCGGTGATGATCACCACCGAGACCGCGCCCGATAATTCACACCCGCCCTACCGCGCCGCGCGGGTGTGGGTGAAGCGCAATGGTCAATGGCAGATGGCGATCAGCGCGCACACCGAGGTCAAGTAGCGAGCCGAATTCGATCGAGTGTTGCACTACTCCTCCAATCCGGTCGGCACGTTCTTGTTCTCGCTTTCGAGCTTCATGCCGGCGGCGAGCGCCATGGTCTCGGCGAGCGCCGCGAAATCCTTCTGCAGATACTGCTCCGGGTTCCGCTGCAAGGTGGCGACGCCGAAGTGGCTTTGCAGCACCTCCCGCGCGGCCGCGGTCACCGGTAGCGGCACGTCCATCTCGCGGCCGAGATCGAGCCCGAGGTCGAGGTCCTTGCGCAACAATTCCGGCGTGAACGTCGTGGTCCAGTCGCAATTGACCAGCGCCGGCGATTTATAGCGGGTGAACATCGAGCCCATCACGCCGTTGTTGAGGAAGGCCAGGAAGGCGTGGCGCGGCACGCCCATCTTGTTGGTCAAGAGCGTCATCTCGATCAAATTTTCGATGACGACGCCGAGCATGACGTTGTGGGCGATCTTACAGACGCGGGCAAGTTCGCCGTTGCCGACATAGGATACGCCCCGCGGCGCGAATACTTCGATGAGCGGCGTCGCCGCCTTGCAGGCTGCCTCGGTACCGGAAACGACGGCGGAGAGTTTGCCGGCTTTGATGACCTTGGCATTGCCGCTGACCGGGGCGGCGACGAACTCGGCGCCGAGCTCTTTGAGCTTGGCGCGGATCGCGGCCGATTCCTCGACCGCGATGGTGGAGCAATCGACCACGATCGGCGGCACCTTGCCGCCCTGGCTGCAGACGCCGTTGTTGCCGTAGAGGACCTCCTGCACGTCCTTGCCGGTGGCGACGATGCAGAACAGCACGTCCACGTTCCGCAGATCGGAGAGACGATCGACGAGCTTGCCGCCGATCTTGGCCAGCGGCTCGGCCTTGGCGCGGGTGCGGTTCCAGATCGCGACATCGTAGCCCGCCTTGATCAGCCGGCCGGCCATGGGCGTGCCCATGCGGCCGGCGCCGATCCAACCGATTTTCTGCCTGTCCGGTGTTGCGTTCGTGGCCATGCCAAACTCCCTTTGCCGGAGGCTCTCCTATCACACGACGCGGAACCTTGTCCGCGCGCGGGGCTGCGGCATGGCCGGGCGCCGTGGCGGCTTTGCATTTCTTGACAGAGACTTATGGTGCCGTCATAAGGACCGCGCGCGTTGCCGGGCGGCACGGTTAACGTCTGTCGGCACGTGCTTCTACCAGCAGCAGACTCGACTGGAAAATGCCGGTCCGGTTCCGAGCACTAGTGCGGTGGATTTACAGATTAAATCCAAAATCGCATTAGAATCATAAATTTGCCGGTGGCCTGGGTTCTTGCACGAAAGCGTGCGGCAAGCGGTTGCGAGCTTTCGGGACACCTAGGATCGAACACAAGGACGCAAGATGTTCGCGGTCTTCAAAACAGGCGGCAAGCAATACCGGGTGGCCGCCGAGGATGTGCTCAAGGTCGACAAGGTCAAGGGCGCGCCCGGTGAGATCGTCGAGTTCGGCGAGGTTTTGCTCGTGGGCGGCGACAGCGTGACGCTTGGCGCTCCGACCGTCGCCGGCGCGACGGTCGCGGCCGAGGTGCTGGACCAGGCGCGCGGTCCCAAGATCATCGCCTTCAAGAAGCGGCGGAGGAAGAATTCCCGCCGCAAGCGCGGTCATCGCCAGGAATTCACGCTGTTGCGCATCACCGAGATCCTCACCGACGGCCAGAAGCCGAGCAAGACGGTGCCGCCGCGGCCGAAACGCGCGCCGGCGCCTGGACCGGCAGCCACGGACGATACCGGGGCGACCGGGTCCGAGACTGCGCCCGCCGCGTCGGAAGGAGCCACGGCGAAAACGCGCAAAGCTCCGGCAAAGACGAAGCCAAAATCCAAGCCGCAGGCTAAAAAGCCCGCGGCCAAGGGGAAGCAGCCCGCGGCCAAGGGGAAGCAGCCCGCGGCCAAGGGCAAGAAAAAGAAGTGAACGAAAGCGGTGATGCTTTTGTCATGAATCCGGTATAGGTAGCGGACAAGAAAGGTTCGGAGGCCAGCAATGGCTCACAAGAAAGCAGGCGGGTCCTCGCGCAACGGCCGTGATTCCGGCGGCCAGCGGCTGGGACTGAAGATTTTCGGCGGCGAAGAGGTCGTTGCCGGCAACATCATCGCGCGCCAGCGCGGCACCAAATGGCACCCGGGCCGCAATGTCGGCGTCGGCAGGGACCACACGCTGTTTGCGTTGATCGACGGTCGCGTTGAGTTCCAGGCCAAAACCAAAGGCCGCGTATTCGTATCGGTACGTCCGATGACGGAGGCTGCGGCCCAATAACACGGTGGATCATATGAGGTCCGCCGGCATCCAGTCGAACCGGCGGGCCCCAATGGGCTTCGAAAAGGGGGAGACCGCGATGCCGGCTCCCCCTTTCGGTTTTCTGCAGGAGCCCACTGATGAGCCTGTCGGAGGAAGTGCTGGTGGACGCACGGCGGGAACGCAGGAGTCCCATCCTCGAGACCGAGCGGTTGACGCTGCGCTCGCCGTGTCCCGAGGACATCAAAGCGATTGCGGTCCTTGCCGACGATCGCCGCATCGCCGAGAACACCGCGCGCATCCCGCATCCCTTTGGCGTCGACGACGCCGAACGATTCGTCGCGACCGCCAACAAGCGCGCGGGCGAAGCTTGCTTCGTCATCACGCTCGACGACACGCTGATCGGCGCCTGCGCGGTCGATCCGCGCGAGGACGGTCCGGAGATCGGCTATTGGCTCGGAGCGCCCTATTGGGGACAGGGCTTCGCCACGGAGGCGGTGCGCGCAGTGATCGACCACGCTTTCGGCGATCTGCAGCATGAGGCGTTGCAGGCCGGCGCGCGCGTCAGCAACCCGGCGTCGCGTCGGGTGCTGGAGAAATGCGCCTTCCAATGGACCGGCGTCCGCCTGTCTCGCATCCGCGCCATCAATTCCGCAGCGCCGGTGGACCGCTTCCGGCTCGATCGCAAGCTTTGGGTCTCGCTCAAGCGCTGGGGCCCGGTGCGGCGCGTGGCGTGATGGGCATGGCATTCGCGGCCTTGGGTCCCTACCGGGGGGTTGTTGACAGTGCCAGGCCGGAGGAGGACGATAATCACGGGTGGCGATCGCTTCTTTCGCGTTTCGCCCCCGCAAATGGACGATGAATGGAGGTGCCATGCCCCCGGGCCAGTCAGGCCGCGTTGACCGCCGCGGCACCGTTCGGGCTGTGGCGTAGCGGCGTTAGCGAACGGCGCGTCGGGAGCGGCCTATCGGGCCGCAGCAGTGAGGCAAGGCCCCACTTGGCCCCTCCCGGCGAAGCTTCCCATTGACGATCGTCCCGATTCCTCCGGTTTATTATTGCATCCATGTTGTATTGGGGGCTGCGCTGCGCCGAACAGGCGGGTTCGGCCAGGGCATCCCATATAATCTCCGATGAAATTCCTCGACGAGGCCAAGGTCTATATTCGCTCCGGCGACGGCGGTAACGGCTGCGTGTCGTTCCGGCGCGAAAAATTCATCGAGTTCGGCGGCCCGAATGGCGGCGACGGCGGCAAGGGCGGCGACGTGATCGTGGAAGCGGTGGAAGGCCTCAACACGCTCATCGACTATCGCTTTCAGCAGCACTTTTTTGCCAAGAACGGGCGCGCCGGCATGGGCAAGGACCGCCATGGCGCCAACGGCGCCGACGCCGTGCTCAAGGTGCCGGTCGGTACGCAAATCTACGAGGAGGACGGCGAGATCCTTCTCGCCGATCTCACCAAACTCGGCCAGCGCGTCGTGCTGGCGCGCGGCGGCAACGGCGGCTTCGGCAATGCCTATTTCAAGTCCTCGACCAACCGCGCGCCGCGCCGCGCCAATCCGGGCCAGCCCGGCGAAGAGCGCACGATCCGGCTGCGGCTGAAGCTGATCGCCGATGCCGGCATCGTCGGCCTGCCGAATGCCGGGAAATCGACGTTCCTCGCTCGCGTCAGCGCGGCGAAGCCGAAAATCGCCGATTATCCGTTCACCACGCTGCAGCCGCAGCTCGGCGTCGTCGAGATCGACGGTCGCGAATTCGTGCTGGCCGATATTCCCGGCCTGATCGAGGGCGCGCATGAGGGCGTCGGCCTCGGCGACCGCTTCCTCGGCCACGTCGAGCGCTGTCGGGTGCTGCTGCATCTCGTCGACGGAACGGGCGGCGATGCCGGAGCGGCCTATAAGACGGTGCGTACGGAAATTGCCGCCTATGGCAACGGTCTCGCCGACAAGCCGGAAATCGTCGCGCTGAGCAAGGCCGACGCGCTGAGCGCCGATGACATCAAGCAGCAGCTGGCGCGGCTCAAACGCGCGGCAAAGAAGCAGCCGCTCGTCGTCTCGGCGGTGAGCGGAGACGGCGTCGCCGAAGTTCTGCGTGCGCTTTATCAGGTGATCGAAAAAGCGCGCCCCACCGCGGCCGAGGCAAGCACCACGACCTCCGCTTGGCAGCCGTGATGGGCGTGCCGGCGGCCGCGTAGGGTGCGGCTGCCGGAAGCCGCCGGGGTGGTTTGTTTGGATTAGGCCCGTCCGATCGCTACATTAGCGGCATGTTTAGCCAGCCAAGGATGCATCATCGACCCCGCAATGTGCGGTTGGAGACGCTGCTGCGGCTGCGTTGGCTCGCTGTGCTCGGCCAGTTCGTGGCCATCCTGGGGGTGCATTTCGGCCTCGAATTCGATGTTCCGATCTGGCCCTGCCTCGCGGTGATCGCGCTCGCGGCGCTCCTCAACGTGGCGCTGGGGGTGGTCTATCGCCAGACGCAGTGGCTCGAGCCCGACCGCGCCGCGTGGCTGCTCGGGTTCGACATCGCCCAACTCGCGGCGCTCCTCTACCTTACCGGCGGCCTGGAAAATCCGTTTTCCTTTTTGCTCCTCGGGCCGGTGCTGATCTCGGCGACGGCGCTGCCGCCGCGCATGACGTTGTTGATCGGCATCTTCGCCATGGTCTGCGCCACTGTGCTGGTATTCTTTCATTACCAGCTGCCCTGGGACACCGAGGATCAGCTGGAGCTGCCCGAAATCTACACGGTCGGGGTCTGGCTCTCGATCCTGCTGGCGATCGGCTATATCGGCGTCTACACGTGGCAAGTCACCGAGGAGGCGCGCCAGCTCTCGGATGCCCTGGGCGCAACCGAACTCGCTTTGGCGCGCGAGCAGCATCTCTCTCAGCTCGACGGTCTCGCGGCCGCCGCGGCGCATGAGCTCGGCACGCCGCTCTCCACCATCACCGTGGTGGTGCGCGAAATCGAACGCGCGCTGCAACCGAATTCGCCCTATGCCGAAGACGTGAAATTGCTGCGCGAACAGGCGCAGCGCTGCCGTGAGATTCTCGCCAAGATCACCGAACTTCCCACCGGCGAACCGTTCGATCGCGTGCCGCTTTCCGCCCTGATCGAGGAAGCGGTGGCGCCGTACCGTGATTTTGGCGTCTCGATCGTCGTCACGCTTCCCGACGACCGCACGGCGGAGCCGCTCGGCGCGCGCAATCCGGCGATCCGCTACGGTCTCGGCAACCTCGTCGAGAACGCGGTCGATTTTGCCAACAAGCGGGTCGACATCCTGGCGCAATGGACCGCCGAAGAGGTGAGCATCACGATCAGCGACGACGGGCCGGGCTTTGCCCCCGAAGTGCTGGACCGCATCGGCGCGCCCTATGTGACCCACCGGCGGCCCGGGCAGCGCGGGCCGAACGACGAGGAAGAGGTGTTCGGGCTTGGCCTTGGTTTCTTCATTGCCAAGACCTTGCTGGAACGCTCCGGCGCCAAGCTTTCGTTGAAGAATCAGGCCTCCCCCCGGCACGGGGCCCTGGTTACCATCGCCTGGAGTCGTGCGGATTTCGAGCGGCCGCTGGCGGCGGCCCCTCTTGAGCGGGCGGCGCCGGTTTCTTAAATCAGGCAAGAGCGGGGCGGCCCTGTGGTGGAGTAGATTGCCATGACCAATGTGATGACCAACGCCACGAGCCGTCCATCAACGGCGCCGCTGTCGGGCGAGCGTACCCTCCTCATCGTCGAGGACGATAAATCGTTCCTGCAGCGGCTGGCCCGCGCCATGGAAGGCCGAGGTTTCGTGGTGACCACCGCCGAGTCGGTCGCCGACGGTCTGTTGCAGGTCGAGAAGGCGGCGCCCGCCTTCGCGGTGGTTGATATGCGGCTCGGCGACGGCAACGGTCTCGACGTCATTTCGGCCATGAAGAGGCGCCGGCCGGAAGCGCGCGCCATCATCCTCACCGGCTACGGCAACATCGCCACCGCGGTGAATGCGGTCAAACTCGGCGCCGTCGATTACCTCGCCAAACCGGTCGATGCCGACGACGTCGTTGCCGCCCTGCTCGCGCTCGACAACAAGAAGATCGAGCCGCCGGAGAATCCGATGTCGGCGGACCGCGTGCGCTGGGAGCACATCCAGCGCATCTACGAATTGTGCGGGCGCAACGTTTCGGAAACCGCGCGCCGCCTCAGCATGCACCGCCGCACCTTGCAGCGTATCCTCGCCAAGCGCGCGCCCAAATGAGTCACTCTGCGTTACGTCACTTCGATTCCGCTTCGTAGACGCCGTTCCAGTCCGGCGGCGGCGGGTCGGCGCGGTACGCCTCAATGCGCTCGACATACATGTCGTAGAGGCCATCGACGCCGAAGCCGTTGGCGAGCTTGCGGCAGCGATCGATCAGGCTCTTCGCTTCATCCCATTGCTGCTTGCGGTACGTCGCCAGCATCGCCGCGTTCAGATCGCGCAAGTCTTTGCAGCGCGGGTCGTCGTTCACTTCGGCCCGGCCGAGCACGGTGAACACCACTTCGGGCTGCTTTTTGCCTTTCACTTGGATGAGGTCGATCTCCATGGTGGCGAACTCCGTCTTCGCCCCTTCGGCGGTGCGCGAGCCGATCACCATTGAGAGGCGATAATCCTTGGTCCGCGATTCGAGCCGCGAGGCGAGATTGACCGTGTCGCCCAGCACCGAATAGTTGAAGCGGAAATCGGAACCCATATTGCCGACAACGCACGGACCGCTATTGAGCCCGATACCGATGCGCAGCGGCATATAAACGCTACCATTGGCTTCGGCCTCGCGCTTGAGCTCGACGTTGAGCGCTTCGGCCCGCGCCAGCATTTCCAGCGCCGCGTCGCAGGCATTGGCCTCGTGCTCCTCGTCGTCGACCGGAGCGTTCCAGAACGCCATGATGGCGTCGCCGATGTATTTGTCGATCGTGCCCTTGCGCTCGATGATGGCGTTGGTCAGCGGCGTGAGGAAGCGATTCATCAAGCGGGTCAGGCCCTGCGGATCGTCCTTGTAGTGCTCGGAGATGGTGGTGAAGCCGCGCACGTCGCTGAACAGGATGGTCATGCGGCGTTCCTCGCCGCCGAGCACCAGCTTCTCCGGCGACTTTGCCAGCTGCTCGACGAGCGGCGGCGACAGGTAAAAGCCGAACGCGGAGCGAATCTGCTGGCGTTGCTTCTGCTCGCGGAAATAATTGACGAAGGTGAGCACGAGATAGATCAACCAGAACGACATCAGCGGATAAGTGAAGTCGATGAGCAGGTTGTGCGCGACGAAGAAGTACAGCGACACGCCGATCAATCCTGCGATCAGCAAAGCGCCGACCGCGATCACGATCGAGGCCGGCAACATCGGTGCGGCGATGATGATGGCAATCCCAAACACGACCGCAGCGACAAGTTCGACCGCGATCGCATAATTGGGGCGTGCCAGCAGCGCCTGGGTCAGTACGCTCTCAAGGATCTGGGCGTGGACCTCGACGCCGGGCATCGCCGGCTCGACCGGCGTGGTCTTGATGTCGAGGAGGCCGGTCGCCGAGGTGCCGATCAGCACGAGTCGGCCGTTAAAACGATCGGCCGGCGAGCGTCCGTGCAGCACATCGGCGGCCGATACATAGCGCGCTGGATCGTGCTTATTGAAATGCACCCAGAATTGGCCGTTGCCGTCGGTGGGCACTTCAAGACCGGGCACCGCCACCGCGCGCACGCCGGCGTCGTCGGTGCGAACGAGGATGGCGCCGGCGCGGGTGACGACGCGCAGCATTTCCAGGGTCAGCGCCGGCACCAAAGTATCCTGCGCGTTCATGACCACCGGGACGCGCCGAATGATGCCGTCGCGCTCAGGTTTGATCGAGAACAGCCCGCGCCCGGCGGCCGCCTGCTCGATAGCTGGAACGTTGCGCAGCAATCCGGGAAACGTCACCAGGAACGGCCGTGGATCGGGGCCGAGAACGGCGAAACCGGTTTGCAGCGCCATTTCGGCTTCGCTGCGCGGCGAGGGCGTCGCCGCCCCGGCTTGGCCGACCACGACGCCGCCGGTTTGTTTGATCGCGTCGGCCAAGACCTGGTCGTTGCTCGGCAGCGCCGTGAGCTTGTCGCGGGTCGCCGCATCGAGGCCGCGGAAGCTCGCCGCCGCGACTGCTGGCGACATGCGATCGGGCTCGGCGAAAACGATGTCGAAGCCGATCGCCGCGGCGCCAAGCTCGCGCAGACGGGTGACCAGATCGGCCACCACGGTCCGCGGCCAGGGCCATTGCCCGATCTCCTTCAAGCTCGCTTCGTCGATGTCGGCGATGACGACCGGCCGCGCGGTCTGTTGGCGCGGCCGCAGAACCTGAAGGAGGTCGAATGTGCGAAGCCGCACTTCTTCGAGCGGCCGCGGATCGGCGATGCGCAGCGGCACCAGCGCGAACAAAATAAGCGTGCATACCGCTCGCGCCAGACCGAATTGCCGCGCCCAGCGAACGATCAGCTTCATTGGTTGCCGATCCCCTGCGCTCCCCGCGCGAATCGTGCCGCACAATTATAGGCGTTCACTTCTCCCGGAACGAGCGCATCAGCTGATCGTGCAGCGGCTTGACCAGGTACGAGAGCATCGTGCGCTCGCCGGTCTGGATGAAGGCCTCGACCGGCATGCCCGGCGTCAATTTGATGTCGCCGAGGCGGCTGAGCTCGTCGACGGTCATCGCGATGCGGACGAGATAATAACTCTGCCCGGTGCGCTGGTCGGTGCTGGTATCCGCGCCGGTGCGCACGACGGTGCCGTTGAGCTCGGGAGTCGTGCGCATATTGAACGCAGAGAAGCGGAGCACGACCGGCTGACCGAATTGCACCTGATCGATGTCTTTGGGCTCGACCTTGGCCTCGACCAACAGGTTATCCGCCTCGGGCACGATGAGCATGATCGGGTCGCCGGCGGTGACGACGCCGCCGACGGTGTTGGCCGTCGACTGGAACACCACACCGTCCTGCGGCGCGCGGATGTCGGTGCGCTTGAGCTGGTCCTCCGCCGTCACCTTGCGCTCGACGTATTCGCCGATCTTGCTGTCGGTTTCGCGCAGTTCCTTGGCGACGTCGCTGCTCAATTCCTGATCGACCTGGAGAATTTGCAGCTCGGTCTCGACGATCTTGCCCTTGGCCTCGGCGGCGGCGGCAACGAGTTGGCCGCGCTCGCCTTCCAGCCGGGCTTGCTCGCGCTCCAGCGACGTGAGCCGGTTGAGCTGGACCAGGTTTTTCGCCCACAAATCGCGCACGCCGCCGAGTTCCTTCTCGATCAGCGCCGTCTCCTTGGTCTTGGCGTCCTGCTGGGCGGCGAGCCCGCTGATCTGCTCGCGCAATTGCTGGATGCGCTGGTGCAGTTGATCCTTCTGGCCGAGCCGCGCCGTGCGCCGAAGATCGAACAGCTTGCGCTCGCTGGCGAGCGCCTCCTTGACGCTGGGGTCGTCGATGGCGTCCGCGAGCTCCCTGGGTACCGCGACCGTATCGGCACCGTCGCGCTCGGCGGCAAGCCGCGCTTTGCGCGCATAGAACCCAGTGAGACCCTTGGTGACGATCGCCAGATTGGCCTGGGTCACGGTTTCATCGAGGCGAATGAGAATATCGCCGGCCTTGACCCGGTCGCCGTCGCGCACCCGCACCTCGCCGACGACTCCGCCACTTGGGTGCTGGACCTTCTTGACGTTGGAATCGACGACCAGCGAGCCTGGCGCGATGAGCGCGCCAGAGATCTCGGCAGTCGAGGCCCAGCCGCCGAGTCCGACGCCGAGGAACGCTACTAGCGCGCAGCCGACGATGACGTGGCGGCGGATCGACGCGCGGGAATTCTGGGGCGCCTTGCTGCTCATCCCTTTCCTCCCTGCTCCGGCACCACTTTCAAAGCTCGCGGCGTGCTCGGCTGGGTCATGCGGTTGAGAATATCGTCTTTCGGCCCGAACTGCTGCTGGCGGCCCTTGGCCATGACCAGAATGTAGTCGACGCCGGCAATGGCGCTCGGGCGATGGGCGACCACGATGACGATGCCGCCGCGGGCGCGAATGCCGAAAATGGCCCGGGTCAGCGCTTCGTCACCCTCGGCGTCGAGGTTGGAGTTCGGCTCGTCGAGCACGACCAGGAACGGGTCGCGATAAAGCGCCCGCGCCAGCGCGATGCGCTGGGCTTGACCGGCCGACAGCGCGCTGCCCTGATCGCCGACAGTGGTCTCATAGCCGTTCGGCAGGTTGACGATGAGGTCGTGGACGCCCGCGGCCTGCGCCGCAGCGAGGACGGCTTCGGGATCGGGCGGATCCTCGAAGCGCGCGATGTTCTGCGCGACGTTGCCGGGGAACAATTCGACGTCCTGCGGCAGGTAGCCGATGTGCCGGCCGAGCGCCTCCGGCGACCACTGATCGACGCTGGCGCCATCGAGGCGGATGCTTCCCCGCAGCGGCGTCCATACGCCGACCAGCATGCGCGCCAGCGAGGATTTGCCGGACGCCGTCGGTCCGATCACGCCGAGCGCCTTGCCGGCCGCCAGCGCAAAGTTGACATCCTGGCACACGATCTTCTGTTCACCCGGCGGGCTAACCGCCGCGTTCTGCACAACCAGCGACTTCACCGGCGGCTGCAACGGCATCGGTTCGGTTCGCGGCGGCAGGTAGCCGAGCAGCCGCGACAACCGCTGCCAGCCTTGCCGCGCGGCGACGAAGCCGCGCCAGTTGGCGATGGCGAGATCGACCGGCGCCAGCGCGCGGGCGCCGAGGATCGAGCCGGCGATGATGATGCCGGGCGTGGATTGGCCATGGATGACGAGCCAGGCGCCGACTGCCAGAATCGCCGACTGCAGCAACAGCCGCAGCACCTTCGACATGGCGCCGAGTCCGCCGGCGACGTCGCTGGCGCGGCCGCTCGACAGAACGTAACTGCGATTAAGGCCGCCCCAGCGCTCCGCGATGCGGCCGACCATGCCCATGGCCGTGATCGCTTCGGCGTTGCGGCGGCTCGCCTCCATCAGCGCGTTGCGCGCCATGGCAAATTGCGTGGCGCTGCGGGTCGGCCGCCGGGTCAGCACTTCAGTCACGACGGTGAGCGTGACCAGGACGATCGCGCCGGCGAGCGCGGTGAGGCCGATATAGGTATGGAACAGGAAACAAATGGCGAGGTAGATCGGCATCCAGGGCAGATCGAACAGGGCGACCGGCCCGGCACCGGACAGAAACCCGCGCACGGTATCGAGATCGCGGATCGGCTGCGTACCCTCGCTCTTGCCGCCAATCTTGAGCGGCAACCGGACGATGGCGTCGTACACGCGCGAGCTCATCGCTTCGTCGAGGCTATGGCCGACACGAACAAGGATGCGGCTGCGGATCGCGTCGATGACGCCTTGCGCGGCGTACAGGCCGGCCACCAGGATCAGCAGCGCGACGAGCGTCGGCACGCTGCGGCTGGGCAGCACCCGGTCGTAGATTTCCAGCATGAACAGCGCGCCGGTGAGCATCAACAGATTGCTCATGCCGCTGAACAGCGCGATGGCGAGAAACGCTCTCCGGCAGGAGGCGAGCGCAGCAGCGAGTTCGGAACTCGCGAGCGGCTGCCGCAGCGGGCGGGAAAGCGGGCTCATGAGCGCGTGCTTACCACCGTACCAGACGTAATACCATCATTGAGCCTGCAAATGACCGGCCGTCCAGGGGATCATCATACCTTGGTTTACGATGGAACGGGGGGCTTTTGGCGCAAAGACGCGGCCGAGCCTGACCAAACGCGGCCAAGCCTTAGCCGAGCCGCGCAAGCAGCCGCATTAAGCCCGCCACCAGGCCGGCCTCTTCGGACATCATTCCTAATCAGATCGACAACCGGCCGGTATTCCGCCTGACCGGCAGTTCCCGTGCGGCAATCAACAAATGCCCGCACGATATCGTGCCGGCCTGCGCGCACAGGCCGGCGCCGATTCGTACTCAAAAACTGGCTTCTGGTAAATCTCAGGAGCGAGAATCGAGCGAAAGCCCGATGCTGAACGCCTTTTGCCGCGTCGCGCCCTCGGTTCTTTTCAACTTCCTGGCGATTTGCGACGCGGCGGTTTTCTTCTTCGCCATCGTCTTCAGTTCACGAACTTCGGTCGCCGTCCAAGCGCGCCGCTTCTTTGACTTCTTAGCCATAAATCCTCCTTTTAAGAAAGGCCAACTTGTATCCCATAACGGGAGCGGAAGAAAATACAACAGATGGTTTGAGATCCTAAGGATCGCAGCCATTGTCCGAAGATGCGCCCGCAGATACGGTAGGGCAAGTTAAGAAACAGTATTGTTAGATCGTTCTTAGCAATCTATCGGCCCGGAAGCAAACCCAACTTATGGTACCCAGCGCCCGTTGTTGATAGCCGAATAGTTGATTGTTCCTGCCGTGTGCCGCGAGCCGCATGGAATAGCCGCCTCCCTGGGGCTCGGCCAGCGCCAAGTGGGCATGCCGAGCAGATGTCCGCCGACACCAACGCGCCTCCGAGCAAACAGGACCTGCTGCGCCGATGGCGCTTCGCTTCAGGCCTCCGCTGGCAGTTATGAGTGCAAGCTGGACCCCTAATAGATGCCGGCAGGCGCGCGATGAGGGCTTGCGGCCTGTAAGCTCGCTTCCTAGCTTGGGAAAGAGACAAGGATCGCCGGGAACGGGACGCGGCCATGGAAGAACTCAAACTCGTCGCCCTCGACACGGACGACATCGAGATCGTCTCGGCCCATGTGCAGGACGCGCTCGTCAAGGTCGCCGATATCTTCTGGCTGCCGCGCGAGCACCGGTTCGTGATGGCGCTCAAACGTTTCGACTGGATGAATGCGGTCGATGTCAATGGTGTCAGGGACGTCAATGCGCTGGGTTACCGCCGTTGCCGGACCGCGCTGCGGTTCGAACGCGTTAACGCCTGCAAGTGCCGAAATCTCGACCAGACCAACAAGAATGCAACGCTCAATCTGCTTGCGGTCGAATTTGTCGAGCGCGATTCCCCTTCCGGGATCATCACGCTGACCTTCTCCGGCGGCGGCGCCATTCGTCTCGATGTCGAATGCCTGGAGGCGGAGCTGGCCGACCTCGGCGAGGTTTTTGCGGCCGGGTTGTGCCCGGATCACTTCGCCGCCGATACCACGGCGGCCTGACGCCGGCTAGGTCTCAAGCCGCGCGCGGCCGTTGCGCCGGCGACACGGCGAAAAGCTTCATCAGCACGACGATGGCGGCGAGCGTCGCCGCATAGACGATGAGCTGCATGGCGGTCGGCTGATCGACATAGCCGATCAGCGTGTGCAGCGCCCGGCCGAGAAAGCTTTCGTCGCTCAGGATCCAGGAGGTGTCCCATACCGTCTGGTCGAAAGCGGTGAGGATGTTGGCCTGTTCCAGGAAGGCGATCGCCTGCGCCGCCATGCCCGCGGCCAGAAATGAAATCAGGGTACTGGTCACGGCGAAGAGGTAACGCGTCGGAATCGTGATCAGGCCGAGATAGGTCAAGAGACAGACCAGCGAGCCGAGAATGAGCCCGATCACGCCGCCGATCAGCATACCGGCGCTGGCGCCGCCTTCCGCGGCGGCGACCCCATAGAGAAACAGCACGACTTCGGAACCCTCGCGCAGCACCGCGATCGTCACCACGGCGGCGAGCGCGGCCAGTGACTTCGAGCCCTCGACCACCGCCTCGCCGGCGGCACGCATCTCGGCGGCCAGCTCCCGGCCGTGGCGCGCCATCCACACATTGTGCCAGCCCAGCATCAGCACCGCGAAGCTGAGGATGGCGGCATTGAACAGTTCTTGGCCGTTGCCGCTGAACAGTTGCGACAGTCCTCCGGTGAACAGCGCCACCACGCAGGCGCCGAGCACGCCGGCGGCGACGCCGCCCGCGACCCAACGGCCGCGCCCGGCAACGCCGGACGTCACCGCCATGACGATGCCGATGATCAAGCCGGCCTCGAAGACCTCACGAAAGACGATCAACAGCGAAGGGAGCACGGGCACCTCACGGCACGACGATCATGGTACGACCAAGAAGCCTTGCGTCTGACGGTGGAAGTCGTCGAAGAAATTGTAGCGGCCGGGCGCCAGCGGCCGCACATGCACGACCGCCTGGCCGCCCGCCGGGATCACCTTCTCGAAATGCAGGGCGCTGCTTTCGAATTCGGCGGCGATGGAGCCGAGGTTCTTGACCTCAAACGTAATCGGCTTTCCCGCCGGGGCGTGCAATTCGGCGGGCTCGAACTGATGATCCTTGATCGTCAGCGACAGCAGCACCGCGTCGTCCGCGCGCGCGACCGCCGCGCCGAGAACCAATATCAACGCGGCCAGTACCGGGCTGGACTTGGTGAGCGCGTTTCTTGTCATGACCGGCAAAGCGCCTGTCGCCGCCCTTTTGCTAACTTGGAGCATACGAGGAATTGGGCAAGCGCAGACGTTTTGTCAATCAGAAAGCCGAGATTAGAATTGTTATAATAAAAGAGAACTGATAGGGAGTTTTGTTGAATGCGACTATCTGAATTCGTCATGGCCGGGTTCGTCCCGCCTGCAGGGCCGTAGCGTCGCGCCGCTTGCGCGCAACGGCCCTTCGGCGTGGCGAAGGCCGGCCATCCGCGTCTTTGGTCGTCGCGGTTACCAAGAGGTGGCGCCATATGACGTTCAGCGCACCAATGCACAAGGCAACATGATGGCCATTCGTCTCGATACGCGCGCCGCCGATTTTGCGCAAAAATTTCGCGCGTTTCTCGACACCAAGCGCGAAGCGGCGGCCGACGTCGATGCGATGGTCCGCGCCATCGTCGCCGACGTTGCCGCCCGCGGCGACCGCGCGTTGCGCGACTACACGCAAAAATTCGACGGCTTCGACCTTGCCAGCGTGGGCCCGCGGGTCACGCCGCAGGAGATGGCCACCGCGCTCGACGGCTGCGAGCGCAAGGCGCGCGACGCCATCGAATTCGCCCGCGACCGCATCGAGGTCTTTCACCGCCGGCAGGTGCCGCAGGACGACCGCTTCACCGATGCACTCGGCGTCGAACTCGGCACCCGCTGGACGGCGATCGAGGCGGTGGGGCTCTACGTGCCGGGCGGCACCGCCGCTTATCCGTCTTCCGTGCTGATGAACGCCGTGCCGGCCAAGGTCGCCGGCGTGCCGCGTCTGGTCATGGTGGTGCCGGCGCCCGGCGGCGTGGTGGCGCCGCTGGTGCTGGCGGCGGCGAAACTCGCCGGCGTCGACGAGGTTTATCGGGTCGGCGGCGCGCAAGCGATCGCGGCGCTGGCTTACGGCACCGCGACCATCGCGCCGGTCGCCAAGATCATCGGTCCGGGCAACGCTTATGTCGCAGCCGCCAAGCGCATCGTCTTCGGCAAGGTCGGCATCGACATGATCGCCGGCCCCTCCGAAGTGCTGATCCTTGCCGACCACACCGGCAATGCCGACTGGATCGCCGCCGACTTGCTGGCGCAAGCCGAACATGACCCGAGCGCGCAAGCCATCCTCATCACCGACGACGAACAACTTGCCGCTGCGGTCGAGCGCGCGGTCGAGAGCGCGCTTGGTCAGCTGTCGCGCAAAGAGGTCGCCGCCGCTTCCTGGCGCGATTTCGGCGCGGTGGTCCTAGTGCGCGATCTCGACGAAGCCGTGCCGCTGATCGACGCCGTCGCCCCCGAGCATCTGGAAATCGCGACGGCCGACGCCGAGCGGTTGGCACGTCGCATCCGCAATGCCGGCGCGATCTTCATCGGCGCGCACACCCCGGAGGCGATCGGCGACTACGTCGCCGGCTCCAACCACGTGCTGCCGACGGCGCGATCAGCGCGGTTCTCGTCCGGGCTGGGCGTCCTCGATTTCATG
>Ga0208188_1000697_pt1 | contig 18048 bp, 16 predicted proteins | sample June2015DPH_8_50_FD_184698 | JGI IMG/M metagenome (GOLD analysis project Ga0208188, IMG submission 184698) | Peatland microbial communities from SPRUCE experiment site at the Marcell Experimental Forest, Minnesota, USA - June2015DPH_8_40... | ecosystem: Environmental > Terrestrial > Soil >...
AGAAATCCGACGACTTCAAGAAGACCGATGCCCAGACCATCGAGTTCCGCGTGCCGGTCAAGCCCGACGAGGAACGCACGGTGACTTACACGGTGCATTATTCGTGGTGACCGCGGCGGCTTGCTGCTGCCGCAATTTTGCCGTGAAATGAGCCTCGACGCCGCCGGCAAAGTCTGCGATGTAATTGCAGAGTTTTACGGAAATAAAAATGCCCGAGACACCCGAACTCAGCTTCGTCATTCCCAGCTACAACGAGCAGGACAATTTGCGCACGCTCATCGCGGCCATCCGCGAGGCGGTGGAGCCGCTCAAGCTGTCTTTTGAGGTCGTCATCACCGACGATTGCAGCAAGGACAATTCGTGGGAAATCCTCAAACATCTCGCGGTGGACGACCCGCGCATTCGCGCCCAGCGGTTCGCGTTCAACTGTGGGCAGTCCGCGGCCCTGTGGGCGGGCATGAAGACGGCGCGCGGCCGGTTCATTGTCACGCTGGATGCCGATTTGCAAAACGACCCGCGCGACCTGCCGAAATTGCTGGCGGCGCTCGAGCAATTCGACTGCGCCTGCGGTTCGCGCGTGGCGGCACGGCGCCAGAGCGACGGTTTTGTCAGGGTCGCTTCCTCGCGCATAGCCAATTGGGTCCGCAACCGGTTGTCCGGCGAAAACATCAGCGACGCGGGCTGCTGCTACCGGGCATTCAAACGCGAGTGCATCGCGGATCTGAAATTTTTCAAGGGGATGCACCGCTTCATGCCGACCCTGTTCAAGATTGAAGGGTTCACCGTCACCGAGATTCCAATTACAACCAACCCCCGGTTTGCCGGCCGGAGCCATTACGGCGTTTGGAACCGCCTGTTCGCATCGTTTTATGATTTGCTGGCGGTGCGCTGGATGAAAAAGCGGATGTTCCGCTACCGGATTGCGGAGAGAATCAATTAACCGGTCAAACATGAAGACCGGACGACCGACACCCGCCAGGCTTTGTTCATGCAAAGATTCCTGATCCAGTGCGTCAACTGTGTTCTGCTGGCGATCATTTTCTTCGGCATCCCGGCGGTTACCGGAGCGCAGTTTGGGGATTGGCAGATTTCCGCGGTTCCCCAAGCCCGGCGGTTGATGTTGTGGGGACTGGCATTCGCCGTGGCCGGAAACGCGGTCGCCGCGCTGGGCCTGATCAAAGGCCGCAAGGAACGGAAGTTGTGCTGGGAATGGACGGCGGTTTTTATCGGACTGCTGTTTGTCCAATATGCATGCCTCCGCGGCTATTTCAACTTCAACTGGCTGAAGCAAACACTGTTGTGGTTTCAAAAACACTTCTCATAAGCTCCCCGCCGGCGGCGATCCTCCAAAACCGGAATCAGCGGAACGTTTTTCTGACATTATTTTTTGAAAACCCCGCCTTTTATTCTGGAAAAGCGGCAGATTCTTATGCAAGGTTCGTTGTCTGTTTGGGTTGCCGACGTTATGCTAAAATTTAGATGACAAAAAGAACCGCTCGAAAGTGAAAGAATTTTTATGGAAGTGATCGCTGAAAAAAAATTCGCACCGGGATTGCAAACCCTCCCCGGTGACGACGTCCGCCAAATCATGTGGCGTTTCGCCGACCGCTATGAATTGCACATGCTCGTGCAGGCCAGCCGCGCCGTGGCGCGCGGGCCGGTCGCCCGCGTCGTCGCAGACGGCGGACGCAACTCGCACGAGTGGACGCCTGCGAAAGCGGGACTGCTCCAGCACTTCGACGAGAGCGGCATCACCGCCGCAGCCCTCGACCCGGAGGAGGGCGGCTTCATCGCCGGGCCGAAGAACCTCGCGCTGGCGCTGGTTGCGTTCGAACTTTCGTGGGTGGATGCCGGCGCCGCCACGTGCAGCCTTGCGGGCAATCTGGGTCTGGCGCCGATTCACGAGCGCGGAACGCCGGAACAGCGCGCCAAATATGTCAGCGGCGCCGCGCCGCTCAAGCCGGGGGAGAAACGCAAGCAGGTCCGCGCCGCATTTGCGCTTACCGAACCAATCCCGTTTGCCGGGGTTGAGACCGGAATGCTCGCCGGCAAAATTCGCGTTGCCGAGTGGGAGGACGGCCACGAGCCGATGCTGCAAGTGGACAAGCGCGGGCGGTTCATCACCAACATGGGCTTCGCCAACGTCGTGACCGCGGCCGTGGATTCCGACGACAAACGAATCAAGGGCAGTTGCATGGTCATCCTCGAAGAAGGGGACCCCGGCACCTGGGACCGCGGCACGCCGACGAAGAAACTCGTCCACCAGCTTTCCTCGACGAACGATCCCGTCTTCAATCTCAAGGTGCCGGCCAGCCGCATCGTCGGCGGCTACACGGTCAAGGGCGGCATCATCGTCCCGAATTATTCAAACGGCGAAATCATCGAAGCTGTCTTCCGCCGCACGCGCGTGACCGTCGGTCTGATGACCGCCGCAAAACTGCTTTCCGCCGTCGAGCCGGTGATACTTTACCAGCGCCGCCGTTTCCGTGGCGGCGAAGGCACGCCCGGCACGCCGCGCTACGAACTCGGTTTGCAGCAAAAGGAAGACGTGTTGCATCGCCTCGTGGACATCTGGGCCGCCGGCGAGGCGAGCGCCTCGCTCGGCTTCGAGGCCGCACGGATGTTCGATGTGCTTGACCCGCTGGAAAAACAAAAGGACCAGTTGCTGGCCGAAAGGAAACTCACCGGCCGCGCCGCGCTCAAGGAACTGGCGGCGAAACAAAAGGATGCGTTGGAATTGCTTCAGATTACCTCCCGGCCGGTTGGCGAACGGGAATTGAAGCGCCAGGAAATTCTTGAATCCGACCTGCTCGTTCAATTCGTCAAACTCGACTCGCTCGCCGGCGTCCTTTGCCCGGCGTGCAAGCTTTGGAACACCGGCCACGGCGCGACCATGATGCGCGAGGCCGTCAGCCTCATGGGCGGTTATGGCGTCACGGAGGATTGCCCCGGCTTCCTCGGCCAGAAGTGGATGGACGCGCAACTCGAAGCGACCTACGAAGGGCCGGAAGCCGTGCAACGTCTCCAGCTCTCGATCACGATGACCAATGAGTTGTTTCTCGCGCAATTCCAGCAGTGGATTCTGGAAATGCGGCGCATCGCCTCCGACCGGCCCGGCACCGGCGCCTGCACGCTCGCCAGCGCCATGCAACTCTGGCTCTGGACGCTCAATCACGTGCAGGAAGCCAGGGATGCCGATGGCGTGAGGCTTTACCACAAGGCGCGCCAGGGCGTGACCTTCCCGCTGGCCGATGCGCTGTGCTGGCTGCTCGCCGCGCGGCAATTCATCCTTGATGTCGTCGAACTGGAGGCCAAAGGCGGCGGAAATCCCGCGCTCGCCGACGGCCTGCCCGGATTCGTAAGTTTCTTCACCGACCTCTGCCACGTGCAATGCGCGCGCGCCGCCGGCGAAGTCAGCCGCATCTGCACCGAACTCGTCCACGGCTACAACCACCATCCGGCGTGGGACGAAACCAGCAGCCACGCCTGTTATTGCGCCGCGGAACTCGAATCGCTCGAAGGCATCATCCCTGGCATTGCCGGTTCCGCCCCCGCTTATTCGGATGTGTTCGAGGCCGGCAAAGAGCATCCGCTGAAAGCCGGTCCGTGCGTGAAGTTCGCCGGACTCGAAACCTTCACGCGCCTGCGCGCCAAGCTCGACGGCTGCCTCACCGGCTGCCGCTTGGCCAAGGACCGCGCCGCCGAGGCGTTGACCAAGGTGATGACCCGCGAGGCGCTGGATTATCCGGTTTAGACTCACGCCAAGGGACGCAATCTTAAGTGAACCCGCCGCCGAATCGTCGGTAATGCGCTAATTTCGTGTAGCGTCGAGCCTGCGGCTCGACCAAATCGGCGCACAGCGCCGACACTACAACAAAATTAGACCATCGCCGAATCGTTTGACAGCTTTTCGCGCACGGCCTATGCTCGCCGTCGTTGGTGAGAAAGGTCTTTGGCAATCAATGAAAGGAGTCTGATTCTATGAAAGCACAACGAGTGGATACCTGGGCGGTTTCAATTGCGGACAAACCCGGAGCTTTGGCGGCCAAACTCAAGGCGCTGTCAGCGGCGGGCGTGAACCTCGAATTCCTCATCGCGCGGCGCGCACCGGAGAAGCCCCGCACGGGCGTCATCTTCGTCACACCCATCAAGGGACCGAAACAGTGCGGCGCGGCCGGTGCCGCGGGATTCAAAAAGGCCAGGAACCTGCACACGGTGCGGATCGAAGGGTCCGACAGGCGCGGACAAGGCGCGCAACTCGCGCAAGCGCTGGCCGCGAAAGGGCTGAACCTGCGTGGCCTGTCGGCGGCGGCCATTGGAAAGAAATTTATCTGCCACATCGCCGTGGATAGCGGGACTGATGCGGCGAAGGTGATGCGTGTGGTGAAAAGCCTGTAATGGGCGTGTGGCCTAAAATGTTGAATGGTGTTTCTGTCGGAGGGGCGAGTTATACCATTTCCCGATAATAATCGGCACCTATTCCAGACGGTAGGGCCGTGCTGCTGCGCGGCAATCATACCCGCCGGCGCAGCAGCGCCGCCTTACCCATATTGGGACTCGCAGAGTTCGTCCCTCCGACAAATCAAGGCGGACAATGCCACGCCGGGCCGGAGGCCGGCGCTCCGGTGCGCATGTCAGATTGCACCTCCAGCCAGGGAGCCACAATAAAGCGGATTGCTTTTGTTGGCCGGCTTAGTAATCAGTTCGCCCGTGACTGAACCAAACTCGACACTTTTTGACCGCCAGCGCATGGATGTGGACATCGTCTGCGTCGGCTTTGGTCCAGCCACGGCAGGATTCCTCACCACGCTCTCGAAGCAACTCGTCAATGCCGATGGCACACCCGCCGTCGAAAGCGCAACCACGCCGGGCATGCCACCGCAGGTGCTCTGCTACGAACGCGCCGATGACATCGGCTTCGGCGTTTCCGGTGTCGTGACGAAAGCGCGGGCTTTGCGCGCAACGTTTCCCGATCTCGACCAGGCACAGATTCCGATGACCGTGCCGGTCGGCGAAGAAAAAGTTCTTTATTTGCTCGATTCGATTGATGCCAGCCGGCGCTCGGTCACTTTACGCGCGGCGGATGCGATGATTCGCACGTTCAAGTGGGCGCTGCCGGTGGAACACGACGCACTCAATCTGCCGTGGACGCCTTCCTTCCTGCACAAACACGGCGGCTTGGTGCTTTCGATGGGCCAGTTCATGCAATGGGTCGGTGCGCAGGTGCAAAGCACCGGCACGGTCCAAATCTGGCCCGGCACACCCGTGTCGCAGGCGCTCATCGAGCAGAACAAAGTCGTCGGCGTGCGTTTGCTCGACCAGGGCGTGGACAAAAAAGGGCAACCTGCCGATGGTTTCACGCCCGGCATGGACATTCATGCCGCGCTCACGGTCGTCGCTGACGGTCCGGTCGGTCCCATTGGCCGGCAATTGGATGCCCACTTCGGCCTGCCCGAGGGCCATCACACTCGTGATTGGGCGGTGGGCATGAAGTTCGTTGTGGATTTGCCCGAAGACACGCCGCTCAAACCCGGCACCGTGCTGCACACGTTCGGTTTTCCGGAGCCGGAGATTTTCGGATTCTTCTACGTGCATCCCGACCGTGTCGCGTCGCTCGGCATCTTCGTGCCGTCGTGGTTCGACAGCCCCATGCGCACGGCCTACCGCCAGCTCCAGCACTGGATGCTGCACCCGTATCTCTGGCGTTACCTCAAAGGCGGCAAGCTCCGCTCGTGGGGCGCGAAAACGCTTGGCGAATCAGGCCGCCGCGGTGAGCCGCACCTCGTCGGCGACGGCTACGCGCGAGTCGGCGAAGGCAGCGGCAGCACGAATGTGCTCACCGGCTCCGGCGTGGATGAAGCCTGGGCCACCGGCACACAACTCGCCGAGGCCGCCCTCGAATTGCTCAAGGCAAAGAAACCGTTCACCAAACAAAACCTCGACGAAGCTTATGTAAAACGCCGCCGCGCGAGCTGGGTGGAAAAGGAGGCGGTCGTGGCCGAGAAGTCGCGTGATGGCTTTCAAAAAGGCGTGGTGCGCGGCATGGTGGGCATGGCGCTGGCGGGTTTGACGAACGGACGATTTTCACTCTCCGGCGATCCCGTGCCGCCGTGGAAACGCATCCCGTCCATCGAGGAATATTATCGTGGCCATGTCTCACCGGAAGAAATCGCAAAGCTTCATGAAGAATGCCAGGCGCGGAACAGCTCGCTCCACGGCGCGCTGATGGAGAAAGCCGGCTGGCCGGCAATTCCTTACGACGGCCGGTTGCTCCTGTCGCATCAGGACGCGCTGCTCATGGGCGGCAAGGTGCAGGCGCCCGCCGGTTACGCCGACCACATCGTGTTTCTCAACCCGGAACTATGCGAGAAATGCGGGGCGAAAATTTGCATCGAGGCTTGCTCCGGCCAGGCCATCACACTGGGGAACGACGGCGTGCCGAATTTCGATCGCGAGAAATGCGTCCACTGCGGCGCATGCCTGTGGAACTGCGCGCAACCCGTTCCCGGCAACCCGGACAAGACGAACATCGCCTTCCGCGCCGGCACCGGCGGGTTGCACTCGGCGGAGAATTAATAGTTCGAGGACTGAGTTTTCAGTTGAGCTTAAGACGCGTTTGGCACAAGGTTGTGTCATGAAACGAACGTTATCTGTTTTCGTTGCCGCATTCATCGCCGGCGGTCTTTTGGCACAAGCCATTGACCTCCCCGCTCCGCAAAAAACCGGCGGCCTGCCCCTGATGGATGCGCTGGCGAAACGGTCCACGGCCAGAACTTTCGATTCCAAAGAGCTTTCACCCCAGCAACTCTCCAGCCTCCTCTGGGCGGCTTTCGGCATTAACCGGCCCGATGGCAAGCGCACCGCCCCCTCAGCCATGAATTTTCAGGAGACCGACATTTATGTGCTGCTCAAGCAGGGCGCGTATGTCTATTCCGCCAAATCCAACAAACTCGATCTGGTTGTCGCTGAAGATATCCGGGCACTGGGCGGAACCCAGGCTTTCGTAAAGGACGCGCCCGTGACTTTGGTTTTCGTCGCCGATCTCTCCAAAATGGGTGGCGGAACCAATGAAGCAAAGAAGAACATGGCCAATATTGATGTCGGTTATATTTCGCAAAACGTTTATCTCTTCTGCGCCTCCGAAGGCCTGGTCACCGGGGCGAGAATGTTGGTGGATCGGGCGACCCTTGGTCCCAGACTTAAACTTCGTCCGGATCAGATGATCATTTTGGCGCAATCAGCAGGCTATCCAAAGCCCTGAACTGAAGAGGCTGATTATGGCTGAATTGTTTGAGAGTGTTTCCATCAACGGCATGAAGCTCGCCAACCGCTTCGTGCGGTCCGCCACTTGGGAAGGGTTGGCCGACCGGGAGGGTTCCGTCACCCCCAAGCTCACCAAAATGATGGTTGATCTGGCCCGGAACGAGGTTGGTTTGATCATCAGCAGTTACGCGTTCGTCAGTCCCGGGGGACAGTCGAGCCCCGGCCAGCTCGCCATTCATGACGATCGTTTCGTGGCCGGGCTGTGGGCAATGGTTGAGGCGGTCCATAAGGCCGGCGGAAAAATCGCCTTGCAAATCGTCCACGGCGGAAGGTTTGCGGACTTCGCGCTGACCGGATTGCAGCCCATCGGTCCCTCCGCCGTTGAAAAGGATGGCCAGACCATCTGCCGGGCCATGAACAAGGAAGACATCGCAAACGTCATCTCGGCCTTCACTCAGGCGGCCGTGCGGGCCAAACAGGCCGGCTTCGATGCGATCCAGCTTCACGCCGCCCATGGTTTTTTGCTCAGCCAGTTTCTCTCCCCGGCGCTGAACCAGCGGATCGACGAATATGGCGGCACGCTTGAAAACCGCGCCCGGTTCCTGCTCGAAGTGGTGCGGAGCATCCGGAAGGCAACCGGCCCCGGCTACCCGCTCCTCATCAAACTCAACTCCGAGGATTTCCTGGAAGACGGGCTGACGCGCGACGAGGCCGTTCAAGTTGCGGCCATGCTCGAGGCGGCCTCCGTTGATGCCATCGAATTCTCCGGCGGCACGGTGGCTTCACCGGAAAAATTTATCCCGGTGCGTCCCGGGAAGCCGAAGACTCCGCAGGACGAGGTTTTCTACCGGGAAGCCGCAGAGCTCTACCAGGCCAAAGTCGGCATACCCCTGATGCTGGTCGGAGGCATTCGCTCCTACGAGACGGCAAACGATTTGATCCGCCGCGGGGTGGCCGACTACATCTCCCTGGGCCGGCCGCTGATTTGCGAACCGGGACTGGTCAAACGCTGGCACAACGGAGATCGCCGCGGATCGGGTTGCGGCTCGTGCAACAGCTGCTTTGCTCCCGCCAGCGACGGCCGGGGGGTCTATTGTGTGGCCCTGGAAAAAAAGCGAGGCAAAGCCGGCGGGTGATCAATAACCGAACGCTGTAAACAGGTTCCGGTAATTGATAATTTCTGCGCTGCCGGCAGGTTTTGGTTTCCTGCATTTCCGGTTGCCTCGCCTTTTTCGCGAATTTGGCGGTTTGCCTTTGTCGGTCCGGGTTGAAAACATAAATTTGCCGTTCCGGCCAAGTTGTGATTTGGTATGGACTTGGATGAAACTTGGACTTGGTTTGTATCGGCACATGCTGACGCGCGAAAATTTCCAATTCGCGCGGCAGGCCGGGGCCACGCACATTGTGGCGCATCTGGTGGATTACTTCAAAGGCGGCGCTCATAATCCCCGCGACAACCAGCCCACCGGCGGCGAATGCGGCTGGGGGCTGGCCGGAGATCCCGATAAACTTTGGACGTTCGAGGAGTTGCTGGAATTGCGCCGGTCCGTCGAAGCCGAAGGGCTGACGCTGGAGGCCATTGAAAACTTCGACCCCGCCCACTGGCACGACATTCTGCTGGATGGCCCGAAGAAAAAGCAGCAACTCGAAAATCTGAAGGGCATAATCCGGAACCTCGGCAAAGCGGGGATTCCGATCATGGGATATAATTTCAGCATCGCGGGCGTCTGCGGGCGGACACAACGTCCCTACGCGCGGGGCAACGCAATGTCAGTGGGGATGGAAGGTCCGCTCGATGTGCCCATGCCGAACGGCATGGTCTGGAACATGGTTTACGACCCTGATGCTCCGCCCGGCGCCGTCCCCGCCATCACCAGCGAAGAACTGTGGAAACGCCTCGGCGTTTTTCTTGAAGCCCTGGTGCCGGTAGCCGAGCAGGCGGGCGTCAAACTCGCCCTGCATCCGGACGATCCGCCGCTTCCGACGATGCGCGGCCAGCCCCGGCTCGTCTATCAGCCGCGCCTTTACCAGCAAGTCATCGATCTGAAACCCAGCCCGGCCAACGCTCTGGAATTCTGCCTGGGGTCGCTCGCAGAAATGACGGAGGGCGATGTTTACGAAGCCGTGGAACAATACAGCCGGCAAAACAAACTGGCTTACGTTCATTTCCGCAACGTCACCGGCAAAGTGCCCTCCTATCGCGAGACCTTCATTGATGATGGTGACATTGACATGATCCGCATCCTGCGCATCCTGAAAAGGAACAAGTTCGAAGGCGTTCTGATCCCCGATCACACTCCGCAAATGTCCTGCCGCGCGCCCTGGCACGCGGGAATGGCGTTCGCCATGGGCTATATGCGGGCTGCGTTGCAACACCTCGAAAAGGAATGAGTCTGGCACCATGAAAAATCCATTCTCACTAAAAGGCGAAATCGCACTCATCACCGGCGGCGGCAGCGGCCTTGGTTTGGGGATCGCCACCAGCTTCACGCGGGCGGGTGCCCGTGTTGTCCTGGTGGGACGCCGCGCGGATGTTTTGGAAAAAGCGGCGCGTAAACTGGGCCAGGCCGCCATTTTTGAACCGCATGATATTACGAGGTTCGACGAAGCCGGGGAGCTGCTTCGACGCATCAACAAACGCACCGGACGCATTTCAATCCTCGTGAACAACGCCGGCATTCACCTCAAAAAGCCGGCGGTGGATACAACGCCCGCTGAATTCAATGCCATGCTTCAAACCCACGTCGTTGCGGCATTCAGTCTCACACGGGTCGTGCTGCCGGGCATGATCAAGCGCGGACATGGCAATATTCTGTTCATCGCTTCGATGGCATCGTTGTTCGGTATTCCGCTGGCAACGGCGTACTCGGCGGCAAAATCGGCTTATCTGGGAATGGTTCGATCGCTGTCAACTGAAGTTTCGCAGCACGGGGTTCGCGTGAATGCCATTGCGCCCGGCTGGATCGAATCGGACATGATGCGCAAAGCGCTGAACGGCGACCCCGGGCGTGCTCAAAAAATACTCGGGCGCACGCCCATGAATTGCTACGGAAAAGCGGAGGATATTGGTTTGGCGGCGACTTATCTATGTTCCCCCGCGGCTAGATTTGTCACGGGAGTCGTCCTTCCCGTTGACGGCGGAGTAAGCATCGGCTTTTGATCTGAAGTCATCATTTGTGGTGGGACCGGTTTCAGAAAGGTCAAAAACGGAAACGTCGAAACAGATCAGTTCCGGCAATTGATAATTTATGTGCTGCCGGCATGTTTTGGTTTCCTGCGTTCCCCGCCGTCGCGGCCACGTCTTCGAGCTTTTCAAATAGATCGTAACTTATAATCATCCGCCCCGCATGAGCATTGCCTATCAAGTTGTCGTTTGCGGCAGCATCGTGCCGGACCCGCTCCAGACTTTGGAGCCGGTCACCGGCCCGGCCGGTCCCGCGTTGAAAAATGAAATGATGCTGCCCGCCATCCTCGACCCGTGGGCCAGCCACGCGCTTTACGAGGCGGCCAACCTGACAAAAAATTCGCCCGGCTCCAAAGTCCGGCTCGTCAGCCTCGGCCCCAAGGCCAAGCTGCAGCAGGTGATGATGACCGTCGCGCAAAAGGTGCCGTTCGAACTAGTCGCGCTCGACGGGCCGGCCAGCGGATTTACTGAGGCCGCGGAAGTCGCCGCCGCGTTGGCGGATGCCATCCAAGCCATTCCCGGTCTCGACAAATCCAAGCTGCTCGTGTTCGGCGGCTGGGAATCCGCCTCGCGCGGCGCGGGGGCCACCATGCAGATGGTCGGCGAACGCCTCGGCATCACCGACCAGTTCCAGGGTGTGGATGAACTGAAAATCGCCGCTGACGGTTCGCTCGAAATCCTGGAGCGCATCGAGGGCGGCAAACATCAGATTTCGAAATGCGCCGGACCGCCCGTCCTGCTCGGCTGGGCCACGGGCAATTTGCCGGAACCCAAGAACAACCCGCAGGTGGGCATGGTGAACATGCGCACCGTGATGCCCGCGTTGCAAAAGGCCAAACCGGTGAAGCTGGCCGGCGAAGGCTTGAGCTTCGCGAGCGTCTCGCTCCCGAAACAATTGCGCGAAACCAAGATCGTGAAGGACAAATCGGCCGACGACATCGCAAAGGAAATCGTCGAGTGGATTAAAAAGTAGTTGCCGCAAAAAGGCACAAAAGGCGCAAAATATGAAAACCCAGATATTTTCCACCCTCTCCGCCAACGGAGTTGGGGGAGAGGGCCGGGGTGAGGTGGCGCATTTAAATTCAATTCCCCTCGCCCCGCCCCTCTCCCCGCTCAGGCGGGGCGAGGGAGTTGATGTTAGTGTCAAGTTGCGCCCAGCAAGCTCGCGGTCAGAAAATATGTGTTATCAGAAGCAGTTTAATTTTGCGCCTTTTGCGCCTTTTTGCGGCTAATTTTTATGGAAACAATTTTACTTCTCGCTCACACCGAAGCTGATGGCTCGCTTGCCAAGTCCGCCCGCGAAGCGTTGCACGCGGCCCGCACCTTGAACCAGTCCATTGCCGGCTCCAGCCTCGTCGTGGGCCTCGTCGGCGAAACTGTCCAGGCCGCCGCGGATTCCATCGCCGCCTGCCCCGCCACAAAATATTTTGGCGTGGCCGGCAAGGACTTTGCCCAGTCGCGCTATTCGTCCGACGCGGCGGCGGCGGAAGCCATTTGCAAATCGGCCCAGGCCACGATTGTCGTCGCTCCGGCGACGTCGCGCTGGGCGCGCGTGCTGCCCGGCGTCGCGCAACGCCTCGGCGGGCGCGCCGACACCCACGTGACCGGGGTGGCCGATGCCGGCGGCAAGCCGGCCATTAACCGCTGGTTTTACCGCCAGCGCATGGAAGCCACGCTCACCCGCGCGCAACGGCCCTGGTTCATTCTCGTTGACCCAGGCAGCCAGACCGCCTGCGAATGCGGCGCCGGCACGGCCAAAGTTGAAACGATGACCGTGAATCTGCCGGAAACCTGCAAGCGCACCACGGTGATTGGCATTCGCGAGCCGAAGGCGGACGCCCAAACCATCCGGCCCGACGCGGAATTGCTCTTCGTCACCGGCGCGGGTTGGACGAAGAAGCAGGCCGACGGCCAGACGCACGTGCCCGAGGCCGAAAAATTGATCCGCGATTTCCTGCAACTCAGCCGCGCGTCGCTGGGCAGCAGCAAATCGCTGGTGGACCTGGGCGGCGAAGGCCAGGCCGTGCTGTCATTCCTGTCGCACCTGAACCAGATTGGCCAGACCGGCTCGACGCCGCGTCATCCGAAGGGCCTGAGCACCTGCTGTCATGGCGAGGAACCGCACACCGTCGGCTGGCGATTCATCAATGAGCGCCGCGCCATCAGCCTGGACCCGAACTGCGGCTGGGCCCGCGGCAAAGCCGACATCCTCTACGTCGCCGACGCCTTCGCCGTGATGGGAAAAGTGAACGAGCTGTTGGCAGCGGGGAAGTAATTACAGGTTCTAACGTTCCAAAGGTGTTAGAAAACAGCAAGCCCTCAAAAATGATTTGTGGTTGTTGTCTCTACCGTCCATGCCCTATTTGTATCAAATGCAAGCTGGTGCCACTGCCCATCAATGACCACCCCATTCTTCCCGTGGCGTCTATCTACCAACTGCCAGGAATGGCCAAGCCACACTTCATACTTACTCAGATCACCGTTGGTGTCATAAAAAATTCGCTCTGTGAATGACCCCAGGCCTTGCCGGTCTAACCACCAGACAACACTCTTGCCAGGACCGTGAAAATATGCGCTATATTTTGTTGGTCGGTCGCTGCTCGAAGCAACATCGAACGTATCTTTGCCTCGAAAGTAATAACTCTCCATAACATTGTTGGAAAAATCAAATTTCGTCCAAATTGGCTGTTCGGTATTGGCGTAAAAAAACCCGATGCCTGACATGTCATTTGTGTGCAATGCCTCCAGTCTGAACTGTTTCGCAAACGTCAGGTAGCCAGCATAATCATGCCAAGCCCAGATGCGCGAACTATCGTCTGCCAACAAAAGCGTAATACAAATAACAAGCAAGCCGGTTTTGGACGCTCCCATTGTCGCGTCAGGTTCCTGGGGCAAAAGCCCGTCTGTGGCTTTAGACGGCTTTGGGAATACCCATAGAACCAAAATTGCGCTAAGTATGATGCCATAAATTAAAACCCCTCCAACGCCAAAATGCCAGTGATAACATAACCACCAAGAAGCTCCAAAGAAGTGGTTGAGGATATAGGTGAATATAACAAACAAGGCTATCCTTCTTGGGATGATTGACACAATTAAGAACACCAAGATAAGCACAATCAGCGAATCGAGACAGAAATACGGCCAACCTTGGTTCAAAGAATGCCGCCAGGATTGACTCAATTCGTTGGCCGTTTCAGGATGCTGCCAATAGGTGCTGGGTTGTCCGAGGAGTGTGCTGAAGCTGTCGAAAAGGTCGGCTACGACCATCACCCAACGAAGGCGCTTGACGGTTTTATCAGTGGTGAATTTCAAAAAAGCCATAAACTTTGACGACGAACAACAGTATTATTCGGACAAACTCGCTTTGTCATTTGCTGTCTTTTGCCGGAAAAAGCCAAAGTCCGAAGGCTTTAATCATTTATGCTATCCTGACTTCGCGGATATGATGCGCCCCGGCCATGACCAGTCAACCAATTATGTTGGGCTTGAAGCCGGTTTCAGATTGGCGTAGTTTACTTTTGTGAGTGTGGCAACCATCCAGAATGAGCTGTTGAACCTGCCTGTATCGGAGCGCGCCCGGATGATTGATTTCTTGTGGGACTCGCTTTCCGGGCCGGAATTGAAGTTGCGCGAAACGGCTTGGGCGGCGGAGTCGGAGCGACGGATTGATGCCTACGAGTCCGGCACGCTGAAGGCGCGTGATGCCCAGGCGGTGTTTGCGGAATTGAAAAAGGGACTGGGGAAGTGAAAATGCGGCTCGCCTCGCCGGCGGAACGGGAACCCAAGGAAGCGGTGAAGTTCTACGAATCGGCGCGGGAAGGATTGGGAGCGGATTTTCTCACGGAAGTGGAGGCGGTGACCCGGTTGATGGAATCACATCCGTTGGCGTGGACGCCGATGTCGCCCAGAACCCGGCGTTGCCGGTTGCACCGGTTTCCGTTTGGTTTGTTCTATCAGGTGCGGCCGGATGAGATATTAATCGTATCGGTCATGGATTTGCGCCGCGATCCGAAACGGTGGGAGCAATATCTTTAGCGGGCGCCGGATCGGAGATCGGCGCTCCGGCAACTTGGAATATTGCGCAGTTTGTGCCTTTTTGCGGCTACCCAATTGCAGTCCCGATTTCAACCACCCGCCTGAACGGCTTCCAGCTCGATCTCGAACAGCAGGTTGTCCCGGCAGATGTCGCAACGCGCGCTGACCACCGGCATGGATTGCAGTTCGTGCCGGGCCAGCCAGTCTGCAAACAGCGGCGCGTCGGCGGGGTGCTTGAAAAAAACCGTGGCGAACGCGGTGTCCGCAAATGTCATCCGCCGCGATTCGAGAATGGCCCCGACGACCTGCATCGAGCGTTCGATTTGGGCCCGCACGTCCCCGATGTGTTCCGTTTTTCCATCGCGCGCAATGCTGGCCGTGCCGGAAACCAGCAGCCGGCGAAATCCGGCGCAACCAATTTCCACCGCGCGGCTGAAGGCGCTCCCGTAGGACGACGCCGGGCACTGTTCCGGCGACGGGGCAAAATGCAGCACCCGGGCAGCGTCATCATGCGGGCGAACCGCCCACGCAGCGGCGGACAGCGCGGCGCCCATCGGATTGCGGCCGCCCACGCCCGTGCTGGCGGGCAGACTGGGCGGTCGCAGTTCGTTGTGCGCGAAAACGTCGTTCCGGACGCGATTGAACTCGCCATACCAAGACAACATGTCGTCGAGATAAAACCACGTCCGCACGAGGTCTTTCATCGTCATACCCGCCGCAACCAGGCCGGCTTGGAATTTTTCGAAAACTTCGCGGGCCTGTTCCGGTGGCGCAACTGACGTGTGCGCCGGCAAAATCGGGTTGACCACGCAACGGGTGGCCAGGGCATCGTCCCAAATGCGGGTCACAACGCCATGGTTGCCGAGGGTTCGGACGCGCGCGCCGGTGACGGCATGGACCTGCATTCCAGCGATGGCATGGTCGCCGCAACCGGTTCCCTCCACCCAGGCGACCGAAAATTCGGGGTCGTCCAGCACCTGTCGCAAGGTTTTGAGCATTGCTTCGTATGCCGTTGCCGAACCAAAAACAATTTGTCGCACCACCGTGGCATCCCACGGATTCAACGCTTCGGCGAGCCGTTTGGCCATGGCGTGGATGGATTCACCTTTCATCGGGGTCACGGTCAAATGAAGCTCGGAGACGGGCGAGGATTCAACCGCGACGAGATTCAGTCCGTCGCCGTGCTGGCGGCAGATGCGCGCAGGCGCGGCACAAGATTGGGTAGAATCCCGGGAAGGCATGGTTTCGGCAGGCATATACATCTCCTGTTTTACGGCAGTTGCTGTCTATTATGACGGAGCAGCCAGCATTCGAGTTACGGCAAAATTGCTAATGTTCCAGTAACCAATCGGGCATAACATCCGTCGAATACTATAGTTGTGATTCCTGTTCCGGTAGCGCCAGGGCGGGCAAAGAATTCACTACGTCGTATCATGCCATGAAAAAATCGGCGATTTCAATGCTGATCCTGATGACCGTCCTGACGGGGATAGGTGTCCGGGCGCAGACCGGCCCGTATGAAAGCCCGGCCAAGCCGGCGCCGGCGGGTGAAATTGACCAACTCGTTTTCAACCGGCTGAAACAGTTGGACATCCAACCGGCCAATCTCTGTTCCGACGCGGTATTTGTCCGGCGCGCCTATCTGGACGTGATTGGCACCCAGCCAGCCGCGCGCGAGGCCAGCAGCTTCATCCTGGACCGCGACCCGAACAAGCGCGCCAAGCTCATTGACCAGCTTCTGGCACGCGATGAATTTGCGGATTACTGGGCGATGAAGTGGAGCGATCTGCTGCGGGTGAAGGCGGAGTTCCCCATTGATTTGTGGCCCAACGCGGCGCAGGCATATCACCGGTGGATCCGGACCGCCATCGCGGAGAACCAACCCTACGACCAGTTTGTGCGCGACCTGCTCACGGCCAGCGGCAGCAATTTTGAGGTCGGCCAGGCGAATTTTTATCGCGCCATGCAGAACCGCGACCCGAAAGGCATCGCGCAAGCGGTGGCGCTGACGTTCATGGGCGAGCGCGCCGACAAATGGCCCAAGGAAAAACTGGCCGGCATGGCCGCGTTTTTCTCGCAGGTCGGCATCAAGACCACGGCGGAATGGAAGGAGGAAATTGTGTTCTTCAATCCCGGCTCGACGAACGCGCAAACCACGGCAACATTTCCCGATGGCACCACTGTCAAGCTTTCACCCGACCACGATCCGCGCGAGGTGTTCGCCGACTGGCTGATTGACGCGAAGAATCCCCGGTTCGCGCGCAACATTGTGAACCGCGTCTGGTCCTGGCTGCTGGGACGCGGCATCATCCAGGAACCGGACGACATCCGGCCCGACAACCCGCCCAGCAATCCCGAACTGCTGGCGTATCTGGAAAAGGAATTCGTCGCGTCCCATTACGATTTGAAACATCTCTACCGGCTGATGTTGAACTCGCAGACCTACCAGTTGTCTTCCATTCCCCGAAGCATCAAACCGGAGGCTGCGGCCAATTTTGCCTTTTACCCGGTGCGCCAGCTTGACGCGGAAGTGCTGGCGGACGCCTTGTGTGAGATCACCGGCACGACGGAGAAATATTCCAGCTCGATTCCGGAGCCGTTCACGTTCATTCCGGAAAAGGAACGCTCGATTGCGCTGCCGGACGGAAGCATCACCAGTTCATTCCTGGAAATGTTCGGCCGTCCGCCGCGCGACACCGGCCTGGAATCGGAGCGCAACAATCGCCCCACCGCCAACCAGCGGCTGCACCTGCTGAATTCGAGCCACATCCAGCGCAAGATCGAGCAAAGCGAAAAGTTCAAGTACCTGCTCAAGACCCGCGACAACCCGCGCGACGTGGTCACGGGATTTTACCTGGCGATTCTCTCGCGTTTTCCGACGGAGAACGAACTCCAGATTGCGGTCGGGCATTTCCCGACCGACGGTGCGGACAACCGGGCGGCGGCGCTGGACGTCGCGTGGGCCCTGATCAACAGCGCGGAATTTCTTTACCGGCACTGAAAGCGGGCGAAAAGTGAAGATATGAAAACGAAACACAATTTAGCCGGCATCTCCCGCCGTGAGGCGATGCGCCGAGGGCTGCTCAGCGCGGCGGGATTGTGGCTGGCCAGCGGGTTGGATTTTCCGGCCTTTGCCGCCGGGCCGCCGCCGGCCCGGGCCAAAGCCGTCATCCAAATCTGGCTCTGGGGCGGTGCGTGTCACCTGGACACGTTCGATCCGAAACCGGAGGCGGGCAATGATTACTGCGGGCCGTTCAAAACGCCGATTGAGACCAACGTGCCCGGGATCAAAATCTGCGAGTTGCTGCCACTGCTGGCGAAACAGGCGGACAAGTATTCCCTCATCCGCAGCATGACTCATGGCAACAATGCCCACGAAACCGCATCGTATATGGTCCAGACCGGGCGTCCGGCTGGTGGCCGCGACGTCTTTCCGTGCGTCGGCGCCGTGGTGTCGCTGTTCAAAGGTTACGACGCCGGATACCGGGGACTCATTCCGCCTTACATCGTGTTGACCGAGCCGCAGGGGCGGTTTTCCGAGGCGGGCTTTCTGGGGTCGCGTTACA
>Ga0208188_1000698_pt1 | contig 18045 bp, 20 predicted proteins | sample June2015DPH_8_50_FD_184698 | JGI IMG/M metagenome (GOLD analysis project Ga0208188, IMG submission 184698) | Peatland microbial communities from SPRUCE experiment site at the Marcell Experimental Forest, Minnesota, USA - June2015DPH_8_40... | ecosystem: Environmental > Terrestrial > Soil >...
GCACCGGCTTTCTCGCCGCGCGCGGCATCGACGTGCGCGCCATCCATTTCTCGACCGCGTTCGGCCGCGGCTTCGATTACTACACCGGCTTCGTGTTCGAACTGCACGATGCCCGCAGCAAGGGTCCGCTGATCGCCGGCGGCCGCTATGACGGGCTATTGTCGCGGCTCGGCGCGCGCGAGCCGATCCCGGCGGTCGGTTTTGCCGCCTCGATCGAGGAGCTGGCGGCTTGCGGAGGCGCCGCATGAGCGCGCCGCTCCTTCTCGCCATCCCCTCGAAAGGCCGCCTGCAGCAGAACGCTGAGGCCTTCTTTGCGCGCTCCGGGCTTGAGCTCATCAAGCCGCGCGGGGCGCGCGACTACCGCGGCGCCATCGCCGGCTTTGACGGCGTCGAGATCGCCTATCTGTCGGCGGCGGAAATCACCGCGCAACTCGCGCAAGGCGCCGTCCATCTGGGCGTCACCGGCGAGGATCTGGTGCGCGAGATGATCCCAGACGCCGACCGGCAGGTCGTGTTCATCGACCGGCTCGGCTTCGGTTTCGCCAATGTCGTCGTCGCCGTGCCGCAGGCCTGGATCGACGTGCGCAGCATGGCCGACCTCGACGATGTGGCCACCGCGTTCCGCCTCAAGCACGAGCGCAAAATGCGGCTCGCCACCAAATACGCCAATCTGACGCGCGCCTTCTTTGCCGAACATGGCGTCGTCGATTACCGCATCGTGGAAAGCTCGGGCGCCACCGAAGCCGCGCCCGCGGCCGGCACCGCCGAATTGATCGTCGATATCACCACCACCGGCGCCACGCTCGCCGCGAACGGTCTCAAGGTGATCGAGGACGGGGTCATCCTGCGCTCGCAGGCCAACCTCGTCGCCGCGCGAAGCGCATCCTGGGACACGGCGCAACGGGAAACCGCGCGGCTGCTGCTCGACCGTATCGCGGCGCAAAAGCGCGGCCATGCGTACCGCGAAGTGCGCACGCGCTTTCCCGAACTAAACGAGACGCTGCTCAATACCGCGCGCGAACAATTCGGCGTTGCTGCGCCGTTCGGCGGTCCCACCTCCTCCGGCATGCTCACCCTGCACTGCCCGCCCAAGCATGTGCATGCGCTGGCAAGCTTCCTGCGCGAGCACGGCGCCGAGGCGGTCTCGGTCGCCACGCTCGAATACGTCTATGCGCGCGACAATCCGCTGTTTGCCAGGCTCGTCGCCGAGCTCGATGCCGGCGCGCCGCGCGGCAGCTGAGCCGAACTCACTTCGACATCAGGTCCATAACCCTGACGAGGTTTTGGTCGCGGTGAGTTTTGCAATAATCAACGACACCGTGCATTGCCGATCGCAGGTGCGCCATATTAAAGAAGCGTCGCTTTGCGGGGCCGTTCGACGGGTAGCCGTACCAAGCGAGCAACAAGTCGGCTTCTTCGTCGGAGGTATCGGCGAGGTCGGCGCAGGTCAGGCGCGTCACATCTATGGTGCCGTTGGCGTCGGCAAATTTGGACAACGACGCGCGCGGCGGCTGCGTTTGGGCCGCGGCCGGAGGCGATGTCGCCGGGTTGGGGCAGGCCTTGTCAAGCGCTGCCGCGACGTCGTGGCCGTCGACAAGGACACCGGGACGAAATACGCCGCCTACTCGACTGACCATTTTCGTGCCGGGGAGGAAGACCGACTGTGTCGCCGTCCACGACCCGTCGGAGTTTCTATAGAACGCGCCGCATTGTACAATGTCGTCTTGCGCCTGCGCCCCGGGAATCAAACACGCGGCTTGCCAAGCCACCGTCGCAACCGCGAGTGCCAAACGCCGCATGATGAATTTATAACTCTTTGTGGCACAATCTGCCAAAAATCTGGCGGGCGACAATTGGATACGAGGCCGGCGCGCCCTACCCGGATCGAACACCGAGCCAGGATGACCGAACGCGGCGTTAGCTGGCGTCGTGCGTGGCCGCAGGCTTGCTGCCGGCCGACCTCGACCGAGGCCTGCGGCTTATGAGCTTCGCCTTGTCGCCGCCGAGAGCGGGAGCCAGGCGTGGGGCACCCCGAGCAGGCCTGGTTGGCCCGCTCTCGACATTCGCGTCCGTGCTGCTTACGTAAGCTTGCCTACGCGTGAAATCGCTCTGGCGGAATAAGGAGCCATGCGTCAGACTGATCGGAAGCTGTCAGCTCAACGCCGGTGCAATCGGCTTGCGCTCACCCCCAACGAAGCGGATCAACGGCCATGTCAGACGATCAAAATGAAGACGAGGAACGGCCGTGCCTGCATTGCCTGATCGTCGACGTGATCGACAGCTTTTTTGCCGAGTATCCAGTCTCCAGCGAAGAGCCGGACGCGATCGATACCGATGAAGTCGTTACCGCCGTCGCCAAAACCGTGGCGGAACTGACCTACGGGCAAGATGCCGCCGGCCGCCAGGCCATGATCGAGCAGCTGATGCGCGAGATCATGAATTACGACGCCGAGTATCGGCAGCAAGACGAAATGGGCAGGCCCGGCTCCGCCGCGCGGCACTAGGGTGAGGTAGCCGCCATCTCGTGTCTGCTTCGTCGGACGTTGCGGACTCTGACATCGCGCCATGCGCGAAAAGTGCCAACAACAGAAGTCGACTGATGGCGGTACCCGTGGAGAATCGCGGTTTGGCTTTTCCGGTTGGCTTCCCCTTTTTTTACGGGCCAAAGGCGTCAAGGCATGCCTTTGCCTCACCCTTCCGCCGCTAAGCGACACGTTTGGCGACGAAAAGGTGGGTCCACAGTCCGACCTCGCGCTCGCGCGTTTCCCACGCCGCGCCCCGCGGCCACAGCGCGGACAGCTCCTTTCCAAGGAAGGCTGCGCGAGCGCTCGTGACTCCGTCCTGCGAGGTTACGTCGCCGCCGCCGACGCGCCCCATGAAGCGCGCAAGTTCGCGCACCAACCGGACGCGCCGCATCTCGCCAGCGACTAACAGTCGCGTGGTGCGGGCGGCCAGTGCGAAGAGGCGAGCAAGCTCGGCGTCTTGCAAGTGGTGCAGAAACAGATTGGCGACGATGAGATCGCAGCTCGGCGCCTGCTCAAGGAAGGCGAAGACATCCTGCGCGGCGACCTCGACGTGTGATCCCATGGCCGCAAAGGCCTCGCGCGTTTCCCGGGCGACGCAATCCGCGCGGTCGACGAGAAAAACCTCAGTGCCGCGCCAGCTTGACCCAAGGCGGCGTGCAACGCGCAGCATGAACGCGCCGTCCCCAGCACCAAGATCGGCGATTCTGCGAATATCCAATCCGGCGCCATGCTTCGCGATCGCACGGGCCACGATCCGATCCTGAAGCGTCAGCGCATTGAGGAGCCGCAGGTCGCGGCGCGCCCGAGCGGCGCGCGGATCGTCCGCCGGCAGGCCATCGAGAATTTCCGGCTCGACGAAGCGCTGCACAAGACCGGTTCTTTCCGCCATCGGACTTCTTCCTCAAAAAACCGACGCGGGCGAGGCCAGCTCATTAAAGGCGCCGTCCGCCGGGAAAGCGGCGAGAACCTCGTTGCCGCGCCGCGCCCAATCGATGGCCCGCACGGGACCGCAGGTTAGCATGAAATAATCATATGGCGCCGGCTGATCGGCCGCCATCACGAATTGATAGTGCAAGCGCAGGAAGTTTCGACGCAGGCGGCGGTAGTGCTCGTCCGACAGCGCGTCGCGGAATCGGACTTGGCAGATGACCGGTTTGCGACGTCCCGGACCAACATCGATGCCGAGACCGGCGACCGGATCGAAGTTCCAGAAATTCAGGATATCCTTGCGGGATTGGCAATCGACCCACTCCACATGGGGATCGGCCGCAACGCGCCGCACAATCTCACGCATCCGCTGCGCGCGCGGATGCAGAGCGACGGCAGGCATAACCGATCCCAGGGTCAACACCATGAGGGAGGAAGCGCGCTTCCCAAGCGCGGAATCGCGCTCAAGGGCCCGCGCCATCATGGCAAGAGCGAGAGGCGCTCCGCTACTGTGTCCAATGACGAGGATTTCGTCGGCGTCGCCGGAATCAACGGCCGCCGTGACGCGGGCGGCACCGGTTTCGATCGATCGGTCGAAGCAGGACGGGGCCCCGTTTGCGAAGGTACGGAAATGCGGCCAACAGTTGAGAATGCGCACGACGAACCAGCGTTCGGCCAGCGGCCGTAGGGTGAAAAAAAGCGCTGCCGCCAGTGCAGTGGCGAAGATCACGGCTGCCGAGGCCGGCAGTATGGCGCTGCGCCAGAGCGCGAACGCGCCAAGCACGCCGGCTGCGATCGGCAGGGTGATCCATGCCAGCAGCACCAGCTGAAACACCGCGAAATGCAGCTCGAAACGCCATGCCGCACGGATGATGCGGGCCGTCGTGCCGCTCACGAGATCGTCGAGCATCCAACGCAGCGATGCAACGATTTGGCCAAGGATCGGGCGCTTCATGTTGGCGGCGACGACGTCGTCGTAGCGAATGAATTCATAATCAGTGCGAGCCTGCCAATTCCGTCCTGCGGTCGTCACCTGCCAGGACGCCCATCCATCGGAATGGATTTGGAAGGGCCCGAGCTCAGCGCGGACCGGTCAGTTCTTCTGGAATCTATCGAGGCCGTTCCGGAACATACCATAATAACCTTCCACTCCCTGCAGATCGTATCCATGCACGTAGATGACGCGCCGGTGCCTGACCACGGATCTTCGCTCCGGCTCGCCGATGCGTGTGTCTACTGGCATGTACGCCTTCCCTCGTTCAGCCGCGAACGTGTGCGTCGTGCTTGCAATCCTTGCGTCTCGCAAGGTCCGAAGCCAGGCAATTACGAAAGTATCGGGGCGATGTCTGTTCTTGCACCCAATAGTCGACCTGGGATGCAGCGTCTTTATGAGTATACGCCGTAACTCGACGCCCGGTTATGCGGCCTTCGCGCTCCGGCGCCGCCGCGAAAACTCCAGCGCCTTGTCGTTGACCGCGCCGAAGCGGAGGCTGACCAGGTCGAGCAGATAATTCTGGTAAAGCTTCCACGGCTTCTTCGACCCTTGGCGCGGGAATTGATCAATGGTGCGCTGGATGTAACCGGAAGAGAAGTCAATCAGCGGCTCCGGCATGATCGAGGCATCGCGCCGCCGCGGCGTGCACTGAACATAGTCGTGCCGGTCCATGTAGTTGATCAGCCGGGCGATATAGGCACAGATCAGATCGCACTTCAGCGTCCAGGAAGCGTTGGTATAGCCGAATATGTTGGCGAGGTTCGGCACGTCGCTCAACATGACGCCCCTGAAATTCATTGTTTCGGCAAATTTGACGGACTTGCCGTCGACCACGACTTCGATGCCGCCGAGCAATTGCATTTTCAGCCCGGTCGCGGTGACGATGATATCGGCCGACAGCTCGCGGCCCGAGCGCAGGCGGATTCCGGTTTCGGTGAAGGTTTCGATCTCGTCGGTCACCACGTCGGCTTTGCCGGCCTTGATGGCGCGGAAGAAATCGGCGTCGGGCGCGAGACACAGGCGCTGATCCCAGGGATTATAGCGCGGCGTGAAATGGGTCTCGACGTCATAATCGGCGCCGAGCTCTTGACGCGCCAGCTCCACGATCGCGTGCTTGACCGCCTCCGGTTTGCGGCGGCAGCGGTTGTACAAATAAAGCCCGAGCAGGGCGTTGCGCCAGCGCGCGATGTCGTGGGCGAGCTTGACCGGCAAATGGCGGCGCAGCCAGATGACGAACGGGTCCTGCGACGGCCGGGCAACGATATAGGTCGGCGAGCGCTGCAGCATGGTCACTTGCGCGGCGGTCTCGGCCATGGCGGGGATGATCGTGACGGCGGTGGCGCCGCTGCCGATGACCACTACGCGTTTGCCGGCATAGTCGAGCGCCTCCGGCCATTGCTGCGGATGCACGATGCGGCCGCGGAATTTTTCCGTACCGGCGAATTCCGGCGTGTAACCGCCGGCATAGTCGTAATAGCCGGTGCAGCCGAACAGAAAGTTGCAGGTGAAGCGAACCGGCTCGCGGTCGGCTCCGCGTTCCGCCTCGATGGTCCACAGCGCCTCGGCGGAGGACCACGAGGCGCGTTTCACCCGATGCCGGAAGCGTATCTTGCGATCGATGCCATAAGCCTCCGCCGTCTCGCGGATATAGCTGCGGATCAATCCGCCCTCCGCGATCGAGGCATTCGACTGCCAAGGACGAAACGAATAGCCGAAGGTGTACATGTCCGAATCGGAGCGAATGCCGGGATAGCGGAACAGGTCCCAGGTGCCGCCGATGGCGTCGCGGCTTTCGAGGATGACGTAGGATTTGTTCCGGCAGTAGGTCTGCACATGATAGGCGGCGTCGACGCCGGAAAGTCCGCTGCCGACGATGATGACGTCGAAATGCTCCTGCGTCATATTCAGCGAACTCTCCGTTCGATCGGACGGTAGCCTCTCATCGCCAGCTAGGCGACTGGTGCGGGCTTGGCCGCGGCCGCCGCCACGCGTTGCGCCATGCGGGCGATGAACGCAGCGCAGCGTTCGGCGGACGTCATAAGTATCATATGTCCGCCGCCTTCGATGAGTTCGAAATCGGCGCCAGGGAGCTTTTTGGCCAGGGCCTCGCCGTGCGCCGCCGGGTCGAGGATGCGGTCGCTGGCGCCGAACAGAATGCCCACCGGCACCGTGAGGCTTTGATAGCGCGCCGGCATGCCGCCGAAATCGTCGGTGGCCGCAACAAGGTCGCGCGAGGCGGCGATGAAGCTGCGCGGCCGCAGCACCAACAACCCGCCGCCCTTCGTTGCGAAGTCGGCCGGTACCGGTTGCGGGCCGAACACGACGCCGAGCACGAGGTCGCGGTAGGCGATCGACATGGGAATCGCCAAGGTCCAGGCCACCAGCCGGCGCAGCAGCCGCGATCTGATCTCGAGCCCGCGAAACACCGGCGGCACGTGGTCCTGCGTGTGCGTCGCCGGTGCGATCAGCGCCAAGCCGCCGACCTCGTCCGGATGGTTTAGTGCCAACGACAGTGCGATCGCTCCGCCCAACGAGTGGCCGACGACCAGCGGCCGCTCAAGGCCCAGCGCCTTGGCAAAGTGCGCGATCGTGCTCGCCTGGGCGTCGATCGCCGCCGATGCCTGCGGCGGGCGCGTGGAATAGCCGCTGCCGGGCCGATCCACAATGACCACCCGGTAGTCGCTCTTCAGCCTGTCGAGCAGGGAATGCGTGAAGTGGCGCATCTGCCCGGCGAGCCCGTGAATGAGCAAGAGCGGCGGCCCCGAGCCTTCGTCGAGATAGTGGATGCGCGCAGCATCGACGTCGATGAAACGCCCGAGCGGCGGCACGGCTTTTTCGACTTGCCGGGCGGTTCGCGCCGAGAAAACCGCAAGCCCGCCAATGACAAGGGCGAGCAACAGGAGTGCGACGCCGACAATCCAAGCGATGGTAATCATTGGCCTGTCTCACGCGCCGGACTGCGCACCGGCGCTCCGACAAAGAATGCGAATTTGCTCATTTTTTGAACCTCCGGCCGAGAAAATTCCAGTAAGTGACCGGCATCAGCCGCTCGATGATCGCGGCCCGCTTGGTGTCGGCGCCGACCAGAATGCGCGGCCGGCGGTTTTCGACGCCGCGAACGATCGTTTCGCCGGCGACCGTTGCGCCATTGGCTCCGGTCACGACGGCCGTCCGGCCTTGCAGCTTCAGCAACGTCGAGCTCTCTTTCAAAAGCACTTAAAAAGCGGGCAATTTCGCGCGCAAATTGACCGATTTGCGGCGTCGAAGCGAGTCGAATGTTGCGATGCGCCGGGCGGAAAGTACGCGCCTTCGGCAAGCTCGCGGCCTTCTGGGTCCGGCGCCGCAAGCCCGCCAGGTTAACGTCGCGTTAACACATTGCATCGGATGCTCACCATGGGGAAAACCGCTTTGGAGGCTTCGCGATGCTGCCGGAACACCGAGTGCGTCTTGAAGATGAGCCTTGTCCTGTATCCGATCAGATGCTCGGCGAGCTGTATCGGGCCAGTGCGCACGGCCTGAGCGAACTGATTGCAACGGTGCCGCCGTCAGCACGAGCGTTGCTGGCCGTTTATTGCTACCGCCGCGCCCACCTTGCTTCGATCGGATTGGCGATCGCGGCAACCTGCGACAAGGATGATCTGACCTGGTTGGGGGGCAACGCCGGCGCCGCACTGTTCGAACGATCGCGGGAAGCGCCGCAGTCCTATGCTGAGGTCCGTGGCAATGGCCGGCGAAAAATTACTTTGGCGACGGCACCACTTCGCCAAGTCAGCGCCATGGCGGACGACGAGGAGACCTTGCCGGCGGCTTTTGGCGGTCCAAGTATCTGCTGACGAGCCGTGGTGATAGTCGCTGCGCAGCGGCGGGATCAGCCGCGCTCCTTATCGCAGATCTTGCACTTGAACGCGGGCGGCGCCTGCCCGGGCTCCACCATCACCGAGGTGAGCTCGCCGCAGCGACCGCATTGCCGGACCAGCTTGGTCGGCAGCTTCACGATGGGCTTGGTCGCCGCCGCCACAGCCTGATCGCCTTGCGCCCGGAGCTCGGCTTTGGTCAGCGCTGGTCCTCGCGGCCGCCGATTCATAGAGCACCCATCATCTCGGTATAACCCGCCCAGTCGTGGCACTAAGCCGTCAGCGTTCCAGTCTAGCATTGTCGCAGCCGCTTTGCGCGTCGGCGTGCCCATACTTGCTCTATGTGGCGGGAGAAGGTCAACCGGTCCCGTTGCACCATTGCACTATTCATCTTGGGTAGCCGTACGGCCCGGGCTAACCTGTCGATCGCGTCACTGCGGCTTTCGAGCAAGCGAAGAACTTAAGGAAGCAAAAGTTGGAAAGCGCCGACGACCGACTGGTTCACGTCCGCCTCGATGAACGCGAGCAAGGCGTGGTCGCCCATGCGACGATCAACAACGCCGGTCACCTCAATGCGATGAACAGCGCTCTGATGCAGGCCTTCGTCGACGCCATGGCGCGGCTTGCGACCGACGAGCGTTTGCGGGCGGTGGTGCTGACAGGCGCCGGGCGCAAAGCGTTCATTGTCGGCGCCGACATCAATGAGATGGCGGCGATCGAAAGCGCCGCCCAGGCCACGGCTTTTATCACCCGTCTGCACCGGTGCTGCCACGCGATTCGCGATCTGCCGGTGCCGGTGATCGCCCGCATCCAGGGGTTCACGTTCGGTGCCGGTCTCGAGATCGCGGCGGCCTGCGACGTTCGCATCGCCGCGGACGCGGCCGTGTTCGGCATGCCCGAGGTCAAGCTCGGCATTCCGTCGGTCATCGAAGCGGCGCTGCTGCCGATGCTGGTCGGCTGGGGGCGGGCGCGCGAGATCATGTTGTTGGGCGAAACGTTCGCTGCCCACGAGGCGCTGCAATGGGGATTGGTCGAGCGCGTGGTGCCCGCGGCCTCTCTCGACGGCGCCATCGAGGCCTGGATCGGCAGGCTGTTGACCTCGAAGCCCCGCGCGGTGCGGCTGCAAAAGCGCCTGATCCGGCAATGGGAGGGCCTGCCGCTGGCGGCAGCCGTCGAGGCCGGCATCGAAGCGTTCGCGCGCGCCTACGAGACCGACGAGCCGGCTGTTGCCATGCGCGAATTTCTCGCGACGCAGAAGGCGCGCAACAAGACCGGTTAGCCTGCGGTGCGATAGTTTGGCGGGTTATCCGCTGGATGTCCGGCCGCGCACCCGAAACACGACAAAGTGCGACAGCGAGAAATTCACCACAAAGCTCGCCAGAACGGCGGCGAGCTTGGCCAGCCATACCGGCAGGAGAAAAAGCTCGGCGGCAACAAGCAGGGTTGCCGTGTTGGCGAGCCATCCGGCAATGCCGGAGACGACGAACGCGGCATAAGCGCGCCATCGCAGTTTTCGTCCCGATTCATGGGCGAAGGTGATCGACGAATTCATGACGTAGGAGCCGCTGACGGCAACGATCCATGACAGGGTGTTCGCGGCGACCAAAGCAATGCTCGCGACGGTGCCGCAATGACAGACATCGGCCAGCGAGTGGAACCCCGACAGCGCCGCCGGCGACCGATCCAAGGCCGCACGCGCGAGCAGGAACACGCCGTAATCCACCACCGAGTTAACAAGGCCGATGAGGGCGAAGATGATCGCCTTCAGGCCGAACGCACGATTGCGCCACCCGGCCAGGAGGTTTGCGCGAGCCCGTTCATAGTGAGAAATGCGGGGCATTGCCGCTTCGCATATCACGTTCGACGCCAACCGCCAGCCCCGCATAGTCGCCGGGCAGGGGGCTGCGACCCCGGGCGCGCGACAGCCCGCGCTGATTGCGCTATAGATCGGCCGTTTAAGGAAAGGTCCAGTGGTTAATCCAACGACCCAACCGACATCGGCAGCGCCGGCGCGCGACGGCGCCTCGCCTCGCCCGCTGCGCGGTCTGGCGCCGTCGCCAGCGCGCGAACGGAGTGCGGCCGAGCGCAGCGCAGAAGCCGCGCAGGGACTTTCCATCGTGGTGCCGCTGCACAACGAAGCAGCGTCGATCGCGCGGCTGCATGCGCGGCTGGTAGAGGTCGCGCGAACGCTCGGCGCCAACCGCGCGCTGGCCTGCGAGGTGGTCTATGTCGATGACGGCAGCCGCGACGATACACTGGCGGTCGCCCGCGCGCTGCCGGCGACCGTGCTCGATGTTCAGGTGGTGTCGCTGTCGCGCAATTTCGGCAAGGAGGCCGCCTTGCTTGCCGGCCTCGATCACGCGCGGCTCGGCGCCGTGCTGTTCATCGACGGCGACGGCCAGCATCCGACCGCGCTGATCGAAACCCTGGTGGGCCATTGGCTCGACGGTGGCTACGACGTGGTGTTCACGGCCAAGGCTCACCGCGCCAATGAATCGCTGACGCACCGCCTCGCCGTGAAAATGTTCTACGCGCTGATCAATTGGGGCGCCCGCACCAAGATCCCCGAAGATGCCAGCGACTTTCGGCTGCTGTCGCCGCGCGCCGCCGACGCCGTGCGCAACCTGCCGGAGCGCAATCGGTTCTTCAAAGGCCTATCGAGCTGGATCGGCTTCCGCCAAATCCGCATCGATTATCAGCCGGAGGAGCGCGCCGACGGCCGCACCACCTGGAATCTGCGCTCGCTGATCGGATTATCGATCGACGGATTGACCGCATTTTCCGTGGCGCCGCTGCGGATCGCCACCATGCTCGGTCTGCTGCTTGCGGTGACCGCGTTCATCTATGGTGGACAGATTATCTACGAGACCTTGGTCTATGACGAAAGGGTCCCCGGCTATCCGTCGCTGTTTGTCGGCGTCATGGTGCTCGGCGGCGTGCAACTCATCATGCTCGGCGTGCTAGGCGAATATATCGGCAAGATCCTCTACGAGATCAAAGGACGGCCGGTCTATTTCGTCGCCGAGCATGACCTGAAGCCGCGCGAGGACGCCCAGCAGTCCGAGAGCGATAACCGCACCGCCGCCGAATAGGCCGCGACGCCTCTCACATCACCACGACCTTGGTGCCGACTTTCACCCGCCCGTAAAGGTCGGTGACATCGTCGTTGCGCATGCGGATGCAGCCGGACGACACCGGGGTGCCGATGGTCCAGGGCTCGTTGGAGCCGTGGATGCGATAGAGCGTCGAGCCGAGATAGAGCGCGCGCGCGCCGAGCGGATTATCCGGGCCGCCGGCCATGTAGCGCGGCAGGTCGGGCCGGCGTTTGAGCATTTCGTCCGGCGGCCGCCAATCCGGCCATTCGCGCATGGCCGAAATCTCCTTCACCCCCGCCCAGGTGAAGCCGGGACGGCCGACGCCGATGCCGTAGCGCAGCGCCTTGCCGCCTTCCTCGACCAAATAGAGAAAGTAATGCGGGGTATCGATGATGATGGTGCCCGGCTTTTCGCCGCCATGGTAGTCGACGACCTGAAGGTCGAATTGCGGATCGACCGCATGCGCCATGTGCCCGACGCCGGCAGGAGCGTAGCCCGCGGCCGGGTCATTGGCGGCGCTCTGCTGCGGCGCCGCGGACGGATCGTACTGAGGCGCGCCCTGGTCGGCGGGCGAAGGTGGCGCCGGCGCCCACTGGAAGGATTGAAACAGGCCGCGTGGCTGCGGCGCCGACGCCGGGGGGCCAGATTGCGGCGCTTGGTAGGTGCGCGCGACGGGCTGCCGGCCGCCGTCGAAGAGGAACTCGAGAAAGCCGCCGCCGTAACTCGTCTGGTCCGCATATGCGAGCTGGCCGCCGGCGTCGGGGGGCTGGCTCGCCGCGTCGGCGTCAGGAGCGATCAGGAGGAAGCCCAAGCCGGCCGCGATACAAAGCGCGGTTGCCGGAGGTGAAACAAAGATACGCAGCATTGCTGGACTCTGTACTCTTGCACCGTATTACGCCGAGCCAAACACCCCGTTCGCTCGTGCCAGGAGTACAGACGCAAACATCAACTGTTTGGTAAATTTCGCGCAGCGCTGTTCCGCTCGCGCAGTCTTCGTACATTGTTCATCAACATATGGTTTATTTTGCGTGCACGGCGCGGCATCATGGTTAGCGGGTTATGACCGCTCCCTCGCCGCCGCGGCGGCGACGGACGCCATGAACGCCGTATTAAGCGGCCCACATTTAATCTCGCGCCGAAGCATGATCCCGAACGACCTGCCCCGGATTCGATCCGCGGTGACCGATTTCGCGGAGATGCTCAGGAGAATTGTAGAGCCCGCTTTGGTTCGCCTCGGAACCCGCGGACCCTGCCGGTGACGATATGGCCGAGCCGCGCAAGATCTTTCGCATCGAACAAACGGCCGCCATGCGCATTGATCCGCGTGGCGACGACCCGCAGGTGCTGCGCCACGCTGAGATCATGCAGGAGCTGGGCGCGCTGCGCGCCATGCTCGCGGCCGCACCTGCCGCGCAGGGAACCGGAGCCAACGGCTCGCGGCACGCCGAAATCGAGCGCCTCATTTCCGAGCTGCACGTCATCCACGCCGCGCTCAGCGGAACCGCACGCCAGCATGCCGACCGCAGCGGAACGCGCCTGCTGGCGGCACCGGCGACGCTGATCGCCAACGAACTCGAAGCCGTGATGAAAGGCAGCGAGCAGGCGACCGGGAAAATTCTGGCGGCGGCTGAGGAAATCGATCAGGCGGCGAACAACCTGTCGGCCGCGCTCAAGAACGAGACCGAGCAAGAACTCGCTCAGGACATCCGCGATCGCGTGATCCAGATCTTCGAGGCCTGCAACTTCCAGGATCTCACCAGCCAGCGCGTCGCCAAGGTGATGGCGACGCTCAGTCGCATCGAGCAACAAATCTCCGGCACGCTCGACGCGCTCGCGCACGCCGACGCCGCACCTTCGGTGCGTGGCCCGCGCTTGGAGAGCGAGCACGGCCACGCCTCGCAAAGCGACATCGACTCGCTGTTCAACGGCGGCGGTCGGTCGGGATGAAAGCCCCTGTTCCGGTGATTTGAATTTCGCTCAGGGCTTACCGCCAAACTCACCTTGCAACTCCAAATCCAAAACCCGCACCAGAATCCGGACTTCGCGTTCGTTGCGGACGAGGCGGCGCGTACCTGCGCGAATGTTTACAACCCGTTTTTTGGGCTAGACCCACTCAGCTATGGAGCAGGCGCGGATCATCCGTTACAAGGATGACTGCACGTGCGCACGATCGCGGACGAGAACTTAAGCGCACGGCACTTCTGGGGAGGGGAAAATGGACAGCAGGCTGTACCTGACGATATCCGCAATTATCTTGCTGCTGTACGGGATCGGCTTCGCGGCGATTCCGGCAGACGTGGGCGGGCTCTACGGCGTGCCGCCGGAGCCTCACGTCCTGATGGCGGACCGGTTCTTCGGGTCGACGCTTCTGGCTGTGGGCGTGATAACGTGGTTTGCGCGAGACTTCGCGGATTGGGCCGCGGTGCGCGCTGTCCTCATCGGCGGCTTGGTCGGCTACGGTATCTCCACCCTCGTGCTGATCTGGAGCACGGTCCAGGGCCTGCTGAATGCGCTGGCGTGGGGATCTACGATCGTGAATATCCTGCTGGTGCTCGGGGCGCTCTATTTCCTGTCCACCGGCTCGCGCAAGTCGGCGTGAGGCTACAGGCAAAAGATGCCCCGGCCGGACGGGCATCATTGATGGTCTTGCGAACTTCGGAATCCGGACGCTAGTGGGGTCTGCTTGAGCGCGCCATGCCTTCCGGCGCGCAACGCACATACACGCCGGTGCCATAGCGGGTCGCCACATCGGGATTCATCCAGCGCAGAACCATGGTGCGGCCGTCGAACGAGACAATTTCGCGATCTTGCCCGCCGCCGGCCGGCCCGGGCGGACCGATATAGTTCTTGCCGCTCGGACTGCCTTTGAGATTGAGCTCTTGCAGTTGCGCGCTGTCGGCGAGGTACATCATGACGCCGCCGTTCGGCCCCCGGTTGATCAACACCGGCTGGCCGCACTGGCCGCGCGCGGCGGCTTCCGTACGTGCCCGGTCGGTTTCGTTGTGATAGGCGCCATAGCCCCAGCGGCCGACGATCTCCTCGGGACGGATCGAAGCCGGGATCTCGGGCGCCAGCGTCGCCGAGGGCGGCGGCGTAGGCTCAGAAGATGAGAACGGGTTTGATGAGAACGGATTGGTTGTGCAGGCGGAAAGCACGAACGCCGCTAGGCCCACGCTCACAAGCAACCGAAGATCGCGCAGCGACGCGCTCATGCAAACTCTCCTCCCAGACCGTGGAGCCGGAATGGCCGTTTCAAAATAGCACGCCCCAAGACCCTGGCCCTATGGCCAAACATTTGGCCGGCATGGTGGCCACTTTTCGCGCCGAGGGCCAGAGCCGGTGCGATCGCATCGAAGGCTTCGCACATGATTCTGCGGCTGGGCGCGGCCGCTGTGGCGGCTTGACAGCCTTTCGGCCAGACCTTATGTCCTTCTTCGTGGCACTCATCTAGCAAGAGTGCCAAATGTCTGTAATACCAAGCCTTTCCCTATTGGACATGGAAGCCGCGCAGGCCAGCGGTGATGAGGTGATCATGGCGAAGCTCAAGTTCCGTCCGTTGCATGACCGTGTTGTCGTCAAGCGCATTGAAGCCGAGGAAAAGAGCAAGGGCGGCATCATCATTCCCGATACCGCCAGGGAGAAGCCGCAGGAGGGTGAGGTCGTCGCTGTAGGTCCGGGCGGCCGCGACGAGAACGGCAAGCTCATCGTTATGGGCGTCAAGGCCGGCGACCGCGTGCTGTTTGGCAAATGGTCGGGCACCGAGGTCAAGCTCGACGGCGACGAACTCCTGATCATGAAGGAATCCGACATCATGGGCGTGATCGCCTGAACGGAGGACAGAAGACGGACGACGGAACGCAAGCTCGTCCTTCATTCATCTGTCGTCCGTCGTCAGTCGTCCGTCATCCATCTCCGTCATCTGACATTGAAGGAATGAAAAAATGGCTGCGAAAGACGTACGATTTTCGGTCGACGCCCGCGACCGCATGCTGCGCGGGGTCGAAACGCTCGCCAATGCCGTCAAGGTGACGCTCGGCCCCAAGGGCCGCAACGTCGTGATCGAGAAGAGCTTCGGCGCCCCGCGCATCACCAAGGACGGCGTCACCGTCGCCAAGGAGATCGAGCTCGAAGACAAGTTCGAGAACATGGGCGCCCAGATGGTGCGCGAGGTCGCGCAGAAGACCAACGACGAGGCCGGCGACGGCACCACGACCGCGACCGTACTCGCGGCCGCTATCGTCAAGGAAGGCGTCAAGTCGGTGGCAGCCGGGATGAATCCCATGGACTTGAAGCGCGGCATTGACCTCGCCGTCACGGCCGTCGTGGCCGACATCAAGAAGCGAGCGAAAAAGGTCGGCTCATCCGCTGAGATCGCCCAGGTCGGCACCATCTCCTCCAACGGCGATGCGACGATCGGCAAGATGATCGCCGAGGCGATGCAGAAGGTCGGCAACGAGGGCGTGATCACGGTCGAGGAGGCCAAGGCGCTCGAGACCGACGTCGAGATCGTCGAGGGCATGCAGTTCGACCGCGGCTATCTCTCGCCCTACTTCATCACCAACGCCGAGAAGATGCTCGCCGAGCTCGAAGATGCCTACGTGCTGCTGCACGAGAAGAAGCTCCCGGGACTGCAGGCGCTGCTGCCCGTGCTCGAGGCGGTGGTGCAGTCGAGCAAGCCGTTGCTCATCGTCGCCGAAGACGTCGAGGGCGAAGCGCTGGCGACGCTGGTGGTCAACAAGCTGCGCGGCGGCTTGAAGGTCGCGGCGGTGAAGGCCCCGGGCTTCGGTGATCGCCGCAAGGCCATGCTCGAGGACATCGCGGTTTTGACTGGCGGTCAGCTCATCTCCGAGGACCTCGGCATCAAGCTGGAGAACGTCACGATCGCCATGCTCGGCCGTGCCAAGAAGGTGGTGATCGACAAGGAGAAGACCACGATCATCGACGGCGCCGGCAAGAAGAAGGACATTGAGGCGCGCGTCGGGCAGATCAAGTCGCAGATCGAGGAGACCACCTCCGATTACGATCGCGAGAAGCTGCAGGAGCGTCTGGCCAAGCTCGCCGGCGGCGTCGCGGTGATCCGCGTCGGCGGCGCCACCGAGATCGAGGTCAAGGAGAAGAAGGATCGCGTCGAGGACGCGCTCAACGCCACCCGGGCCGCGGTCGAGGAGGGCATCGTGCCCGGCGGCGGCGTCGCCTTGCTGCGCGCCAAGAAAGCGATCGGCAAGCTGCACAACGACAATGCCGACGTGCAAGCCGGCATCAACATCGTGCTTAAGGCGTTGGAGACACCGTTGCGCCAGATCGCCGAGAACTCCGGCTTCGAAGGTTCGATCGTGGTCAACAAGATCCTGGAGAACAAGTCGGAGACGTTCGGCTTCGACGCGCAGAACGAGGAGTATGTCGACATGGTCGAGAAGGGCATCGTCGACCCGGCCAAGGTGGTGCGCGCCGCGCTGCAGGATGCCGCCTCCGTCGCCGGCCTCTTGGTCACGACCGAGGCCATGGTCGCCGAAACGCCGAAGGAACAGTCGGCCATGCCGGCGATGCCCCCCGGCGGCGGCGGAATGGGCGGGATGGGCTTCTGATTTTTTGCTCATCGAAACAAAAAAGGGCGCGGTGCAAACCGCGCCCTTTTGTCTTCTGTTCTCGCCCCTTCCGGCTTAGACTTGACGTCATCCGATACGCTTAGGAGCAGATGATGACGACTGCGGATGCCGATCCGTTTGCGAAGTTCAAGGCCGCCCAGCGCGAAGCTTGGGCGGTTTTTGTACCCGTCGAAATTTTTACCACCCCGCCGGCGGCGAAGCTGGTGAAGTTTGCGCAGGTCGCTCCAGGGCAAAAGGTGCTCGATGTCGCTTGCGGAACCGGCGTGGTCGCCGTGACGGCGGCCCGCGCCGGAGCCAAGGTGTCCGGGCTCGATCTGTCGCCAGTGCTGATTGAGCGTGCGCGCAAGAACGCCGGCATTGCAGGTGTCGATATCGACTTCGTCGACGGGGATGCCGAGGTGCTGCCTTACCCGGACGCCTCGTTCGACATCGTGCTCAGCCAATTCGGGCACATGTTCGCGCCGCGTCCCGGTGTCGTCGTGCAAGAGATGCTGCGGGTGCTTAAGGCCGGTGGCCGGATTGCATTCTCGACTTGGCCGCCCGAGCACTTCACCGGGCGTATGTTCGCGTTTATCAGCCGAAACTTGCCGCCACCGCCGCCCGGCGCCAGTTTACCGGCGCCGCCGCCTCTGTGGGGCGATCCCAATGTCGTTCGCGAGAGGCTCGGCGCGTTAGCGACCGACCTGCTGTTTGCGCGCGACACCTTGATTACGCCCGCGCTGAGCCTCCAGCACTTCCGCAATGCGCAAGAGGCGACGATCGGTCCACTGACCAAGCTGGTCGCCTCGCTGGAGCATGATCAGACGAAGCTTGCGCGGCTCCGCGCCGAGTTTGATGCGCTGGCGGCCGACGCCTACGAAGACAATGCCATCCATATGCCGTATCTGATGACGCGCGCGACTAAAGCGTAAGCGCCGGCGCCTCATGTGTGGATGGCCCCCAACTTGCAAGAGTTTTTTTCGTGAGGAGCACTGGTCGCTTGCAGTCATGTGTCCGGCCTTTCGGTGCGGCCTCATATGACCGCTGGCCTTGATGGGTTCCGCG
>Ga0208188_1000700_pt1 | contig 18012 bp, 11 predicted proteins | sample June2015DPH_8_50_FD_184698 | JGI IMG/M metagenome (GOLD analysis project Ga0208188, IMG submission 184698) | Peatland microbial communities from SPRUCE experiment site at the Marcell Experimental Forest, Minnesota, USA - June2015DPH_8_40... | ecosystem: Environmental > Terrestrial > Soil >...
GCTGGGTGCTACGCTCTACGCGCTGCGCGAAGATGAAACTGCCTACAAGATTCTTAATCGAGCGCATTCGCTGAATCCCGAGGATGGCGACACTGCAAATCTGTTGTTCCAAGAATCTCTGATCCTAGCTGGCCGGGAAGAAGCACACCAGCATTACGAGTTGGCTCGAACCTATCTGGAAAAGGCTCGAAGGCTGCGGCCCGATGACGGCGGAGTATTACAAAGGCTCTCTCGGGTCTCGCGGCATCTCGATAACCCGCAAACGAAGTCGCCGAGATGAGGTGGTCCGATGGCATTGCGTTTGGATGTGAGCGGCAGGATTCACGACCTCCAAGCAGTGATGCTCGAAAGCGATTGGCTTCGTGCCAGCGTGCTTCCCGCAGTCGGGGCGAAGATCTACGACCTAATTTGGAAACCTACGGGCCGAAATATCCTTTGGCACAACCCGCGCATCCTTCCCCAGGCTTACCCGATCGATGCGAACTTCGACAATTATTGGTGCGGCGGCTGGGACGACGCTTTCCCAACGTGCGATCCGTGTGAGTACCGGGGGGAACAGTATCCAGCCTTGGGAGAACTTCGATCGGTCAAGTGGCGAGTGGAGGCGTGCGGAGAAAACGGTAACGAGGCTTACGTGAAACTCACTGCGTTTGGACCGATCAACCCGGTCCGGGCAGAAAAAACCGTGACCCTGTTCGCAAATCATCCCGTGCTTCGGATGCAGTATGAGATCACCAATCTCGGTCCGATGCCGCTGGACTTTATTTGGGGAACCCATCCGGCACTCGAGGCCCATGAGGATTTGATTTTGCGAGTCCCAGCCAAAACGGGAGTGGTGGGTCAAGCCACAGACCCACGACTGGGTACGCCCGGGCAACGTTATGCGTGGCCCCTGCTGCCAACGCCCGCCGGCACTGTCGACATGAGCCGGGTCCAGAGCATCGATGCCAAGATCGCCGCCGGGCACTATGCGCTTGACCTGGAGGCGGGATGGTATGCCGTCGAGGACAGCCGTACGGGAGACGGGTTCCTATTGAAGTTCCCTAGCTCCGATTGCCCTTACCTTTGGATGTGGCTTGTCTACGGCGGCTGGCGGGGCTACCACCACGTAATTGTGGAGCCATGGACCAGTTACCCTAATAAACTTGCAGACGCCGTTCGCGAAAACACGCATCGCAGCCTTGCCGCGGGCGAACGGTTTTCGGTGGAAGTCCTTGCCACAGTCTACGGGAATGACGAGGGCTACAGGGGCGCGCTCCAGAGACTCGAGACTTAATTCAATGGTCCGGCTCCTTGGCGGCCCCGGTCAATTGCCCAGCATGGCAGCCCGGGCTTCCTGCGCTCGTTGCTGCTCATCGTACACAGTTACGAGGAGCGTGCTGGCAAGAACCAGGATGCCGCCCAGGACCATAAACTTAGTAAGCCGCTCATGAAGCACGATTGCCGCGACGATAACTCCGAAAAAAGGAATCAGGTAGTTTGAGACGGCGGCTTGCGTAGCGTCCAGACGGGTAAGCACATTGAGAAAGAGGACCATGGAGAGAAAGTAAACCAAGAGAGCAAGCATCACCAGACCCATCCAAACCGTCCCGTTGTAATGCGGCAAATTAATAAATCCTTGAGGTTCGGTGTAGATGGTAATGGGGCAAAGGAAAACGAATACTGCATAGTAACTGTAGAGCAGCACCTGTAAGGGGGAATATCGACGCAGCAGCTTTTTGCTGTAGACGTTGTAGAATGAGCTGCCATTGACACTCAAGAAGATCATGAGATTGCCCAACAAGAACCTTACGCTAACTAAATTCAGTTCTTTCCAATTCACTCCCGAGCATTCCAGAACTCCCGCCAAAGCCAGCGCGAAGCTGATCCAGCGAACTCGGGTCATGCGCTCGCCCAAGAAGAAATACGCCATGACTGCGGTCGTGATCGGGAGCGCGAGCATGAGGAGAGCCGCGTTGGAAGCCAGCGTCCAGCGGACCCCCCAGGTGATAAAAAGTTGCGCTACGACTTGTCCGAAGACGCCAATCAAGGCGAATTGGAGTATGTCGCGTGTGGGAAGGCGTCCACCGCCACCCGGAGTCCTGCTGCGTTCTCGTCGTACCACCGGGATGAGAAGGAGCATGGCCAAGCTAATCGGAAAAAACGTTGCAAACACCGGACCCATTTGCTGCTGGACGAGTTTGACCATGACGAACTGGGTGCCCCAAATGAGATTACAGACGAGCAGCAAAGTCCAATCGCGAAGGCGCGTGGCAGAGAACATTTAATCTCCTTGGGAGCAACGATTATGAGAACCGAAAATCAACTCCTGGAAACGATCCAGCGCTTCCGGGATAGCTTCTGGGACCGAAAAATATCGAAGCGCCCCGTCGTAGGCATTTATAGCGACGCCGTCTTCCTCCCCATGAATTTCCTGCGCCGACCTTTCTCGCGCAGCCTCGTGCGACCGGAAGATATCACTCCGGAATTGGCGATGACCGAATACGACTACTGGTTCCGGGAACGGGACCGCGAAGTTTCCTGTGACGACCAGATCGCGTTTTCCGCAGCTTGGCGCGCCATTCCCTGGCTCGAAGCGTGTTGCGGTTGCCCGGTACGTTACGCAGAAGGGGCGCTGGCCCCGGGCTGTTTCGTGGGTTCGGCAGAAGCATTGGAGACGATTCCCATTCCAGGAGAGAACGGTTGGTTCGAATGTCTCCGGCGGCAGACCGAATGGCTCGAAGACCAGGCTCCTCCCGACTGCTGGATTAGCCCTACGATTCTGCGCGGCTGCTCCGACGTGCTGGCAGCCATGCGGGGACTGCCTAACTTCTTGATGGATCTCCACGATGACCCTCAGGTAATAAAGAAAGCGGCGCGGCGCGTGAACCGCCTGCTCCTCGAAGCGCTCGATTTGCACTACTCGATCGTAAAACCGAAGCTGGGGGGGTACGGGCATAAGTACGGATACTGGGCGCCGGGCAGAACGCAAGTGATCCAGGAGGATGCGATGGGGATGTGCTCCCCAGCTATGTACCGCGACATCTTTATGGAAGGAAACGCAGAGGTGGTGAAACACCTGGGTTCCTACGTGATCTTCCACCTGCATAGCACGGGTTACAAGCACTATCAGGATGTGCTGAGCGTGCCCAACATTGCCGGCTTGGAGATTTATATGGAGCAGGGCGGTCCTACGCTTATCGATTTGCTGCCTGTCTTAAGGGAAATACTCGAGAAGTCCCGCCTCATCCTGCACGTTGACTATTGCTTTGAACAATTGCCTCAGGTGCTTCGGAAGTTGCCGGCCGAGGGACTCTTCCTGGCAGTCTCCAACCTCCGTATCCGCTCGGACGCAGAATTTCGAGATTTCATCGCCGCCCAATGGGGGAGCTAACTGAAAAACCTGTCCCACGCAAAGCGCGCCGGGCTCGCCAAGCGGGAAACGTGCTTCCACTTTGTGTCTCTTGGTGCTCTTGAGGTTTGGCGCAAGCTTCCGAGTTTCTTTCACGTGTTCTGACCTTCCGCCAACTCGACGATGTGCCTCAGCTCCGAGAGCACGCGTGCCTCAAGGCGCGGTTCGGGTGGGCACCGGAGGATTGCCTTAACCCGCTCGGCGGCCAACTCTGCCGCGTCTTTCGCGCCGGCTTCGACCCAGGCTTCAGCGTTGAGCCGCACGGCCAGCCTGGAGGGCTGGAACTCCCGCCGCATGTACTTGAGCGTGTGGGGCTCAGCCAGGAAATGGCAATTGGGACCGACAGCCGCAATAACCTCGAGCCCCAAGGTATCCGGATTAATCTCGATTCCCTGAGCCAGGCGCAGAATCCGCTCGTATATATCGTCGTCGATCACCAATTGTTCGAGCGAGGCCGTGCCCACGGCCGCCAGGCTGCCCGCTCCTCCGTTCAACGCCGCGCCACTTGCCGCCGCCAGATAGCCCGTCAAAAGCTTTTCCAGGGCGGCTTGCTCGTCGCAAGCATGTGAGTCCGTCGTCAGCCCATTGCTGGCGGCGGGAATTCCATAGCTTCTGCCAAGGTCCACCAATGCGGCCGCCAGCAGGCCTATCTCGGTATATCCCATCGAGGCGATGCTGGTGTGCATGTCAAGCACGACGGGGTGCCCGGCGTAGATCACCGCCGCTCCAGGCTTGGCCAGTTGTGTAACTACAATTCCCGCTAGGATCTCCGCATTCATGACGACCAGGGTGCCCGCCAAGGTAACGGGAGCCGTCGCGCCTGTAACCGCGGAAGAATTCACCATCACGGGCAAGTCATGATCAGCCGCAGCCAGCAATCCATCCATTTGACTTTGAGAGTAAATGAGCGGGCTATTGCAGGAAGAAAATACAATCATCTTGGGCGCTCGCTGATCCGGCAGCGCCTTCAGCATGCGGATAACCCACTCGACGGTGCGGCCTGAGTAGGGCGCCATGAGCATCGGTTTTGTGGAGAGACGCAGCATCGCCTCAGCAGCCCAAACATCGCGCGTCCCGAGCGGCACATCCCAGGGGTAAACTGCTGAAGCCAGCGCAAGATTGGGCAAGGCGTCGATTACACGGACCCAAGCCTCGAGGTCCTGCCGAATCACCTCGCGGCGTCGCTTCGTCCCGTAGTCCACAATCCAGTCGAGCGAAATCACCGGGCGCCCGCGCGGCGGGCCCTGATGGCTTAGCACGAAATCCTTGGACGGTTGTTGGCCAGTTACAAGAAAGCTCGCGGGAACCGTGCGTAATGCTTTCTCCACCAAAGAAGCAGGGATTTTCACGCGGCGAGAATCGAGGTCGACGGCCGCCCCAGCCTCTCTCAGCAAACTCAAGGCACGCGGATGCTCGATCAGAATACCCACGTCCTCCAGAACCTCCTGCGAGGCTTGTCGAATCGAATTCACTTCATCCGCCGTTAGGACTTGACTGCCCCTTGGCATGGCTTGTCGTGGTACCGGCTCGTTCTCCATGAATGACCCTCACTGTCACCTTGAGCGAAAATCTAATCAGCCTAGGGCTTGCCGTTCCGCGTGAAGGTGCCCCAACCGCCTTTCGTGCGGTTGCTATGCTGCCGTCGCGATGTCCCGCGTCAGTGGCAGGGACTTGCCCCCGGCTGAGACGCCGCAGTCCAAGGTGTCTTCGGCACTTTCCGTAGCTGGACTAAGAAAAATGGTTTTGGAGGGCCGATTCAGTGACTTCCGGCGGCCGTTGCGTACCGGCCGGAACGGATTGCGAGGCCGTTCCGTGATCCGGTTCTGCGCTTAACTCCAGAATGGTTTGCGCGAAATGCTCGATGACTTCTTCAAACGTCCGCTTTGCCTCCTCGGTATTGCCCGTTTTGAGCGCCGCCAGTAATCTGCAATGATCTGCGTGCTCTTTCTTGAACATTTCTTCTGCCAGTGATGGACTGTGGGCAAAAACGTGAGAGTGCCTGGTAAAGAAAAACGCGAACAGGGGAGAGAGCACGAGGCTCAGAATTCGCTTCAGGGTACTCACTTCCGGAGCTTCCCAGATGAGCTGATGGAATGCCAGATCATTTCTAAGCAGGGCGGTGAAATCCCGCCGCTGACGTGCCTTCTCCATTTCGTCGAGGCAGAATTCGAGTTGTTGAATGTGCTTGGACGTGAGTTTTCCACAGGCCAAGGAAGCGGCCAGCGGTTCCAAATCGAGCCGCACCGCGAATAAGAGCTTTACGTCCAGCGGAGTGAGTTCGGTCACGAAGGTGCCATGGTCCTTTGTGACGAGTCCCCGGTGCTCGAGTGCCTGGAGAGCCTCGCGAAACGTGCTCTGGCCGACGCTGAGCTGGCGGGCCATCTTAGTCTCGATGAGTCGCTCGCCCGGCTTGAGTTCACCCCGGAGGATCGCCTCGAACATCCTTTCTGTAATCTGGGTAGCGAGGTTGCTGCGTTTGGCGAGTTGAATCATAGCGTTCGATATTCGATAAAAGGGCCACAAAAGTCAAGGCGGTTGTTCAACGTCAAGAAGTCGGTTTCCCCGCAAAGGACGGCACAAAAAACACTTGACAGCGTGAAAGATGGCGTATTATAAGCGTACGCGCGTGTATAACGAATATCGAATATCGAATGGAAAGCCCGGCCACTCTTTCGCTGGTTGCGTGCTCTGAGTTCTGCATTGATGTCTGATCAACGCTGGCAATAGGAGGATGAGATTATGCGCAGATATTCATTAGTTGCCTCGGTGCTCCTCCTCTCGGGCGTCTTGGCTGGGACGATGCCCCTTCAAGCTTCCATCGATCGCGGAGCTATCCAAGGCACGGTAACGGACCCGCAAGGAGCCTTGATTCCGGGTGCAAAAGTGGTGGTCAAGAACGTCGAAACCAATGTAGTGCTAAACCTGGTCACCAACACCACGGGCTTTTACCTGGCACCGGAACTCGTCCCAGGGAAATACTCAGTCCGCATCGAGAGCCAGGGATTTTCACCCCTGGACATTTTGGATGTTGTGGTGACGGCCGGAAAGACAAGCACCGCGGATGGGCAACTGAAGGTGGGGGCCACAAGCCAGTCGGTGGAAGTGACGGCCGCGACGCCGCTGGTCGAAACGGCCCCTTCAAATTTCACTACCGCGGTATCGACTCACTACATCCAGGATATCCCTTTGCCCGGTCGAGACCTTCAGGCGTTGGTACAGCTCGTCCCAGGTATTACTCAATCCTTGGGGCCCTCAGGTACGTTGTTCGGGTTCAATAGCGCGTATGGAGGCTTTCCCGACCCGGACCATATCGTTGGCTCGGATGTGAGTGCCAACGGCGGTCCTGGTGGCGCCAACGCATGGTACCTGGACGGCAGCTTAAACATGGTGCTGGGAGCGGCCAACATAGGGGTTAATCCCTCTCAGGACGCGACCTCCGAATTCAATGTTCTGAACAATGGCTTGGCTGCTGAGTGGGGTCTCACAAGTGGAGCGGTGATGAACATTGTGCTGAAGTCAGGAACCAACAACCTGCACGGTGACACTTACGACTTCAACCGCAACTCCTACTTTAACGCCACCAATCCCTTTGCCCGGCGGGATGCCGAGGGCAAACCCTTTCTCCAGCCCCAGGTGAACTGGAATAACTTTGGCGGGACTCTGGGTGGCCCCGTTTACCTGCCGCACCTTTACAATGGCAAGGGTCGGACCTTCTTCTTTGCCTCGTACGATATTTCGTTCCTCCACGAAAATAAGCCGACGATTCTGACCGTTCCGCTTCCCAACGAGAGAAATGGTAACTTCACGGGAGATCCGCGCTTCGCGCCGGTTTGCGGGGTGAACGGCGCTACCAACTGCATTTATAATCCTTACTCCACAACGGGCCCGGATCCCACGACGGGCCTTTACAGTCGAACCCCGTTCTCGACGCCGGTTGTTCCCTCGAACCTCGTTGATCCTGTCGCGGCCTTTTACCTCTCGAGCTATCCCAATCCCAATTTCCTCGATCCTTTGCAGCAGGGTCCGGGGGGCTGCTTGGATACTTGCAACAATTACATTGGCCCGGTGGGCAGCAGCCTCACCACTCACAATGTTTCCCTCAAGGTTGACCACCAAATCTCCGACAAGCAGAAGCTCTTTGCGGAATGGCTTTTCAATCCCAGCTACTACACCAACTACCGCTACCCCTGGAACGGACCCACGGCGCAAACCCAGACTGGAGTTGAAGGTGCTGAGCCCTATCATACTGTCAACCAGATCGTGGCCCTGGGCTTGACCTCAATGTTCACCCCGACCCTGGTCAACGAAGCTCGGGTGAACTTCACTCGCCAAAACGTGGAACCCGGAATAAACTCCGACGCCGCAGCGGGGACCTCCGCAACCTTGGCGGAAGTGAAGGCGCTCAACTTGTATTTGTCTGTGCCTTACAATACGGTGCCCAACATCTCGGTGGGCGGCGTGGGTAATTTCGGAATACAGTCCTGGCAAAACGCCACTTCCGGCGCGGAGGCCGTCACCATCCTTGATAATCTGACCAAGGTTTTGAACAAGCACACTCTGAAAACCGGCATGATGTATCGCCGGGATATGGCTTGGTATGAAACCGGCTTCCCCACCGCACTTGGTTTCGGTGGCGGGCTGACGGCAGACCCCGTAAACAACCAGGGTGGCGCCGGGTTGGCGCAATTCCTTATGGGAGCCGTCGATGAAGGCTCCTATACGGGCGCCTATCATTCGCCTTGGCAAAGCAGCAATTACTGGGGCGTCTTCGCTCAGGACGACTTTCGGGTTAGTCCCAAGCTGACCCTTAACTTCGGCCTGCGCTACGAGATCTTCGGTGCGCCTGTCGAGCGCCACAACGATATCACGATCTTTGATTTCAACGGCCTGAACCCTGATATTAACTATAAAGGGCGGATCGATTACGCAGCCACGCCACAGCACCCGGGCCGGAATATGCTTCCTACTCATCACGGCGACCTCGGCCCTCGGCTCTCCTTTGCCTGGACGCCCTTCGGCAACCATAAGACCGTAATTCGTGGCGGCTACGGGATCATTTACAGCAATTCGTTCTACACCGCGATCGCCCCCCAGCTTACCGGCGGCAGCGAAACCGGCTACTCTGAGTATCTTAACTGGAATGGCGATTTCAGCTACAAGCGTCCGGCTTTTCAATTGAGCAAAGGCGCGCCTGCCCTCAACTTCCCGAACCTTTCGTCGATCAGGCAGACCGACGACCAGTTCCTCGGAGGGCCGGCTTCCATAGTGAACCCCGGAAGCAAAGACCCTTATGTTCAGCAGTGGAGCATTAACGTGCAGCGCGAGCTTCCGGCTAACATGATGATCAATGTGGGTTATGTTGGAACCCACGGAACACATTTGATTGGTGATTCGTTCCGCAGCATGGATTATGTCTCGACGGCGGAGCGCTTGGCCCTGCGGGAGAATATCAATAATCCGGTTACCACAGATCCCGCGATCGGCGCACTTTACGGATGCGGCACCGCGTGTCCGGGCTATTTGGTCGATGTACCCTATCCCCAATACAATGGCATCGTCAATCAGATCCCGGGAGACGGTTTCAACCGCTACAACTCGTTTCAAATGAAATTTGAGAAGCGCTACTCGCAAGGACTGAATCTGATTGCCGCCTACACGATTCAGAAGAACATTGAGAGCGTTAATCCGCCTCTCGGAGGACTTGATATCGGCGCTCTGACCCCCACGACTCTGGGCGGGCGAGCCCTGGGCCGAGTCTCTAACCCTACAGCCCCGCTGGGCGTAGAAGACCCGGACAACCGGAACCGCTACATTGCACTGGCGCCCGATGATATCCCCCAAATCCTGAACTTGGCCGGAACCTACGAATTACCTTTTGGTAAAGGCAAACCTTTTCTCAACCAAGGCGGCGCCGTAACCGCAATTTTGGGCGGATGGAAGCTGACCCAGAACTGGAATTTCCAGCGCGGGGTGCCACTCGGGTTCAGTGCACCTTGCAATGCCATCAGTTGCACGCCGAATCTAATCGGCGACCCCTCCAGCGGGCGAGCGAGTAAAACGCGGGTGGAGCGAGAGAATCAGTGGTTTAATGCTAGTGCCTTCGAGGCCCCGTTCGGGTCCGACCCCGCCGTGATCCAGGGCATCACAACCGGTACCAATCCGGACGGGACGCCGTTCAACTACAACTCCGATCCTTGGTGGACGTTGGGGAATGCTGGAAAAGAAATCTCGACCGGGCGCGCGCCTGGGTTCTGGAATTCTGACGCGACGCTGGCGAAAGACTTCCATTTCTCCGAGTCGCGGTATCTCGAGTTCCGCTGGGAAACCCTCAACACCCTCAACCACCAGAGCTTGGCGCTTCCCAACACAGGGTGGTGCTTGCCGCCGAACGCCGACGGCAGCGTCGACGTTGTCCACGTCTTTGGCTGCCAGTTTGGGAAGATCACCAATGTGCAAATCGATCCGCGCGCCATGGAGTTCGGACTGAAGTTCTATTGGTAGCTGCTCTGAAATGCGCTGTCATTCCGAGCGAAGCGAGGAATCTCGCTCTGCATCGGGTATACCGGCCCAGAAACACCAGGGCGAGATTCCTCGCTTCGCTCGGAATGACATTTCATGGTTTCTGTGCGCCCGTCAGCCGGCGTGCATGAACGACTGCTCTCTTGAACGGCGAATCGGACTTCGATTACTTACTGTTTTGCTGGCGCCGAATTTGCAGCAGAATTGAACGAATGGAAAAACCCTCAGCGTGAACCACGTCGTCCGCACAATCCTTGGTGTTGTCGCTATACTCTTGGCTTGCACAACCCTCGAACAACCTCCTGTAGCCGGCGGCCCAACGTTGCTGTTCGCTGGCGCCGCGCGGCTTGCACCAAACGTGACACCGCTCTGGTTTCAGTCCGACGGCCGGGATGATCCAGCCTCAGTGGAAAACGACACACCATTTCCCAGCAGCCAATTCATCGTCAATGCCCAATGGACGACGCCCCGCTATTACCCCAACCCCAAGGTCCAGGCCGCAGACATCATTCCCGTCACTTGGGCCGACGATGGCTTCAGTTACGTCATCGGAGACGATGGGTCTGTCTACGACACACGCGGAACTACAGTGTTGGCGCGCGTTCTGGGGATTCCGCCTGTCGACGGGACTATTCCCAAAATCGATTTTGCACTCCTTGCGCACGATGCGTTCCCGTACGGATGCCCCAAGTCCGTCACGCCCAATTCCTGCTATTCGGTCGGCTTGACGGAAGTAGACCACACATTCTACGCGCCGACTTATGACCACGGATATCCGGTGGTCGGCGACCACTACCGAGGACATGCTCGAATTGACTATTCCTCTGCCCCACCTTCACAGAATTCCTGGGTCCATGGGACGATTGACTTTCCCGCCTCGGTAGGAAGCGGTACGGTGAGCTTTGTCGAGATCGGCAAGGGTGCTGCTTCCCATGACGGCTGTTCCGGCCCCGCCTTTCCCCATGGGTGCATCTACGCGATCCTTTCCGAAGGGGGGTATCAGGATCCCAAGGACCCGAACGGGATTGACCAGTTCATCGCCACCAAGCTTTATCTGGCGCGCATGGCGGTGGGTACCCGCGAACACCAGTATCAGGAAGTGACGAATCCTCTTAACTGGCAATGGTTCGCGGGGTTTGATAAAGCTGACCACCCGACGTGGGCCTCGGGTAACGATAAGGAATTAGACCACAGCATCCGCTCCCTGAGTGTTCCGAGACAGGGACGCTCCGGTTGCGGAGTCGAGACCACGCCATGTCTTTTCTGGAACCAATCTCCCGGGCAGGCCGGACACATCAACTACCCCCACATGGCCTATGATCGCGCCCTTGGCCGCTACTTTCTCACCTTCACTGATTACTATTACCGCGACTTCCAGCCTCCCACCGAAAGCGGTCCCATGGTTCAAGGCGGCTCAGAACTGGTGGTCCTTGAGGCGCCTCATCCGTGGGGTCCGTGGTCATTCGTGGTGCGAAGTCCATACTTGGGTTCCGGCAACGCCTATGGCCCGAGCTTTCCGGTGCAGTGGCAAGGACCGCGAACGCCGCATGGCCAGGACTTGTGGATGATTTGGGCTGCCAATTTCTCCGGCTGCGGCAAGCCTTTGCTAGTCCCCGAGGACCTCTGCCAGGGGGTCTATGGCATGAATCTCCGCCGCCTGCATTTGACACTCGCCGGCACGCCCGGCGCCATTGCCCGCCCCTGGTATGATCAGGATGTAGGCTTCGCGTCACCCGGCAGCGGCAAGTTTCGGGACGGCGCATTTGAGCTCGGTGGGAATGGCGCTTTGGCGCTCCGCCCGGATCCTTTTGAGCAATACAAAGATCACCTCAGCCACGATTCGTTTCATTTCGTTTTTCAGCGCCTCGATGGCAACGGCGAACTCGAGGCACACGTTACCGCGAGGCCCGGGGAAAGAGCCTCAGGCAATGGCCAACAGGGCTCTGCCGGGCTCATGGTTCGCGAGTCCAGTTATGCCGTTGGCCAAACCGGAGGGAAGCTAGATGGCAGTCAGCTTAGCTCCGGCGACGTATTCAGTGAATCAGCCCGTTACGCGTACGTCGGCCTCTTAAGCGGCGGCCGCGTGGTATTCCAGTGGCGGGATGTTAGCGGCGTCTCTCTTGGGCCGATGCCATCGGAGACCTGTCCGGCAGGCTGCCTCCTGAAGATCGTGCGCCACGGCAACCAGGTTAGCGCTTTCCTCTCCGTCGCACATGATTCCTGGCGCGAACTAGGCAGTCATACCTTCTCCACACCCCTTTGCCGTTCCATGACAGTCGGTATGGTGGCCACGAGCGACAGCCCAAGCACCTTTCCCCGCTACGCCACCAACTCGGGCCACTTCGATCATGTGGTTTTTCATTCCGCCCCATGATTAGACTGTAGGGACGGCTCTTCTGGCCGCCCGCAAGGGTTGCCCCCTTGCGCTAGAGGAAACTCGTTATGATCATGAGCCCTTTTGCAGCCAAGTCAATTCGCCTGGCAGTGATCCTGCTCTTCTCATCGTCACTCTGTGGTCAACAGCAGCTTCCTGGCCCTGTCAACGCTCAACTGCCCTGGCACCAGGCCGTCGTTGACGCTGATGGGCGATTACTGGCTTGGCACCACCCCGACACCCGCCAGGGATATGACAAGGTGCTGCGGCTGGCCTGGGATTTTATCGAGCACAAGGTACCGAACGACCCGGCGACAGGTCTTAAGATTTACTTGCTCAATGCGGTTTACGATGACGACACGTTGCAAGGGTCGAACTGGCAAGGGAATCCAGCCAGCCTGTACGGGCAATTTGTGGACTCTCTGCTGGGCTGGTATCCCTACTCCGGTGATGAGGAAGCCGTGGCTGTGGTGCGCTCCATGCTCGATTATCAACTTGCCCATGGCACCACTCCCGCGGACTGGGATTGGGCTGGCGTTCCTTACGCGACCAGTTGCAAGAATTCGCCCGAATTCGGAGGCTGCCTTCAGGATATGCCGCGCGAATTCGTGGGCGGAATTGAAACCGACAAGCTGGGAGAACTCGGCATCGGCTACGTTCTCTTCTACGAAATGACAGGCGAGCGGAAATATCTGGAAGCCGCTATGAAATGTGGGGAGGCGTTGGCAAAGCACGTACAGCCCGGCGACGCGGACCATACGCCTTGGCCTTTTCGTGTGGACGCTCACACAGGCCGCATACTGGGCGGGCGGTTTGATGCGCACTCGCTCGAAGTGAAGGATGGAGAAGATTACGGCGGAATGGTCGTTGCGGACGTCCGACTTCTTGATGAGTTGGTTCGCTTGAACGCCGGCAACGCCGAGAATTTTCGAAAGTCCCGCGACCTGGCGTGGAAATGGATTCTAAATTACCCGATGAGGAACGATCGCTGGAGCGGATACTTCGAAGATGTCCCTCAGAACAAGCGGAACCTCAACCAGGCTGCCCCCACCATGACGGCTTATTACATACTCACGCGGCCCGATCCCGCCGCGGTTGACCCGGCGTGGGTCAACAATGTTGGCCACCTCATTGATTGGGTACGGCGGTCGCTCGGCCGAGGCCCTTATCTTCATGCCTGGGCCATTGACGAACAAGGTGAGCCGCCGTATTTCCAGGGCTGCTGTTCGCGCTCCGGCCTGGCCAGCGATACCTCGCGCTGGGGAGCGATCAACGCCATGTATTTCGAGAAAACCGGTGATGCCCAGGCCCGCGAGGATGCCTACCGCTCATTGAACTACGCTACTTACTTCGCCGCCTCGGATGGAAAGATCTCCTGTTGCGGCACGGGCTTTGAAGGACAATACTGGTTTGACGACGGATATGCCGACTACTCACGCAATTACTCGTGGGCCATGGGGGCTATGCCGGAATTTGCGCCTCACGGGCAGAACCATCTCCTGCGGTCGTCGTCGGTCGTTCAAAAGGTAAGATATAGCAAGCAAGGTATTGAGTATCAGACGTTTGATAAGGCCGCAACGGAGGTTCTCCGCTTGACCTCCCGGCCCGCCCGTGTGCTGGCCGGCGACTCCGTGCTGACGCAGGGAGCAGATCTCAAAGACGAGGGGTACACGCTGGAGGCAATGAGCGGCGGCGATTACCTTGTGCGCGTGCGTCACGTGCAATCGAATACCGTGAAGATAGAGGCGCCACAATGAAACTTGATTCCCGACGCGAGGCACTGCTCAAACGAACCTTTCTTGACTTTCGACAAACGGCCGATTTCCTCCGAAATCCCCTGGTCTTCGACCGTGCGGAGGGTCTCTATTATTGGGACCTGGAGGGCAAGCGTTACTTCGATGCCATTGGTGGGGTGTTCGTCGCCACGCTTGGACACCGTCACCCGCGATTGGTTTCCGCTCTCGAGCAACAGATGTCCAAGATGACCTTCGCGCCTCCCCTACACGGAATCGCAGACACCACGTTGGACTTCGTTGAGAAAATCGGTTCCGTCACCCCGGGAAATCTGAAGTTTGTTAAGCCCTTCAGCGGAGGCTCGGAAGCGGTGGAATCTGCGATGAAGTTCGTGCGCCAATACTTCAAGCAGACCGGGCACCCCGGGAAATACAAATTCATCAGCCGATATTACGGTTACCACGGGGGTACGGCTGGGGCGATGGCTGCCAGCGGGACGGGTTCCCGCAAGACGAAGTTCGAGCCGCAGATGCCGGGATTCCTCAAGGTCTTCCCGCCCACTTACTACCGCGACCGATTCCCGTCGTGGCAGGAATGCAATCGCTTTTGTGCGCGGATGGTCGAGGATATTATCGTCCATGAAGACCCTGAGACGGTCGCAGGCTTCATCGTCGAACCCATCGGCAATACCGGGGGTATTATTACTCCGACAGAGGAGTATTTCCAGATTCTCCGGGATATCTGCACAAGATATAACGTAATGCTTATATATGATGAGATCATTACCGGCATCGGCAAAACTGGCTCGATGTTTGCCGCCCAGACCTTCGGGGTCACCCCGGACATCATTTGTTGCGGAAAGGGGCTCTCGAGCGGCATGATGCCGATTGGGGCCATGATCGCGCGAGAAGACATGGCCGACGCATTTTGGGGAGAGCCGGAGGAGGACGTTCAGTTCGCGCACGGCCACACTTTTGCCGGAAATCCCCTGGCCTGCGCGGTAGGAATCGCCATCATAGATGAGATCGTCGAAAACGGCCTGGTTGAGAAAGCCCGTCAAACGGGCGACTACCTGGCCGGTAAGCTCGAAGGGCTGAAAAGGCATGGCGTGGTTCGTGAAGTCCGCGGTAAGGGGATTCTGAGGGGCGTCGAACTCGTCAAGGACACGCAAACCATGGAGCCCTTCCCGGAACTGGGTAAGGCGTTGAACCGCAGCGCGATTGACAATGGCCTGATCATGCGTGTAGATCCCACCTGGTTCGCCGTTGCCCCCGCGCTTACGGCCGGACAATCTGAAATCGATGAGATGTGCGATCTGATTGAACGGTCCTTGCTCCAGGCGCTTGAGGCAGTGGGAAGCAGGCACGGGGTGGCCGTCGAATCGCAGCGCTGATTCGGAAGCCGGTAAGGCAATGCCGGCCTTACAGAACAAAGGGAGAATTACAAAAACTTGGCACACGATACGTATCTAGAATGGGTTATTCGGAACACTGCCACCCAATGGTGGCATGACTCTGCAGAGGCCGGCGAGTTGCGAGTCGGTTTGGAACGCGGCGCAATCGGCGTTACCACAAATCCGTTTCTGGCGAATCTGGCCTTGACGCGAGACCGGGCGCTGTGGGCGTCTGCGATCGAAGAGGTGCTGGCCCGCAACCTTCCCCCTGAGTTGAAGGCAGAGGCTCTCATGCAGATCGCGGTGACGCGGACTGCCGAGAAGTTGCTGCCGCTTTACGAAGCGAGCAGCGCAGGCCAGGGATATGTGTGCGCTCAAGTTAACCCCGGGCGCGCCGGCGACCGCCCCGCGATGCAGGAGATGGCGAGACGCTTCCACGGTTGGGCTCCAAATATTGCGGTCAAACTGCCGGCTACGAGCGCCGGCTTGGATGTTCTGGAAGACTGCGTGGCGGAGGGCATCACGGTTACGGCGACGGTCAGCTTTACCGTCCCCCAGGTCCTGGCAATTGCGGAGCGCCACCGCGCCGGAATCCAGCGGGCGCGCAAAATGGGGGTGGAACCGGGGAAGTGCTTCGCCGTGATCATGATTGGCCGTTTGGACGACTACTTGCGGGACGTGGCGCAGGACAATCAAGTAAGTGTGTGCGAATCGGACATCCGCCAGGCCGGCCTCGCCGTCACCAAACGCGCTTATGCGCTCTACCAGGAGCGGCGTTACGAAGCCGTGCTCCTGGTGGCTGCGCTGCGCGGCGCATATCACCTGACCGAACTGGCGGGCGCCGATCTCTTGATGTCCATTGCCCCGTCCTACCAGGAACTGTTCGTCACACAGGACTTTCCACGCCAACCGCGCATCGAATCGCCGGTGACGCCCGACGTGCTTGAACGCCTCCGCCGGATGCCCGAGTTCGTGCGCTCCTACGAGCCAGATGGCATGAACCCGAGTGCATTCGTCGGATTCGGCGCTACCCAGCGGACGCTCAGCCAGTTTGTCGAGGCGGGCTGGCGGCTGATGGAAGTCTACCAGTGATGGGGAGGAGTAATCGCGCAATTCATCGAGCGCATCGCCGGTGTGGAGGTTAAGAAGAACTTGGCCGCCGCAGCCTAGCAGGATCAAGTCCTGATTGCGTGATCCGCCAGAGCCTGCCGTGTGTGCCGCACCGCCTGGCGAAACCCCTCTTTGCCTGTCCGGCTGGCCTCTTCGATGCCCACCCAGCCGGCGTACCCTTGTTCGCAGAGGCGGGAGAGCACCTCGCCGACGGGGGCGATTCCAGTGCCCACGGGTACAAACTCGAACACCCCCGGCCGCCGCACATCGTTGACGTGCACGTAACCGATCCGTGACCGGAGTTTTTCGAACAAAACGAGCGTGTCTTCGCCCGCCACCAACGGGTTCGCGATGTCGAACTGAACGCCGATCTCCACATTCTGCAATCCGTCCATGATTCGAAGGAACACCTCGCTTTGCATGGCGAAGTCGAAGTGCGTCCACGTCGCTGCCTTGGTGTGATTCTCCACATTCAACCGCAGCCCCATGCGAGCAGCTTCCTCGGCTGCTCGCCGAAGCCCATCGACGACCCATTGAATGCCGTCCGCCGGTTCAACTCCCGGCCATGCCTGTCCAGTGAGCGCACGCACGGAAGGCGCGCCGAGTTCCAGCGCCGCTTCGAAGTTCTTGAGCAAGGCGGCGAGTTCGCGTTCGCGCACCGCCGCATCCGGATGGGCAAAATCCGAATACCCCGTATAGTTGCTGACGGCCAAGCCACGCCGCTCGGCCAATTGCCGGAATTCAGCCGGCGTAACCGGCCCTAAAGGCTTCACCATGAGCGGCCCGCACTCAACGCCGTCCAATCCCAATTCCGCTGCGAAGTCCAGCCACTCCACCAGCGGCATCTCTCCCCGCGAGATCGCGCCGAAGAACGAAACCGGAATGCAGCTTATCCGCATCCTCCCCTTCATATCAATTCCCACTTGACGGGCCGCGTCCCGCGAACGGTCCGGACTTTGTTCAGCTCTTCGAGGCGATCCATATGGCCCTTTACGGAAAACATGGCCACGATCCAGGTTTCCTTGGGCCAGTCGCCCACCGCATTCGAGACCACATCGATGAGTTCTTTCATGTTAAGCCCCGCGGGGTGCTTGCTAAGACTGGAAAGGATAGCGCGATCGAGAACCTCTGTGGTGCGCCGCGACTCATTGATGAAGTCGGCGATCTCCTCGCCGCTCATGTTCGGCCAGTGGCCGGAGTAGAGGGTTTTGATCTCGAGGCTCTCGAAGTAGCGAAGTGTGCTGAGATACGTGTCGACATAGTAGTACGTAACGGGAATTGCCATGCCACCCTCAGCCTTCGGGCAACCTCGCCCGTGAATGGCATCGCCGACAAAGGCGGTCTTGTTCTTGGTGTCGTATAACGTAAGGTGCCCGCGGGAGTGGCCGGGCACGTGCAATACCTCAAGCGTCCAATCGTCATCAACCCTGATCGTCTCTCCCCCTGAAAAGGTCAAGTCCATCCTGCGCAGCCGCCCCGCGTCAGGGCCCG
>Ga0208188_1000704_pt1 | contig 17879 bp, 12 predicted proteins | sample June2015DPH_8_50_FD_184698 | JGI IMG/M metagenome (GOLD analysis project Ga0208188, IMG submission 184698) | Peatland microbial communities from SPRUCE experiment site at the Marcell Experimental Forest, Minnesota, USA - June2015DPH_8_40... | ecosystem: Environmental > Terrestrial > Soil >...
AAATTGCTGACCGTAATCAGGGGTGATGGGTTGAGCCATGCCTCTCAGACTCCAACCACCGCAATTCATTCAAAAAATTGCCGGGGTTTTGAGACAGTCTCGGCAGCGCCGCCCTACCAAATATCAGAGCGCGACCAGAATCGGTTTGTTTGGTTGATTTTGTGGAGCCCCTCACCCGGTTCCCGCGTTGCGTGACCACCCGCTCCCCGCCTGGGCGGGGCGAGGGACATGATGAGGAGAACTGGAGCCAACAGCCACCGCCCTTTCAATTTCCGGGCGGTGTGGGAGATTCGCTGCTCCCCAGCTTGGTCGGCGCTTGACTTCCGATGGCTGTGGCTCACCTGCCAACCAAAGCAGCGATGCTTCCGCCTACGTGGTGATTATTCTTCTTCAGCCGTTCCGCTCTCCCGTGCATCGGGAGAGCAGAACGGTATTCGTCTCAAAATCTATCGGTCAAATTCGAAACCTTCGGGTGGCGTCAACCCGGTATAGTCCCCGACCACTTTCGCATCGTAGGGCGAATACAACCCGTTCTGCGTTGTGAAAATGTCATAGCCGACGTTGTTCCCGATCGGGTCCCCACCCGCGAGCGGGAGTCCGTAGCTGGCGACGATTTCCTTGGCCATGTTGACCCGGATGACGCGGTTGTTAAACTGGTCACTGATCAACGTATCGCCGTTGTGCAGCCGGATTGCCCGGGTCGGCAGGGGCGCCGGAACGCTCAACGGGTCGGTATCCGTGACGTATTGCCAGACCACGACGTCGTTGGTATCGACTTCGACAGCGCGGGAGTTGCCGGCATCGGTCAGCAGCGTATCCCCGTTTTCAAGGCGGCTGGCGAACGCGACAATATTAACCGTGTCGCCGGCGGTGAACGTTTTGACGATTTGATCGCCGCGCGTGACCTCAATCGCCCGGTTGTTGCCTTGGTCGGCGATCAGGATGTGGCCGTTTTCGAGCAGTTCGGCGGAGTTCGGACCACTGAGCTGGTCCGCGTCATTGGTGTTAGAACCCGGGTATTGCCAGACGATTTTCTTCTTGAGATTCACCTCGATAATCCGGTTGTTGGCCTGGTCGGTAATGAGGACGTGGGCGTTCGGGAGCCACGTGTTCTGCACCGGCGTATTCAGCAGGTTGGGACCCGAACCGGTTTGTCCGAACTGGCCGTATTGCCAGACGATTCTACCTTTGGGGTCCACCAGAATGACACGGTTGTCCGGAGCGCCGTCGGGGGCCTGCGGAATCACGCCTGCAGGTGTGCCGGTGCCGGCCATCAGGGTGAACTCCCCGACGCGCTGGGCGTCGTTGACGCCGATGATGGACCTGGCCGAAAAGTCGTCCGGCCCGAGCCCGAATTGCCAGATAATAATGCCGTTCGTGTCCGTCTCGATGACACGGTTGTTGAACTGATCGGCGATGAGGATGTTGCCCCGATCATTGAACTTATGTTTGAACTTCGTATCCTTGGCCAAAGCACTGCCGGCCAGGGCCAAAACGCTGATGGCGATGAGGGCGGCACGGAAATAAAATCCGGCCGACCCTTTGAGGTGTAGTTTAATCATATAACATTCTCCTTTTTGTTTTTGTTTGTATCAGACTGTTCAGCTGTAGTCTTTATTGACGCGAACAACAATGGGATGAACACCCTATGGATTTCAAAAAGACACAACCGACTTGTTTTACGAAGGTGAGAGGATCAGCCGCCGAAAAAGTTCCCGGAAAGATTCTGCCACAAGTCCGTTACCCTCCAACCATCCTGGCACGGCTGCACCCTGACGCCGCCGGGGCTGGGCCGGGCCAGGGTTAAACTGCGCAAACCGCAAGGTGTAAAAACCCACCTGGTAAACCATTGAAAGCCACCAGCAGGGTTGACCAGTTTCGAGTCACCCCGAGGAATTCCACAATTCGAGAACGGGATCGATTGTCGGTTTTGATTTCCAGTGTCCGGCGAGTTGGTTGCGGCGGCGGCCTTGATGATTTCGGCGACAATCTGGTCGGAAAGGTCCCCGCTCGTTGGGAAAACCATCTGCAAATGGCCGGCGGCGTCGATGATGAGCGTGCGGAAATCGTGATTGAAGGCGCCGGCATTGTATTGATAGCTGACGTTGGCCTGCCGGGCAAGTTCGCCGATCTTGTCCGCCGGGCCGGTGAGAAAGCTCCAATGCTTCGGATCGTATTGATAACTGTTGCCGTAGGCTTTCAGCATCGGCGGCGAATCAAATTCCGTGTCGAAGGAGACGGAAAGCAGATGCCAGTTGGCGGGAGCGCCGGGCAGGGATTCGAGTTTTTGCTGCGCTGCCTGGAAATTTCTCGACAACCGCGGGCAATAATCGGGCAGCGGGCAGCGGGTGTAAAAAAAAGTGATGGCCAGCGCCTGCCCGCGAAAATCGTTCAAACTTACCGCCTGGCCCAGTTCGTTGGTGAACTTGTAATCCAGCAACGGATGACTCGGCCGGATGGCTGGTGAAGTGGCCGTGGTTGGAATGGGCGGCAACGAAACCGTTCCGATTTTGGCGATCTGCTCCACCCAGCTCTCCGATTCTGTGACCTGAAGCTGGAATGAAATTTCATCGCCCCGGTGCAAGCCGGCCAGTTCTTTTAGGTCTTTCACCTTGAACGGCATGGTCATGGCCGCCATGTAATTGGAAATGGCTTCGTGCTGGATAACGACCGTCCGGCCATCCAGCTTGAGCTCCATCACCGTTCCTTTTGCCATGAACGTCCGCGTGTTTGTTGCCTCCCCGCCGGATAAAGGGAAGGACCCGGCGGATTTCGCACCGGAAACAATCAGCAACAACAAACCGGACAACAATGCGCTGATGAATAATGCCCGCAGCTTCATATTTTATGGTCATGATGGTCTCTTTCTGACCAACCCTGGCCTGCACCTTTTTGTGATCAATCATGGATTCGGCAAACGTCCGACTCGATAAAATCCCGGGTTGAACGTCGCATTCTGGTCCGTGAAATTGATCGAACCACTTCCCGCCAGATTGGTAACGAGGGTGGTCCAATTGGGCGAGGCCAGGTTGGTGGATCGTTGAACAATATAACTCAGTCCCGTATTGGCCGTGTAACTGAACCTGAACATCGTGGGCGGCCCCGGCTGCGGCGCACTGAGCAGGACCGACACCGGAGTGACGACGCTGATTGCGACCTGGTTGGTGGCGGTTGCGCCACTGTTATCCGAGGCGATGGCGGAAAGGGTATAGCTGCCTGCGGCCAGATTGTTGGTGACGGCGGAGAAGGGGGCAGTGGCCTGATTGGTCACCACGTTTGCGCCGACGAGGAATTGCACGTTGGTGACCGTCCCGTCACTGTCCGAGGCCGAGGCTTGAATCGTGATATTGGCGGGTGCGGCGAAGACCGCGCCGGACGCCGGATTGGTGATGGAAACGGTCGGCGGCAAATTGGCGGCGGCGACAATCACCGCGCCGGTCATGCCGACGGGATAATGCACCGAGCAATAATACCTGTAAATACCTGTGACAGGGAATGTGTTGGTAAATTTGGAGCCGGAAGCGAGCACGGTCGAATTCCAGAATCCACTCGGAGACCCATTCGTGCCGCTGGTGGAAGAGTGACCACTGGCAACCCAAGTCCATATCACCTGATCGCCTGCGGCAATGGTGACATTGGTGGGCGAGAAGCGGTCAGTTGGGCTCCCCACCGTCACATTGGCGGTGGCGGCGAAACCGGAAAGCGGGCTGTTAAAAACAGCAATCCCCGCGCTCAGGAGCGCCATTTTGCATAAATAACGTGTCACATTCATAATGCTTCATTAAGTTTGTTGGTGGCCTGTCAAATGACGGGGGCACGATGGATTTGTGCCAGCCGTGACGGCCAAAAACGTTTTGAGTGAAAATTCCACTCCCATTTGCAAGTGAGAGGGACAAAGATGACATTTGTTCCCACAAATTTCCGGGAACAAAATGACCGGGTATGGGCTCTTAACTTCAATGTTGCGATATGGCTGAAGGCCTGGACTTTGAGAGGTTGGTGGCTTGTTATTACGAGCCCCTGTACCAATTTGCCTTCAGCCTCGCGCGTGACGAATCGGACGCCTGTGACCTCACACAACAAACTTTTTGCATTTGGGCGGCCAAAGGCCACCAGTTGCGCGACGCCTCCAAAGTGAAAACCTGGCTGTTCACCACCCTGCACCGCGAGTTTCTCGGCGCGCGGCGAAAGCAAACCCGCTTTCCGCACATCGAACTGGAATTCGCAGCAGCGGAACTTCCCGTCGTGTCGCCGCCCACCGTCAACCGCCTCGACGCCGGACAGGCGCTCGAGGCCCTGGCGCGTCTGGATGAAATTTATCAGGCGCCCGTCGCGTTGTTTTACCTGCAGGATTGTTCCTACAACGAGATTGCCGAAATTCTCGACGTGCCGCTCGGCACCGTCAAATCGCGCCTCACCCGCGGCCTCGGACGGCTGCACCAACTGCTGACGGGCACCACCACGCAACCCCAGCCACCAAATTTGTGAATCGCGACGAAGCCAAAACCATTTTGCTGCTCTACCGGCCCGGCACGGCGGACGCCGATGATCCACAAATTGCCGGGGCGCTCGAGCTGGCGAAGCAGGACCCGGACCTGACGCGCTGGCTGGTGGAGCATTGCGCGCGGCAGGAGGCGTTGCGCGCCGGATTCCGGAAAATCACCGCGCCCGCCGGACTGAAGGAGCAAATCATTTCCGAACAGGCGGCACAGGAAAAAGTTATTTCCTGGCGGCAGAACGCAATTCTCGCGGCAGCGGCGGTCGTTGCGGCACTGACACTGGTTGTCCTGGCACCGCTCTGGTTCCCGCACCGCGGGAATGAGGATACATTCGCCATTTACCGAAGCCGGATGGTGAGGGTTGCGCTGCAAGGCTACAGCATGGATCTGGCGACGAATAATCCGGCACAGGTCCGCGCCTACCTCGCGCAAAATCACGCGCCGGCGGATTACGCTTTGCCCGCTCCTTTGAAAAAAACCGCCGTGACCGGCTGTGCGATTGAAGGCTGGCAAGGCGCAAAAGTTTCGATGATTTGTTTCCGCACCGGCAAGCCGCTGCCGCCGGGACAGCCAAGCGATCTTTGGCTGTTCGTCATTGACCGTTCCACGGTGAAGAATGCGCCGCCGACGGGTTCGCTCCAGTTTGTCCAGGTCAACAAACTCATGACGGTGACCTGGACGCAAGGTGACAAGCTGTACGTGCTGGGGATGGAAGGAGACGAACAAACCCTGCGGCAGTATTTGTGAGCACGGCCAGTCGTCAGTTGTGATCCACGCTCATGTGATCGAGCACCCACTCGAGGTCGTCATTCCCGTTGGGAGGGACGGGAATGGGGAGGTTCGCGGTGTCCGGCAGCGGCGGCCGGTCGGTGGCGGACTGTGTCCAGCGGTGCAGCAAGCTGTGTCCATCGGCAAACGAAAACGCGGCGCTGCCGTTGTGATAGGAGGCGGGCAGGTCGTGCCATTCCGGGTAATAGTCGCGTTCGAGAAAATAGCCGTCGTTGATGCTGTCCGGATGCTCGTCGAGAAACACAAAAATTTCGGTGGGCTGCGGAATTTGCGTGATCTTAAAAAATTGCACGTAATCGGGATTGTTGATGTTGAAACCGTTGGTGGAAAAGTCGCCGGCATTGCCGACCATCGCGTTCATCGAATAACTGCGGATGCGCCCGTCCCAGCCAGCGGCACTTTGGGCCGCGCTGACGACGTGGTCGGACGGGCAACGATAAATGGCCGTCGCCTGACTGACAAAAGGGCCGAGACTTGCTTCGGTGAGGGTGGCGGTGTTGGTGTTATCCGGGTCAAGCCCCCAAGTCATGACATTGTTGACCCAGTTGAGCGGAGTGCGAAACGACGACCCGGCCATGCCGAGGTTGTAGGGCAGCCGGCCTTCGAAATCGTCCGCGTACATTTGCCAGGCCAGGGTGAGCTGCTTGGTGTTGTTCAGGCAAAGGATGGCCTGCGCCCGCCCTTTTGCCTGGGACAATGCCGGCAACAAAATCGCCGACAGGATGGCGATGATGGCAATCATCACCAGCAGTTCGATCAGGGTAAAAGCCCCCCTGCTCGCTCCTTTTGCAAGCGCTGAAGTTCGTGAAACGGGCAAAATGCTCATGGCACAGATTCGTTGCATCCACCTTGCGAATATCTAATTGAAATAATTACATCTACTTTTCAACCATGTCAAAGCCCAAAATGACTTGAATTCAGGCGTCGCCGGGAATTCCGCCATTGCCCCCCGCCGCACCGCTTTCCGCAAAGTCACGCGCCTATGGCAATTCCCGCTGTTTCCGAGAGCTGTTGGCGAATCAAGCCGGTTCTTTGCGGCGTACCAGGAGCAAGTCGCCGATGGTCTTGATGAAGGCTGGAAAAGGTTTGTCATGCCGCAAAACCTCTGTTTTTTGCCAAAACAACGTGAATTGTCCGTTGTGTAAAAGTCCAATGCGTCCCTGGAATTGCAAGCCAGCCGGTTTAAATTAATATTTGTTTTCGAGTGAAATGGGCATAAATTCGCTTTTTATCCTACGACCAAATGCCAGCACCGAAAAATCAAGTGCGGCGGATTTTGGTGGTGGACGACGAACCCGCCGTCTGTGATGCCATCAAGATGATGCTTCAGTTTGACGGGCACGAAGTCCAGACTGCCAATGGCAGCAAAGAAGCTTTGTCCTTGCTTGAGCAGGGCAAGTTTGACCTGGTCACCGTGGATTATGCCATGGTGGGAATGAAGGGTGATGAACTGGCCGCCGTCATCAAGAAGCGCCTGCCCCATCAGCCAATCATAATGATTTCAGCCTATGCCGAAATGTTGCAGGCTTCCGGTAATCCGCTTCCGGGCGTGGACTGCATAATCAGCAAACCATTTTTGCTGGCAGACCTGCGCGAAGCCATTGTCAGGGTATTACCGGGAAGCTGAAGCCGTATCTATTCAATTAAACCACAGATGGACACGGATGAACACGGATTAAGACAAGGCAAAAGGGCTCTTCAGTGAATCCGGAAGGCCTCCCTTATTGGTGAACTCATTTATAGCAGTTCATTTTGTCATTGGCACACAAAAGCTCATGCGGAAATCTCGCGGACATTTCGTCTGCTGGCACAGCGCCAGAGGACTGGCGCACTCCAAAACGCTTCGCGTATTTCATGAATCATCGTGTCGCGCACAGCGTCCTGGACTGCGGTGCCGATGCATCGGCACCGCTTTTCCCAAAGGCATATTTAACCGTGCCCATGTTAACTGGAACTGCTATATCAAAGTTTCACGAAAATTCGTTCGAGCTGCTGCGCGGGCGCGTCCAGCGCGCCATCGGTCCACACAACGAAATCGGCGCGGGAAATTTTTTGCTCAACCGGCCATTGCGCGGCCAGGCGCTGCTTGATTTGATCCGGCGTCCACCCGCGCGCGAGCAATCGTTCGTGCTGCGTCACGGCGGAACAGGCGACGCAAATGATTTTGTTGAAATGGGATTCGGCCCGGGTTTCGAACAACAACGGAATCACAACGATGGCGAGCGCGCGGTTTTCCCTGCGCCAGATTTCAACCTGGGCGAGCCAGCGTTCGCGGATGCGCGGGTGGAGGATGGTTTCGAGTTTTTTGCGCGCGGCAGCATCGGCAAAAATGATTTCCGCCAGTTCCTCCCGGCGAAGTTGGCCGTCCGGGGCGATGACTTTTTTGCCGAATTCAGTCTGGATTTCCGTGAGCGCGGGCTGGCCGGGCTGGACAAGCTGCCGCGCAAGTTCGTCGGTGTCCACGATTTGCGCGCCGCGGGTGCGGAGGAATTCGGCAGCGGTGGATTTTCCCATGCCAATGCCGCCGGTCAGTCCGAGGAGCTTCATCAACCCCATGATAAAGCCGGATTTTTTTTGCGCGACGAGAATTTATCGTCAAGGCGGGCAGGTTACACGACCTCATCGTGTTGCGAAAACCGGCTGAATCCGTGCCGGGACGCCGGTCATTGGAACGGTGAACGCGCCATCGCGATGGTTTTGGCAATCATCGCCCTTCCACCGGCCGGAGACATGAAGGCCCGGCGCGGGTTGCGTCGGGCAACTACAGGGAGTTGAATTTGATCACGGCCCGGCCTGGATGCGATAAAAGCGCATGCGGTCCCTGGTATTGGTGACCACCAGCGTGATCGGCAGGGGCGGTGAGTTCGTTGTGGACAACGTCTGCCAAGTCACCAGGTTCGTCGAAGTCCACAACGTGTAATCCGGCCCCGTCGTCCCCGTCAGCGCCAGGTTGATTTGCCCGCCGGAAACGTTGATCGAACTGAACCTGGGCTGCGCCAGCGGATTCACAATGACTTTAAAGCTGTTGGTTGCGCTCTGACCCACACTATCCGCGACTTTCACTGTGGTCAAGTTTGTCGTGTTGGCCTGGCTCACCAGCGGTCGCCACTTGAACAGGATATTGGTGGCGTTAAGCGCCGTGAGGGCTGCATTGGTTGGACCGCTCAACAAGCTAAAGGTCAACGCCGGCGGCACATTGGGATCCGACGCCGCATTGGTGATCATCAAAGTCACCCCCGCGTTGATTGTTGGATCGGCCACCGGTGTCAGTTGCAGAACCACGAGTGGCGCATTAGTGGTGGCCTGCCCCACGAAGGTCACAACGCTCTGGGCTGGAATCGTGTAGGTGAAGGACGAATTGTTTACCGTGACGGGCGGCAGATTGGCAAGTGAAAGATTGCTGGAGGTAATCCACGGCGTCACGTAGCCGGCGGCAGGGAAATTAGTCAGATTGAAAGTCTGATTGACACCAATGAAGCCACTGGTATTGACGGCCACAATGGCAAAGGCCGGCGAGGCCGAATCCTTGAAAGCCGTGACCAACAAGGCACCACTGCTGGTGTTGACGCCGACGCGGTGGTAACCGGGACGGACAAACCGGCTGTATTGGCCAACCACATACATGCGCTTGGTCGGAATGTCTCCCTGAAGTTCAAGGCCTTCGTTGTCGGCATTGCCGGTAATGAGCCACCAATAGTGCCAGGCATTCACCTGGGCCACCGTCAAGAACGCATGAATGCGCGCGGCCCACATCATCCCGTTCGCGATGCTCCCATCGGGAGCATCAAAGGTGGAGACTTCCGTTTCCCAGAGTGCCGCATTTGGATTGCTGTAAAGAGACAGTGGCGCCGCCGGGCGATCGGTGTTGTCATAATTATGGTTGCCGATAATGTCCACATTCGTGGCAACAGACAGATCGGACATGGCGGTGGAGTAGTAAGTTGTCTCCCAGAACTCGTCCTCCGGGAGCATGATCTTGGTGGAAGCCGCGTTGCTGGCCGTCAAGGCGCTGCGAAGGAACGGAACGAAATCATGATACTCTTGGGGGCTCCAATAGCAGGAGGTATAGTCCACAACCGCATCCGGCTCGTTTTGAATGGAAAGGGCATAGATGGTGACCCCGTTGTTCTGCATGGTGACCACATAATTGGCCAACTGATTCGCATAAGCTTGATAGTTGGCCGGGGACGGAACAAAACCGCTCCCGACGGTGCTGTTGTTGGTCGTATAGGGAGGCGGCGGACTCCACGGGGTGCTCCAGACCCTGGCCCCGCGGGCTTGCGCCAGTTGCATGAGGCCGAGTTCGCTGGCCGAGGCCGTGACGTTGGTCGTGATGCTATTACGCAGGAGTGAAAGGCCGATGCCGGTATTTGTGGAAAAGAATGCATCCGCCGTGGCAGCGGACCAAGTCCGGCCGGAAAAAGCCGACGAGGCGCCAAAGCCGTCTATCCGTTGATACACGGTATTCCAGTCCACCGTGCCGCTTTGGGTGACGACCGGATTGGGCAGGTAGATGAATTGGTTCGGGAACTGGTTGGTCATGAATTGCGCCGGCGTCTGGCTGCCGGGTAGGGTAAAGCCAAGAATGACCCGAGAGAAATAAATTTTCATGCCGGGATCAATCTGAATCATGCTCGCGAGGTTTGCGGAACTGGTGGTGAGCTGGGACAGGTCGAGCGTGGCGACATACATGGCGTTGCTGCTCACACCGGTGCCGTAGAAATGGAAGAGCGGCTCCAACTGAGAATCAGGATTTTGGGCAGAGAGCACCAGCGTGCCAATCGCCACATTATTGAGGAAACCAGCCCCGTTTGTCCCGCGGTCCTGACCGGCCCAAGCGTGGTCAATTTCTTCGTTGTCCAGGGACGCGATGCTAGTGATGGTGGAGCCGAGCAAATCCCCGGTCTGCGGTTTGATCCACAAATTGAACCCGTTGTAACAAGTGAAGAAGTTTGCCGCGCCATTGTCGGACAAGGAATTGGTCACGGTGAAATCCAGCGCCCCATTGGCATAGAGATCCGCGGGGTCAATCAACACTGTGTTGGCGGAGAGCTGAATATCGTTCGCTGAATAGATTGAATTACTATAAATGGAAAAAGAGAAAAAGGTGGGTCCCGTTATTTCGATTGACCCGGCCGTGGCGGAGAAATTACCCACCGAGGTCTCGTTAATCCCGTTAATAATCTGAAGGTCGAGGCTGTCAATTGTTTGATCGCCCGAATCAATCCATCCGTAGTTGACAAATTCCGTATAGGGCGCTGCCGTGTCATTTCCAAAATCCGCGTTGTTCCCAATGACGAGAAAATCCTCATTGGTAAAATAGCGAAGGGTTGGCGCGCTGGCAGCGGTCCAATTTTGGGCCGCGCCGGAAAGGGTCAGTTCTCCCAGCAGCGTGAAAGTTTGCCCATCGAGCAGAAACGAGTTCGCAACGGTCATGAAATCGCTGACGACGATGTTGGTGCTGTGCAGGCTCAAATTCTGAACCGTCACCGACACTTGGGATGAAAGCGAACTCGCATCCACAACCAAGACATAAAAGTCTATCTCGGTGGAATTCGTAAAAAAGGCGGGGATATCATAATTGCTAGTGGCAACATCATAAGCATAGTTGGGAATGATTTCGGACGTAGTGTTGGTCCACGCGCCGGTCCAGGCGACAATATTTCCCTGCAACTGGGAGACAGACTGGTCGGCCAAATTGGTAATATTCAAATGGCCGTTCGTCGAGCCAAGGTTAAAGCTCAAGTTCTGGCAGCTCACCACAGCGTTGGTGCTGCTAACAAGATTATTCGCCTGAATGTTGATATATCCCCCGGCAACCAGGTCCGCCTTGGTGAGGTCCAGATTATTGGCATTGATGATAATTCCCCCCCCCAAATTCGTCACCGCGCCGATCAATTGTTGATCCGAAGTCAGATTGTCTATGTAAACGGCGTAGTCGGTATAATAATCAACCAGCACAACATTGTTGCTGAAAGACGAGTCATTAAAAAAGTTGGGTGGCGGCAATCCACTGCCGGGAAAACCGTTGGCAAAAAAGTTGCCCGAGTCTAGCCGGGACACAATATAATTAGCTGGACGGTGTACACTCCCGGAGCAGAGATAATACGGATTAATACTCTCCGTGCTCACGTTCAGCCCTCTGTTGGTTTCGGATGCCAACGTATCCACGAGATAAATCGAGGCGGTTTGCGGTAACTGCGTTATCACATTGGTCGAAGTCATTGTCAAACGCACCGCGACCGTCTGGGCGGCGTTGGTCGGACTGGAGCTGGGGGAAAACCTCACCTGTCCGGTTATGCCGGAATCCTCGATGTTAACAAAAACCGCCTGCCTGATTATTCGGACGGGCAGACCACTCGCCATTTCGGGATCACCACTCATGTTCGTATAAGCGATATTCGTGACAACCGCCATAATGTTCGTTGAATCACCCACTGCAGGAGTAAACGGAACCAATTGAACCTGGATGTTTGACGATCCACATGTGGAATTCTCATTAATCACAGTCCCATTATAAAAGCTGGAAGAGCTGGGAATATCGTACACATTGCCACTCACCAGGAATGAAAACGGGATTGCCAGTCCTTTGCTCAATAGATTTGTGCCGGTGAATACATTTGTGCCATCCCACAGAATCGAACTGGTCAAGGTCATACTATTAGTCCCCCAAAACATAGTATCGACCTGCACATCCGGTGTAAAATTCGTGCTGCCATTGCTGCTGCCTTGTCCGACAATGGGCGTGATCTCCAGAATACTGCGAGAAAGCGTCACGTTTTTGCCGGTCAACACAATCTCGCCATGGGCGCCGGCAATGAGCGTGCCTTTGTTGACGATATTCGTGGCGCATATCAACAAGTAACTCACCAGAGTGGGATTCTGTGAGGTTGGCGGATTATAAATGGAGCCATCCACCGCCTGAATCGTCACGCCGTTGCCATTGAAGAAATTGGCCGACAAATAAGGGCCGCCATAGAATGAATGCGCTATGGTTGGAGATCCAAAATCAAATTCCCAGCCCACCGAGCTGGTCATCGTGCCGGTATTGGTGTAGGTAAGCGTATCGGCGGTTTCGTAAGGCGCCGTCAAACCAGAAATGTTCCACGTGCCGGAATTATTAAAGTTTGTCGCGTCCACGTTTGGCGGTATTCCACTAATCGTTCCGCTGTTGCTATACAAGGAATCCGCGGCTTTGGCGGCAAAGACGGACAGAACCAGGCCCAGCAAAAACGCCCAGGACTTTCCCCGCAGCCGCCCGACTGATTTGGAAAAATTTGTCTTCATTTGACAGTCGCTCCTTAGTGAATCGTGATCGAATAATCCATTCGCACCGAGGTTGGAGTGGGCAAGCTGGAATCAGTCATTTGAATGACAAAGTCAAACGTCCCGCTTTCGGCTGGCGTGCCGGAAATCACGCCGGCCGGCGATAAAGTCAAATTGCCGGGCAAAGCGGACGACCCGGATGCCAGGCCCCAAGCATAGGGCGCCTGGCCACCGGCCGCCGACAACACGGCGTTGTAACTGATCCCATTGGTCGCGTCCGGCAAGGTGGTGGGAGAAATTTGGATCAGCGCCTCAGCGGCCAGATTCGCAATGCTGGTGCCGTTGGGATAAATAACCGGAGCGTTGGTCGTGCCATCGAATGAACTCCAAATAAACCAGCGATCAGCGGCCGCATCCGGTCCGTTCAAAAATGATGAAGAGTAATTAAAGTAAGTCGGACCGACTTTGTCGTAGGTGATTGTGCTGGGGGGATCAAGGGTTCCCGGCCCTGCAAGGCCGGCGCCTTCATTGCTTTGATTGAAAACGAGGTTTCGTTGATATGTGGTACCGAAAATAAAACCTCCACCCGGGCCAAGCTGCATGTCCTGCGCGCGAAAAACAAAATCAGGCGTTGTTACCACGCGTTGAAACACCACCGTGCTGGCCTGGCCATTCCGCATCAAAACCATCGAGTATTGATTGGTAGTGGGATTATAGAACTGGCCGGTTAGATAATCATAATTGCCATCCGACACCCGCACGAACTGGACTCTTTCAATGCCTTGAAAATCACCCACCACGCTGGCACTATTGGTTGTGCCCGGCGCACTCGTGCACAGTGTCACCAACAAGACGTGATTCGTCGAAGTGATGATCCGATTTGTCGAAGTGATGACGGTCGTGGCCGAGTTCGGCGCATTGGTGACGGCCCCAAAAAAGTTTGTGACCGTCGTCACGTTGGTGGCCACCACGCCCAGCACGGTTAATCCGCACGAGTTGGTCGGAATGATGTAAAAATCACCCGAAAGGAGATTCGACTGGACCACCGTGGTGGTGCGGCTGGTGGTGTTGGTGACGGGCGCGGTGCCAGCGGGCGCGCCAATCGGCGGCGCAATCTTGATGGTTAGAACTTGAATCTGCACCGGCGTGTTGCTCGAGGAGGAATACGTCACCAGATTCCCAAAAGTATAAACATAACTGGTCTGCCCGTTCACCAGATTGGTCGTCACGCTGTTAATCACGAGGCCCGGAAAAAGCGTCTGCAGCGTGGCCGGGTCCGTGAACGACAAAATCGCGAGGCTGGAGGTGGTCAATTGAAAAGGCGGGCCATTGCCGCCGCCGCTGCCGCCACTCACGGCCACGCTTCCGGCCGCCGACGATTCCAGATAACCCGCACTGGGGGTATCGAAATTGTTTGAGCTGTAAAGCCAGCGCAATCCCGCCGCATCGTCCCGCGTCAAGCCGGTGTAAAAGAAACCCGTATGCAGATCACCTTCGCCGTGGCCTGAAGCAACCGGGGCATTGTTGATTATCGGATCGGGGGGGATTTCAAACGCATCCGCATCTGGAGCATAGGGAAGGCCGCAGTCTTCTGAAATGTAATAGGTATATAATTCGCCATTGACATAGGGTGAGTACTGACCCCAGTCAGGTGGATTGTAATTAAGTGGAGTAAGGTAAAAGTCGAAATTCCTCATGACAACCAAGTAGCCCAAACAAAGCGGGCAGGGACCTGTGCATCCCGCCGGATAAGGTGTTACACGATTATGCAGCGTCCAGGTGTAACGGATTGCGTCGGTCAAACCCAACTGTTCCATCAACAGGCTCAGCGTGAACGATTTCACATCCAGCAAGCCCAAGCCAGCCGCCGTATAATTTTCGCCCTGCGAATTCAAAGGAAATTCCGACAGGTTGGCGCTGTAACCGTCTATCCCATTGGTCACACCCGTTGGATTGTTGGTAAAGGCATTATTCAAGATGTCAAACGCCTGTTGCACAGCGTCCTCGCCGTTTGAACCGAACCAATCGCTAAAACTTGGATCAAAAGTGTAATACATCACCGGCGTGTTGCGACGGTATCCTTCGCCCAAGTTTTTGGGGCCGTACGGGGCGGAATCGAAAATATATGGCGCCACACCGTCACCATTTGGCGTCGTGTAACCGATGGTCACTACCTGCCAGAGGTCCCCTTGGGGCGCTGGCGAATAAGTTGCGGACGGTCCCAACAGCGAAAAAGCCAATGCCGTTTGCAAGCCGGATGCCAGCAAACCAATCCACAAAAATCTTTTCATCAATTGCAACATACGTAATTTCATTGACGCAAAAGCACAATGCGGTAATAACCCGCCGGACCGCCCCCGACATACATCCAATCATTGGTGCCCGGCGCGAACCGTGCCGAACCGTTGGTCACAACACTCCACGAGGTGAAGTTAGTCGTCACCTGCACCTGATACGTCAGGCCTGGTTGTGTGTTCCAACTCAGGAACAATCCTTCTTTAGTTTGGGTCAGCGTTGTTTTCAGCCAGGTGCTGGAATCGAACGGATTACCGCCGCTCAGGAACACCTGCAGCAGCGTCGGCCCGCCGGAGGCCAGCAGCGTGGCGGCGGACGGCCAGTAATTCGTGGTGTATTTGCCGTTGGAATATCCCCCGAAATACTCCGCCATCCATTCATACGGAATGCCGCCCCAGTTCAATCCGCTCCAGGTTGTGCCGCTGGCCGACGGGGAAATCGGCGAGCGCCGTCCGTCGGTTGTGACGTAATCCACTTGGAAGTAATTCGTGCTGCCGGCGGTCAACCCGTTTGCCGCCGTCATCGTCCAGGCGTTGCTCGTCGTCAATGCGGCGGGTGATGCCGCGCCATCCACATAGACTTCGTAGTTGGAAACGGAAATGCCCTGCTGCGCCAGCGCCGACCACGAAACCTGCAACTGCGGCTGATAAACGTTGTTGCTCAACACAAACGGGGCCCAGACAAACGGCGCGGCCATCGGCTGCAACACGGCGGCGACATTCTGATAACGCTGCGCATATAAATCAAAGCCGTAGGCCAGGCCGGTGAAACTCGTCCAAACGACCAGAAATTGTCCGGCACCATCCGAAGCCACCGCCGGTTGCATTTGCGAACTGATGGTGGTGGTGTTGACCTGGAATTCGCCGCCGAATTCCGAGCTGTTCCCGCGCAGAAATTGTCCATAAACACCCTCGCGGGAGCCGTCTTGACCGAGGCTCGTCCACACAATCAAATAATCCGTTCCCAGCGCACTGATGCGCGGCGCGTATTGATCGCCGTAAAGATAGGTGTTCACGCGGACAACCGTGCTGCCGCTGCCCGCGCCCGCGCTGGTGAATGAGCGCGCGTAAATATCCAGACTGTTGGTCGTGGGGCTGGTCATGTCTTTTGCGTCCCAAGCCACCATGAAACCGCCGTCAGTGCCGGCGGCCACGGCGGGATTGGCGCAGGGATTGAAATCCGTGTTGACCAAAAATTCATTGCCCTGCGGGTTGCCATTCGCGTCGTAAAGTCGCGCGTAAATGTCAATGCTCGCAGAAACTTGTTGATTCGCCGCCGCCACATTCGCATTCGGCACGCCGACCACGCGTTCCTGCTCGGACACCCAGGCAACGACGAATCCGCCGCTGGCCAGCGCCGCCACCGTGGGTGTGCGCTGATTGTAAGGGATAAATTGATTGATTAAAAATTCAGCGCCAATTTTCACGCCGGCCGGCGACAGGATTTGCCCATAGACGTCCTGCAAACTGCTGGAGCCGGCCTGATCAAAACTGCCCCAGACGATCACGACGTTGCCGTTGGCGAGCGTGGCGACGGCGGGATTGATTTGAAAATTTACGGTGTTTACAGTCGTGTTCGTGGCAACCGTCGGGGTAACAGTCGTGGTTTTGTTGGTGGTGTAGCCGGTTATTTGAGTGTGCGACCGATTCCAATTCGTTGTAACAGTCAAGGTTATGTTGGTGGCATAACCATCCAATATCAATACGTTTGTGACGAACTGCGCACTGATAGGCACGTCGCTGGTTGTCAGCCAGGTCTTGGTGGGAGAAAGAAACCGCGCATAAATCTGCTGGAACCCCTTTTGCCCGCCCTGCCACACAAAAACCGCGCCGCCGTTTTTCAGCAATGCCACGCGGGGATTTTCCTGATCATTTGTCCCCTGGACATTCACGCGGAACGTGCTCAACGTGCCGGACAACGTGCTGTCCAATTGCCGCGCACTCACTCCCCAACCGCTGCCGTCCGTGATGTTGTCCTGCCAAACCACAAAGCCGCCGCTCGGCGTCACCGCCACGTCCGGTAAAACCTGATCGCCCGGCAACGAACCGACAATCGCGTATTCGGTTCCGTTGGTTCGATAATAGGCCTGGCCAAAAACAGCAACAGGAGCGGCGAGGGCCAGCCCCCAGCAAAGGCAAATGGCGGCCCTGCGGGCGGAAAATAACCACAACATAAAAGCTTTACAGGATTCTAGACGCAGCCGGGCGTTTTGTCCAAAAAATCTTTTGCCGAAACGCGCGCGCCGCCGCTGAAAAAACAGCCGCGCTCCGCGTTTGACCGCCAACAAACTTTTGCGTGCCAAAGTCATTTTCTAAATCAAAACCGCCTGCCGTTCGCACACCGATTCCTCCAGCGCCGCGAGCATTCCCTTGAAACCCCAGCACTGATACAACTCGCGCAGCCGGCCGGCATCCGCCGGTTTCTCCACCAGCGCGCCCGGCGAAAATTCACACGGCAAATCGTCCCGCAACCGCACCAATTCGCCATTGCGCCGCACCGCGTCCGCCGCGTCGCGCACCGCCGCGCGCAACTTTTCCGATTTCACTTCATCCAGCCGCCCATACAGCGCGGCGACCGAGCCGAATTGATTCAGCAATTCAGCGGCGGTTTTCGGCCCGACGCCGGCCACCCCCGGAATATTGTCCACGGTGTCGCCCGTCAAACTCAACCAATCCACAATTTGCGACGGTGCCACGCCGGTTTTGGCGCGCACCTGCCCGTCCGTCCAAACCGTCCCGTTCTTGTCGTTCGGGTTCAACAATCCGACCCGCGCCGACACCAACTGCATAAAATCCTTGTCGGAACTGGCGATGACCACGGTCATGCCCGCATCCGCCGCGCGCCGCGCCAGGCACGCGATGTAATCGTCCGCTTCCACGCCTTCGCGGCAAAACGAGGCGACCCCCGCCGCTTTCAGATAACTGACGATCCCGTCAAGCTGCGGCTTCAAATCGTCCGGCATTCCCGGACGCTGCGCCTTGTATTCCGGCAACCGGGCGGTGCGTTCGGCGCTCAGGCCGCCGTCCCACA
>Ga0208188_1000707_pt1 | contig 17801 bp, 28 predicted proteins | sample June2015DPH_8_50_FD_184698 | JGI IMG/M metagenome (GOLD analysis project Ga0208188, IMG submission 184698) | Peatland microbial communities from SPRUCE experiment site at the Marcell Experimental Forest, Minnesota, USA - June2015DPH_8_40... | ecosystem: Environmental > Terrestrial > Soil >...
AGTTTCCTTATCCATATTAAAACTCCGATGCCAAGTTTGAAGCCATGTCAGCTATCATTATCGCCATCGAGAGTAAAGGGAATTCGCCCGTTGTAAATCCCATCTCGATGATGCTGACCTTGTAATCGCTTTGCTCGATAGCTCTCAGGTGGATGACGGTACCGCATGGGAGATCGGGTATTTCTACGCCAAGAAATCAGCCGAACAGAAAATTATCGGGATCAGGACTGATTTCAGGCGAGCGGGTGAGAGTGCAGGTGGGGTAGTGAATTCGATGATTGAGTGTTCGTGTGATTGGATTGTGAGGAGCAGGGAGGAGTTGATGGAAACGATTTTGAAGTTTTTCTGATCAGGATGTATGGTCTCGCCGGAAAATTCTAGGCCGAAAAAAAGTTGGACCCCAAGTGACCATTTCAGTTGCCCAGCTTTATCCCTTTTGATTCATCTCGGCTTTATCTATCAACTTCCCCAAAGAAGCTTTGCGCTTCTTCTTTCCGGTGAGAATTTCCGCCGAGCATTTTCACTGGGCCTCTTGCTTCGACCTCTTGGGGTCCAATTGGAATTTAAACACAATAAAAGGACTGTCAAGAAGATGAGTTGCCTCCGGAAGCTGATCTTTCATCCCTGCCGGATTGCTTCAAATACCGCATTCCTTATCATCTCTTCTGTAGGCATTCCCGATACCCCATAGTTTCGTCATCCAAGGCCGAAGGCCACACTGCCACGGGAAAAAGGATCAATATCGAGTCCATTGATCTGAATGGTAGGGCTGCCAAAAAAACGAAGTTTCACTGCTTGTTCCTGTGATGTAACCAATACCAGATCTACGACAACCGGAATACCGATGTCATTTGCCACCCGTTCGAAGAGATCGATAACTGGGGAGGCGTTGGGGCATCCGTCCGTGTGGAGAACTCGAACTTGAATCTTTTTGTTCATCCTTTCAGCACCTGTCATGCGTATCGTCCTTTCTTTGGCTTGAATGCTTGGACTTTACAGCACGAAACAACACCCCTTTTTTCACGGGAGAGCTATTGTAGCCTTAATCCAGGTAAAGCTCATCTCATCACTGAGCCGGTTGTGATTTAATCATTTCGCGCTCATTATCGGCTATTTATGTGTTTAGAAAGATTTTCGTTGTTCCGAATACCATAACGAGTGCTCATGGTAACTTCCCTTTTTTTGAGCCAAGATCATGGCGATCCATCCTGATCTTGGCTCTTTCTTTTTCTCATTTCGCTTAACCCTGGCTGATCACTGGGGCTTTTTGAGTTCATAATTCTGTATCCTTCATTCAGCCTGCCCATTCACCCCCGCCCGCAGAATGTTGGAGCACTTGAATGTCACCACTTTCCTCGGTGGCAGCATCATAGGCTCCCCCGTCTGGGGATTCCTGCCCCTGCGCGCCCGCTTTTTTTTCACCAAAAATTTTCCGAACCCGCTGATGAGAACCTCTTCGCCGTTTTGCAGGGACTGTTTTATCAGCTCGAAAAGGGTGTCGATGATCTGGGCCGACTCGGGTTTGGTGAAAATGTTCTTGGCAAAGAGTGCTTCCACGATATGGGCTTTTGTGATAGTCATGGATTGCTCCAAAAAGTTGAATATGGGCTGTTTGTGGGAGGAAGGATGATACCGCAGGGGGAGTAGGGAAGCAAGGATAGAGCGGTCAGGGATGGAGTGGATTCCCTCCATTCAAGTCGCCTGGGAGACTTGCTCGTAAATGCCAAGATTGTCGAGTGAGGAAGTGTGGACGAGAAAATAATGATTGATCGATCAGATTGGGGCATCTCTGGCTTGAAAATTGAGCCCTTCATGCCGGCGATACGTGAAGGGTTCCCACTATGAGGCATCTGCCTGTGTGAGAATCCGTGTGAGAAAATTTTTCCAAAATCTGCCAAAATGTGGAAAATCTGCTAAAATGTGGGAAATTCAAATTGAGTCATTTCCGCAACTTACGTACTGATGAGGAGTTCGTGAAGCACGGAGGTTGTGATTCGTAATCAGCAGGTCGCGGGTTCAAATCCCATCGCCGGCTCCAGTATTTTTTAATGAATCCAGTGTCCTGAATGAGTAATTAGTTACATAAGTCCTGCCCACACAGGCCGTCATTCCGGCGGAGGCCGGAATCCAGGGTCTTTTCATTTGGTTAAGTGCACTGGACCCCTCCAGCCTAAGCCCCTTCAGCCCCTGTTCTTCACTCCTCACTTCCCGCTTGGTGCTTTTTGCTCCCCTCCGTGGCGCGTACAACCCGGCGAAACAGCACTCCAAGATTGCCCAGCGCCGGGCCGGAGGCCCTCAGTCCTCAGTCATGTGTCCTAACCTCGCTCCCCGGCTCCCCTTGCGGTATCATCCTTCCTCCCACAAACAGCCCATTTTCAACTTTTTCGGAGCAATCAATGACTCTCACCAAAGCCCATATCGTGGAAGCACTCTTCGCGCAGAACATTTTCACCAAACCCGAGTCGGCCCAGATCATCGACACCCTTTTTTGAGCTGATAAAACAGTCCCTGCAAAACGGTGAAGAGGTTCTCATCAGTGGATTCGGGAAATTTTCAGTGCAAGAAAAGCAGGCGCGTAGGGGCAGGAATCCCCAGACGGGGGAGCCTATGATGCTGCCACCCAGGAAGGTAGTGACATTCAAGTGTTCGAGTGTTTTGCGGGCGGGAATGAATGGGAAGGGTGACTGAGGAGTATGCATTCCGAACCCGTTTCGCTCCTCGGCAATTAAGAAATGGAATCCGGAAAAAGTTAAACCCAAGTGAGCTTCTCAGTTGCCCACATGAACCACGTTTGGTTCATCCCTCAACTTCCAATCGAAGGTTTCACTCTTCTTTTTTCCGTTGAGTGATTTCTGCCGATCATATTCACCGGGCTTCCTGCTTCGACCTCTTGGGGCTCGACCGCAACTTATGCCCTGAAGAGATGGGTGTCAATGTGCTCTAAAACGGCGACCGGACATCCCGATGAGTAAGATCGGCAACCGAAAAGGCTGAGTAACCTGTATTGAATCTTTTAGAATTTTTCTTCCTTGCTCCGACATACGTTTGCAAATCTTTTCCCTTCGGATACCTTCCTAATATGAAAAACATTACGTTCATGACGGCTCCGAGGTCTCCTTACTGAGGAGCTTCGGCCCTTGCTTCATGCCAAACTTTCCCCCGACCGTCTCCCAGACCCATCCCGAGTAGCCGTATCCTCCGACGGGTTTTGTGATGAAAGCCCCGCGCGATGAGGTGGCTCTCGTCTCGTTGTACGCTACCGTGCCGAAGGTGCCGAACGTGTAACTGGGTACGGGATGGCAGTAGAGTTCACCCTTGAGAGTTTTCGCCACCTTCAGCGCATCATCTCCGCCAAACACGGCGGCCCGAAGCCCGTACTTGTGGTTCCTCGCCCTGGCCAGGACTTCCCGTGCGGAAGTGAAAGTGGAGGTGAAAGCCACTGGGCCAAAGAGCTCCTCACGCATCCCGAGCATTTCATCGGCAGCGTTTTTCACAACCGTTGGGTAAACGAGATTTCCTTCGATCCTGCCGCCGGCTAGGATTTCAGCTCCCAGCCGCACGGCCTCCGCCAAATGCTCGCCTATACGCTTTACCGCGAGGTCGCTTACCACCGGCGAGACATCGGTCCGATCGTCTTCGGGATCTCCCACTTTAAGGCTCTGCACCCGGTCAACGAACATCGCCAGAAACTCATCATAGACGGAGTAATGGATGTAGATCCTTTTGGGCGCCGTGCAGGTCTGCCCTGAGTACATGAATTTGCCCGCCATAAGGTCGGTGAGCGCAAGCTCCAGGTCCGCATCCGGAAAGATGATAAACGGGTCCGAGCCCGGCCCCTCGAAAACGAGCTTCTTTCCCGTGTTTCTGAAAGCCTGCTCATAGGGCAGGATATTTTCATCGGACCCGAAGACGACGACAGCCGACACGTCGGACTCTCTCAAGGATTCCTCCATGAAGATCCTCCCGCCGCCCTGGTAGAAGGAGACATCATCACCAAAAATTGGCCAATAGATGCTTTCGGTGAGTTTCATCACGTCGGGCCCCCTGGACGAGAACTTGACATTCACTCGGTTTCCGACAAGATAGACGGATACAATGGCGGTACTGACCCAGGCGCTGACGTTGTAAGGGAGCATGAGAGATACCCGCGAGCCTGGACCTCCCAAGGGCTTCCTGTCGCGCAACAGACTTTCCGTTTCTTCAAACATCTTTAGCTCGTCGATAGCGAGATCCGCCTCTATGCCGCAGTCCTTGACGGTAAAGCGCAGATCCTTCACCGCAAGCTCCACCATCTGCTCCCTGTGCTCCCCCAGTGCATCCGCCAACCTGAGAACCTTCTCGAATCTTTCGTCAAATGACATTATCGTTCTCCTTTAGAATGGTGAAACTAAGGTCCGAGCCGGTCTGCCTCGCCTAAATACCAGATGTCCTCTCCATGTCTGATTATGGTTTCCCTCACCAGGGACAATCTGAGACCTGTGTTATCGGCAGTGTTTTGAACTCTATTTTCGATGCGGCCAAATCTTGTCAAGAGTTTCTCGCGATACTCCTACGGGATGGGCTCTACGCTGTTGTAGACGTTCAGCCGATAGCAATGGCCCTGGTCATCATAGTCGCGATCGTGCATCCCCTTTCGCCGTATTGAATGGCATTCTTGAAAAGGCTTAGATACACGGTCTTGAGCTACCTCCGTCCTGCACGAATGGAAACTTGCCTCTGGATATCCAGTGCAGTATATCTTCCCTTACCTCACAAAACTCTCATTGAATTTGCCAGAATCATCAGAATTTTATGCTCATGTTTTCCGCTCCCTTCCGCTCTTGGTTAAGGGAATGCCGATTGATCTCGATATTCGTGCTTTGGCGGAAGAGATGCCGGTGAATCGCTTCCACGAAAAACCGCCTCGATTCATTTGAGCCGCCTCTTTTCTTAGCAACGTTGCTGGGGTCACCCCTCAGTTCGCCTTGAAAGCGTTCTGAAATGGGCCGATAAATCTTCGGTCCCGAGACCAATCCACAATGGCAAAAACAACCTGGCCGTAGCTCCCTTTGAAGTTCTGTTCGAGTGCCCGGTGGAACAACTCAGCGATTTGATGGCCATCGTTACCGAATGCTCCACAACCCCATGCCCCCAGGACAATGGAATCGTGGGCATGCTTCACCCCAATGGACAAAACTTTGAGAATACGTAGCCACATGGCTGGGCCTATTTCATTTTTCCTCTTAAAATCCACCTTATTGGCGTTTACTGCCGGGCACGTGATGATTCCAACTGTGTATGGTTCATCGAGAAGGCTTCCATCATCAGAGCGAAAGACTGGTACATCGGGAGAATAGATTGCGTAATTCGTGTAAAGAGGATCCCGATGTGAGCGGTGAAACGCATACATTGCATTGTCTTTGATACAGGCGTAAAGGCCCGACGATCTGGCCAGGTATTCCTCTTGCGCTCTTGCGCCGCCGAGAAAACCGCCTCCGGGATTAGTTGCCGAAGCGAAATTGAGTACTGCCGGTCTGTACCCGTCAGCGATTAGACGGCGTGAAGTCTCAAGAGTTGTCATGTTTTCCACTGAAGTCTTTGTTTGATAATTTCCCTTCGCCGATTTTTGAAAGGGTTGGCTTGGGGGATAAGAGACCGTTCCATCGATTGATCGTTTGACCAATTGAAAAATGTTCACTGCTCGACCGGAAGGTGCCAGGTATTCCCCGGACTCAGTGATTTGGACTGCCTGCCGGCCATACTCAGCAGCCAATTCTCGAGATATTTTGGTTTTGAAAGTGCTCACAGCTTGTCTCCGAAAATCGGCTGAAGTAGTATGCTGCCCTCATCACATTATGGAATTTACCAAAACTCAACGGGCCTTGCACTTTTGTTTTTGAGGAGCAGTCAATGACTCTGACCAAAGCCCATCTCGCGGAAGCACTCTTCGCCCAAAACATTTTCACCAAAACCGAGTCGGCCCGGATCATCGACACATAGCAAGTTGACGAGGCTCACACTATCAGCATAAGATCGACAATGAAGAAAAAAACATCGAGGGCAAGTATCTAGAGAGTCCGGTTGCTTCAGGGAAGGCTCTTCAGTGATGAATGGAGGTGGCAGGTAATGCGATATGTCAGACTTGGGAAAACAGGGCTCGAAGTATCGGAGGTGGGCTTTGGAGGTATTCCCATCATCCGTCTATCCACTGCCGAGGCAGTGAGGGTTCTCAGGCGGGCTTATGACATGGGGATAACTCTGTTCGACACGGCCAATGTGTACCTCGACAGCGAGGAGAAAATCGGGCATGCTTTCGATGGAATCCGAAGCCGTCTGGTTCTTGCCACTAAAACGTTGAAGCGCGACCGCGCGGGCGCCGAGGCAGATATCGATCTCAGCCTACGACGCGTGCGGACTGATTACATCGATCTTTTTCAGATACATCAACTGTCGCTGGAATCCGATTATCAGGCGATAACCGGACCGGACGGGGCACTGGAGGCAATCTTCAGGGCAAAGCAGGCCGGCAAGATCAACCACCTCGGTGTGACTTCCCACAGCATCGAGATGGCCGCAAAGCTTGTCAAGACCGGGCTTTTCAGCACCGTCCAATTTCCCTTCAACTTTATAGAGTCCAAACCCGTCGAAGAACTCCATCCGGTTGCTCGGCAAGAGGGAATGGGCATTCTCGCCATGAAACCGTTCGGTGGGGGTGTACTGGACAACGGAGAACTGTGCTTCAAGTTTCTTCGCCAGTTCACTGACGTTATCCCGCTGCCGGGGTTCGATGCCGCCTGGCAGGTCGATCAAATTGTGGCCGTTTACGAGACTGAAAACGCTGTGTTCCCTGAAGACCTGGCTGCTATGGAAAGGTACCGAACGGAGTTGGGGCAGCAGTTTTGCCGCCGGTGCGAGTACTGCCAGCCCTGTGAACAGGGGGTTATGATCACATCGGCGATGAGCTACCCGGTAATTGCTCGCAGAATGTCCGCCGCTAAGGCAGCAGGATTCGCGGCAAAGATGATGGAATCCGTCAGGAATTGCACCGAGTGCGGGGAGTGCGTGGAACGCTGCCCCTACAGCCTTCCTATCCCGGAGATGCTCAAAGAGCACCTGGCCCTTTACGACAAACACACAGCAGGGGCTTGATGCTCCGATCTAAAGACAAAACCATTCATGCCAAGTACAATGCGGCTCATATCACTGAAACCGGCAATGGAATGGGGAGGCGTAACCCATTATATCAATGTAGAGGTGGCACCTTATGGATAAAGACGATAGAATCATCCTGGAGGTATTCTCCGATTACATCTGACCCTGGTGCTACTTCATTACCGGGCGTACTGAAAAACTCAAACAAGTATACGATCTCGAGGTCAAGTGGATTGCCTTTCCCTTGCATCCGGAGATCCCTGAAGATGGCCTGACCCTGGATGAACTCTTCGCAGGAAGGGATGTTGATATTTCTGCCATATTGGATCGTCTGAAGTCAGTAGCGGCCGACTGCGGCCTGCCCTTCGGTGTTAGAACTATGACGTATAATAGCCGGAGGGCTCAGGAGGCCGGGAAATGGGCCGAATCCCTGAATAAGGGAGAAGCGTTTCACATGGCGGTGTTCAAGGCCTACTTCGCTGGCGGACTCAACATTGCCAAGGTTCCGGTTTTAGTGGAGCTGGCAGAATCGGTTGGTCTCAAGGGAGTAGAAGAGGTTTTATCCAAAGGGGCTTTCAAAGAGGCAGTGGATAATGACTGGAGATACTCACGCCGCTGTGGCGTCAAGGCTGTCCCGACATTCGTGGCCAAAGGTCGAATGGTAGTCGGAGCCCAGCCCTATAATGTGCTGGAAGAACTCGTAAAAGGGAAAGACCTGATCGATTCGAAGTCGGGTTAATCTCATGCTTAGTGTGAATAGCGGACGTTTTCCGATTTGCGCCGCTATCTATTAGGAGGTTCTTCTATGAGCATACTCTTTTCCCGATTTCGTCTGAGGGAAATCGAATTCAGAAATCGAATATTCGTATCTCCGATGTGCCAGTATTCCAGCCAGGACGGGATGCCCAATGATTGGCATCTGGTTCACCTTGGGAGTCGTGCTGTTGGAGGAGCTTCCCTCGTTATGGTTGAGGCTACAGCCGTTTCCCCCGAGGGACGCATCTCGCCATATGATTCTGGTCTGTGGTCTTCTGACCACGGGAAGGCATTTAGTCGTATAACAGCCTTCATAAAAAGCCAGGGGGCAATCCCGGGTGTTCAACTCGCGCATGCTGGGCGCAAAGCATCAACGGATATTCCTTGGCGGGGAGATAGTCCGTTGGATGAGAGCGAAGGGGGATGGCAACCGATAGCTCCCAGTCCGATTCCTTTCGACGATCGTTCCCTGGTTCCGCGAGAAATGTGTAGCAAGGACATCGAAGATATACTGACACAGTTTCAGGCCGCTGTCCGCTTTAGCCTTGACGCCGGGTTTGAGGTACTCGAAGTCCATATGGCCCACGGCTATCTCCTTCACGAGTTTCTCTCACCACTATCAAATAAACGTACCGACGAATTTGGCGGGACTTTCGAGAATCGTATCCGTCTTCCCCTGATGGTAGCCAAAGCCGTACGCGCTGTCTGGCCTTCCCGCTTGCCTGTTTTCGTGCGAATCTCCTGTACTGATTGGGTCGAAGGTGGATGGGATTTAACCCAATCCGTCGAACTCTGCCGAAAGCTGAAGGAAGTTGGGATCGACCTGATCGATTGCTCGAGCGGAGCTTTGGTTCCTTATGCAAAAATTCCGGCTGGCCCTGGATTCCAGGTTCCCTTTGCGGCTGCTATTCGAAAAGAAGTTGGTATGCCGACAGGCGCTGTCGGTCTTATTACGCAGCCAGTACAGGCGGAACAGATTGTCGCCACGGGGCAGGCCGATGTCGTACTGCTGGCAAGGGAGATGCTGCGCCAACCATACTGGCCTCTCCAAGCGGCGAAGGTATTGCGCGCCGATATACTCTGGCCTAACCAATACAAACGAGCCGAACCGCATTAGCTCTATACGGCAAAGAGACGTAAACTGGAAATCAGCGCCAAATTGCTCGCGGTGGACAACTCCACAATTCATTCGCCCTCATACATGCGAAGCTTAGTAAATGGAGCCTCTTGCAAAAGTCCTTCAACGTCATTCCGGCGGGGCCTGTCCCGGAAGTGTCCAGTCCGGGAGCCGGAATCCAGGTTTTTCAAGGTCCACTGGACCGCGGATGTCACCGGAGTGACGGTTTTGTTGAGTTCTGCAAGAGGCTCAATGGATAAAATCCGGAATGTACACCGCACTCATTGAGCAAGACTCCCAGGGAGGCATGGAAGCATTCACTCCATCCCTGACTGCTCTATCCTTGCCCCGGAGATCCTGTGCGGTATATTTTCTCTTCCCCGCAAGCCCCTGATTGAATTTACTAGGATTTTACGCCCATTATTGAGGAGCAATCAATGACTCTCACCAAAGCCCATATCGTGGAAGCACTCTTCGCGCAGAACATCTTCACCAAGCCCCAATCAGCCCAGATCATCGACACCCTCTTCGAGCTGATTAAACAGTCCCTGCAAAACGGCGAAGAGGTTCTCATCAGCGGGTTCGGGAAATTTTCAGTGCAAGAAAAGCGGGCGCGCAGGGGAGAAATCCCCAGACTGGGTAACCTATGACGCTGCCACCCAGGAAGGTAGTGACATTCAAGTGCTCCGGAGTTCTGCGGGCGGGAGTGAATGGTGATAGGGACTGATGGATACAGAATTATGAACTCAAAAAGCCCCAGTGATGAAGCCGTTAAATGGGAATTGGAACCAGTCAGCCGGGTCCTCCGGGAGTGTTTAAAATCGCTCAGTCAAGAAGAAATGCAAGTTCAATTGAAATTACTTAAGAAGATCAAAAGAAGTTACCGACTGGACCTGGAATCAATCCATCTGGCCCTCCAAGTCAGAAAGAAGGGTGGATGCGAAATTGTATATCCGCTTTTGTATCGGCTTGTTGGAAGGGAAAGTCTCGATGAATGGCTTAAAAATCCAGCGCTAGCCAAACAGAAAATCAAGGAGACGAAGGACCGGATTGCAGAGGTCGAGCAGCTGATTTCGCTTTTGAAGGCGAAACTAGGATCACTTTCCCCACAGTCTCGGTGATGAGTTTATTGGGGAGCGCAGTGAGGCAGCGTGTTATTTTTTGCTCCACAGTAAAATAAATACTACGTACAGGATCAGATAAAAGCCAATAAAAACCCCTATGAACGTGGGAAATACAAGAATTAATTCAGGAAATTTCAGTCGGAATAGCCACTTGATTCCATATACCAAAAGTGTAAGCAGGATGGAGAGAAGACCAGCTTCAACGTGTGCATGCTTGTTTATTCCGAAATTCGCCATCACTGCGCCCCTTCTTGATTTCTCCCTAAAGGAAAATCTCCACTTTAGGGTCCTGGCATCAAAGAAGCTGAGAGATCGTTTCCGCCAACTCATCCCTGGACCTCACAACCCAATCACACGCTCCTTCAATCATCGCATTCACTACGGCGCCTTCACTCTCACCCGCTCGTCTGAAATCAGTCCCATTACAACCGCAAAAACCAGAGTACCCCTACAGGCAAAGAACCGGATCAATATCTAAGGAAGAAGGTGAAATATGGAGGAACAGAAGGCAGGAACCCCCACACTGGAGAGGCAATTACTCTGCCGCCGAGAAAGGTAGTGACATTCAAGTGCTCCAATGTTCTGCGGGCGGGGGTGAATGGGAAGGGAGACTGAGGGGATGTAATACCAAGTTGCGTTCAAGTGTGTACCAAAAGAAGCTGAAAAGCTTGGTGAACTTTGCCCCCCAAACGCTCTCGCAGCTTCGCTGCTATTTAAGAATGGCGCTGCGGCGGCCGCCCAGCAAGTGCTGGGCAACCGCCGCCGGCGCCGAGCGTTTGGCTGCGCGCGTCTGCGCGCGCGGCCAAATCTTGCGGGGTGCGGGGAAGTCACTTCCCCGCTCTTTTCGATTAATTCAATCTTGAACGCAAACTGGTATAAGGAGATGCTTGCAGTTAACCGATAATAATGTCCTCCAAGGATCGCTTGGGGACGTGATGTACCTCTTTATCATCACGCCAATATTTGGTGTTGCCGGAGGCGTCGACCCTTTCTATCATTACTCTCTCCTTGGGTTTGCCCAGAGCCAAAACAAGCAAAATATCGAAGCGGGGCGGTATTTCTAAAGCTGTTCTTAAATTTTCTCTCTGTATTGTCCCGATGATGCACCCACCAAGACCTCTTTCAGCAGCACTGAGAAGCAAGGTTTGAGCGGCTATCCCGTGATCGCAGCCAAACGACTGACTTATCTCCCTGTCCCCCAGGATGATGATGTAGGCGGAAGGTCTCTCCCCATCGTTTGGCCCTGGCCAATCCTTTAAGAAAGCAGCCCATGTGAGGTGGGGAAAAATTAAGGCATTCTTTTGAGGATCACAGGAGAGAATGTACTTGAGTGGCTGAACATTGCCTCCAGACGCTGATAGTCTGGCCAAATTCACGAAATCTTCCAGAGTCTCCAGCTCCACAACGTGTTTCTGATAAAACCGCCTATAACTTCTATTTTTCAGGACTAAATCCGCCAGCATTTACACCTGCTCTGTTATTTCAGAAAGAATTGGTTTATGCCGGTGCGGATCAGCCCGACCGACATCGGCTCGGATTTGTTTGAGCCAAAAACAGAAGGGCCGGAAATTGCTTCTCAAGCTCTTCGGATTCCTGTGGGAATGAGCAATTAGATTAAAGTTTCTTTACTTTGACTGCCGATGGTCCTTTGGCGCCCTGCTCGATTTCGAAGCTGACACTATCACCTTCCGCAAGGCTCTTAAAACCCTCACCTTCGATGGCGCTATGATGGACAAAGACATCTTTTCCGCCCTCAACCGTAATGAATCCGTAACCCTTCTGATCGTTGAACCACTTTACCGTACCTTGAGCCATCTTTTTTTATTCCTTCTGTAGGAGTTTGTGTTTAGGACCTTCCGTAAAAGTTGACCACAAAATAGCGGCCAAACAGGATAAATTCAAGGAAGAAAAGCTCAGAACCAAGTGTGATGGAATTTCGATGCCCACACAAACCGATCAATGATGATCGGGCCTCCGTAGCCTTTAGGAAATACTTGAAGGATCCAAAGACGAAGGCGCCGGGTTGGGTGGAGGCCGGCGTCTTCTGGAAAGAGGAGGACCTATACTGATGTTACATGGGGCTCTTTCACCAATGAATCGGTCATTTCGGCCAAACACTCCAAGGAAAATTTCAAGGCTTAATTTACCCCCTTGTCTATGCCCATACCTTTAGTCCTGGCGTTCTGCGGGCTGCAATAAATGGGGAGGTTGACCAAGGAGCGCGCATCCCGAGCAGTCCGGAAGGGAACTTTGGTCGGGAAATGACATACTGATGCCCGTGGTGGGTTATTGATATAAATAATCCTCCGTTTGCATCACAAAAAAGGTGCCTCCAGGTTCCGATGGCGAATACCGATTCTATTTTGATCCAGGTGGTCCTTGCGGACCCTGAGGCCCAACGGGGCCTTGCTCACCCTGAGGTCCAGCCGGTCCCACGGATCCCTGCTCACCCTTTGGTCCAGGCAGTCCCGCAGGTCCCTGCTCACCCGGTGGCCCTGTCTGAGTCCATGAGAGTGGCTCTTCGGCGCGTCGGCATTTCCCGGGTTCACTGACAATGCGCACCGTACCTGTTTTCTTGTTGACGCAGGCATTGATAACGTTGTCGGCCGTAACGGGAATGACTGTGGACCCAAGAAAAGCTGTGATCAAAACGACTACGAGAGCGAACCTGATCATAATCCCCTCCTCACATTATCTTTGTGGTCAAGCGTTGCTATTCTGAAGTATGAAACAAAAGGGCTGTGCTGTCCATCGGGAAATTCGCGATTCTCGCAGTTAATGAAGTTCTGATCCCGATAATTTTCTGTTCGGCTGATTTCTTGGCGTAGAAATACCCGATCTCCCATGCGGTACCGTCATCCACCTGAGAGCCATCGGGCAAAGCGATTACAAGGTCAGCATCATCGAGATGAGATTTACAACGGGCGAATTCCCTTTACTCTCGATGGCGATAATGATAGCTGACATGGCTTCAAACTTGGCATCGGAGTTTTAATATGGATAAGGAAACTCAGGTTTATTTTAAGGATCTGCTTCTTAAGAGACTCGATGAGCTCTATTCAGAAGCTGAGAAAACAGTGGGTCGCATGACCGATAACGTGGAGAACTTGCCTGATCCCACAGATCGGGCGACTCTTGAATCCGACAGAAATTTAATGCTCAACATACGGGACCGGGAACGAAAGCTGATCCCCAAGATTCGCGAGGCGCTGCAAAGGATTGAGGCAGGTAATTTCGGGCAGTGCGAGCAATGTGGTGACGATATCGGAACAGAACGCATGAACGCTAGGCCTGTGACGACTTTATGCATAGAGTGCAAGCGTAAGCAGGAAGCCAATGAGCGTGCCGGAGGGGCATAGGTTTTTATGTAATGAGATTGTCCCCAATTCCTTATGTACGTACCCATTTCCATGCAGCTTCCATTTCAGAACGGTCGAAATGCTCCACCTCTGTGTGAGTTAACAGTCCGCCAATCTTCACCCATGATTTGATCCACACCCTATTACTGAGGACCGCCATTCGTTCTATTTCCCTCGCATGGTCCCTGGCAAATCTCAATTTCTCCAAGAGGACGTCCGGTTCCATGTGGCGGAAGCCTTCAATTTCGATCAGAAGCCGTATCTTTCCCGATGCGGCGATGGTCTCAGACATTATCCTGCTCATATCGCGTACGTCTTCGCCAGTGATATCTTCGCCGATCTTGAATCCAAGAACGTTCCCAGAACTACCGCTCAACTGCTGGAACATGGTGCCGCCTCACTTTCCCTGATCGCTGTTTTTGAACTTGATCACCAGCAATTATGCCCTCTTCTTCCGAAGTCTCGTCCGTTTCGGTTTGCTCGCCGTCACTTTCTCTGTTACCGCCGGTTTTGACGTTTTCGCCTTCGCTTGCCTTCTTGCCTCAATCGCCTGCTTCCCGCTCCCTGCTCCTCACTCCTCACTATTCACGATTCATCATTCATCACTCATCATTCATCACTTTCCCTCCCCGCCACCCCGGGTTCAAATCCCATCGCCGGCTCCAAGTAACTCAATGGGGTATCCGGATAGCGGTCAGCCCCCTTAAAGTGCCTGTCCGCGTCCTGTCCATTCATATAGGGCGAAAGGTTTTTTTCGCCCTCGCTCTGTCCAATTTCGGCGAGCACTTCCGGCTCAAATCGATTCTAACAATGGGGGAGTAACTTTTCTATGGTTGCGGGGATACCGGCGGAGATGGTAGTTCCCATCTGGCAGGTTTGTAGAGAGACGTTCCGGGTATTGGGCTTGGGAGTTGACAGTTTTTGAGCATCCATTTCCGGACTGTTTTAAAAGAATCCGCATACTGCCGTAGTTTATTCGAGGGTGGGAACGCACCAGGGTTGACGAGGACAATTGGCTTTTTAAAATGATGTCTTACCAGCCGCATGGCCTCAGCTAAATCCCCATCGTTGGAAATCACCATTGCGCAATCATAGAAATCCTGCGAGGCATCGAAGAGCAAATGCACAGCCAGATTCACGTCTGAGCCTTTTTCTTCGGTCTTTATTACCTGCTCGAAATATTTTGGCGGGGAAGGATTTGCCAGGGGCGCCCTTACTGGATGGCTTAGAAAGTGCCCGTAAAAGACTTCCAGTTCCGGTATATACTTCTCCAAAGCCTTTATATAAATTTTTTGCCGGTTTAACTTGTCAGGGTCTCTCGGATTGTTCGAAACCAAGGCCGTGAAGTACTTTATTTTTTCGATGACATTGTAAGGCTTTAGGAGGGCTACAGAAAGTGCTTTGAAATCAAGCCACTTATACGGCGTGTTTTTTACGGCATTGTAGTAAAAGTTGAACCCATCGATGTAAACGAAGGTCCTCATTCCTCCCCCTGAAAATAAGCAAGGCCCCCATCTGCGGGGGCCTGCACCTCAAGGACGAAACCTTGAGGGGTGCTAACTGATCGATCAGTAGAAAGATAATTCACAATTGATTCAATTTCAATAGAGAATATCGGCCAATTAGCTTATTGCCATAAATTTCTATTTTCGCACGCCAGGATGCCCCAGGATCACCGATCTCGATCCGGGAATCATCCGTCATCGTTCTATTTCGATAAGGGCCGCCGCGTGGGGTCTTATCCACTAAAAGGCGCCGGTATGTCGTGCCCCTTTGTGGCAGGTTTTGAATTCTCTGCCCGTTTTCTTTACATTGTTTCTACCGGCCAACCCTGCCCCGGAAGTGTCTCGTCCATGGGCCCGGCTTTTTCACTTCCCGCTTCCCGCCCTCACTACTCACTATTCACGATTCATCACTCATCATTCATCATTCATCACTCATCACTCTTCCTCCCCGCTTCCTGCTCCCGCCTCCGCGGGTTCAAATCCCATCGCCGGCTCCAATAAAATCAAATAGTTACAGGTTATACCTTTTTCCCATTTTTCTTTTACGTACCTATTACGAACGTAGATTACAGTCTTTCTCCGTACGCGCCAAGTTCTGGAGCAATCCATGACTCTCACCAAAGCCCATCTCATCAAAGCACTCTTCGCGCAGAACATTTTCACCAAACCCGAGTCGGCCCAGATCATCGACACCCTTTTTGAGCTGATAAAACAGTCCCTGCAAAACGGCGAAGATGTTCTCATCAGCGGGTTCGGGAAATTTTTGGTGAGAGAGAAGCAAGGCCGGGCCAAGGGAGGGGAATAACCACATTGAAGGTGAGGCCCCGCCCCAAAATAGAGTTCCACTGGAAACGGTTAAAAACAGCCAAGTTGGCAGGCCCGTATTCTTAACCCAAGGATATTTGCTGCTTCTGATACTCTCATGGGGGTTGTCTTGAGGCGTCTGGCAAGCTCAAATGTCGCCAAGCATGTCAGGTTGTTAGCGGCATCAAGTTCACGCAGACCGGTTGTGATTTCCGGCGACGGTTCCCGCGAGGCAGTACCCACGTGAGCGATACTCTCAACTTTGAAAAACCCGAGCTGACAGTCCGTGATGCGCACGCCGAGTTTGTCCATGACCGCCCCGACGGCAATCCTGGGGATAGCAATTTCCTTGGCTATTTTCCAGCCGACAGCGCAGGGCAGGTAACCGTCTTTTAGTGCGGTTTTAACGGCGGATTCCAGCCGCTCAAGCGTTTCTGGGGGGAGATTGGCTGGATTTTTTCCCAGCTGTATCCTTGAAGACTTCTTTGTACGGTCTTTATCGTTAAAATCACGCATGGGGAACCTCCATAAATAATTATTAAGTAAATCATCACTCATGCTATCCTACAAACCGCCCATATTCAAGTTTTGGAGCAATCGATGACCCTCACCAAAGCTCATCTCGCTGAAGCACTCTTCGCACAGAACATTTTCACCAAACCCGAGTCAGCCCAAGTCATCGACACCCTTTTTGAGCTGATAAAACAGTCCCTGCAAACCGGTGAAGAGGCTCTCAGCAGCGGATTTGGAAAATTTTCGGTGAAAGAAAAGCAGGCGCTTAGGGGTAGGAATCCCCGGACTGGGGAACCTGTTACTCTGCCGTCGAGGATGGTGGTAACATTCAAGTGCTCCGGTATTCTGCGGGCCGCAATGAATGGGAAGGGTGACTGAGAATAGAAAATTACGAGCCGCAGTGCGGAAGATCGGGAAAGGCGAGTCATGGTTTTAGGTGGAAAATGATGCTGGATCGCTTCGCTACACCATAAAGGGGCGTCAGCTTCACAGCATTTCTGCCGAATCCTCCAATTGATCTAACACCGATTCAGATATAATGGGCGGTGAAAAGATGAATAAAACGGTTCATGTACGTGTCCTATACACGCAGGGATGTCTCAATGCTTCCCCTGTGATCGATCTCATCGAAAGACTGGGAAAGGAAATCGGGCATGGTGTTGCCATTGAGACAGTGCTGGTAACTTCGCAGGAGAAGGCGGTTGAGTTTCGCTTTCTTGGCAGTCCAACGGTCCAAATCAACGGGCTTGATATTGATCCTTTTTCCCGTGGCAGTGTGGCCTTCGGCCTTGGATGACGAAACTATGGGGTATCGGGAATGCCTACAGAAGAGATGATAAGGAATGCGGTATTTGAAGCAATCCGGCAGGGATGAAAGATCAGCTTCCGGAGGCAACTCATCTTCTTGACAGTCCTTTTATTGTGTTTAAATTCCAATTGGACCCCAAGAGGTCGAAGCAAGAGGCCCAGTGAAAATGCTCGGCGGAAATTCTCACCGGAAAGAAGAAGCGCAAAGCTTCTTTGGGGAAGTTGATAGATAAAGCCGAGATGAATCAAAAGGGATAAAGCTGGGCAACTGAAATGGTCACTTGGGGTCCAACTTTTTTTCGGCCTAGAATTTTCCGGCGAGACCATACATCCTGATCAGAAAAACTTCAAAATCGTTTCCATCAACTCCTCCCTGCTCCTCACAATCCAATCACACGAACACTCAATCATCGAATTCACTACCCCACCTGCACTCTCACCCGCTCGCCTGAAATCAGTCCTGATCCCGATAATTTTCTGTTCGGCTGATTTCTTGGCGTAGAAATACCCGATCTCCCATGCGGTACCGTCATCCACCTGAGAGCTATCGAGCAAAGCGATTACAAGGTCAGCATCATCGAGATGGGATTTACAACGGGCGAATTCCCTTTACTCTCGATGGCGATAATGATAGCTGACATGGCTTCAAACTTGGCATCGGAGTTTTAATATGGATAAGGAAACT
>Ga0208188_1000714_pt1 | contig 17636 bp, 17 predicted proteins | sample June2015DPH_8_50_FD_184698 | JGI IMG/M metagenome (GOLD analysis project Ga0208188, IMG submission 184698) | Peatland microbial communities from SPRUCE experiment site at the Marcell Experimental Forest, Minnesota, USA - June2015DPH_8_40... | ecosystem: Environmental > Terrestrial > Soil >...
AGCATCTCCTTTGATTCACCCCCTACGTTCTGCAGTTTTTAGCAGGATTGTAGCGGGCAGCTACGGTGGGTCAATTTTGGACGCCGATTTTCCTCAAAGGTGGGTCATTATTGCATGCCGGTTAACACATCGAGCAGCTTATTGGCTTCTTCAACCGATAAAAAACGATCTCTCCTGTTGTCAGCTTGCGGGAATTTAACTTGAGATGTAGGGCTTTCCCCTGAAAAGATTTTATTGTTTTTTGCGAAATTAAAAACCTGCCTTGCAACCGCAAGAGCATACCGCACAGACCCGGCAGCTTTGCCTTTTTCGGCCATATTTTTCTTGATTTTTTCGAGATGAAATGGCCTAATATTTTTCAGAGGAATTTTCCCGATTACGGGATCAAGCCAGATTTTAAAGAGACTCTGTTCCCGGTCGAATGATCTCTTTGTTTTATCCTCCTTTGTTTGTGGGAAATAATTTTTAGAAAAAATTTCCGCAAAGGTAATTGCTTCCTGCGCAAAATGTTCATTCTCCTGTTCATACAGTTCTGTCTCTTCCAACTCCTCTTTCAGCAGTTCCTCCAGCGTTTGCGGCCCCTCTCCATTCTCGTGGTTGCGTTTTAGTTTCGACAGATAATAATTAGCCTTGACTAAGGTATTTCCCTTTGTTGCCCAGCCTATTTTCTCTTCTGTAGTTTTTCTATTTACGGTGTGCCGAATGACAAAATATTTGTCCGGTAAATTGTCCTTTGTTTTTCGGGTTGGGTGTACCCGGTATCTGATTCCATGGATTATTGTATTTTGCCAAACTGACATTTTTCCCCCATCTCCGGATCACTTTTGTCCCAATATTTGTCCCAAGAAAAATAATCGTTCCCGATTCCAGATTGCAATGTTTACTTGAAAAGCCTTGTCCTGTAAAGGATTAAATGGAGATGGAATTCAGAAACGCATTGTTAAAAAGTACTTCTAATCCGTAGGTCGGGGGTCCGAATCCCTCCAGGCGCGCCAGTAAATTCAATGGGTTAGCATGAAAGCAGTTTGCCCCGTTTTTGTTTAAGTACCGATTACGAACATGGATTACTGTTTTGCACCCCTACGTTCCATCGGGACAATCTGCAAAACTTGCAACCGGATTGCCGTGCGAAATGGTTGCGGGGAAACCACAGAGCCGACAATAATAACCCCCCCTTACACGCGCGGGATAGCCTTCAAAGCGACGATCTCGCCCAGCCCGGTACCCTATAAAGAGGAGATCCTCATATTTATCTTTCAACACCGACGCTAACCCATTAAAATGAACAGCGCTCTGAATATTTCGGTTAAGCTCGCTTACGAGGAGGTAGAGATGAAGTACCCGGACGTTGGGTTTGAGCCCTTTTTCACCTGGATGAACAGGCCGCGAATCATGTACTCGCCCGGAGTTCGCAGGGAGCTGGCCTTCGAAATGGAACAGCTTGGCGGAAGCAATGTCCTGATGGTCACGGACAAAGGACTGGTCCAGGCCGGCGTCGCCGAGATGGTGGCAGAAGAGGTGCGCAAGTCAGACCTGCAACTGGTGGGGATCTTCGACAACATTGTTCAGGATGCCCGGCTCGAAAACATCAACGAGGGGGCAGCGTTCTACAGGTCTTGTGGAGCGGACTGCATGGTCGTGGTCGGTGGCGGAAGCGTAATGGATACGGCCAAGTCCATAAACATCATGATAGGCGAAGGAGTAGACGACTTCAGGCCGCTCGCCGAGCAGGCGGGCCTTTGGGAAGGCGCCAAACCCCTTCCGCCACACATCGTATTCCCCACCACTGCCGGAACGGGAAGTGAAGTCACCAACGCGATAGTCGTACTGGATGTCGAAGCCAGGGCGAAGCTCGCGATAACGCACCCCTTCAATGCTGACCTGGCCATGCTCGATCCGGAGCTTACAGTCAGCCTCCCTCCGAAGGTGACCGCGTTCACCGGGATGGACGCGCTGACCCACGCCGTGGAGGGGCTGACTTCTACGGGTGCTGAACCTATTGGAGACGCGCTCGGTCTTCATGCCGTCAGGCTTATCTTCCGGTACCTCCCGGAGGCGGTGATGGAGCCGCGCAACGTTACCGCCAGAGGCTGCATGCTCATAGCCGCCACACTGGCGGGGATGTGTTTCAATAACGCCCAGTTGGGAGGGGTCCATGCAACCGCGCATGCCCTGGGCGCCCATTACGGAATCCCTCACGGTTTGGCCAACGCCATCATGCTCCCCATAGTCATGGAGCACAACGTGGAGGAATGCCCCGTACGCTATATGATGTTAGCAGACGCCATGGGAATGGACGTGAGAGGGAAGGACCCTCTGGCAGCAGCCCGATTGGCCGTGCAGGCCGTAAAAGACCTGAAGGCGCGAATAGGCCTGACCCAAACCCTGAAGGACTTCGGCATTACCGATGACAGGGACCGGTTAATGCCCACAGTGGAGCTGGCCGCAAGTGATTCTCAGGTAGGCTATAATCCTCGTTATTTGGAAGAGGAAGACTTAATTAAACTCTACATCGAGGCCCTGTGATCGGAGTTGCTTCCAGGGGCGCCGGGGAATGTAATGTGAGGTGGTACAAAAGCGGTTCTATCAGTCGAAAGGGAGAAGGAAATGGAATACTGGAAAGATGAGAGCGAACCTATCAAGGCTTTTCTGAAGCTTTTCGAGTCGACCAAAGAAGATAAGGAATTGACAGATGGATTGAAGAAGGTCAACCAGCTGATATGGTTCGACTACACCGAGGACGGCCCCAACTGTTCTTATTACTGGGATTGCCGGGGCGGCAAGCTCGAGGCGGCTGCCGGCAAGCCGGCCGAGAAGCCGGATCTGGTGATGAGTCTGTCCGCTGACAACGCCCACAGGTCGTGGTCCAACAAGCTAAATCCCGTGATGGCCATCACTAGGAGGAAGATACGGGTGAAGGGATCAGCCACCGGTCTTCTTAGATTGGCCCCCAAGCTGAAAAAGGTCGCGGTGCATTACGAGAAAGTCCTCAAAGAACTCGGCTGGGAAGACAAGATCCTGAAGTAACCGAACGCGGAGGCGGGGAAAATGCAAGGCAACACCGGCAAAGTCATCGACGTCGATCTTACCGGACGCTCCGTCAAAATTGCCTCTCCCCCGGACGCCTGGTATCACGGGTACATCGGGGGAAGTGGTCTGGCAGCCAGGCTTTTCTGGGAAATGGCTCACTTTGACGCGGATCCTCTCTCACCTGAGGCCATACTCATCTTCATGAATGGACCTTTTGCCGGCTTGAAGCTCTCGGGAGCGAGCAGGTCCAGCGTTGGCGGCCGCTCTCCTTTGACCGGCAACTGGGGCGATTCCTCCTGCGGAGGCTACTTCGGCCCTGAACTGAGGTACGCCGGATACGACGGCATCGTCCTCCGAGGCAGAACAGCGGCTCCCTCGCTGCTGCTGATTGAGGACGACAGGATCGAGATCGTGGATGCCCCTTCCTATTGGGGCAAAGGCATCGAGGAGGTAAACAGCGCCCTCAAGGAAAGGTTCGGAAAAAATCACCGGACCCTGGTGATAGGTCCGGCAGGCGAAAACATGGTCCGGTATGCCATCATTTTGAGCGAATTCCATCATGCGTTTGGGCGGGCGGGATTCGGGGCCGTCATGGGATCGAAGAACCTAAAGGCCATCGTCGTGAACTCGTCAAAGAAACGCATGGAAGTGGCCGACCCGGTGCGATTCGAGAAACTGCGCAAAGAACTTAACACCAGGATCAAGGAAAACCTTACTAATTCGGTCTTTCGGGAAAGCGGGACTGCTGCCAACCTGGAAGGGGGCATGTTTGCCGGCGACGTCCCCATACGGAACTTCACCTCAAATTTCTCGGAAGACATGGGCGAGGCCCTGTCGGGAATCACACTGACAGAGAAATTCCTCACCCGTAGGGGGGCCTGCGAGTTTTGCTCCGTCAAGTGCAAGCGAATCGTCAAAGTCCCCAAAGGGCCGTTCGCCATTCCAGAAGGACCTGGTCCGGAATACGAAACCATAGTTGCTTTTGGGGCGCTGCTGGGCTCAAAGGATCTTGCGGCGGCTTGCAAAGCCGGCAGGATCTGCAATGACCTGGGCCTGGACACCATCTCTACGGGTGGGACCATAGCCTGGGCTATGGAAGCGTTCGAAAAAGGTCATCTCACCGGGAAGGATACCGGCGGTGTCGAACTTCGCTGGGGCGACTTGGAGACGGTTATTGACAAGGTCCTGCCGGCGATTGCCCGGCGGGAAGGCATGCTGGGGGAGCTGCTTAGCCTGGGGAGCGCTGCAGCGGCACAGAAAATCGGCAAAGGTTCCATAGATTACACATGCCAAAGCAAGGGCCTCGAAGCGCCCATGCACGACCCCAGGGGCGGGGGCCATGGCATGGCGCTCACCTATGCGGTCAGCGCTCGAGGGGCCTGCCACGTGGCCGATCCAATGCTCCACATCGAAATGGGGGCTTGTTATTACCCGGAAATCGGCGTCGTATACGACCCTGACCCCATGAGCGACACCCACAAGCCGGAGGTTGCGGTGAGGTCCGTCGAACTTGGCGGCATCGAGAACAGCGCCTGTTTTTGTCAGTTCGCCGACAGGGAGCTCGCCATCCCCGAATGGGTCGAGCTTTTCAACACCGTAGCCGGATACGGCTGGGACGTGGAAGACATGATGAGAGCAGGCCGAAGGGTCTTCTATCTCAAGAGACTCATCAACTACCGGTATGGCCGCACCGCCAGGGACGACACCTTGCCCCCCAGGATGCTCGAGCCCGCTCGGGACGGTGAGCCCAAGGGAATCGAGATGAATTTCTCCGGCATGAAGGAGCGCTTCTACGAACTAATGGACATGGACCCGGAAAAGGGAATACCTCGCGAGGCCACCCTCCGGGAATACGGAATGGAAGAACAAGCTCAGAAGGTCTGGTAGAAAGGCTTGGTTCTCCGGGATCGAGGCTGCTCTGCGCTCGGTGCGAATGGAGCGGCAAGCCGTCTCACCCTCCAAACCTCACTCATCGTTACTCCCAACGGTTGAAGTTTGCCAGGTGAACGCTGACACCACAAAATCATCGCTGAGAATTACCGTGAAACCTGCGGGCATAATCAGAATGTACGTCCGGGAGCAGGAGATGGACGTGCCTGCGGGATTCACGTCCGCTGCCCTGATAGAACAACTCGGCATTCCGTCCCAGCTAAGGATGCTGTCGCTGGTTAACGGGACGAAGCGGCCACTGGATGCCGAACTCGACGACGGCGACGAAGTCAGGCTGGTCACGCTGGTCTACGGCGGCTGAGAAACTTCCCGCACGCCTTGACATGAGTCGGTTTTACGGCATTTTCAGTTTCATACCGGCCACTGAGATGAACCGTATCGAGCGATTCCTGGGCAAAATGCGCGGGGAGTTTTTATTGTGCCGATCCGCAACGGAGAGCCTTGAAATGATTACAGGAAATATCACGGACCGGCAACCTTCATGGAAGGCAAAGAAGTTTTTAGCACAAGGAACCTAAACGATAGTTTTGGAGTGTCAAATCATGTCCTGTTCAGGACCCTTTATAAAACCACTAGAGCTTTACAAACCCTCTCGTACTCGTCTTCAAGCACAGGCAGCAGAAGGATGGCGTTATCAGTAGTGCCGGCCCGGCCCATTGTCTCCAATTCCTTGCAGAACGCTGCGAGCATCTCGGCGCCGAGGTTTGCGCTGGTGGATTTGAGGCTATGGGCCGCTTCTTGCGTAGCTTCCGGATCACCAAGCGTTATGGAGTTGCGGATTGTTTCGATTAGCTTCGGTGAGGTCTCCAGATAGATCCGGATGACCTTCTGGAGGACACTGGGCTGCCCTTCTCCAGCCATCGACCTCAAACTTTCCACGGTTTTGTTGTTCAGATGGCGCAGGTGCGAAAATCGATCCAGGAATCCCCCACCATGCAGGGTTGATCCTCCATTACCTCCATCCGACAACCGCCGGGCCTTGGATTGGTCCTTTTCTGTTTGATCTTCCAAAGTGGCGTGCAGCGGTATATCGGTCGTTGATTTAGATGGCAGCCACCGTTTCAATAGGGCGAACAGCCGGTCCCGATTGAAGGGTTTGGCGAGGTAATCGTCCATGCCGGCAACAATACATTGTTCACGGTCTCCCTGCATTGCATGGGCGGTCAGTGCAATTATGGGAGTGCGGCGAATTCCTTGTGCCTGGCCGGATTGATTCTTTCCTGTTTGCGTCTCTCTTTCCCTGAAGATCCGTGTGGCTGCGTAGCCATCCAGTTCCGGCATCTGGCAGTCCATGAGCACAAGGTCATACTCAGTCTTTGAGAGAGCATCCAGAGCTTCTTGCCCATTGGACGCTACTTCGACGTGGCAGCCAAAGGTTTCCACCATACATCGCGCTACTTCCTGGTTTACAGGCTGGTCCTCGGCAAGGAGTACCCGCCCCCCAGTGAATGCGCTGCGTCTGTCAACGTCGCTGCACTCGGACATCAGTTGCAAGTTTTTCGCAGAGTGAGTTCCTAATGTAGAGGCGATACAATCATAAAGCTGGGGCTGCCGCACGGGCTTGGTTAGATGAGCAGAAATACCGTGCCTGTGCATCGTTTCTGTGTCGTAGTCCTGACTTATAGAAGTGAGCAAAATGAGTTGAACGGAAGCGATAGCGGAATCCGCCTTGATCGCGCGCGCCAGTTCCATACCGTTCATCCCCGGCATCATCATATCCAGTATCGCCAACTCATAGGGGTCTCCCATCGCAACTGCATTTTTGAGCATTTCCAGAGCATTTTGACCGTTTTCAGCACTCCCGTTGCGCATGCCCCAGGACAGGATTTGATTGTGCAGGATGTTACGGTTAGTCGCATTGTCATCGGCGATGAGAACACGCATACCCTTGAGATCAACATGGCGTACAACTTTAGACTGCAAGCGAATGGGACGCATCTTGACCCGCACCGTAAACCGGAAAGTACTGCCCTTCCCTGGTGTGCTCTCAACAGTGATTACTCCGCCTTTCATCTCGCACAACTCTTTGGTTATAGCAAGCCCCAGACCTGTGCCGCCGTACCTTCGCGTGGTGGTGCCGTCTGCCTGCGAAAAGGCTTTAAAGATGTGCTCCCGGATTTCCGGGGCGATCCCAATCCCAGTGTCATGGACTTCAAAACACAGACCTGCATAATCTTTTTCTTTTTCTAAAGCGCTCACGCGGACGAAAATTTCTCCGCGTTCGGTGAACTTGACGGCATTGCCAACGAGGTTTATTAAGATCTGGCGCAATCGCCCGGGGTCTCCCTGCAAGGCGATGGGAACATCCTCGTCCAATTGGCACAACAGTTCGAGACCCTTCTGATGAGCTCTTTCAGCGAAGAGTTCCATGACCTCTTCAACGGACTCCTGCCGGTCAAAGTCGATGCTTTCAAACTCCAGTTTGCCTGCTTCAATTTTTGAGTAGTCCAGGATGTCATTCAACACTCCCATGAGCGCCTCACCGGAGTGGAGCACAGTTTGAGCGATATTCTGCTGCTTTTTATTTAGATCTGTCCCCAGCATCAGTTCCGTCATGCCAAGCACGCCGTTCATTGGAGTGCGGATCTCATGGCTCATATTCGCAAGAAACTGGGATTTAGCCCGGCTGGCCGATTCAGCCTGTTCCTTGGCGACTGACAGTTCGGTGGTGCTCTGCGCGAGGCGCGCGAGCGCAATTTCGAGCTCTCGCCGGTGCCGGGACGCACTCACGCGCCAAATATTGCCTAACCGTCCGAGGGCCATCAACCCGGCCAGCATCCCCGCAAACCACATCCAGACAATGATCTTGTCGGTCGGACTCGAATACCCGGCCAAAGGAAAATCTGCCAGTGCGTAGAGAACGGCGCCACTCGCAAGCACCTCCATGGCCCATATGATGCCGGTCTGGCGCCATGAGAACCTCAAACTACCGAACACGCACACAACGAAGAGTGTCCCAAGAAAGACAAATCCAACAGACGGAGCGCAGGCAAGAAACACTAACATGATTGCCGATCCGACGCAGGCTTGGGGCAGGGCCATGAACTTATCGGTATAGCGCTCGCTGTAGCCGGAGACGGTCAAGGCGTAGAAAACCGCGGCACTCAAACATCCGACCCCAAAGAATGCAACCGGAACCCAGGCAGCTACGGTCCCGGAGGCGGCAAACAGAGCGAGGATAACTGAGTCAGCAAGATAGGCGGGCACGCACGAAAGCGGGAACCACGCACGGAAACGCCGGCGCTCGCGAAGCTGCGCCGCCCCGGTTTCTTCAGTTGGCCCAAGATTCATCTCCTGTGCTCCTTTGCACGTCCGAGTGTTCTATGCTGCATAGCATTCGACCACGCCCCGGTCTATGCCGGCCAGTACGCCGCCGGCCGTTTCCGCCGAACTGACGTGCCATCCGCGTCCCATCGTATACAGCGTTTGACAGAGTTTACTTACCCCGCCCCTTTCTTACTTTATCGGCACAAATTTGCGAACTCTTCAATCCATAGTCGTGCAACGAGGACAATGAAACTTGCCGCCTCAAGAAATTCGCAGGCCGGCGATGGAATAGTCTTGAAATCATCCACGACCAGGGCCATCCGTTCTTCCTGAACGACCTCATGCGTCATAATGATGTCGTTTTCGCTGCCGATCTGAGTTTGCGATCAGTTGGTCTGAAAGTTCATGGATGTGAGGCTATTTAAGTGATACATGTAAGTCTATCATACAAGGATTTGTATGTTGGCCGGTCGATTAGTCTATTTCTTCTTTAACTCGTCCCACTTGTAGTCGATTAGCTCAAGAAGCACGCTGTTGACCTTCTTTGGATTGGATGAAGGCGAATTCGCAGTCTCTGAATGGCCTGGCTTTCTTTCCGTCGGGAGCGGGGACAAAGGGGTCAACGCGTGCGCGAAGAGGCGCCAACCACAAAAGGCACCTTCGTTCATGGTAAGATAATGTATTCTGAAAATACATGTGCTCAGTAGTTGTCGAAATTTTCAGAATCGGAATGGAACATTCGTCTTTGAGAAAGGTTGATCGTCCATGAGGCAAAATCGGCAAGACTCGTCGGCAATCCCAATCGGCCCACAATTGACTTTAAACTGTAAAATTCCCGGTACATCCTTTTGACCTTTTCTTCCAGCTCCTTTGGGGTGCAGTGCTTTGGCGTGAAATAGCAGATCAGACCGGGCCACCTGCCTATATCGTTGGGGTCGATGAGCCGCCCTGCACTTAGCATGCGGTCGTAAAGGGGCGTACCAACGTGTGGCGTCAGGATGTTGAAATATGCCACAGGCACCTTGTTTTCTCTAAGGAACGCAAGGGTTAGATCACAAATGCTCTCACGTTCTGTATCGTAGCCAAACAAGAAATTGAATGAAAAACTGATCCCTCTTTTCCTGAGGTTGTTGACGATTTCCTTGTAGTACGCGACCCGGTTTATTTTCTTGTTCATTCCGGCCAGCGTTTCCTTATCGATGGTCTCCAGGCCGATATTGAGGTGCAGAAGCCCACTGCGTTTGGCAAGGTCCAGGAAGCGCTGATCACGGCATAAATTTGACGACCAGAGCGCTGACCAGCGTACCTTAAGAGGAATGAGCGCTTCCATCAGTTCCATGGTGTGGGACTTCTTGCCCGCGAATGTACTGTCGGCAAAAAAGACGTTCCTGATCTTTGCGTATTTCAATTCCGCTATGACGTCGCCTACCGGACGATAGCGGTATTCCTGCCCCAGATAGAAACGTTCGGAACAAAAGTCACAACGGAAGGGGCATCCGCGCGAAGTTTGGACAGCGAAGGTTTTAAAAGGAGTGAATTGCTTAAAATTAAGCAAATCATACCTCGGAAAATGCAGATCGTTTAGTTCGAGTGGTTTTTCAGCACGGTAGAATTTCCGCAGCCGGCCGCTTGCCGCATCCTCCAGCATGTTTAACCAGATCTCTTCTCCTTCTCCTATTCCCACAGCATCGCAGTGCTGGGCGGCTTCCTCTGCAAAAAAGAAGGTATGCGGTCCACCCATTATAACCGGTACCCCCCTGGCCCTGAATTTGCCGGAAATCTCATAGGCCTGCTGTGAATTGATCGTCCAGGTGGTAATTGCCACAAGGTCGACAGGGGCATTGAAGTCAATATCCATGAGCTGCTGGTCAATTAGCTCAATGTCCCATTCTTTGGGGGTGAGCGCAGCCAGATAAGGCAGTGACAACCCTACAAGATTTCTCTTGCTGGTTTTGTAAGGCCTCAAATTCGATCTGCCCATACTATGGGCAGGCTGGATAATGAAAAGCTTCACGGGCCGTTTCTCTTAAACGTGAATTGTTCCTAAAACCGGCCGCCAATGGTGGCCAAACCGCATTTTGCGGTCGGATTCCAGCCGAAAAAACTTCGGAAACATCACAAGTCCTGCAAAACTATACGTGCTCAAAACCGAACATGCAAGAGATAGGTCGCAGGGACCGGGTTTTGCAGCTCAGGATAAAGCTGATTCTCCGCAGTCCCTCATCCCGCGGTACACCCCAAACCATGAAAAGACCCATCAGGTCTTTCGCAGCTGTCGATACTTTTCGGCTCGATGCAGCCTCTAGTTCCGAAAACCACACTTCCAATTGATGGGCATTAGCAGGTGAGGTACTGGAACTTGAGTTTAGCCGTGATTATAACCGGTATGACGGGAAACGGCCCGGTCCCGATCCGGTTGCCGGTGAGCCTCCTTTCGAGGTTTCCGGCAATGCCGCTCTCTTCCCATTTAGTTATCCCAATTATGATTTCGTACAAGCCGGCGACTTGTACCGGAAGGCCATGACCGACATGGACCGCGATCACCTCATAGGCAATATCGTTGACCACCTTGGGAAGGCTCAGGGACGCATCCAGTTGCGGCAGACCGCGCTGTTTTTCAAAGCCGATCCCGATTATGGAAGCCGCGTAGCGCAGGGTTTGGGTCTGGACATCGACGAGGTCAAGCGCCTGGCTGCAGTATCTGCAGAGCAGCGAGCCGCCGCGACTGCGCGATGAACCCGATCCCGGATTGTTTTACACTGGCAAACTTGGTTCCTCATCAAAATTGAAAAAGGAGACTGCAATGGCTGACAGAGTAGAAGTGTGTATGTGCGAAAAATGCGGGAATGAAGCGGAGATGACCATAAGCTGCCAATGGGTCGACGTTCATGCGTCATCCGGCGAAACCCAAAAGAAACAAAGAGAGACCAGGACTTGCAAAGTCTGCGGCAACGAAGCCGACATGATCATCGACTTTGACTAGCTCGCGTTACTGCTGATTGTTATTAACTGTCCTTAGCAACATGGGGCCGATTACCAGAAAAGCCATCGGCCCCATGTTTCGTTTTTCGAGACGTGCAGGACCGTTTCCATTCTCATGGAGAGAATCACACCGGCTACGCTTCGGCCATTGCCGGAAAATATTGTAAGCTCGGCCAGCTCCTCAGCAGTATTGTGACTGGACCCGTACCTGATCCACAATCCCCAACCATGCGATGTCGAGAGATTAAGCCACTCTTGTTATGTTTGGCGCATTATTCGTAGAAAACCAGACTCACAGCCTCCTTCCCGCCTCAATCGCTCCAGCCTTCTATCCATCTGGCTCTCCTCCCCCACAGGATGATAGTGTCTATCAGGAAACACAAAATGAGAACTCGACGCCCCGCCGGGACGGGAAAGAACCCTTTCCGGGCAAAAACCAGTCAAGAAAGATTGCCATATATATAAATTGTTCCATAGCCGGCAAACAGTTGACAAAGTCAAGTTGACATTAAAGATCATATAAACTGCTGAGATTCAATCTTTTCGGTATATTGGAATTTGTTAACTAATCCGGCATTGTTCTCTTGGACGGTTGTTCTCCTCGACATTAACTGGCAAGGGGATACCTCAACACAACGACTGCGATTACCTGTTTTCTTCCGTACTGGGATTTAAAACTGTTGCGATTTCCATCACCTTGTATGCTCCTGATAGGTACGCCTGGCTGCTCTACGAGAGAAATCCCCTGACAAGATTTCTTCTTCCGCATGGTTTCACGCACGTTCTCGTCCAATTGGCGGTTTTCACTTTTATCCGCATCAGATATTCCAGGGTCGGCAAGACCTATTTCATCGCGTACAGGAAAAAGGCGATTCGCCGGTCATTCAATGTCCTGGTTGGATTCGTTTTGTTAACCTGCCTGCTGGATGCCGCAAACGATGCCATCATCCTGCTGGCGGCATGTCTTGCCGGAATTCAGGGTTAAGTCCTGCCGGACCGCGAGAGAGGATTGAACATATGGCCCTCTTGCGTTTCTGCGGCGCATCTGTTACTTTACAGGCCTCTAATAGCCGTCCTCACCATGTAAGGAGGATGGCTGACACCCCATGCAAACACAGACTATTTTCAAGGATCTTGCGGTGGTTATGAACACAGCTGATTCAGAGAGGAACCTGGCCGGCTTTACTCCCAAAGCCCCTCATACCTTACAGGAACTGGACATCCCGCAGTCGGTCGTCGCCGATCTGATGCTCCGGCGCCTCTACATGGAAGGCAAGAGCGATATCGATTCGCTCGGCCGATCTCTCAGGCTGTCCTTTAGCGTAGTTCACTCCGTTTTTCAGCGCCTGCGCGAACAGCAAGTCCTCGAAGTGAGTGGCATGTCGGGGAACAATTACAGCTTTTGCCTCACATACGCCGGCCGCGAACTGGCCGAAAGGCGCCTCAAAGTCTCTCAATATTGCGGGCCAGCTCCCGTTTCCCTGCAAAGTTACACAGCCGCTGTCAATGCCCAAATCCCGAAGGTAGCCCTCACTAGCGATCTACTGCGAAAAGCGCTGTCCGACCTGGTGGTGACCGAGGAATTTCTGGATCAGATCGGCCCTACGTTGATTTCGCAGTCCTCGCTATTCCTCTATGGTCCGACCGGCAACGGGAAAACAAGCATTGCGGTCCGTCTGCAAAGAATCTACGGAGATTCGATACTTATCCCTTATGCGGTAGAGTTTGACGGTCAAATAATCGCCCTCTACGATCCGGCCGTCCACTGCAGGGTTGATAATGGCAACGGAAACGGCAACGGAGACCCCCGCTGGGTCGCCTGCGAGCGTCCCTGCATAGCGGTTGGCGGAGAACTCGACATATCCATGCTGGAACTGCAATTGGATGCAAACTCCGGGGTATACGCGGCCCCCGTGCAGATGAAAGCTAATAACGGCATTCTTCTCATCGACGACTTCGGCCGGCAGATCGTCTCTCCGCGCAATCTGCTCAATCGGTGGATAGTGCCGCTGGACCGCCGCGTCGACTATCTGACCATCAGCTACGGGGTGAAGTTTCAGGTTCCTTTCGCTCTGATGGTCGTTTTCGCCACAAATCTCGACCTTCGCGAGCTGGCTGACGAGGCATTTCTGAGGCGCATCCGAAACAAAGTCTACGTTGGGCCGTGCGAACCGCATGTCTTCGATGATATTTTCGGCAGGCTTGTTTCGCAGAAAAAGCTGAAGAGCGAGCCGGGCAGCGCCGAACATCTCCGCACATTATGTCTGCACGCCGGAAACGGGGAACTCCGCGCCTGCTATCCGATTGATATCTTGAATATCATAGTCTCGATAAGCGCCTACGAGCAGCGCCCGGTCGAGATCACCAGGGCCGACCTGGAGCGGGCGGCCTCGATGTACTTCACGGGAAAACTCGGCCAATTGGCAAATTGACACCGGCGCCATTTGCCGACAATGAATTGATGAATCAGGACACTAGAAGGAGATCACCATTTGCGAATTGCTCGTCAGGGATATTGTGGGCAGTATCGCCAGAATCGGCTGAAACTGGCTGGAGACCTGCACCGCAATACACGACCCGGGAGTATTACTGGCATTACAGCCGTTGACCGCGGGGAACGCAACGGTCACCTGTCCTATGCCGAACGAGGTCGCCTTGTGTCCCCGCACGGTTTTGCCCAGCGAAGGACACCTTACTCACTCGGCATGTTAAACTGGCTTTTTTGACGTCAAAACCATTGCTCTAAGCCTCAAAAACGGGCGTGCATGATGACTTTATTCAATAGATATAAGCCCTTGATCTGGGCTCGACCCCGTTGACCGACAATTATTTAAGACGCTATATATAGAAAACTCGAGTGGTAGAAAAGAAGTTCCATTCAAGGGCTTGCTCCAAAGAAGTTTTTAAGATTTCTACTCCTTCACCCCAATCAATAGAAGCTTCAACAGAATCAACAAATGCAGGATCGCAAAATATTCTCACATTATGTCTTTGCTATTGTATCAAGCGCAGTTGGATATCCTTCGCGATTTCACTGAGAATGGACTGGAGTTGGCTGGAATCGGGTGTAATGAACAGGTAATTGCTGCCACTGGCCACTTCAGCCAGGAATGTGGAGTCGATCTGAGTGCCGTACCCGATCGCGTAGAACTGGACGAATCTCGCCTTGAGAGAATTGACGTTGTTGATGGCCATCTGACGTGCGGTTTGGCAAATGTACCCATTTTGACCGTTTAGGTGGGTGGTTGCGCTGATGGAGCAATACGCCGGGAATGATTCGGCGCCCAAGCCTGGTACCGGATACGAGGCAAAAGAACTCCAATTAGTGTTTACGTAGCCGGTAGGAGGTAGGTGGTGGTATCCCCCGCCCCCGCTTGTGCACTTAGTCTTACTAACAGGTAGTCCATCCCCTGTTGGAGAAGGGCTCAGTGTGTTGGTGTTGTACCAAGTCTCACTAGTGGGGTATCCCATATCTGGATACAGGCTGTCGCTGTTGCTGTCGCAATTGCCCGTGCTGCACACGACTGCATCGTAATTTGTTCCGTTGGTCTCGAATGTACCCCTGAACGCGGTCGGGTGCCCATCGGTGAAGAAAACTATATATTGCTGAATGCGACTGGCGGGGGGAACCTGGGTTTGGTCGGGAAAGTTAGCCCCCGCCTGCGCGATCGCATCCTCGGTGTTGGTGGCACCTGTTGCCTGCATTGCGTTGATAGCGTTTAGAATGGGGGTGTAGAAGTTGTAGTTCAGCGCATAATTCACCTTGACGCTCGTAGCAAAGGTGACAAGCCCGATCTGGTTTGCATTCTGGACGTCCTGGTAGTAGGCGATGAACGCTTTGGCAGCATTCTGTAAATCTGTTTCCGGAGTCCCGGCCATAGATCCGGAGCGGTCGAGGACCAGCATGATTTGAACGTTATTATTCTGTGCAGCCCCGGTCGAGCCCACGGCGACATACTTAATACCGAAGATACTGGCCAACATGGCGAGGGCATTTGTCTGGCCCGACACGGTCAATATGCCGCCCGGCGAAGTGGTCGCGGTAAAAGTTACGGTCCCGGTCCCGTTCGCGGGTGTATCCAGATACCCCGGTTGAAAGTTCGCCATTCCGAAGTCCTGCGCCAGAGAAGTGACGCTAACGTACGGATTGGAAATGTTGGCGGCCGCTGAAAGAGAAGCGGCATCGACGGCCTTGGAGAGCTCGGCCTGCGTGATATACCATTCGCCGACTTCGATCCCAAGAGCGGCAAAACCTATCAGCAAGGGCAGAGCCAGAGCTAAAATAACGACGATTGCGCCTCTTTGATTACTGATGGTGTTATGCATGACTATTGTCCTGCTGTCGGTGGTACCGTGCAATATACGGATCGGCTGCCGACGATAACACCCGATCCGTTGTTCATAAAAATGCCCGTGATAAAGTTCGGAAGCGGCGTGATCGGCGTGTACTCGTAGAAGGTTTCGACGACGGTGACGCCATTGATGTCGGCGGTCTGGTTTGCAGGCTTGAAAACCAGGTGGCCATACATCGCCGCTGTAAGCCCCAGGTTCGGGGCCCCGGCACTGATGCCGCTCGCCACGTTGAGATTGCCTGAACAAAGCTGAGCGGGCGTCGTGCTGATGACAGGCAAAGGGCTTGCCGCGGTCAGTCCCGCTTGGATGCTCGAAATGCAGATCTTGCCGGAATTGATCATGTTAAGCGGCGTGGCCCCAGACTGAAGCATCGTGATCAGGTCAGTTCCCGAATCGATGTCCCGGGAGGCCAGGTTCCCACCCTCGCGCGCGAGGCTGGTGATGATGAACCTTGCTTGGACGAGACACCCAAAATCGATGATGGCAAAGACTAACACCAGAAGAATCGGAAGAACGAGGCAGAATTCGACTATGGCGGCTCCCCTATGGTTTCTAATCGGCATACGTCCTCCTCGTCATCATGTGTCCGACTCCCCGTCAAAAATTTTCGTTCCTGTAGGTCGTTTCCGCTTGGAGCACACTGCCCCCCGGAAAGAACTGTGCTATAAGGGGGGTTAAAAAGGTGTAGTTGTATTGAGTGACCACCCGCATGTAATCACCCGGATTGCCCGCATTCTGCTCGCCCTGCCAACCTGTCGGATTCGTATAGGGGGCAGTGATCGGGAAGATGCTGATCGCAATTTTTGCAGGGTTGACGGCCAGGCTGGCGTCGTTTTGGATTGTTGCCACTATGGATGCTACCCTGGTCATCTGGGTCCCATTCGGGCCTGCCAATGTTCCCCCTACGAGCGCCAATCTGGTCCCCTCTCGGGTTGCGTATTGCAGCGTGTGCTCTACATAGAAATACCATCCGAATTCAATGCTCCCGAAAAGGAGCAGTGCGAACAGGGGAAACACCAAGGCAAATTCGACTAAAGTTGATCCCCGAACACCTTTTGCCTGATTGTCATATGCACCGGCAGCACGTCTCATGGTTAATTGCTTCTCATTGAGGTATTCCCTAGTCCATAAGTCACCCCGGTAAAACCGGCTGCAGCGCCGCCTGCTGGATGCCAGCGGTATTGGCGGCCGAGGCGCTGCGCCGGGCGACGGACTGAGAACCGGCGCGCGCCGATTGAGCGAGGGTGATGGACCAATAGGCCACGCGGCCAAAATCACCGGCGCCCAGGACCAGGAGCGGCAAGATCAGCGCCGTCTCCACGAGGGAGGCGCCGGATTCCTCTCGTATCAAGTCTGCAGATGAGGTCCTCACACGTTGCAAGCCTCTCATGGTTAATTTCCTTACCTTGCCCAGCGCAAAACAACATATGCGCGATAAATTAATGGAAAAGCAGGGGCCTTGGCGTGTGCGCCGCTTTTCCATTTTCATGATTTCAGCCTCCATTCGATCTGGACCCTACGATTAGACCCCCGCGAGGGCAGTGCTTATGGAACCGCAGCGAGGGTAGTGCTTATGCTCTGGAACATGTCCTTAATCGTGGTGCCCAACGTTGTAACGACAGCAATACAAACAGCAGCTATCAGGCCCACCAATAGCCCATACTCAACCAACGCCGCGCCTTCCTCGTCCCTGAAAAACCTTTTGATTCTTTCCATTGTTTTTCTCCTTTGAAATTTGTTTATTGATGCGGATTAACCTCGATTACGGTTTTGTCTTTCATGCCGTCACCATTCGATCTGGACCGTACGATTAGACCCCAGCGAGGGTAGTGCTTATGGAACCGCAGCGAGGGTAGTGCTTATGCTCTGGAACATGGTCTTAATCGTGGTGCCCAACGTTGTAACGACAGCAATACAAACAGCGGCGATCAGGCCCACCAATAGCCCATACTCAACCAACGCCGCGCCTTCCTCGTCCCTGAAAAACCTTTTGATTCTTTCCATTGTTTTTCTCCTTTGAAATTTGTTTATTGATGCGGATTAACCTCGATTAC
>Ga0208188_1000724_pt1 | contig 17543 bp, 15 predicted proteins | sample June2015DPH_8_50_FD_184698 | JGI IMG/M metagenome (GOLD analysis project Ga0208188, IMG submission 184698) | Peatland microbial communities from SPRUCE experiment site at the Marcell Experimental Forest, Minnesota, USA - June2015DPH_8_40... | ecosystem: Environmental > Terrestrial > Soil >...
ATGAAACAGCCGTTGACGGTGATGCCGTAGGATTGAATCTTCGCGATAACGGCCTTGTAAGAATCCTGCTGCCGCAATTTCCAGTTGGATTTCAACTCCACGCCGTCGAGGCTGGCGCGGCGTCCACCCTCCGCAGTGCTGCTACGGAGGACGGGCGGACTTTCGAGACCGATGAGAACCTGCTGGCAACCGGAGTCGCGCATGAGGCCGAGCAGTTCGTCGTCCCCGGCCACGCTCAGGTCAGCCTCGGTGAACCAGCGAAGTTTCTCCTTCGCCAACTCGCGCAGAAGTTTTTTGTAGTGCTCGCGGTGGACGAAGCTGTTGTCGTCGGCGAACTCGATGAACGGGCGCGGCCAGATTTTTTTGATCTCGTGAATTTCGCCGATGACTTTTTCCACCGGTTTCACCTTGTAGCGCGGCGTGAGCAAAATGGAACTGGCGCAGAACTCACAACGATGCGGGCAGCCGCGACTGGTCTGGACGGTGAGGCGGTTGTATTTGTCCGGGTCGAGCAAATCGAAGCGCGGCATCGGCGCGTCGGCCAGATCGAATTCCTTCGACCGCGTGTAAAACGGCTTGAGCATGCCGCGTTCAAAATCGCGCAGCACCGCCGGCCAGAGCGGTTCGCCTTCGCCAACGACGACGCTGGTGCAATGTTTCTTCACCTCTTCCGGCAGGGAAGTGACCGTGATACCGCCCATCACCACCGGAATTTTTTTGGCGAGATAAAAATCGGCGACTTCGTACGCTTCGTTCAGTTGCGCGGTAAACGTGCTGAGGGCGACGAGATCGAAATCCACCGGCAGTTCGGGCAGTTTTTTGAGGTCGGCGATTTCGTGATACTCCACGTCAAATTTTTTCGGCGTCAGCCCGGCGAGCGTGAGCAGGCCGAGGCTGGGCAGCGAGGCGATGATTTTGTTGCGGTCCACGAAACCAGGCAGCGTGAGACCGAGCTTCGTGAGTTCCGCGTTGTGCGCGCGCACACCGCTCAGGGCGATGAAACCGATGCGTTTCATGGTTGGTTGAGAGTTGAGGGTTGAGGGTTGAGAGCGGAGGTTGCAGTGTTCACCGCTCCGGCAGATTTTGGCTCGTGAACAACGAGGGTCAGCGTCAGCGCGCCGCCTAAAATCAGGCTGATGACCGGCACGGCGAAAATCAGGTGCGCCTTGGGGAAATGTGCCATTACCACGCAGCACAGCGGCATCGTGATTGCGCCAACGATGAAAGCCAGTGACGCAAGACTGGCGAGTAGCCCGACTGAAGATAAATTTTGCACCGTCAGCGCGAAAATAAAATTCACGACGCCGAGGCCGAAGAAGGAAATGTGTCCGAGCCGGTACATCCGGCGTTTGAAACTGCCGTAACCGCCGAGCCAGTTTTCGCCGTGAAAGAACAGGCCGAGCGCCATGCCGGCGACAAAGCCGAGGAGAATCCAGAGCCAGGCGAGGATGAGATTTGGATTAAATTTCATTTGATTATTTTTGGTTTGTTGCTACAAACTTATGCCATGAAACCCGCCAGAGAAAAGTATTATCGGAGCTTGTTCACCATCGCCGCCTTTTACGACCTCGTCCTCGGCCTTACATTCACCTTTTTTCCCGCGCGCGCTTTCGCGGCGTTGAACATCAGCGACAAGTTGCCGGCGTTCGGCGGCTACCTCACATTGCTCGGCGCGTTCGTGCTGGTGATTGGTATCGCCTACGCCCTGATCGCGCGTGGCGACCTGCTGCGGAACGCGGATTTGATCCTCGTCGGCACACTTTACAAACTGGCCTATTCGGCAACGACATTTTACTACTGGTCGGCGGGCGATCTTCCACACATCGCCTTCGCCGCCTTGTTCGGCGTGGCCGACGCGGTCTTTTTCGCCTTGATGGCGGAATGCTACTGGTCTTTGAAGCAGGAAACCAAAAGTTGAAACCGGTCGCCGCCGGTTGTCCGTGCCCCAGCCGGACTCGTAATGATTTTTGGTGAAGGTGGTTTTATTTAATTCCGTTTTCATTTTGAATTGCACGCGTGGTTGCCGATGATTGAAGCTGCACCGTGGCTTTGCGCCCACTCTTCCAATTGCTCGTCCAGGGAATGGCCGCTTTTGAGGCGGTAAAATCGGGAATGAACCACCCGGTCGTCCTGGTCAAAGGCCATAAACAGCGCCCGCCAGCCAAAATCCTCCACCCCGTGCTGGTCATAACCGCCGATAAAGCCATAGCCCCAATAAATTTGGTGGCCATTATACTGCCAAGAGTAGGCGAGCGCCGCCACGCGGGGAGAATCGCGAAAATCATTTCCCAACCGCGTGATGACTTCCGCCCGGGTCGTCCGGCCCGGCACCACGAACTGAATCTCCCGCGCGGTGATTTCACGGCCCTGCTCGATTTTCTTTTTGGACAAGGGCGGAACCGGCACCACGACCCCCATGCCGATCCCAAACGGAACGCAACCGGCCAGCAAACCAGCGGTGAGCAAAGCCGCCAGCAGCCGGATGATGATGAACGTGGTTTTCATGGGAACAATCATGGTCCGGCAAAAACTTGTCCGTTTTGTTTCAATCTTCGATAAACCACGGCACGCCATTATCGGGATTGAAGATGTGGGCGCCGATTTTAGCGAAGCTGAACTTTTTCGGAACCGCCCAGTTTTCAAGTTGCTCGTCAAGGGATTTTCGGTTGTAAAGCGAGACGAACCTGGTGGCCGCGACCCGTCCGCTGGCGTCGAATTTCACAAAGAATGCCCGCCAATGATTTCCTTCGGTGTGGCCGCCTCCTGCGGCCGCACCACCTGGCCCCGCCAAAAGAATCCACCATGTCCACCCAATGGCAGGTTTCTCCCAGGAGTAGGCTAGAACGGGCAGCCGGGGCGAATCGCGAAAATGATCGCCAAGCCGTGCCATCACTTCCGTCCGCGTGGTCTGGCCGGGAACGATGAATTTCGCCTGTTCCGGCGTGATGACTTTGCCGCAAGCCGGTTGATTGCGGGACGGCGGAACCGGCATCACCCCCACACAACCGGTGAGCAACACCGCGAGCAGCGGCAAGATTATGGCAAGCGCGTTTTTCATTTCGCTGCCATTTTATCCGTGCTTGCCGGGAAGGTGTTAATTGATAAAACTTGAACCAACATCGTCTGGTTCAATGAATGTTCATCACCTCGAACTGTTTTATTACGTCGCCCGGCACGGCGGCATCATGCTGGCGGTGCGGAACATTCCCTACGGCATCCAGCAGCCGGCGGTCAGCTCCCAGATCGCGCAGCTCGAAGAATTTCTTGGTGTAACATTATTTCAGCGGCGGCCGTTTGCGCTGACACCGGAGGGCGAGAAACTTTACCAATTTATCCAGCCTTTTTTTTCGAACCTCGACAAAATCGCCAACGAATTTCAAGGCGGGCAGGCGCGGCACATCCGCATTGGGGCCTCAACGATTATTTTGCGGGATCACGTGCCGCGTTTGCTCCAGTGGGTGCAGAAAAAATTTCCCGGCTTGAAAGTTTCGCTGCGCGAAGGCTATCCGACGCACCTGGAGGAGTTGCTGCAAAAAGAGGAGATTGATCTGGCCATCACGCTCATCGAGAAACAGTCCGCCCCGGGCATCCACTCGCTGGCGTTGCTGGAGTTGCCGCTGGTGTTGCTGGCTGAAACGGGCAGCGCGGTCACCTCCGCAGAGCAGTTGTGGAAACGCGACAAGATTGACGAGCGGTTGATCTGCCTGCCACCGGGCACGCCGCTTTGCAAAAATTTCCAGCAAAAACTCGTTGAACTCGGCGTGGATTGGTTTCCGAGCATTGAGGCGAGTTCGGTGGATTTGATCGAAACCTACGTGGCCAACGGACTCGGCATCGGCGTGTCGGTGGCAATTCCGAAAAAAGCGCTGCCGCCCAACGTGCGCGCCTTGCCTTTGCGGGGATTTCCACCCGTCGTGGTGGGTGCGATGTGGCGTGGGCGCCTGACATCGTTGATGCAGGCTTTTCTGGAGGAAATGAAATTGAGCGCTCAACGGCTGACGTGAGCGGCGCGATGATCGGGGAATTCGTTCACTGCTTGAACCGCACCACATACCAGGGTTGCAGTCCCTCGGCGACTTTCAGCGTGGCATTGGTGGTGGCAACGAGTTCCGCGCCGGAGGATTGCAACCAGGCATCAAGGGTCGTGTTGTGTTCCTTCAGATTGAATCCGCCCAGGACGACGCATTGAACGTGTTGCCGGATTTGTTCCGGCGGGTCGGTCAGGAAAAAATGTTCCACGCGCCGTTCGCCAAACGGCCGCCACAACGAGATGTCGGTGTCATCCTCCGTGCCGATGAAACCGACGACCTTGATGTCCGGCGGAAGCAGTGCGCGGACGCCGGCAAGCGGGTCGGAGCGTCCGGAATAAATGGTGTAAACTTTCAGGGCACGGGCGGTCAAATGCTGACCGGGATGTCGCGCCTGCGCTCCGGACAAAATGGTTTTGGCCGGCCAGAGGGGACGGTCCGGCGACAATACCAGAACGACCAAGGCCAGAAGCAAAACCACACCGACCATCACCCGCCACCAGCAGCGACGTATGATTTGCGATTGCCCCGCGCCAACGAGAAACAGCGGCAGAAGCAACGGATAGTAGGGAGCGATGAGCCGCTGCGGTGTAACCATTCCGGATTTCATGCCAAAAGCCATCAGCGCAAACCACGGCGCGATCAAAACCCATCGGCATAATTTTGCGGGAACCAGCGGACTGGGTTCCGGATTTCGTTTCGCGGAACGGCCCATCAAAAACGACGCCGAAACGGAAACAAGCAGCAGCAGGCTGAGGCCGAACCCGATGCCCGCCCAGTCTTCCGTCGGCAATTCGGGCAACATTTGAAATCCCTGCTCAAAATTCGCCGTCATCGGTGCGATCAGAAACTGGGGCAGGATATTCAGCGCATGTTGGTTCCACCAGCCGGCCAGCGGGAAAAGCGGCGGGACAAAATTGTTGAGCAGCAGCAGCAGCGTGTTGCCCCAGACGCCAACCACGGGATTTTTCATGTTCATGCCGGCGCGCTCGATGGACAAGCCCGACCAATCGCCCAGGTAATGCACATTCAAAATCGCCGTCGGCAGAAATGAAACCAGCGCGGCCAGGAAAATCACGAGCAACGTCATCGCCGTTTGGCGGCGCAAAACAGGCAGCAGCGCAAAAATTAAAACCGCCCAGGGCAGGAGCAGGGGCAGATTGCTGGCCTTGGCCCCCGTCAACAAGGCGGCGGCCAGGATCGAGTGCCACAAATCCGCCGGCCGCCGCGAAACCCACGCGCGACAACCGAAGTCCAGCGCGGCCAGCACATAGACGGCGGGAAAAGTGTCGTTGGCCACCCCGGCGGCCTGGACAAGAAAATTGTAACCGGTGGGCAGCAGCCACATCCAATGCCAGGCGACCCTGGCCCGCACGCCCAACCGCCGGAAGAGGCTGAAAACCAAACCGGGCAGAAGCAGAAACGGAATGAAGTTGATCAGGAACAGGGCGCGGTCGGATTTCGTGAACAGCAGCAACGGAGCGGTCAACCATTCGATGCCGCAGGCGCGATCGTTCATCCGGAAATTGGGCGTATGAATCCAGCACCATTGCCCGTGCGCGAGCCATTGCAACACACGCGCCACACGATAGTTCAGCCCGGTGTAATTGCCCGGCGGATAAAGGACGCCACCGAGGAAAACCAAAAACGCCAGCACCGCAAAGCTAAGCGGCAAAGGCTGGCGGAAACGGCGCAGGAATTTTTTCCCGCGTGAATTTGTTTTACTTGAAACCAATCCCAACTTCTTCCGGCAAATCAAAATCAAAACAGCGAAGGCGGCAAAGAAAACCGCGTAGCCCGGACGATTCAGTTGTCCCAGCGCAGACAGGGACCACCCCGCGACACTTGCGAGCACTGAAATCCAAAGCCAGAGCCTGACGAGCGGGAAAAATGACATGGCTTGTTACAAGTTGCACGTGACGCTAGGCGGATTCGCCGCGCGCGTCAATTGCTTCTTTCCGCGCCGTGATTGATCTGGTAGAACCGATCCAACCGGCGGACATGAACGTTCACCATCTCGAACTTTTTTACTACGTGGCCAGGCATGGCGGCATCATGCCGGCGGTGCGGAACATTCCCTACGGCATCCAGCAGCCGGCGGTCAGCTCCCAGATCGCGCAGCTCGAGGAATTTCTCGGCGCGACCTTGTTTCACCGGCGGCCGTTTGCGCTGACGCCGGAGGGCGAAAAACTTTACGAATTCATCCGGCCGTTTTTTTCGAACCTCGAAAAAGTTGCGGACGAATTGCAGGGCGGACAGGCGCGGCGCATCCGCATCGGCGCCTCGACGATTGTGTTGCGCGAGCATCTGCCGGAGTTGTTCCGGGACGTGCGTAAAAAATTTCCGGGACTGAAATTGTCGCTGCGCGAAGGCTTTCCCATCCAGTTCGAGGAATGGCTGCAACGGGACGAGATTGATCTGGCCGTCACGTTGATTGAAAAGAAAACGGCGCCGGGAATTCACTCGCTGGCGCTGCTGGAATTGCCGCTCGTTCTGCTGGTCGAAAAAAACAGCGGCATCGGGTCGGTGGAGGAATTGTGGCAGCGTGACAAGATTGACGAGCCGCTGATCTGCCTGCCGCAAGGCGAAACCGTGTGCCGGAATTTTCAACAACAATTGAACGCGCTCGGCGTGGATTGGTTTCCGGGCATCGAGGTCAGTTCGCTGGAACTGATCGAAACTTACGTGGCGAATGGTCTGGGTGCGGGCGTGGCGCTGGCCTTGCCGGGCAAAAAATTTCCACCGCACGTCCGCGCGCTGCCATTGAACGGTTTTTCGCCGGTGATCGTGGGCGCGCTGTGGCGCGGGCGCAAGACACCGTTGCTGGAAACTTTTTTGAATGAAGTGAAATTGCGCGCCCAGCAGATGGCGTGAGCGGCGCGCGGCAAGTTCCGGGACACCTCGCCCTGAGTCGGGACAATGGTGTCGAAGCCGTGTAAGACTTCGCGTAGGAGTTCCGGGACACCAACGCCCTGAGTCGGGACAATTTTCACGGCAGACCAACTTGGCGCGGCAGTTGCTCAACCAATGCAATGTTTTATAAGAATTACTGCTTGCAATTTTAAAACAGACCATATTAATAGACAAACAACACATGGCGCTGTCATTTCTAAACGGCTTATCAAGGAAAAAGTGGGCTCAGATGATGGTGGTGGATCTGGGCGACCGGACAACCAAGGCCGTGCTTTTGGAACGGCGCGGCGAACTTTTGGCGCTCAACCGTTTCGTGCTGCTCGACACGCCGATTTACGAGAAAAAAATTTCCACCGAATTGCTGACCGAACATTTGCAATCCGTAGCCAAGGCCCTGGGATCGGAAACCAAGCTGGTCACACTGGCCATCGGTTTGGATGACACGGTGGTGCGGCAGGTGGAATTGCCGCAGATTCCGGTGGATGAAATGCGGCGGGTGTTGAAAAACAACACCAAGGGTTATTTGCAGCAGGACATGCCGAATCATGTTTTTGATTGCCACATTTTTCCCCCGAAGACACAGGGCAAAACCGCCGATGCCGCCAAAACGGGTTCGATTCCAAAATTGAAAGTACTCGTGGCGGGCATGAAGCAGCAATTGATTGACGATTTTCAGACGGCGATTAAAGACGCCGGGTTGATACCGGACCACATTGTGCCCGGGATCATCGGCCCGGTGAACGCTTTTGAATTGTCGCTGCCCGAAACGTTTGCCAACGAATCGGTCGCGCTGGTGGACATTGGTTTCAAACATTCCTCGGTTTGCGTGGTGGATCGCGGTGAATTGGTCTTGAGCCGCATGGTCAACATCGGCGGCGACAAATTAACGGCGGGCCTCGCCGAGGCAATGAACATCACCTACGCCGAAGCCGAGGGCATCAAGGTGGGCATGGCGCCGGAAGTCCAAGCCATGCTCGAAGCTCAAGTGCAACCGCTGGGGCGCGAACTGCGCGCGTCCCTTGACTTCTTTGAACACCAGCAGGACCGCCCCGTGTCGCAGATCTATGTCACCGGCGGATCGGCACGGTCGGAGATGATTTTGCAAATGTTGCACACGGAATTGATCGTGGATTGCAAAACGTGGAATCCGACGGCGTCTTTGCAACTGGCACTGCCCGGGCAGCAAGCGGTGGAAATTGAACAGCTTGGACCGCAATTGAGCGTGGCGATTGGCGCCGCGCTGGCGGCCTTTTGAACAAAATTGAATTATGCCGATTCGCATCAATTTGCTGGCGGAGGCCAAGGCCGCGGAAGAATTGCGCCGGCACGATCCCGTCAAGCGCGTGATTTTTGTGGGGGCGCTGGCTGTGGCCGTAACGCTGGTCTGGAGCAGTTCGCTCCAGCTCGAAACCATGCTGGCCAAAAAGACAGTGTTCGACAAGCAAACGGAGATTGCGCAGCGCACCAATGATTTTCAACGCGTGCTGACAGACCAGAAAAAAACCGCCGCCGCGAAAGAAAAGCTGAATGCGTTGAAAAAAATGACCAACAGCCGTTTTCTGCAGGGCAATCTGCTCAATGCGCTGCAACAGGTCACCGTGGACGGCGTGCGACTGGCACGGCTGAAGGTGGATCAGGATTATTTTTCCGCGGCAGGAACGCCGTCGCAGACCAATAAGAATGGTGTCATCTTGGGACGCCCCAGCACGATGACGGAAAAAATCGTCGTATGGCTTGACGCGCGGGATTCCAGCGCAAACCCCGGAGACCAGGTCAATAAATTCAAGGAAGCCGTGGCCAATCAATCTTATTTCAAAGCGACGTTGAACAAAACAAATGGGGTTCAATTGATCAATTTGTCGGCGCCGCAGGCAGTTGATGGCAAACCGTGTGTGTTGTTCACTTTGAAATGCAATTTTCCGGAGTACGCCCGATGAAAAGGTTATCCAGAGAAAAACGCAATCAACTCATCACTGTCATCCTCGTCACGCTGGCGATACTGACACTGATTGGTTTCGGTTTGATCCGGCCCCAGTATGACTCCCTTTCCGCAATCGCGAAGGCCAGAAAAGTCGCGGACACCAAACTTCAAAGCATCAAGCATGCTATTACAAATTCCGAAGCGATAGCGAATGAGTGGAACGAAACAAGCTATGCGCTTGCACTTGCCGAAGAGGATATGGCTTCAGGCGATCTTTATTCCTGGACTTATGACACCCTCCGCCACTTCAAACAATCGTATAGAGTGGAAATCCCGGAAGTCGGCCATCCGACGATTGGCGAGTCGGATTTGCTGCCGTCTTTTCCCTACAAACAAATCCAATTTGCCATTAATGGCACGGTTTATTATCACGACTTGGGCAAATTCATTGCCGACTTCGAAAATAGCTTTCCACACTCCCGGATGGTCCATCTTGTAGTCGAACCCGCTCCCAGTCCGGACAGCAATAGCGAGAAACTTTCATTTAGAATGGAAATCATCACATTGGTGAAACCCAACCCCTCATAATCAAATGAACTGGTGCGTTAATTCCAGCAAAAGCGCGGTGGCGGCGTGGCTCTCAGCCGGGTTTGTAATGGTGTTGCCGGTGGCGGCAGCCCCCGTTGCCCAACCCGCCGCGCCGGAGGTGGTGTCACGTTCGGTCTTCGTCATTCCCACGAATTCGAAAGATGGGCGCGATCCATTTTTCCCCAATTCCACCCGGCCGTATGAAACCGTATCGGCAGCTCGACCCCATGCCGGTGACGTGTCATCGCTCGTCTTAAAAGGCATTTCCGGCCCGCCAAATCATCGGCTGGTCATTATCAATAATCACACCTTTGGCGTCGGCGACGAGGAAACCCTTGTCACTCCCCAAGGCCCGATTCACATTCACTGCGTTGAAATCAAGGTCCATTCCGTGGTGATTGAATCTGGCGGACAGCGTCACGAGCTGAACTACGCAAACAACCGCTGAAACCAAAAATATGTATGCAACAACATTCGTTCCCAACCAGCCGGCCCGGACAAATCTTTTTCAAAATAAGCCGCTTGCTGGCACGGAATCTTCTTATCTCATCGGACGCAGCCAAACGGCGACTGTCAAAACGACCGGACGCCGCCAAATTTTACAACGCATGTTTAACATAATTAGAATGAATCAGAGCCAGACCGGAGGTAAAGGTATGAAATCAAAAATGCTAATTGCCACACTGCTGGGATGCCTTATTTGGCAGCAGGGGGCACTGTCCCAAACTGATACCATTGTGACCAACCCAGTCACCACGGACCAGGTTGCGCCCGCAAACCAACCCGCCATCGCCACCGACACCAATCAAAGCATCGGGACGAGTACCGCCAATCCGCCGACGGCACCCGCGGTCACCGCAAACGAATCTCCCAGTGTGACCATCACCAACGAGCCCGCCGGCACCAGCGCCGCCACTCCGCCGACGGCACCCGTGGTCAGCGCTCCTGAGTCTCCCAGTACGACCACCAGCAGTGTAACCACCAGTACTGTGACCACCAGCAATGAAACCACCGGCGCCAGCGCCGCCACTCCGCCGACGTCACCCGTGGCCAGCGCTCTTGAGTCTCCCAGTACGACCACCAGCAGTGTAACCACCAGTACTGTGACCACCAGCAATGAAACCACCGGCGCTGCCAAACCTCAGCCTCTAGAACCTCCGAGCATACCGTTAATCCAATTCCAGGACGTTCCGATTACCACCGCCATTGAAAATCTGGCCCGGCAGGCGGGAATCAATTACCTGATTGATCCGAAAATCGGTTATGGCCAGCCTGACCAAAACGGACAGATCAAAGCCGAACCCACCCTTTCCATCCGTTGGGAAAATGTCACCGCCGAGCAAGCCCTCATGGCGCTGCTCGACAACTACGGTTTGCAACTCAATGAAGATCGCAAGTCCCAGATTGCCCGCATCACCGCCAAAGACCCTACGGCACCACCGCCGCTCATTACCCGCGTCGTTCAACTCAAATGGGCCAGCACGTCGAACATGGTGAGCTCGATCCAGGCTTCGTTCTCTGACAAGCGCAGCAAAGTATTGCCGGACACGCGCACCAGCCAAATAGTCATTGTGGCCACCGAGAATGAGCAGGAAGCATTGGACGTGCTTGTCAACCAACTCGACAAACCCACACGACAGGTGTTGATTGAAACAAAACTGGTCGAAATCTCCAGCAACCCCTCCACGACGAAAGGCGTTGATTGGTCAGGCACGCTGGCGGCGCAAAACATCAGTTTCGGCAATGGGTTGGTGGATCCGTCAAGATCGTCAACAGCGACAACATTCCCGGGCACATCCTCGGGCGCCCCCACGCCTGGGGGCGGATACACTGGCGGCAGCACGCCCGGCTCCAGCAGCAGCACCCTCCTGACCACGGTGCCCCAGCTTTCGGGCAACCCCGGCGGATTGGCGCTGAATACCCTTACCGGTTTCACGCCAGGCATCGGGTTCCTCAACGCCGATGGCGTGCATGCCGTGCTCTCCTACTTAAATGCTTCAAAAGAAGCGCAGATCGTTTCCACTCCGCGCCTGGTAACACTGGACAATGAAACCGCAACGATTTCTGTCACCCGCGGCTGGCCTGTTATCAATGTCGTAGCAAGCACTGCCAATACTACTGGCGGCTCCTCGATCACCTACTCCAATATTGGCACTGTTCTGCAAGTCACTCCGCGCATTTCCGCCAACGACTATATTTGGCTCAAGGTGGTGCCTGATGTATCAAGCCATTTTGGCATCAACCAGCAAACCATCGCAAACCAAACTTACACGGCTGACATATTTGACGCTCGCCACATCGAAACCCAGGTCCTGATTCCCAATGCCAACACACTCGTCATGGGCGGACTGGTACAGGACAGCCCAAACGCTCAATATACCAAAGTGCCTGTTCTCGGCGACATCCCCGGCCTGGGTTGGGCCTTCCGAAGCGAAAATAAATCACTGGCCAAGGATAATCTCCTGATCTTCATCACGCCCACAATCGTCAAAGAGACCGATTTCCAACCAAGCTCAACCGATTTCCTCAAGTCCCGACCGAACACAATGAAATCTCCCATGAACCCGAACACCATCTGGGACGGCGCCCAACCGCGTGGCGATTGGAGCAACCCCGTCCCCGTGCCGGGTGAATTTGATAAAAAATAGCCGCCTTAAACCAATGTTCATCCCATCGGCAAACCAAAATTCCTTGTGAGCGGTGAATAACAACCAAACCTGTTTTATGAGAACTGTAATTCTCAAGCGCGCGTGGCGGGCCTTCGGGCAAGCGCCTTTCACTCCGCAGTCGCGGGGCGTCATTGTAATGGCCGCGTTGCTGCTGGCCGCCGCCAACCTTTTTGCCATCCCTACCGGCGTGAACGTGGCCACACTGGGCGGCGGCAACCCCCACGTAAACCCGAAATATCTCGGCTACGAGGACGGCATCACCCTCAGCCAGGCGCTTTTCCACACGCCTTGCGGCCTTGCTTTGGACATCACCGGCCAATACTTGTTTGTTGCCGACCGGGATAACAACGCCATTCGTTACCTTGATCTGGTGGCGGGCTGGACCTGGACCTTTGGTGTTACCTACACCAATTTGATCAATAAGCCAATTGCGGTTGCCGTTGACACTGATTATAACGTCTATGTTCTTAATCGCGGAAATGTAACCAACGGTTCGGTCGTCACTTTCGACAATTGGGGGGATGCGGTGGCCACCAATGCCGTCAGGCTCACCAACGCCGCAGGCATGGCGTTGGACAGCGCTGGCAACATTTACGTGACGGTTCAAAGCAACAAGCTCATACGCATAGCCGCCGGCACCGCCAATCGGACCACCATTGCCACCATCCCCAATGCCGGAACCTCCCTGCAAGGCATCGTCGTCAAGCACAACGGCCTGATTGCCGCGTGCGACTCCGGCCGGAACGGAATTTATTTGATTAACCCAGCCACGGGCGTTGTCACCACCAATGCCGGTTTTCATGGCACGGGTGACTTTACCACCAATGGCAATAATATCGCCTCCAGCACCACGGCCAAGTTCAACCAGCCGATGTGCGTGGCGGAAGCCGGTGACGGAACCCTGATTGTAACCGACAATGGCAATAATCGCGTCAAGGCGGTGTTGGCCAGCGGGGTTGTCACCAACCTCTACGGCGTTACTTCAAAATACTGGGGAGGCTCTTATCCTGGTTGGTATGACGGAACTGTATCTGTTCCCGACTCCATCGCGCCCAATGTGCAAAGCCGCCTGCCTTTTGGTGTTGTGTTGGCACCCGATGGCTCGCTTTACACAACGGAAGATTATTATCATATCATCCGCCATGTTACGGGAGCCAGCCTCGCGCCGCCACCGCCCCCGCCGCCTGCGGCACCGACGGGCTTGACCGCAACGACGAATTCCTCGGGAGTATTGTTGACATGGTCGGCAAGTGTTAACGCGACCAATTACAATGTCGAACGCGCCATGTCCAGCGGCGGACCTTACACTATCATCGGCACAACAGCGACCACCAGTTTCACAGACACGAATGTGCTTGCCGGTACGACTTATTATTATGTTGTCACCGCGTCCAATTCGGGCGGCGTGAGCGGCATTTCCACGGAAGTCAGCATCACGATTCCCATTCCGTCGCCGCCGACGCCGGAAATCGGCTGGTATGATTTCGTGGGAAACGCCCTGCCCGTGCCCGATTTCTACTCCGTGCTGTACCCTGTCAGCGGCGGAAATCCTTATGTTGCCAACAATCCTCTTCTCATCGCGATTGATCCAACCACGAACGGAGTTGGGACCCATTATATCACCATCCCGCCGTCAACGAATGGAGCGGTTCCCAGCCCGTCTTACGGGAGCACCCCGCCGGTTTATGAGGATGGCCAACTGGAAGGGTCGCCTAACGTCAATCCTTTGCCCTCGCTGGCCTTGTCGAATGGACTCGTGACGATTGAAGCCGTGAACTTCAACGGCGTCGGAGAAAGCAGTGCGGTGGCCTCGGCTGAGTTTCTGTTTCAAGTCGGCACTCCAATGATTACGGGGAACAATGCTGCGCAGTTCACGCTTACCGATATCACAACAAATGTCGTTTTTTATTACACGCTGGACGGCACCGACCCGACCAATGCGCCCGCGAGCCAGCAAATTTTCAGCACAAACAGCACCGTAACTCTTTCGCTCAACGGAAGCACCAACATCTTTTTTCAAGTGCGCGGCTTCGGCTATGGGCTGACGGCTGGTTATGCAGTAAGCGGAATAGCTCAACAATCTTTTGTGCCGGGCAGCTTCGTGCCCAACAGCATCAGCTTCGGCTTTGCCTCGGGCGAAGCCTCCAGCGCCTTTGTCGCGTCCCCGGGCCAGACTTTTTATGCTCCGGTCACGTTAACCATTTTGTCCGGTGCCGTCATGGATAGTTTGCAATTTAATCTGACGATCAACAGCATCAGTAACAGTGCGCACCTCACGCCCGGGGCGTTTGGTTTTACGTCCATGCTGATGAAACCTAACCTCGAAGACCCCGGATATGTTATACCCATTCCCCCATACATGTTTATTAACTACGCGGTTCCTCCCCCACCACCGGGGCAGATCGTCATTTATGAAGGGACGAATTTCGTCAATCTGGTGACTACCGACCTCTCCCTCAATATGCTTGGTGTGGGCTGGCTGGAACGCCAGGGCCAGACAAATCTTTTCAACACTTTGTCACAAAATCTTCTTACCATGTCCATGGCCCATGACGATTTGTTTCCTAATCCTGCAAAACCAAATGAAGTGATCGTTGGCGCCTACTTGTTCCAAGTGCCAGCCAATGCCGCGCCCGGCGATACCTATCAAATTCAGATTGGCCGGCCGTCGGCAACTACGGACGGTATTGGGGAGCCGGGTTCCTCCGTGTTCATCTACACCCCCACCAATGGCTCACTCGGCGCAGGAAGCATCAATGCCATCAAGAACGTCACTGTCGGTCAGTGCAAATACATCGCCGGCGATTCTGCCCCATTCGGCTGGTTCAATGCCGGTGATTTTGGCGACACCAACCTGGATTCCTCCGACGTGGCGCAGGTGTTTGAGGCGGCTGTTTATGGCCTGAATACGCCACCGGCCGGCAGCGACCTCTTCGACAGCATGGATTCCTGTGGCTATACTTATGTTGATAACGGCTATGGTTATTTGCAACCCGGGCCCCTCGCCAACCCGAACGTTTTGTTCGATGGCAATGATGCAACCATTGACCAAATCGCCTTTGGCGACGGGAACCTGGACGTTGCAGACGTATATGTTACCTACCGCCGTTCGCTGCAGACGAATCTGGTGTGGTTCCGCCGTTACTGGACCAATGACGTCGCGCATGGTGTCTCCGGTCGCGTAGCGGAAATCGTCCCGAATGTGTTCAACCCCGGTGTGGCTACCAGGTCGTTGAGCGCCCCCAAATCCCTTAACGCGGCAAACAGTTCCAGTTCCTATGTTTCCATCACCAACCAACCCAAGGTCATTTTTACCGCCGGTGATTGCCAGACCAACGCTGGTTCGACCATCCAGATCCCCATCACGGCCAGCATCTTCGGCAACTATCCCTTGTGCCTGCTGATGTTGAACCTCAGCGTTGTCCCGTTGGACGGCTCGCCGGTGCTGACAACCCCGGTTGCGTTCTCGTATAACCCGGCCCTCGGCACACCTTGGACGACCGAGCAAAGGGGCAACGGCAACTATTCCGCCGTCTGGCTCAACAACAACATTTCCGGACTTTCGAACAATGTAGCTATTGGCACCTTGACCGTCACCATTCCGACGAATGCCACGAGCCTGTCCGCTTACGCGATCCATTTTGACCACGTTTCGGCTTCGCCCAATGGCCTCGCTTCGTTCCCCAAACAGGCCACGCCCGGGTTGATCACCTTCAGCTGTCGCACCAATTCCTCGTATGGCGACGGCATCCCGGATTCATGGCGCCTGCGCTATTTCCTTACTTTGAATAATCTGCTCTCGGCGACGAATGCCGACGCCGATGGCGATGGTGAGAATAACCTGCAGGAATATCTGGCCGGCACCGACCCGACGGATCCCACGTCCTTCTTCAAGAACATCGGCACCGACCCGGGTGCGGCCCAGCAACCATCCGATTGTGTCATCAGCTGGCCCAGTGCCATCGGCAAACAATATGTCATCGAGCGTTCACCGAGCTTGAGCACGCCGATTTGGACTTCCGTCGGCACCAACAGCGGCAACGGGACCATCATGGAATACCACGACACGTCGGGTGGTGGGATCCGCTTCTACCGGGTGCAGGTGCAGTAACCTGCGACTCGGGTGCTCTCTGGATATTTCAACGGCGCGTTCATCCGAGCGCGCCGTTTTCCTTTTCAACCACCCAAATTTTCGCCGGCCACCCGTTTCAAGTAATCGAAAGAATAAATTCCCGTCGAATGCCCGTCGGCCCAAACCGGCTGAACCGCATAACCGCCCACGCCAACGATGCGAACCAATTCAAAAGCTTTCGGGGTCAGGACCTTTCCCGGGTTTTTGTAAACGTTCCCCAGGATGTCCACCTCGCCCTTGCAACCCGCGCACGGACAACCCCGCCGCAATTTCTCCAGCGGAATGAAATTCTCGCCGCCATCATCCCATTTGATGGCCAGTTCGTTGCCGATTTGTTGAATGTCCACCGGTCGCATCAACGTTTTTTTAGCAGCCGCTCAAAGGCGGCCAGCGTTTCGGAGCTGACGTGGTGTTCGATGCCTTCAGCGTCCATTTCGGCCACTCTTTCTGAAATGCCAAGCGAACGCAGAAAAGCCGCCACCGTCTCGTGCCGCCGTTTGCACTCCCCGGCCAGTTTGTGTCCCGCGTCAGTCAGAAAAATGGCGCGGTAAGGCTTCGTGTTCACAAACCCGATTTTTTGCAGCCGCGCCAGCGTGCGGTTGACGGTCACGTGCGTCACGCCCAGCCGCCGCGCCAGGTCCACCACCCGCGCCTCCCCCAACGAAGCCGAAAGATCGGCGATGGTTTCGACGTAATCCTGCGCGATTTCCACGGCGCGATCGCGCCGCGAACGGCGGAAAGTTTCGGCCTGTTGCTGCACGGGCGGTCGTGCTTTCGCCTTTCGACTGGCGGCGGACGGTTTGCGGGCGGCGCGTGGCATAACGTGGGAATTGAATCTAAAGACGGTTTATTAGTCTAGGTTTTATTTTGTAACTAAAGCTAAAATATTTGTTGACAGTTTGGATTCATAATGTAATCTCTGCTACATAATTTTGTATATGATAAAAAGGGTTGTCTTTGCTGCAACGGTTTGCGCCGCGGCGTTCGGCGCAGACGCGCAGGAAATAAACGCCGTTCCGCCGGACAAGAGTAGTTACAATCTTTTCAATCCTGTGCCGGAAAATTTGATGCGCGATTTAAGTCCCGACCGTCCGGATCAAACCGAGTCGGCTTATACGGTGGACGCCGGCCACTACCAGTTGGAAATGGATTTTGTCAATTTCACTTACGACAAAACGGACGGCACAACCACGAAGGCATGGGACGTGGGAGATTTCAACTTCAAAGCCGGATTGCTCAATAATGTGGATGTCCAACTCGTCTATGACAATTACCTGAATGTGCATACGGAA
>Ga0208188_1000725_pt1 | contig 17536 bp, 16 predicted proteins | sample June2015DPH_8_50_FD_184698 | JGI IMG/M metagenome (GOLD analysis project Ga0208188, IMG submission 184698) | Peatland microbial communities from SPRUCE experiment site at the Marcell Experimental Forest, Minnesota, USA - June2015DPH_8_40... | ecosystem: Environmental > Terrestrial > Soil >...
GCATCGATTTGTCGCGCATTCAAGTTGAACCGCCGCGTGACCCAAGCCACGGTGAGATCGCGACCAATGCAGCGATGGCGCTTGCCAAGGACGTTCGCCGAAATCCGCGTGAGCTAGCGGATGCGATTGCAGCGCAACTCCGCACTGACGTGACTGTTGCCAGTGCCGAAATCGCCGGGCCGGGATTCATCAATCTCCGGCTCAAACCGGAAGTCTGGGCGCAGGAGCTTCGTCGCGCCGTTGCGGCGGGCGACGAATATGGACGGAGCGACATCGGCGGCGGCGAACCAGTGAACGTTGAATACGTCTCGGCCAATCCGACCGGGCCCATGCATGTAGGTCACTGCCGCGGCGCTGTGTTCGGCGATGCGCTGGCGAACCTGCTTGATTTCACCGGCTACAAGGTCACGCGCGAATATTATATCAACGATGCCGGTGCGCAGGTCGATGCGCTGGCCCGCTCCGCCTTCCTGCGTTACCGCGAGGCGCTTGGCGAAGACATCGGAGAGATTCCCGAGGGTCTTTATCCTGGCGACTACCTCAAGCCGGTCGGCTGGCATTTAAAACAGCTATTTGGCAACAAGCTGTTAGATGAGCCTGAATCAGAATGGCTTCCGATCGTTCGGCAGACGGTTGTCGAGAGGATGCTTGTAAAAATTCTTGAGGATCTCGACGCGCTCAATATCGAATTTGATGCCTTCTTCTCGGAGAAGTCTTTATCCGAGGGAATACTGCAGTTTTCGCCGCAGGCAGGGGGACCAACTTTCTATTGCGCAATGAAATCGTATGACCTGATGGAGGGGTTGCCTGGGGGTGTTCGGACATATTTTACGCGGCGCGCGGCTGCTCAGTCGGGAATCGGTCCTGCCGTCTTTGGATTTGATGAGCGTCCGCCTCCTGGAAAGCTCCGGCAGCCTGACTTTTTGGGGACGACCCTACGGGAACTGCAAGCTAGAAATTTGATCTATGAGGGCAGGCTGCCGCCGCCGAAGGGCGCGCCGCCGGAGGACTGGGAAGATCGTGAGCAGACGCTGTTTCGCTCCACAGCCTTCGGCGACGATATTGACCGCCCGCTGAAGAAGTCCGACGGGTCCTACACTTACTTCGCCGCGGACATTGCCTATCACCGGACCAAGCTCGAACGTGGCTTTCGCTCGCTGATTGATGTGTGGGGTGCCGACCACGGCGGCTATATCAAGCGCATGCAGGCCGCGGTGGCGGCGCTGAGCGATCGAAAGGCCGAGCTTGATGTGAAGCTCATCCAGCTTGTGAGGTTGTTGCGGGCTGGCGAGCCCGTCAAAATGTCTAAGCGGGCAGGGGAGTTCGTCACGCTTCGTGATATTGTGGGTGAAGTCGGCCCGGACGCCGTTCGCTTCATGATGCTGTTCCGCAAGAACGACGCCGTGCTCGACTTCGACTTGGCCAAAGTGATCGAGCAGTCGCGCGACAACCCGGTCTTCTATGTCCAATACGGCCACGCCCGCGGCCAGTCGTTATTTCGCAACGCCCGTGAGGTGTTTCCCGACCTCCCATCTGACCTGAGCGATCCGGCGGTCCTCGCGGCCGCGGATGTGGAGCGGCTTTCAGACCCGGCAGAACTCGGGTTGATGCGGCGGATTGCGCTCTATCCGCGGGTGGTCGAGGCCGCCTCCGTTGCCCATGAACCACACCGTATTGCCTTTTATTTGTATGATTTAGCCAGCGAATTTCACGCGCTTTGGACGCTCGGCAATAGCGCGCCACATTTACGCTTCATTATCCAGAATGATCGACAGATGACGGTGGCGCGCCTGGTGCTCGTACAAGGCGTCATCACGGTACTCGCGTCGGGGCTCACGTTGCTCGGCGTCGAGGCGCCAAACGAGATGCGCTAATTTCCCTCTGCGCCGTTTGGGACGAGCGGCAGAGCCGGCGAGGGAATAGCTAACCAAGATTGTTTCAACAATCGGGGCGAGTTCGATGGCTGACAACAATTTCCGCTCTTATCGTGGCCGCGATTCGCTGGCCGCCGACGATGTCAATTCGCCGGCACGCGAAGGTGCCGCCGATCCGCTCGCGGAGCTGGCTCGGCTGATTGGTCAGACCGACCCACACGGTGAACGCGGCCGATATGAAGGTGACGCCCCCGGTCGCGATTGGCCGGCCGACGACTACGCCGATCACGACAATCGGGTGCAAGACCGCTACGTCCAGCCGCCGCCCTTACCGCCTTTGCCCGCCGATCCCTATCCCTCTCGCGCGCCCCAGCCCAGCGGTTATGAGAACGAGCCGGTGGCCAGCAGTCGATATTTCTCCGGGCCGGCGGCGAAGTTCAGCGGATTCCGCCAGGACGGCAGCGACTATGTGCCGGTGGACGATGCCCAATACGACCCGGAGCCAACTTCGCTTTCGCCGGGGCGGGTACTGGGCTTCGCCGCCGCAGCGCCTGAGCACGGCTATGGGGCTGACGAACAGGAGCACGGCGGTCAAGCTTACGGCGCGGACGATTATAACGACGAGGCGCCGATACCGCGCCGGGGTGGTCTGGTCGTCGTCATGGCAGTGCTTGGCCTAGCGGTGGTGGGGACCGCCGGCGCATTCGGCTATCGCGCGATGTTCGGTAGTTCGGTGTTGCCGACGCTGCCGCCGATCATCAAGGCGAGCAATGGGCCGAATAAGATCATACCAGGCAACGGCGACGCGCAAGCGAACAACCAGGCCGGGGCGGCGAGCACGGGCTCGACCGAGAATCTCGTCTCGCATGAGGAGCAGCCGCTCAAAATGGAACCGCCGAAAGCCCCTCATGTTGTTTCCACCATTCCGATTTCGCCTGGGCAAAGCGCGGCTCCGGCGGCGCCTGCGGCGGTCGCTGGCTTACCGGCGACTGCTTCGCCCGGAGGCCCACCGCCGGCAGCCCCGGCGCCGGCATCCATTTCGTCAGAGCCGAAGAAAATCCACACCGTGACGATCCGCGCCGATCAGCCGAACAGCTTGGGTTCTGCGCCGCTTCAGCCCGGGTCGACCGCGCGCAGCGCGGCACGACCCGGGGCTCCAGCGCCGAAGCCGAGCACGACGGCGAGTGCGCCGGCCGGTGGCGCGCCGCTATCAATCATTCCGGGCGCCGAGAGTGACGCTCCAGCTGCGGCGCCCGCCCGCGCGCGTGCCGCTGTTGCGCCCGCGTCGGGCGCGCCAATGGCATTGGCAAGCGCAACACCCGGCACGGCCGCGGCCACCTCGTCCGCAGGCGGCTACGCGGTGCAACTCACGTCGCAACGCAGCGAGGCCGCCGCCCAAGCCGCTTTCCGCTCCTTGCAGGCCAAATACCCCAATCAGCTCGGCGGCCACGAGCCCATCCTCCGGCGCGCCGATCTCGGCTCGAAGGGGGTCTACTACCGCGCGCTTGTCGGCCCCTTTGCCTCGATGGAAGAGGCCGCCGGAATGTGCAGCAGCCTCAAGGCCGCCGGCGGCAATTGCATCGTTCAGAGAAATTGACGGCGAGTGCCCCGATCTGGAGCGTAGAAACTTCAATCCGCCGCACGAGCGCTTGACCCTGGCGCGGCGCGCGAGCTAAGCGGCCGCCATGCGGGCTTTCATTACCGGCGTTTCCGGACCTGCGCTCAAGGACGAAGAACGAGCATTCCTGCGCGAGGCGCAGCCATGGGGTCTTATCCTCTTCAAGCGCAACGTCGCCGCTCCCGACGCGCTGCACCGTCTCATCGATGAGGTGAGGACGACACTCGGACGCGCGGCGCCGGTGCTGATCGACCAGGAGGGCGGCCGTGTGCAACGCCTCGGCCCGCCGCTGTGGCCGGCCTATCCGCCGGGCGCCGCCTACGGCGTGGTTTACGATGGCGATCGCCAAACCGGTTTGGCGGCAGCCAAGCTTGGCGCCCGGCTGATCGCCGCGGATCTTGCGCCCCTTGGGATCGATGTCGACTGCATGCCGATCGCGGACCTGCCAGTGGCCGGTGCCGATCCGGTGGTCGGGGACCGCGCTTATGGGAACGAGCCCGGCAAGGTGGCCGCTATTGCCGGTGCGATCGCGCAAGGATTGACCGAGGGCGGCGTGCTGCCGGTCGTCAAGCACATCCCCGGTCACGGCCGGGCGACCGCGGACAGCCACACGAAGCTGCCTGTGGTCAACGCCGACCGCGCTGTGCTTGAGGCGACCGATTTCGCCGTTTTCCGTCCGCTCGCGGCGCTGCCGCTCGCCATGACGGCGCATGTTGTATTCACAGCGATCGACCCCATCGCGCCGGCGACCGTTTCGCCAACTATAGTGCATGACGTGATTCGTGATTCGATCGGCTTCCAAGGTCTGCTGATGAGCGACGATATTTCCATGGGCGCCCTGTCGGGCTCGGTCGGCGAACGCACCCGCGCGGCGATCGCGGCCGGTTGCGATCTGGTGCTTCATTGCAACGGCGAGATGCCGGAAATGCTCGCGGTGGCCGCCGAAGCGCCCTTGCTGGCCGGCGAGACGGCGCGCCGCGCCGCGGCTGCCCAGGCGGCGAAGAAGCCGGCGGCGCCCATCGATCTGCCCGCCGCCCGCTCGGAGTTTTTGAAGCTCATGGCGGGCGCCTGGCAGCCGGCACGGGGATATGCATGATCGCCGAGGACCTGCAGTTCGTCACCGAGCTCCCGGAGCGGGCCGCAGACGAGCCCGCGCTGGTGATCGACGTCGAGGGCTTTGAGGGCCCGCTCGATCTGCTGCTGACGCTTGCCCGCCAGCAGAAGGTGGACTTGGCCAAAATCTCGATCCTGGCGCTTGCCGACCAGTACCTTGCCTTCATCGAGGAGGCGCGCAAGCTGCGGCTGGAGCTTGCCGCCGATTACCTGGTGATGGCCGCGTGGCTTGCGTATCTCAAATCGCGCCTGCTGCTGCCTGAGCAGACCGAGCCCGACGGCATCAGCGCCGAGGACATGGCGACTGCTCTCGCGCAGCGCCTGCGGCGGCTCGAGGCGATCCGGCAGGTGGCCGAACAATTGCTCAACCGGCCGCAGCTCGGCCGTGAGGTGTTTCCGCGTGGGCGGCCGGAGCCGATCGCCGAGATCAAACGGCCGCAATGGTCGGCAACACTCTACGATCTGCTTTCGGCCTATGCGGGGCAGCGGCAGAAGCAGGCCAGAGCCTTCGTGCGCGTGCCCAAGCGCACGGTCTGGTCGCTCGCCGAAGCGCGTGAGGCGCTGGAACGGATGATCGGGCGCGCGACCGACTGGTGCGTGCTCGATGACTATCTCATCGCCTACATGGTCGAGCCCTCGCACGCCGCGACAGTTCGCGCTTCGAGTTTTGCCGCAGCACTCGAATTGGTGCGCGAGGGTCGCCTAGAAATGCATCAGCACGCGGCGTTTGCTCCGCTATACGTCCGCCAGCGGCGAGATCGGGACGAGGGCGGGGTTGTGGTGGAACCGAGGAATGGATGAGGGGAGGCCGACATGATCTCCAATGTCGCGGAAATGCGTGTGATCATCGGCGATAAGGATTCCAAGGAGCGCGCCGAGGAGTTACGCATTCTTGAAGCGCTGCTGTTTGCGGCCGAGGAGCCGCTCGACGAGAAGACGCTCGCGGCACGGCTGCCGGCCGGAAGCGACCTGCATGGGCTGCTCGTCCAGTTGCAAAAGGAATATGCGCCGCGCGGCGTCAATCTCGTGCGGGTCGGCGGCAAATGGTCGCTGCGGACGGCGAGCGATCTCGCCTGGCTGCTGACGCGCGAGACGGTAGTCACCAAGAAGCTGTCGCGCGCGGCCATCGAGACGCTGGCCATCGTCGCCTACCATCAGCCGGTGACGCGCGCGGAGATCGAAGATATTCGCGGCGTGACCACCTCGAAGGGTACGCTCGACGTGCTTCTGGAGACCGGCTGGATTCGCCTGCGCGGGCGCCGCAAGGCGCCCGGCCGGCCGGTGACGTATGGAACCACCGAAGCGTTCATGTCCCATTTTGGGCTTGATGCGCTCACCGATCTGCCCGGCCTGGACGAGCTCAAGGGTGCCGGCCTCATGGACAAATCGCTGCCGGCCGGCTTTTCCGTGCCGGTGCCGTCCGACGATCCGGCGCTGCGGGACGACGAAGACCCGCTGGAACCCGGCGATCTCGATTTCGGGCTGGCGCCGCCGGCAGAACGCACCGAGGAATAGCCGGCCGGCCTACGGCTCGGCGGCACGTCGTGTTGTGCTTGTTTTTGCCGCCCCCCAAGCCTAGCTTCTGGCTAAATTCACGCCTTAATGCGGGCGCGCCTGCGCACGGAGGATTTCATGGGCTCTCTGAGCATCTGGCACTGGCTCATCGTCGGCGCCGTCCTGCTGCTGGTCTTCGGCGGGCGCGGCAAGATTTCGGACATGATGGGCGATGTCGCCAAGGGCATTAAGGCCTTCAAGAAGGGCATGTCCGAAGAGGAAATCGCCGACGCCGCGAAGTCCGAAGCGCCGGTCAAGTCGATCGACCACCAGCCGGCCGGCGAGGTCAAGCGGCGCGCTGAGACCGATAGCAAGGTCGGGGGCACACTGTCCTGATGTCCCTTGCGGCTGGTCCCGCCGGACGTTCGGCCGGCGGTTGACGGAACGGCGGTTGAGCCGGCCGGGGAGTTTCCATGCTCGACATCTCTTGGACCGAGTTCCTGCTCATCGGCGTGGTGGCGCTGATTGTGATCGGGCCCAAGGAATTGCCCGCGGTCCTGCGCACGCTCGGGCAATGGACGCGCAAGGTGCGCAGCATGGCCGCCGACTTCCAGAACCAGTTCCAGGAAGCGATGCGCGAAGCGGAGATGGCCGACCTCAAGAAGGACATCGACGACATTACCGGCGGTATCAAGCGGTTCGACCCGCTCAAGGACGTACGCGCCGATGTCGAGGCGGCAGGAAAGGACATCCAGTCTTCGCTGGAGCAAACGCCGGCATCGGTAACCCCCGCGACCGGGTCCGCGGAAACGGCCGCGGCGACCGAGATCGCCGCCGTCTCGTTGCCGTCTGAGCCGGCGCCGGCCCCCGCCGCCGAATTTCCCGTCGCCGAAGCCGCAGCCGACCTCGGCGACGCGAATGTTGTCGGCGCGGCCACCGGCCCGGTCACGAAGGAAGCAGCTGAGAAGGCCGCCGGCGAATTCCCAGCTTCGGAAGCGCCTAGCTACGCCCGCGAGAAGGCTGTCGTGGCCGCGGCCATAGGTCCGGTCGCGCCGGAGGGAGCCGAGACAATCGCCGAGCCGAAAAGAACGGGGCAAGGAGGATGACCACCGACGACGAAGAAAAGGCGATCGACGCCACCAAGGCGCCGTTGATGGATCACTTGGTCGAGCTGCGCGGGCGGCTCATCAAGGCGCTCGCCGCCTTCGCCCTTGCGGCCGTGGTCTGCTTCTTCTTCGCCCGACAAATCTACAATGTGCTGACCTGGCCTTACATCTGGGTGGCCGGTCCGGAAAACTCCAGGTTCATCTATACCGGCCTGCTCGAATATTTTGTCGTGCAGCTCAAGCTCGCGATGTTCGGCGCGGCGTTCGTCGCTTTCCCGGTGATCGCCAGCCAAATCTACATGTTTGTGGCCCCCGGACTGTACAAGAAGGAACGGCAGGCGTTCCTGCCTTACCTCGTCGCGACGCCGATTTTTTTTCTGCTGGGCTCGATGGTCGTCTATTTCATAGTTTGGCCGATGCTGGCGCGCTTTTCGCTCAGCATGCAGCAATTTGGCGGTCCCGGCCAGGCGACGATCGAGCTGTTGCCGAAGGTCGAGGATTACCTGACGCTGATGATGAAGCTCATTCTCGCCTTCGGCATCGCCTTTCAGCTTCCAGTGATCCTCACGCTGCTCGGCCGCGTCGGCATCATCACCTCGGACCAGCTCAAATCGAAGCGCCGCTACTTTATCGTCATCGCCTTTGTCATCGCGGCCGTGCTGACGCCGCCCGACGTGCTCAGCCAGATGTCGCTTGCGCTGCCGCTGGTCGCCCTCTACGAGGGCTCGGTCTGGTCGGTGCGCTGGGTGGAGAAGCGGGCGGCGGCCGACCGCGCGGCTGCTGCCGCGGCGGCTTCGGCCAAGCCCGCGGAGTGAGATCCCTCCATCGCCATTGCCGTGCACTGGCGTGCTAAAACGTTCGTCGCGATTCTTTAGAGCATTAAAATGCACGACATCCGCTTCATCCGCGAGCATCCCGAAGCTTTCGACCGCGCGTTGGCGCGGCGCGGGCTCCCGCCGCAAGCGCGACGGCTGATCGAGCTTGATGAGAAGCGGCGGGAAAAAATCCTCGCGCTCGAAACCGCGCAGGCGCGCCGCAACGCCGCGTCGAAGGAAATCGGCGAGGCGAAGAAGGCCAGGGACGAGGAAAAGGCCAAAGGCTTGCTGATCGAGGTCGCGGCGCTCAAGGAATCCATCCCGGCGATGGAGGCGCAGGAAAAAGCGGCCTCCAAGGAGCTGGAGGGCGCGCTGGCTGAAATTCCCAATCTGCCGCTCGACGACGTGCCCGATGGCAAGGACGAAAAGGACAACGTCGAGCATCACCGTTTCGGTGCGATGCGAAATTATGCATTCACGCCGAAGCAGCATTTCGATCTCGGCGAAGCACTCGGGCAAATGGATTTCGAGACCGCGGCAAAGCTTTCCGGGGCGCGCTTTGTTGTTTTGAAGAAGGGTCTCGCGCGGCTCGAACGCGCGCTCGGCCAATTCATGCTCGATGTACATACGACCGATCACGGCTACACCGAAGTCGCGCCGCCGATTTTGGTACGCGATGATGTGATGTTCGGCACGGCTCAATTGCCAAAGTTTGCCGATGATCAGTTCGCCACAATTCGCGCAGTCAGTTTAGGCGAGCGTCTACAACGGGCCGCCGAAAAGTGGATTGAAGATTACATACAACAGAAGATTCAGGAGGGCGTTTCTCCCCAGCAGATAAAGGTATCAGCCGCTGCGGCTGATCTTTTATCCGATCCCGAATCTCAGCCGACAAGCGAACGTCTCTGGCTCATCCCCACCGCCGAAGTCCCGCTGACCAATCTCGTCCGCGAATCCATACTTGATGAGGCGCAGTTGCCGATGCGCGTAACGGCCTGCACGCCGTGTTTCCGCGCCGAGGCCGGCGCCGCCGGCAAGGACACGCGCGGCATGATCCGCCAGCATCAGTTCACCAAGGTGGAACTCGTCTCCATCACCACGCCCGAGCAATCGCGGAACGAACACGAGCGCATGCTGTCATGCGCCGAGGAGATTTTGCGCCGGCTCGATCTGCATTATCGCGTGATAACGTTGTGTACCGGCGACATGGGCTTTGCATCGCAAAAGACCTATGACATCGAAGTATGGCTACCCGGCCAAAAAATGTATCGCGAGATTTCCTCCTGCTCGGTCTGCGGCGATTTCCAAGCGCGGCGCATGAATGCGCGCTATCGCACCAAGGAAGGCCGCAACGTGCGCCACGTGCACACGCTCAATGGCTCCGGCGTCGCCCTCGGCCGCGCGCTCATCGCCGTGATGGAGACTTATCAGCAGGAAGACGGCACGATCGCCGTGCCGGATGCGCTCGCGCCCTATATGGGCGGCGTGAAGAAGATCGAGAAATGAAAAGCCCGATGCGCATCCTGATCACCAACGACGACGGCATCCACGCCGAGGGGCTCGACGTGTGCGAGAAGATCGCGCGCGAGCTTTCCGACGATGTCTGGGTGATCGCGCCGGAATACGACCAGTCGGGCGTCGCCCATTCGCTGTCGCTCAACGATCCGCTGCGGCTGCGCCAAATCGGCGAACGCCGTTTCGCGGTGCGCGGCACCCCGACCGACTGCGTCATCATGGGCGCGCGCCACCTGCTTGACGGCAAGGGGCCTGATCTCCTGCTTTCCGGCGTCAATCGCGGCCGCAATGCCGGCGAGGACGTGATCTATTCCGGCACCGTCGCGGGCGCGGTGGAAGGTACCGTGATCGGCGTTCCATCTCTCGCTTTGTCGCAAGCCTATGCGGGGCGCAGCGGACGTGAACCCTATTGGGAGACAAGCCTGCGCTATGGACCCGACATCATTCGACGCGTCGTCGCCGAGGGCATCCCGCGCGACGTGCTGATCAACGTCAATTTTCCCGATTGCCCGCCGGATGAAGTCAAGCGGATTGCGGTCACCGCCCAGGGGCGGCGCGCCGGCCAGGAGCGGCTGGAAATCGATCGGCGCAAAGACGGTCGCGGTAATCCCTATTACTGGATCGCCTATGTACGCCACGGCTTTGCAAAGGCGCCGGAGGGCACCGATCTCGCCGCGCTCGAGGAGGGCTGCATCGCGGTCACGCCGCTGCGGCTCGACATGACCGACGAGCCCTATATGACGAAGCTCGCTGAACTGTTCGAGTAAGAGACCGTCAACTGCGGACGCGGGGCGCGGCCGCCTCGATCGCTTGTGCGAGCGCGTCCGCCTGGAACGGCTTCTGCAGGGTCGGCGTGTTGCGATACGGTTCCGGTACGCCGCGCTGGCCGTAGCCGGTGGCGAACACGAATGGCAGTCCGCGATCGATCAGGATCTCGACCACCGGCGAAATCGGCTGGCCATTGAGATTGACGTCGAGGATGGCGACGTCGAATGCGCCTTCTTTCGCCAGCGCCAAAGCGTCCTCGATCCGGCCGGCTTCGCCGGCGAGCGTGTGGCCGAGGTCCGCCAGCATATCCTGGAGCAGCATGCGGATCATCAACTCGTCCTCGACCACAAGGACGCGCTTGCCCGCAGGAGATTTCACCGCTGCTTTCATTCGAGACCCCGTGCCAAGCATTCCAAAATCACTTCGCAATCCACCTGTGCATCAATCGCCGCCGGTCGGCAAACACGGACCCTACGCCGCATTGAGAACCACAACGCCGAAAGCGCACAATCGGTTCCGAGTGTGGCTTGCTCGGTCTGGTGCCTGCCGCCAAAGCAGGGCCGGACAACAGACCGCGATAGCCGAACACCCGGTGCAAGCCATCGCGGCATAATGGTAGAACACGCCGCGGCGCGTTCAGAAGAGCGAGGTCAAGGTGACCGGAATCAAAGCGGCTGATGTGGAACGCATGGAGTTTCAGCTCGGGCTGCGCCGGCGTGGCATCAGCGACCAGACGGTGCTGCGCGCCATGGAGAAGGTGCCCCGCGAGCAGTTCGTCGCTTCCACGTTGATCGACAGCGCCTATGCCGACCAGGCCTTGCCGATCGCCTGCGGCCAGACCATCAGCCAGCCCTACGTCGTCGCCTATATGACGGAGCAGCTCGAAGTCGAACCGCACCACCGCATTCTTGAAATCGGCACCGGCTCCGGCTACCAGGCCGCCGTTCTCTCGCGGCTGGCACGCGAAGTCGTGAGTATCGAGCGCTACCGGACGCTCGCCGATACCGCACGCGAACGCCTCAAGACGCTGAGATATACCAACGTCACCGTTCTCACCGGGGACGGCTTTGCTGGCGCGCCGGAGCGGGCGCCTTTCGACCGCATCATCGTCACCGCCGCCGCCGAGGAAGTGCCAGAAGCGCTGGTCGATCAGCTTGCCGAGGGCGGTATAATGGTGCTGCCGCTCGGTCCGCGCCACGGCACGCAGCACATCGTGAAGCTTTTCAAGGCGGCGGGCGGCGGGCTGACGCGCCAAAATCTCATCGCCGTGAGATTTGTGCCGCTGTTGCGCGGCCAGGCGCGGGAGTTGTGACCATTTTATCGCAAGGCGGCATTATTTGTTTCTTGTTCGGATACTTAAAGCCCTGTTTACCGCAACGATGTTTATTCGCTCGTAGGTAAAGTTGCGTGCGAGCGAGTCACCATGTGCGCATTGCGTCGTTCGGCCGTTGGGCCCCAATTGGTTGTCATTGCGTTAATCGGATTGGGCGCCGCCAGTTGCAGCAGCGATTCCGGCCGCTTTTCGGACGTTTTCGGCTCCGACAGCGCTTCGCGCAATGAAGCGACCGGCTCGATCCCGCAGGGCACGAAGAGTGTCGAGAGCCGGCCGCTGCCGCACCTAGCCAGTAATGCCGGCGAGGGGGCCTCGGGCGGCGGGCGGGGCATGGGCTCCTACCAGCCCGGCAACAGCGAGGTTACCGGCTCCTTGCCGCCAGCGGCCCCACCGCCGCCGGTCTGGACCTGGGAAGGTGGCACCCCGATCACAATGGCCCCAGGCGAGAACCTCGAAACGCTGTCGCGGCGTTATGGCGTGCCTGTCGCGGCCATCATGGAGGCCAACAGCATCACCGCCCCGGCCATGGTGCATCCCGGCCAACATCTGGTTATTCCGCGCCGTCGCGGACTGGCGGCAGCCCCATCAGTGCCGCCGACGCGTATAGCCACGACCGCAGCGACCGTGCCCTCAGCCGCGCCGGTCGGCCCACCCCGCACCGCGCTCGCGCCGACCACGAGCGTCCATGTCGTGGCGCCGGGCGAGACGCTCCACAGCATTGCGCGGCTCTACGGCAAGCCGGTCCTGGCGCTGGCCAAGGCCAACAACATTCCGCCGGACACCATGGTGAAGATCGGCGAGCGCATCGTCATTCCCGACGTTCGGGTATCCGCGGCGCCCACGCCGCCAGCCCCGGTCGCCCCACGCGCCGAAGCGCCGGCGGCCGCCGCGGCCGGGCCAAATCTTGCCACCGCGGAATCTCCCCATAGCGCGCGACTTGCCGTGCCGGTTGTGCCGAGCGGCGAGGAAAGCGCGGTGAAGACCGCAGAACCCGCCGGCGCGCTGCCGTCATTCCGTTGGCCGGTACGCGGCCGGATCATCGCCGGCTTCGGCCCGAAGCCGAACGGCCTGCAAAACGATGGCATCAACCTCGCGGTGCCCGAGGGCACGCCGATCAAGGCGGCGGAAGACGGTGTCGTCGCTTATGCCGGGAACGAACTCAAGGGCTACGGCAATCTGGTGCTGGTGCGCCACAGCAATGGTTTCGTCACCGCCTATGCGCATGCCAGCGAAATTTTGGTCAAACGCGGTGACACGGTCAAACGTGGCCAGGTGATTGCCAAGTCGGGCCAGACCGGAAATGTGACGGCGCCGCAACTGCACTTCGAGATCCGCAAGGGCGCCACGCCGGTCGATCCGTCGCAATATCTCAACGGGGCCTGAAATCGGACGACAGAGGACAAACGACGGATGACAGATCGCCTTTATCTGTCCTCTGTCGTCTGTCGTCCGTCCTCAATCCGCACCCCAAGCCGGCCCGCCAGGTCCTGTACGTATTGCCAGGCCACACGGCCGGAACGCGCGCCCCGCGTCGTGGCCCATTCGAGCGCTTCGCGACGCAGTTCGGCGCCCGCAAGCGGAATGCGGTAGCGGCCCACATAGCCCTCGACCATGGCTAGGTATTCGTCTTGGCTGCAGCGGTGGAAGCCGAGCCACAAGCCGAAGCGGTCCGACAGCGAGACCTTCTCCTCGACCGCCTCGCCGGGATTGATCGCGGTGGCGCGTTCGTTCTCGACGATGTCGCGCGCCATCAGATGGCGCCGGTTGGACGTGGCATAGAAGATGACGTTCTCCGGCCGGCCCTCGATGCCGCCTTCGAGCATGGTCTTCAGCGCCTTGTAGGTGGTGTCTTCGGCCTCGAAGGAGAGGTCGTCGCAGAACACGATGAAGCGCTGCCGCGTATGACGCAGTAGGCCCATCAGTTCAGGCAGCGATTCGATGTCCTCGCGATGAATTTCGATCAGCTTGAGCCCGGCGGCGGGATGCGCGGCGCCGACCGCGGCATGGGCGGCCTTGACCAGCGAGGATTTCCCCATCCCGCGCGCGCCCCATAAAAGCGCATTGTTCGCCGGCAAGCCGCGCGCAAAGCGTTCCGTATTCTCGACCAGCAGATCGCGCACCCGATCGATGCCCTTGAGAAGCGACATCTCTACACGGTTGACGCGGCGCACCGCCGCGAGCCTTCGCCCCTCGGGATGCCAGACGAACGCTTCGGCGGCGGCAAAATCAGGCCCAGACGGCGAGGGCGGCGCAAGGCGCTCCAGGGCCTCGGCAATCCGACCCAGCACGTCATCGACGGCGCCATCACCGAGGGATCGCTGTTTTGTCTCATTGCCGGCGCGCGCATCCGCCGCCTTGTTCCGGACGCTTGGAGGAGTTTTGGCCATGATTGCACCGCGTTACGAGGTCTTCCCCTTAGCGGGGCGCCGGAACCCTCGCAAGCGCGCCGCTGGGCAGGCGCGGCGTTGCAATTAGGCCAACGGCCGCTATAGTCCGCGCCGATTTCTCGCGCAAAATCGGCCCTTCATCGTGAGGCCGGCGCGTCCCCAAACGGACCGGAGGAGCAATGCTGACCACGCCCGCATACGCGCAAGGCTTGCCGTTCGGCCTCGGCGGCGGCGACAGCAGCGGTATGATCACCTCGCTGCTGCCGCTGATTTTGATCGTCGTGATCATGTATTTCCTGGTGCTGCGGCCGCAGCAGCAGCGGGTGAAGCAGCATCAGCAGATGGTCAAGGCGCTGCGCCGCGGCGATACCGTGGTGACCAATGGCGGGCTCGTCGGCAAGGTCACCAAGGTGGTCGACGACGATCAGATCGAGGTCGAAATCTCCGATGGCGTGCGGGTGCGGCAGATGCGCTCGATGGTGTCCGAGGTTCGCGCCAAGGGCGAGCCGGTGAAGGACGAGAGCGCGAGCTGATCGTTCGCCCGGCACGGCGCGATCGTAACGAGGACTATCGAATCGATGTTGTTTTTCACACGGTGGAAGGCGGCAGGTATCCTGCTCACGGCACTCATCGTGTGCCTGTTCGCCGTGCCGAGCTTCTTTTCCGAAAGCACGCTGCGGACGTGGCCGTCATGGGCGCAGCGTCACATCGTGCTCGGCCTCGACCTGCAGGGCGGCTCCAGCCTGCTCTTGGAGGTCGATACCAGTGCCGTGCGCAAGGAACGGCTGCAAGGGCTTGCCGACGACGTGCTGCGCGTGCTGCGTCAGGCGCGCATCCCTTTCACCGGGCGCGCCATCCACGGCAACAGCGTAGAGGTGCACATCACCCGTGACAGCGACGTTGATACGGCGCTCGGCAAGCTGCGCGAGCTGTCGCAACCGCTGTCCGGAATACTCGGCTCTTCGGGACAGCGCAGCATCGACATCTCGGAGAAGAGTGGACTCATCACGCTCACCCCGTCGGACGCAGCGATCACCGAGCGCATCCGCCAGGCCGTCGATCAGTCGATCCAGATCATCGAGCGCCGCGTCAATGAGCTCGGTCTGGTCGAGCCGACCATCCAACGCGAGGGCGCCTCGCGCATTCTCGTCCAAGTGCCCGGCCTGCAGGACCCGTCGCGGCTGAAGGAGATTCTCGGCAAGACGGCCAAGCTCGATTTCCGCATGGTCGATCAGACGATGACGCCGGAGCAGGCGATGGCGACGCACCCGCCGTCGGACTCCGAAATTCTCGACGGCGAGGGCGGCACGAAATATCTCATCGAAAAGCGCGTGCTGGTCTCCGGCGCCGACTTGATCGACGCCCAACCGGGCTTCGACCAGCGCAACAGCGAGCCGATCGTCAGCTTCCGCTTCAATTCGACCGGAGCGCGCAAGTTCGCCGAGGCGACACAGCAGAACGTCGGCAAGCCGTTCGCGATCGTGCTCGACAACAAGGTCATTTCGGCGCCGGTCATTCGCGAGCCCATCCTCGGCGGCTCCGGGCAGATCTCCGGGAATTTCACCGTTCAGCAGGCCAACGATCTCGCCATCCTGTTGCGCGCCGGCGCTCTGCCGGCGCCGCTCACCGTCGTCGAAGAGCGCACGGTCGGACCCGGCCTTGGCCAGGACTCGATCAATGCGGGCGAGCATGCCGCCTATGTGGGGGCCGCGCTCGTCGTCTTCTTCATGCTGGTGACCTATGGTCTGTTCGGGCTGTTCGCCAACATCGCCGTCGCCATCAACGTCGCCATGATTTTCGGCGTACTGTCGATGCTCAGCGCGACGCTGACGCTGCCCGGCATCGCCGGCATCGTGCTGACGGTGGGCATCGCGGTGGATTCCAACGTGCTGATCTACGAGCGCATCCGCGAGGAGGTCCGCACCGGCCGCACCGCGATCAACGCGATCGATGCCGGTTTTTCCCGCGCCCTCGCGACCATTCTCGACTCCAACATCACCACCTTCATCGCCGCGGCGGTGCTGTTCTATATCGGCACTGGACCGGTGCGCGGCTTTGCCGTGACGCTCGGCATCGGCATCCTCACCAGCCTGTTCACCGCCTTCACGTTGACACGCCTGATCGTGGCCTACTGGGTGCGTCTGTGGCGGCCGCGCACCGTCCCCATTTAACCCGCTCATCCATGTGAACCATCGTGCGCCTGCTTCGCATCGTTCCCGACGACACCCGTTTCGACTTCATGCGCTTTCGGCGCATCAGCTTTCCGATATCGGCGATGCTGTCGATCGTGGCGATTCTGCTCTACTTCTTTCACGGGCTCAATTTCGGCATCGACTTCGTCGGCGGTACGCTGATGGAGGTGCAGACGAAAGCTGGACCGGCCGATCTCGCCAAGATGCGAGCGACCATCGGCTCGCTCCATCTCGGCGATTTCCAGCTCCAGCAGTTCGGCGCGCCGAACGACGTGCTGATCCGCATTTCCGAGCAGCCGGGCGGCGACGCGGCGCAAGAGGTCGCGGTGCAGAAGGTGCGCGATGCGCTGGGCAACGAGGTCGATTATCGGCGCGTCGAAGTGGTCGGACCGAGCGTCTCGACGGAACTTCTCTCCTACGGCACCATCGGCCTCGTGCTCGCGATCGGCGCGATCCTGATCTATCTCTGGTTCCGTTTCGAGTGGCAGTTCGCGCTCGGCGCCATGATCGCCAACGTCCACGATCTGGTGCTGACGGTCGGCTTCATGTCGCTGACGCGGATCGATTTCGATCTCACCAGCATCGCGGCGCTGCTCACCATTCTCGGCTATTCGCTCAACGACACGGTGGTGATCTACGACCGCATCCGCGAAATGCTGCGCCGCTACAAGCGCATGCCGATGCCCGATCTGCTCAATGCGTCGGTCAATGCGACGTTGTCGCGCTCGATCGTCACCCATCTCACGGTTTCGCTGTCGCTGCTTGCTCTATTGCTGTTCGGCGGACAGGCGATCCGCAGCTTCACGGCAACGATGATGTTCGGCGTGGTGCTGGTCGGCACGTATACCTCGGTATTCATCGCCTCGCCGATCCTGATCTATCTCGGTGTCGGCCGGACGCGGCTGGGCGAACCGGAGGATACTGAAGCCGAGGCACCGCCGACGGCACCGGCAGCGCCGCCGCAGGCGCCAACGCCGTCGAAACCTTCTCCGCCGCCGCGGCGCGCCAGGGTCCGACGCTAGTGGACGAGCGGCCGCATCGGGGAAGATCGGCAGCACCAAGATATTAAGCATTTTCAGGCATTTGTGCCTTGGCGATACTTGACGATTTTTCCCGATCCCTCCAAAATATGTGTAACTGTATGTGTAACTATTCGGTTACACATTCTTTGCTGAGGGTCCCCAATGCCTCGTCTTTCACACCCCCTCAACAAGGCCGAGGTTGTGGTTTGGCACCGGATCGGGACCCCGGTCGAAATCGAACTATCAAGCTAATTTCTAATCCGAAATACGAGTAGTGGTGGGGTCCCGATCGGCGCCGG